>Ga0307510_10009891_pt1 | contig 11347 bp, 14 predicted proteins | sample 12_EM_MG_FD_207224 | JGI IMG/M metagenome (GOLD analysis project Ga0307510, IMG submission 207224) | Populus trichocarpa ectomycorrhiza microbial communities from riparian zone in the Pacific Northwest, United States - 12_EM | ecosystem: Host-associated > Plants > Roots > Unclassified | place... | reverse complement strand
CTCCTGAGCTCCCGCTAAATGCGACAGGAGTATTAACCACTGCGCCAGCTAGGTATTTCATGAAAGGTCAACTTGGGAACTAATATTTATCCTACTGGAAGCCCGATCTTGGGATTTTGATGGGTGGGTAGTGTTTCTCTTCCCAAGTTGCTGATGGATTTCAACGGAGGTGTTTCTTACTCCTTAGGTGTTTAATGAGAGATTCTCAGTGGTTTAAAACAGAATCAGTGCTTTGTGCGCTTGTTACTCTGGTACGATACGGCTAGCAAAGCTCCACTCACCTACTTGCTCCCATATGTGTTATCTCACTATGGTCTTCTGCTAGTTCTAGTGTTTTGTGGAGGTTTTTTTTCTTTTCTTTCTTCCTCTCTTTCTTCCTCCCTCCCTTTCTCCCCCGCATTCCGCCCGGCTTTCTAGGGATGCCTCATTTCTGCTGGGCAGGGGGGTTCCCTCCCAGCAAGCAAGTAAGCATTGTGGTCGTATTTTGGGATAGAACATTCAGATACGACGTACAGTACATATATAGACTATAGTGCCATACCCACAGTAGGACAAATACTTCAGTGCCGGCAGCACCCCACCCCCATGCCCCATTCACCCCAACATCTGCAACCACCCTCCGGGCCTCCGCAAACTCTTCTGTACCCATTCTCCCACTCGGACCACACCATCCCACTCATTAGTATCCACCACTCCGGACAGTTAAATCCCCCTTGATAGCGGCCTCAATCACCCTCTAGCACGCCTACAACCCCCTCAAAAAAGGACACAGCCCGCAGGCCAGATTCGGGCCAATTAAAAAATTCCGAGACTTCCTCAAAGCCCTTCAACCCCCATTCAACGTATTTCACCTAGGATAATCCCGTACGGAAATTTGCATTTGTCAGGAGATATCTATCACCAATGTATTCCGAAACGACCTATAGCCTACACGCCGGTGTTAGCGTCTGGGATGTGGGTCAGGGACTTGGTTGTTGAAGTTCAGGGTGGCCGAAAGGGCTGTTAGTGAGCGCCGAAGGTGGGATATAAATATGCCAGCCCTTCCAGAATATGCGAAATAGAAGTTGGGTGGTGATGAAAGCGTTTAGCAAGGAACCATCCATAACGAAGAGGCCAGATGGAAATTAAGAACTCTTGTGTCCTAACTGGAAATATTCCTCACTGGCGGGCGCTAGAATCACCTTAGAGCGCCAGAGGAGCACCAGAGGGCCTTGAGAAAGAGCTAGATCAGACATCGAGGGAGCTGACTACCTAGATGTATACCTCCCACTGTCCCCCTTTTTTTCTTCTTCCCCATCCCCCAACACCAACCAACCATACTGGATCCACAGCCCAATTGCCTGCATCGCAATGAACAGTCCCCTCATACGGAAACCGGCCAGTCTGCACTACCGTAGTAGACATCCCCATCGGTGGCTCTTAGACCACCATAGAAAAACTTGTGAACGGTAAAGCCCGCACAACCGGAGCCCCAAACTTCAGAACCCGGAACCCGGAGAGCCCCTATAGGAGGTCACGATCGTGCCAACTACTAACCAGATCGAACCATACCCATTCTGTAGCAGCCCGAGCTAAGGAAATACCTCGACGGCAGGAGGGCACATTCAACCGCCTACAGTCAGCGGGGAAATAACATCTATGAAAAGAATGTCGAGAATCGTGTTGAATTTTGGAAATGGGTCTCCTGATCTCCTCTCTGTCTCGGGGTCACCCAGCATCGCTGATGAAGGAACGGAACTCTTTCAAGGTCTGGAGGCCCTGGGCAGGCACCAGAGGTATAACGATCCCGTAGAATGGAGATTCGACGTGCTTGGCGAGCACGACGAGGCCTACGTTAAGGAAGCAGCCAAGAAATGGGTCGAGGAGCACTGGAAAAGTGTTGGGTGGTGCTCATTTGGTTTGCTCAATTACATTTTGCTTATCAAATAGGCCGATAGCCTGGTGATGAATTACACCCATACTCCACACACACGCCCGCTCGCGATATAGGGTTGAGGTCAGCACCTAGAGGGCACGAGGACCGACGTTGGTGGAGCACTGTATAGGGTGTTTCAAACAACAAACGATCTCGCCCGCAGCAGCAGTTGGCACGAAGATCGCCGCTGAACAGTCGGAGGCAAAGAGAGAAACAAAAGGGAACTGCAAAAAAAACAGTAGAAAGCAAACCCAGATGCAACAAAGATAACAATAACGACAAAAGTGACAAGTGCCTTATTACAGTATCTACGCGGGCCACGGGGTATCACTCTGTTTCCAATGGTTATTCAATCTTAAGCTCATGTCATGCCCCCGGTCAAGCGCCCACTATCAAATCTCCTATCCCTACTGGAATCACATTCTACGCTGGGTGCAGAAAAGCCTATCATAATTCATAATATTATGTTGTATCAGGTCTAGCAAATATCCACCTAGAAAGCCCTAGCAATTTCCACGTGATGAAGTAAACCATCGTATGCACTAATCATCTTTTCATGCTTCATGCTTCGAGAGCAATCAGAGCCAGAAATAGTAATAATGGAAAACACCAGCCCCACCCCACGCCAGCTCCCCCAATCACGTCTCCCACTTCTGTCCCAACCAATCCACATCCGAATAACTCTTAGAGGCACACCACGGCATTTCATTCGAAGCGTACTTCCGCAGCGGCAGCCCATACGGCATCCTCAGCCCCGCCGTTCCTTCATCCACGATCTCATCCGGGGTATCCTTCTTAAAAGTCGGCACCATTTCTTTTACGCCCAGGATTTCCGGGTACACCAGAACCCCTGCTTCGTAACTGCAGATGCGCACTTCTCTGTGCCTTGTAGTTCCTATTGGGTCCTTCTCTGCGGAGCCCCAGGCTTGGGTGGAGATGTTTGCTGATGTCAGGAGAGCCCAATCAATATGCGTGCAGTCGGTGTCTGAAAAGCGGATGTAGGTTTTTATATGAGGTGCTGCCCTCGCCCTTCCTGCGTCCTTGAGAACGGGGGAGGATGGCAACTGATTGCTCGGTGGAGGGTTCGGGTCCCAGTGTGTGAGGTGCCGCCGCATATATCCCAGTTGTGCCTGCTGTGCTGGGGACTGAAACTTCATGTGTAGAGATGAGCCACTTTTATACCCATTTAGAGATTCCCGGATTTCGCTAGGTGTGGGGAACATCACGTGGAACTTTGGCTCAGTGGATCCTGCCAATTTACTCGTTTTCAAACTTGCAAAAAGGACCGGGGAAAGCCATGTGTTTTTTGACCCAAGAGTAGCTATAGATGATACTTGGACCACTATGCAGCCCTTGACATTAGGACTCCGAAGGGGTACTTTCCTAAGGGCACTAGCCAACCTTCTCCAACCCCATTCGTACCCTCCCCCGTTGGATGCGTCAATATAGAATTTCCCGGGGACACTACCGACAAATACTGCTTTGACCGGATCGAAAGAGTATTTTGAAAGCTGCGCAGTGAGAAGGTCTGTTCTTCCCTCGCCATAAGCCGAGAAGTAGGCTAAGATATCGGTCTTGAATGTTTGTCCAATGGGATTAGAGGTTTGGGGACTGGGCGACCCATGATCTTGGGGTAAGAGGGGGAGAAGTGGAGATTGCCAGGCAGCCTGTGTCATATTCTGCCAGTCGAACGGGATCATATTAGCGGTGTGTATTACGATCCTATGTTTGTCAGCGTGTGGCCGGAAATGCGAATAGTGTCTTACTGGGCATGGTCATCAGTCCGGAACAGAACAAACATCTTCGAATGATGAGTTCCGTAGGGCTCAGGCATAAACGCACAAATAAGCTTGACATTGGGATATCTTTCCGCTTGGTTCTACCAAAATTTAGCACAGTCCCCTCCAATAAGGGTGGCCGACTAACGTGAATTCGAATCCGGTTGGCGTCCTCCCGCCTCCAGCTCCCATGGACTATTCTCACTTTTACTATGTCCCTGACCTCAGGGTCAAACTGATTCCTACATAATCCCCCCAGTCAGCGCATAAAACCCCACGTTAACCGAGAATAGCCTACATAACCCAATCCAAGTCAAACAAGTAATTGAATATCCAAACTTCCTTGAGTGGACCTCTGCGAAGAATATCTCTGATCCCCACCGCGCCAACATTCTCGCTCTCGGGTAACTCGTCAATCCTCGTGAGTTGAAACGGTGAAGCCACGCCCACCCCCGGTTTGAAAACACTTCCTTCATCCTCCTGCTCCACCCGCGCCTTCAACCTCTTTTCCAGTGGTGGAGTTGGAGACCTCGCTTTTCGCTTCAACATTGGAGGGGAAACTGGAGCGCGTAGGGATTCTACCGGCAGTTGGCCCGGTGAAGGTTTTTTCGACATCACCAGTATTCTCTTTGAAGGCCAGGAGTGTTTAAGGAGGATGGAGGTGCAAGTCCGAGATGGACGCATAGCAGGGTGGCGGAATCAGGAGAAGCGACAAGGCAAGGAAGACATCACGTCACGCGTCTATCCGAGAGCGACTTACGGATCACAAAGAATGTATGGAAAGATCATCTTGCCAGTGGGGTAGCACGTTGTAGGTCACTAATGCGAGGTTGATGATTGGCAGGCCAGTTTATTACATTTCGATGTTTCGGGAATAGCAGTGAAATTCCCCTCTCGAAAACCGGCCTCGAATGGGCCCCACCAACGCAACACTAGAACCAATAGCCATCGATATCGCTTATCAGAGCAGATTCCAAGAATCCAGACAGCTTCATAAAAATCTACCCTATCTGCGGCGATACCAATGCTCGCCCCCGCAAAAATGCCTCCAACATCCAAAGCAAACACTGGTACGATGCCGGCGCTGTGCTGGGCATGAAGGGAAGTCTGTAGAGCTTCCTTTGATTAGCCCCAGGCCCTCTCGACCACCCAGAGGACGGTACTCACCCCAGCCACTACGCTAAAAGTTTAACACACCTTTTCCTTCACCAAAAATTAGCGTGCCCGCCTGTCAATTGCATTATCCGCATCACATAGACTTTTGTGCCCACCATTAGCAGTCGTAGAGCTCAGCTCATCTCCTGGACCGCCGAGACGGCAGAAGTTTCTGCGCCGCCCCTGTCAGTCTCTAAGACAGAGGGGCCACGGTACCTCAGCACGGTCACGCCCCGCTATCCCGGATTTCGATAATCCGGACACCTCACTGTCCCGCATAAATCTCTAGAGTTCTGAATTTCTTTACACCAAGACCTGCCCTGGTGTCCTGGATCGCCCGCTGTACCAGACAGATTCTTCAGATTTTGGCAGCAGGGGGTGTGGGGGCGACTGTATTCTTCAATGATGTGAGCGCAGGTACGATCATAGTTATGATAATATTAACTATGGTCTGATGTTTGCACATGTCATACCCCATGTAAAGTTATGGTAATTAAACAAAAGCTGCTTATCAACCTGCGCCCCAGGTCCTGACAAGTGCGGCACAAAATTTTCCACAATCTCAGCCCGGAAGATACCAGTATTGTACCACCACAGATTCCCGACCACAAGGTCTTCCAGAATACCGGTAAATTGATGTTTCTCGGGGTACCCGTACTCGTACCCCCAGCCAAAGTGCCGCTCCCCAAATTCTTTCTTTTTACAGTGCACACTGCGTTCCTCCCAAGGGTAACGACGGTGTGGGACTCCCCCACATGCAAGGAGCTAAAGGCCAGGTACGTCAATGCTTCGAGGTCCTCGAGAGACACCCGTTGCAACATAGCACGGCAGCTGTTCATGAAGGGCGGCAGCCAGAATCTGCAGTACTCTTGGTGGGCAAAGGGTATGCACAAAAACCAGCTCCTGAACCTCTATGGGCGCTCAGATCCTCAAGTATTTTTTTGCCATATATTTTGCGAACCCCTGTTTTCGGGCACTTCTTGATTGCTGCAAGTGTCGCCACTATTGAACCCCTCCCACCTAATATTCACTGGATCTCACTCGTTCAATCACATTTTGCCTTGCGCCCTCGAGGACAACCAGCGGCTAACCACATTCCCTCTTTGCCCGAGATCACATACTGCATGATACGATGCTAATCTCGGGAAGATCCAGTATTCAATTCTGATCTCAGCGGAATCATGCGATCTGACAGCGGTGAGAGGTTCACATGCCTTGGGGAGGGAGAAGGGGTATGACTGCCGACTGGTGAACGTGAGGCTCACAATAAGCACTTAATCTGCGAGGGAAACGGAGACGAAGCAATCTATTGCATGCACTTCTGGTGACATGATTCAAAGCACAGCGGGGGCCATCGCATACCGGTGTTTCTGGATTGGCATTGCACTTTGCATCCCAATAGCAGGAATTTGCACACCCACAGCAAGCCTAGGATTTCCCAGGGGAACTCCCTCATCGAGATCCCCCACCCCTCCTAAATCTGTGCGGGGCTCAAAACCATGATAACTGTGCAACTGGGAAACATAGAGAACCTGTAATACTTCGGCAGATATCAATAGTAGGCTTATCATCCATTCCCAATCTGCGTACCGGTATCATTTCGGGGCCGGCAGCCAGGTGCATCTCACATCTTTTCATGTGAGCGTGTAATTACAGGGGGACATGAAGGTATTAGATTCAACGCCTCGATATCTAAGGTCATTTGTGATACTTTGGAAGCTTGTTGGGATTACTGACAGACAGGCAAGACATCAGAATCATAATTTAGTATGAGAAGTGAACGCGCGCCCACACACACCCGAGTACAGTACTGTACTCGTACTGTACATAGAAATAAACTCCGTCCCAAACATGTAAAATGATCAGTGAATGATATATGACGATGATTACCGTACTATGCTTGCTGTAACGGATCGACAGCACCAGCTCGCTAACAGCCGTTACACGTGCATCCAGGGAAACAATGTAATGAGCCGATCCTTCGGGATGCCCGCCTAGCCTACTATACCGTACTCGAGTACTCGCCCGTATCTCCCGTCTCTGATGTTTCTACCGCTCACGGATCTGCTCCCACCCTCTCCATTCTCGCTGCTCTCTCCGATCCCGCTTAAGCCACTGGTCTATTCTCCTCCCTCTCAAAAAAGAAAAAACACACAAGCTGGTCTTGGCGTTACACTCTTGCTCGCTCCTTTAATTGACCTGTTTCCCCTGTGTTCGTCTTGACATTGGACCTTCACAAGATTTTCATAGCTGTTCTTCCAGTCCGCCGGGTTTAATTCAATACGTCGAAAATGGTTTCCGGCGCAGGGAAAACTACCCTCTTCCCAAAGGAAGCTGTCACTACGGCTGTTGATGAGGGCGCTAGCTTGAGCAACTTTGACGATGCCCGTCTTTCTGGGCTAGGGTATAAACCTGAGCTGCAAAGAAAGTTTACGCTGCTCTCCTGCTTGGCTGTTGGATTCAGTGTATGTGTTCCCCTTATTTACTTACTGCTGCCGTTTCATACCGCTATGAGTAAGGGGTTAATACAAAAACGGATCAATTCCAGATTTCAAACAGTTGGTTTGCCGTTACCGGCGCGCTCACTACCGGGATTGGTAATGGAGGTGCCTCGATCTACATGTACGGGGCAATTCTCGTTGCATTGATCCATGTCTGTATCGGAGCTAGTCTAGGGGAGTTGGCGAGTGCTTATCCGAACGCTGGTAAGTTTCTCATGCACATTCCTTCAAGGTGAATGAATAATTATTAATTGTTCAGGTGGCCAGTACTATTGGGTAATCAGACTTGCTCCCAGGAGATGTAGAGCTTTCTTAGTAAGTTTGTTTTCTTGCCTTTTCGCATTGTTTAGGTTTCATTACTGGTACTGCAGCTCTCGTGAAGCTGGCCTCGCAGCTAAGGCTGCTGCTAGTGATGACTGAGGCGGTGAAAATTTAATAACGTCCTTTTTGGAAATTAGTCATATATCACTGGGGTTACTGCATGGGCTGGCGCCATGATCACTGGAGCTTCTGTGGCTCTTGTTATCGGCCAGGGAGTCGTAGGGATCATCATTCTTTGTAGGCCTGAGGTGGGTGGCGCTGTTTTAACCCTGTAGGAAGGAATCTAGGGTGCTGACTATGACCTAGATCGTCTACAAACAATGGATGGGATTTGTCGGCTATCAGGTCGCCAATATTCTAGTCTTCTTTTTAAACTGCTCCAACCGGTTCCTCCCAGGGCTAAATAAGGCCAGCCTTTATATCTCGCTGACTAGTTTCCTGACAATTACTCTTGCGGTTTTGATCGCCTCGCCGAAAAAGGCTTCTGCGGAGTATGCATCGCCTGCCTTATTTGTTTTTTATTATTATTCTACACGATCTCTCTACATGATACTGATATAGTCATACAATAGCGCTGTTTTCAGATCCTATACTAATAGTTCGGGCTGGGATAATGATGCAGTCGCCTGGATTCTCGGTCTTCTTGGAGTCAATTGGGGATTCTCGTGCCTAGATTCATGCGTCCATATGGCAGAAGAGATCCCGCACCCAGAAAAGAATATTCCTAGGGCAATTATGGGCACCATAGCAATCGGTTTTATTACATCTTGGGTTTACAGCATAGCCATATTCTTCTCTATGCAGGACATTCTCGGTGTAATTGGAACTCCAACTATGGTACCGATCTTGGAATTGTTCCGACAAGCACTCAGGGGAAATATCCCAGGGGCGGTGTTTCTGGAAGTCCTCGTTGTTCTCACTGCTATTGGATGCTTAATGAGCATTCATACATGGCAGAGCCGTTTGGTTGGCTACTCTTCTCACTTTCTCTATATTTCAGGCTGACGATAGGATATAGATGTGGAGTTTTGCCCGGGACAGGGGGTTTCCATTCTCCTCTTATCTCGCCGTTGTCGCTGGAGCACCCTATTCCGTTCCCCTCTGGTCTCATCTTTTCTCGTGCTTCTGGATTGCTGTGCTTGGCATCCTTTACTGGGTCTCCACCACAGCCTTCTTCTCGCTTCTCACTGGTGGTATTCTCATGCAGTACATATCTTATATGATTCCAGTATCTCTTCTTCTCATTGGAGGCCGTCGAATATCGACTCCTGGGCCATTCTACATGGGTCGGTGGGGATGGTTTGCTAATGGAGTCTTGGTTGTCTGGTCACTCTTCACCCTGGTATTCTATAGTTTCCCGTATGTGATGCCTGTCACCAAGAGCAACATGAGTATGTCCTATTACTTCCTATCCCACCCTTGCATAAGATGGGGCTGATTTTTATTTTTTGACAGACTATGTTTCGGTTGTGATAGCAATTATCTTCTGTTATGCAGTGGTATACTGGTTCGTCCGGGGAAGGAAGACTTTCAAGGGCGTCAAGAGAGTGCATGGAATTGCGACCACGGCGGATATGACACAGGTTCCGGTAAGTCATCTTGGGATTGGGGAGCCCACTGGGGGAGGGTTTCTGGGTTGCTAACGGATGGGTGATGGTGTAGTGAGAATAAATTGTTGGGAAAATGGCTTCAATGTGACGGAAGTATGCTCGGTAAGGCATAGCGGGAACTCATCATACTGTATATAGATACCTCTCAAGGGTACCAGTACCATCGTCTGGTACCCAAGTAGCAATGTACAATAGACATCGGAACAACTCTGATCCTCCTTCCCTTCTACAAACTATACTATTCCCACGTCCAACCGGTCTCTACTTTCTCTTCAAGCCCGCATCTCACAGAAATTCCGACATAAATTCGATTAGGTATCTCGAGTGAGGAAATGTGATTTCTGGTGCGCCCTGTCAAGCGAGGAAAATGATTAGATGTGAATACCTAAGCAGCCTGCGTTAGAGCTATGAGGGAACAATAGATAACATAAGATTGAAGAATTTCCATTTTAGTCTTGGAAAGTTTGGTTGCGTGCAGCGTAGGCTCTAGTGTCGTTTCTTCTCATCTCTGTGAAGGTGGACGAGTGTATAGATATGATATTTAGATTGGAGGGTTGCTTCGCTCGGTTGGAACTAAGGGCAAGCATTCGGGCAAGCCCAGTGACCGGACACTATTTTACGGCACGGCGCAGGTACTAGGCAGAGTATCATACTCGTATCATACTATGATACTAGATCAAAACGCTCGGTTCGACGGTCTTTTGCGCCAAAGGCATCCATTTTGACTCACCACTCTGGGAATACCAAGGCCTATTAGAAATGACCTAAAATTTTATGGCACGTTATCAGACTCATAGATAACACATAAGGGACTTTACGCGACGTTTAAAAATTGTAATGTCGTGGGGGAGTGCCCCAGTTGGCTAGGTGGGAGATGCCGATATACGATTCTCATGTATGATACCTCTTTAGACGGAGCCCCTTGCAGCATTAATTCTTCAAGTCAGTTTCACACCGGTTGATACGATTGTAAATAGTTAAGCCCAATTCTGTTTCTTTTTTATCTACCGCAGGAACTGGAATAGTTGAACCTCACGACAGGAGGTCCAAAATTCCCCTCTTCGGATAAAGGGGGGGGGGGATCGCCCGGAAGAAGTTGGCTTTAGCCATCCGCCGAGACAAGACAAGTAAAAAGGATAGGTGGGATAGGCCTTTTGTTGAGGGAGGCCACTCCAGCGTCCTAATAGCTTGAGGTTTGATTATTTCCAGTTCGTACGGGATGCTTTTAACGTGCTGAGCGCAATGAGATTTTCTGACTGATGTCAAAATTCCAATTGTTTTGGTGGGGTTGGGGGGCTGTGACTTTGAAAAAGTCCGTTTTTCATCACCAAATTTGGTGTAAAGATCGGTGCCTGACCAAACGGTTTGGTTTGGTGCCCTATCTTATCGGGGGGGGATCGAAGTCTCAGCACCACAAACATTAGTATTTGGAGCGACTGCCGGGGCCGGGCTTGCAACTGAGCCCGGCTGAAATGGTTTGGATTGCAAACCACTTCCGCTGAGTGTTTAAACCTAACCCTAGTAATGTCTTACTCAAGGGGAGAAACGATCGATGAGGATTTTGGAGGGATGATGGATGGATGGTACAGTAGATGGATGAAGATGAGGAGGGGGGAGTTGTAACCCCCCATGAAGAGCATCTCGCATGAGACAGCTGGTGCATTATACCTACCCATTGCGGGTATTTTGGTTCAAAAATAACAATTCTCGAGTAGAATGACCCTTGGCTACATGCTCCACCTTGGTCTGGTTCTCAAAGTCCTGCCGATATTGGTTTCTTTTTTTCTCTTCTTCAACTTATCGATAAAAAAGATCAAACCAACATCAAAAATGTTCCATCTGAGCCAAAAAAGCCATGGTCGCATCGTGGTGGAATCTTCGACGTTTCAATAAGTGATGCTTATCGGCTCTGATCTGAATTTACGAGAATCTTTTTTCACTTTTATCATAGGCTTAACATCCGGAGACAAGGTGGTCATTTGAGGACGAGTGCTCCTGTTCTGGAGTTGATTGGCTGGATGGGGAAATGTGATCTATCATATTAGCTTGTTTCGATCAGATTGAACC
>Ga0307510_10009890_pt1 | contig 11347 bp, 10 predicted proteins | sample 12_EM_MG_FD_207224 | JGI IMG/M metagenome (GOLD analysis project Ga0307510, IMG submission 207224) | Populus trichocarpa ectomycorrhiza microbial communities from riparian zone in the Pacific Northwest, United States - 12_EM | ecosystem: Host-associated > Plants > Roots > Unclassified | place... | reverse complement strand
GTCGATGACCGGCCGGGTCAGCATCGCGCGCTTGAGCTGCCCGACCTCGACGCGCAGCTCCTCGGCCTCGTCGGACACGCCGTTCTCCTCCATCGGGTCGTGCGTCGTGGGGGAATGGTGGTGCCGGGCGTCGACCACCGCGGCGGCGGGCGAGGGCCCTGGCGCGTGACGGAACAGCGACGACGTGTCGGTGAGCGTGAACAGTCTCTCGACCGCGGCGCTGACGGCCCGGACGCCGAGTGTCTTGCCGTCCGACAGGGCGGTCCGGCGGAGGGACAGCAGGACGTTGAGCCCGGCACAGTCGCAGAAACCGACTCCGGCCAGGTCGAGGTCCAGCCCTCCGGGCGACCGGGCGAGCGCCGGCCGTAGGGCGCACCGCACCGCTTGTTCCGTGTCGATGTCGATCTCCCCGGAGACCACGACGACCGTCCGGGTCCCGGCCGGCCGCGTCACGATCTTCAGGGACGCCGAAGCCGACGGAGGATCCACCGCGGGAACGGGGGAGACCGCACAGATCGTCCGGACCCCGCTCCTGGGAGGAGCGCTACGTTCGTGTTCTCGCATGGCAGCCGCTCCCGAGGCATCCGCCCTGTTTTCTGCCCGGTCAAGTCTTGCCCGCCGTATTTAGCGCGTCAAGATATACACGAAATCTGTTTCGTGTCTCGTGATACGTGAAAGACGGGGCCTGTGCTGGGTGCATGGACGGAGTATCCGAGACGCACACAGGATGGACGTTCCTCACCAGCCATGCCCGAGTGCTGGCCGCGATCGCCGAGGACCGCCGCACCCGAATCCGTGACATCGCCGTGCGGTGCAGGCTCACCGAGAGAGCCGTACAGAAGATCATTTCCGATCTGGAGCAGGACGGCTATCTCACCCACACGCGGGAGGGCCGGACCAACGCCTACCGGATCCAGCCTGGAACCATCCTCCGACATCCGGCCGAGGCCGGGATGAGCGTCGAGGCGCTCCTGTCCACCCTCGCCCAGCACGACGATCGGCGCGAGCACTCGGCCACGGCTCCGGCCGGTGAGCGGGACGCCGAACTCGCGGAGTGACGCGACGAGTCGCGGCGGGGGATCTGGTCGCCGGTGATTGACGAACCGATGACGGTCCGTCAACTATCGTGGACCATAAGGGCATTGGGTCGAGGGCGTCGAGGGGCTGGAGGCGGTCGGGCCGCGCCCGGTTCCGGTCCTCGCCCGATCGGTCGCCTCAACTGCCGTGATGCGACAGGGGTGGCGGCTCGTCGGACCGTGCGCCGCCCACGCGTCTAGATGTCGCCCCAGTCGGCTGACTCACTCGCCACCACAGCCTCCGTCAGTCCGAACCGTCTCCACGGGCACGGACGCGCCACTCGGCGTCACCGGGGGTCGTTCCATGATGATTCGCTCCAAGTCTGTCGGGGGAGTCCGGCGCCTGCCTGGGGTCATGGGGCCGACGCGTCCCCTCATCCGCTCACCTGATTCATCATGATTCGTCACGTTCTGACGGCTGGGAGTCATTGCCTTCGTACATTTGTTTCGGGGTGCTGCGCGGGGGCAGGCGGAGATTGAGTGCTTCGGACAGGAGGCACGTCCGTGGGAGCCGGTGTATGCCGGATCGCGGGTGTGTTCCACCTGCTCAGTGCGTGCCCGCTCCCATGGGGACCGTCCTTCGACAACCCCTTGAGGGAGTTGTGAGCACCGCCATGGACACAGCCGCAGTCACCGTCACCCGGAAGCGCCATCCGCACGACGACGCCCCCCGCACCGCCGCCGCCTTCGCCCGCCTCTCGCACCTGCCCGACGGACCCGAACGGATCGCCCTGCGCGACGAACTCGTCCGGGTCTGGCTCCCCATGTCCGAACGCATCGCCGGCCGCTATCGGGGAAAGGGCGAGCCCTACGAGGATCTGCGCCAGGTCGCGGCACTCGGCCTCGTCAAGGCCGTCGACGGCTACGACCCCGAGCGCGGCCACGCCTTCGAGAGCTATGCCGTGCCGACCGTCACCGGCGAGATCAAACGGCACTTCCGTGACCACATGTGGGCCCTGCACGTGCCCCGGCGCGTCCAGGAACTCCGCAACAGGGTGCGCGTCGCCCTGCGGGACCTGTCCGCGACGGGTGCGGACCGGCGCCCGAGCGTCGCCGAGATCGCCGGGTACGCGCAGCTGAGCGAGGAGGACGTGCAGGCCGGTCTGGAGGCGCTGGACAGCTTCACCGCGCTCTCGCTGGACGCCGAGACGCCCGGGGAGGACTCCGGGATGACGCTCGTCGGCCTGCTGGGGGAGTGCGACGCCGGATTCGACCTGGTCGTCGACCGCGAGGCGGTCAAGCCCGCCCTGCGGACACTCCCCGAACGCGAACGCACCATCCTCTACCTCCGTTTCTTCCGCGGCATGACCCAGAGCCGCATAGCGGAGCAACTCGGCGTCTCCCAGATGCACGTCTCCCGGCTGATCACCAACTCCTGCGCCACCGTGCGCGAACGCGTACTGGCCGACGCCGCGTAAGCGCTCCGCTGGAAGTGCGCGATGGGCTGTTGTTCGGCTGCGGCGCCGTCGTGGCTGGTCGCGCCCCGCGGCGGAGCCGCTGATGTCACAGCCCCGCGCCCCTTCAGGGCCCGCCTCGGAGGTGGGCCGGCCGCCCTGCGGGACTTCTCCCGGGGCGGCCGGTGGCGGGCTCACTGCCGAACCCTCCCGGGAGCGGTTGGGCAGCCTGCCGCCCTCTTCGGACTACCGGGCTGGGGCTGGTTCAAACAACATCCGGCCCATTGGGCGGACGCGGCGCACGGAACGGCGGCCGGCCGACCCGTCACCGCGCGCCCCCTGTGTTCGCGTGGTCACAGGCCGGTGAGGGGGAGGGTTCCTCGCCGACTTCCAGGTGGCCGTCGTACCCTCAACAGCGCGGAACGCAGGGCCTGTTGAGCCATTCCGCTTGCGGTCGGGGCGAGGGCGTACGGGACGTCCCGGGGTACCGGTATGCTCTCGACTGTTGTCTGACGGCAACTATGGTCGCGGGAGTCCGTTCGGTGGGGAGGGCAGGGCGATGGTGGTGCCACAGCCGCGGGCCGACGACCTGCTGTCGGTGGGTGGCGAAGGGGTCGGCCCGGAGACCTGGGTGGCCTGGCAGCCCGCCGTCCTGCTGGTCGAGGACGATGCCGGTGACGCGCTGCTGGTGGAGGAACTGGTCGCCGACAGCGCGCTGAAGATACGTCTGCACTGGGTGCGGTCGATGGCCGAGGCCGCCGAGGTGCTCGCGGCCGACGTGCCGGACTGTGTCTTGCTCGACCTGCACCTGCCGGACGCCCAGGGCCTCGAGGCGCTCTCCCGGGTCCGGGCGGGCGCCGAGCGGGCGGCTGTCGTGGTCCTCACCGGCCTCGCCGAGGAGGAGACCGGACTGGCCGCCGTCGCCGCCGGCGCGCAGGACTACCTGGTCAAGGGCCGCGTCGAGCCGGGCCTTTTCGGACGGGCCGTGCGCTACGCGATCCAGCGCAAGCAGGCCGAGCGCGCGGCCGTAGCGCTTCAGGCCAGCCGCATGCAGGCGCAGGAGAACGCCCGTCTGGAACGGGGACTGCTGCCCCGCCCCCTGCTGCGCGGCGAGGGCGTCGAAGCGGTGGCCCGCTACCGCCCCGGGCGCGCACAGGCGCTGCTCGGCGGCGACTTCTACGACATCGTGCAGAGCGTCGACGGCACTGTCCACGCGGTGGTCGGTGACGTGTCCGGACACGGACCTGACGAAGCCGCGCTCGGGGTGGCCCTGCGCATCGCCTGGCGCACGCTGGTGCTCAGCGGTGTCACGGGCGCCGAACAGGTGGCCCGGCTGGAAGAACTCCTGGTCGCCGAGCGCGCCCGGAGCGAGGTCTTCGCCACCCTCGTCAGCCTCGCCGCCGCACCCGGCGAACGTACGGCCCGCGTGGTGCGGGCCGGGCACCACGGGCTGCTGATGCGGGACGGCGGCCTGGTGGAGTGGGTGGAGGTGCCCGGTGGTCCGGCGCTGGGCGTGGTCCCCGGCCTCGCGGACTGGCCGGTCGAGGAACTGGCCGTCCCGACGGACGCCGCCGTGGTCCTGTTCACCGACGGCCTCTTCGAGGGGCACGTCGGACGCGGCTCGGAGCGCCTCGGGGAGGACGGGCTGCTACGGCTCGCACGGGAGAGGGCCGCACTGGCACCGGAGCCGTTCGTCGACGAACTCATCGCCTGCGCCGAGAGCCTGGCCGAGGCGCAGGGCGGTCTGGCGGACGACGTGGCCGTGCTGCACCTGCACTGGACATGAAGCAGCCGGCCCGGACGTGATTCACCGCGCCGGAAACGAGCAGGTGGGACGAGAGGGTGTCGAAACGAGACGAACGGTGAGGGACATGGCGGGCGGAACAGGGATCGGGCGCCGGTTGACGGTGCAGGGATGGTTCTTCCTGGCGTTGTCGCTCATGGTGCTGCTGGTGGTGATCGGCACCGCGGTCGGCGCCAACCTGCTGAGCCAGACGGCCCGCGTCACCGACGATCTGCTGCTGCGCGTCCAGCCCGCCCAGACCGAGGCGTACCGGCTCCAGGCCGCCCTGGTCAACCAGGAGACCGGCATCCGCGGCTACGCGATCGCCGCCGACAAGCAGTTCCTCACCCCCTATACCAGCGGCAAGAGGGACGAGGCCCGTTCGGCCGCCCGCCTGCGCGAACAACTCCATGACCGGCCCGAACTGCTCGCGGATCTGCGCGCGGTGGAACGCGGAGCGGCCGCCTGGCGACAGGACTACGCCGAGCCCCTCGCCGCCGCCGTCACCCCCGGCCGGCCGCACGCCGTCGACCAGGCCACCGTGGACAGCGGCAAGCACGAGTTCGACCATCTGCGCACCCTCTGGGCCGAGCAGAACGTCGACCTCGCGAAAGCCGTGAAGGAGGGCCGCGCGCACCTCGCCCACCAGCGGACGGTACGCAACACCGTCCTCAGCGGCATGGTCGCCGCCTTCCTGCTGACCGGCGTCGCCCTCGCCGTACTCGTACGACTGCTGGTGACCCGGCCCCTGGAGGCGCTGAGCAAGGCGTCGGAACAGGTCGCGGCGGGCGACTTCGCGCACCGCATCACCGGGGACGGCCCGGTCGACCTCACCGCGGTGGCCGGAGCCGTCGAGGGCATGCGCAGACGGATCGTGGCCGAACTCGACGCCTCCCGCGACCAGGAGGAGGCGCTCAGCCGCCAGGCCGCGGAGCTGGACGCGCAGGCCGTCGAACTGCGCCGGTCCAACGCCGAGTTGGAGCAGTTCGCCTATGTCGCCTCGCACGACCTTCAGGAGCCGCTGCGCAAGGTCGCCTCGTTCTGTCAGCTGCTGGAGAAGCGGTACGGGGACAAGCTCGACGACCGCGGCCTGCAATACATCGACTTCGCCGTCGACGGCGCCAAACGCATGCAGGTCCTCATCAACGACCTGCTCACCTTCTCCCGCGTCGGGCGCCTCGACGACACCCGGGAACGGGTCGGCCTCGGCCAGGCGCTGGACAAGGCACTGCGGAACCTCGCGGCGGCCGTCGAGGAGTCGGACGCCCGGATCGACCAGCCCGGGACCATGCCCGAGATCGTCGGCGACCCGACGCTGCTGACGATGCTCTGGCAGAACCTCGTGGGCAACGCCCTCAAGTTCCGCCACCCGGACCGCGCCCCGCACGTGACCGTCACCTGCGACCCCGACCCCGAGAACCCCGGCATGTGGCTGCTGTGCGTCGCCGACAACGGCATCGGCATCCCCGAGGAGTTCACCGATAAGGTCTTCGTCATCTTCCAGCGGCTGCACAGCCGCGACGCCTACGGCGGCACCGGTATCGGACTCGCCCTGTGCAAGAAGATCGTCGAACACCACGGCGGCCGGATCTGGATCGACTCCCGGGTCGGTGAGGGCACCCGCTTCTGCTTCACGCTCCCGTCCGCCGACGAAGTCGACGAGGCCGCCGACGCGACCCCTGCCATCGAAGGCACCGAAGGCACCGAAGGCACCGAAGGCACCGAAGGCATCGAAGCCACCGAGACCGCCGGACCCGGCGACGGGACCGGCACCTCCACCTCCACAGACGAGAAGGCCCTGACATGACCCTCCCCGACGCGACCCCGATCGACGTCCTCCTGGTCGAGGACGATCCGGGCGACGAACTGATGACCCGGGAAGCCTTCGAGGACAACAAGATCGGCAACACCCTGCACGTCGTCCGGGACGGCGAGGAGGCCCTCGACTTCCTCTACAAGCGCGGCGAGCACACCGACGCCCCGCAGCCCGACCTGATCCTCCTCGACCTCAACCTGCCGAAGTACGACGGCCGTCAGGTCCTGGAGAAGATCAAGTCCGACCCCGAACTGGTGCACATCCCCGTCGTCGTCCTGACCACGTCGTCGGCCGAGGAGGACATCCTGCGCAGCTACAAACTGCACGCCAACGCCTATGTCACCAAGCCGGTCGACCTCGACCAGTTCATCGCCGCGGTCCGGCAGATCGACGACTTCTTCGTGCAGGTCGTCCGGCTGCCCCACCGCTTCGGCTGAGGGACTAGGGTCTCGGGTACGAGGTGATGAGACGGACGTCGAGTTGGTGAGGGCCATGGTGTCGGAGGACGACCGTTCCGACGAGATCACCGGGGTGTTCCTGCACAGGCTGCCGGAGGACACCTGGTGGTGGTCGGACGAGATGTTCCGGCTGCTCGGCTACGACCCCGACGCCGTCACGCCCACCGCCAAGCTGCTGCGCGGCCACGTCCACGGCGAGGACCAGGCCGGGCTCGACAGCGCCCTGGAACACGGCAGGACCACCGGACTCCCCTTCAGCTGCTACCTCCGCGTGGTCGGCACGCCGGACGAGGAACGTAGCGTCGTCCTGGTCGGCGACGGCCGTACCGGAGACGACGGCGAGGTGGTTGTGCTGCGCGGGTTCGCCGTCGACGTGACGAAGTCCGTACGGCAGGAGGCACGGCGAACCGCCGACTCCGACATCGAGCGGGCCCGCGTCTCGCAGGAGGACATCGACCTCGCGCGCGGCGTGCTCATGGGCCTCTACGGCATCGACGCGGACATCGCGATGCGCGTCCTGCGCCGCCATTCCCAGTACGCCAACGTCAAACTCCGCACGCTGGCCCAGTCCGTGCGCGAGGCCGCGCCCACCGCACCCGGCCGACCCCAGCACGACCTGCACCAGCGGATCTCCGCCGTGCTGTACCCCGACCGCGACTGAGCGGGCGGCCGAGCTCCCGGAGACGGGTCCGCTTGGGGGTGGGAATCTCGGGTAGGCCAACCCCATGAGCGGCGAATCACCACACTGCCGACTTCCCTGAGGTGTCGAACTCGTGGCAGCGCACGGGGAGGCGGACCGGAAACCGGCGCAAGCGGACGGCACGGACGCCGTCGCGGGCCGGATCGCCGATGCCGTGGACGGCCTGGCCGACCTGTGGACCACGGCGGCGGCCGAGGCGTCCGTACGACTCTCCCCCCATCAACTGCGCGCCCTGCACGCCCTGGAGGCCACACCGGGCGCGAACCTGACCATGCTGGCGGACCGGCTCGACGCCGGGCTGCCCACGGTGAGCAGACTGTGCGACCGGCTGGAGGCGGCCGGGCTGCTGCTCAGGGAGGCCGCACCGCACAACCGCAGGGAAATACAACTGCGCCTCACCACGCACGGCCGCGACGTGCTCGCGGAGGTGGCCGAGCTCAGGTCACGGGCGCTGACCGAGGTCGTTCGCGGCATGGAACCGGAGGACCGCGCGGCTCTGGAGCTCGGCCTTCGGGCGTTCGTCGCGACGCTGCGGGAACCACCGACCGGCGAGGACGGGTGAAGCCGCGCCTCACGGTGCGTCGGCGCCGCGCCCGTTCCAGTCCAGGCAGACCACGGCGGCGTCGGCGGTCAGGTCTGTGCTGCCGAAGTGCTCGACCAGGCTCGCCACCACGGAGCGCGCGACCTCCTGCGGAGCCTGCGTCGGCGCCGCGTCGAGAGCCAGGCGCAGGGCTTCCTCGCCGAACAGGGAGCCCTCCGGGGAACGGGCCCCGTGGACGCCGGTGCTCACCGCCACCAGCCGGTCTCCGGGCCGTACGGTGAAGATCTGCTCCTCGTAGGCCGTCTCCTCGAACATGCCGAGCGGGAGCTGTGCCTCCAGTTCGATCTGCTGCACCGTGTCGCCGCGGCGGCGGTAGAGCCGGGGCGAGCCCGCGTCGACGGCGTGGACCGTGCCGGTCGCGAGGTCGAAGCGGAGCAGCAGGGTCGAGGCGTACACCTTGCCGCCGAACTGGGCGTAGACGGCCTGGTCGGCCAGGCGGGCCTGGTCCGAGAGGCTCACGCCGGCCCGGCGGGCGTTGCGCAGGGCGCCCACCGTGACGCTGGTGAGCAGGGAGGCGTCGATGCCGCGGCCCATGCCGTCGGTGACCGTCACGGTCAGCCGGCTGCCGTCGGTGCTCCAGTCGAAGTTGTCGCCGCCGACGGTGTACGCGGGCTCCAGATGGGCGCCGATCACGAACTCCGGGCGACCACAGCCGCGCCCGGGAAGCAGCTGCCACTGCATCTCGGCGGCCAGGGTGAGCCGTCGCGTACGGCGGGCCAGAAGGTAGAGGTCGGTGTCGCGCTCCGCCGTGGCGATCTCGTGGCCCAGCGCGGTGGCGAACTCGGCGAGCCGGTCCACCCCGGCCCGGTCGGCGCCGGCGGCGGTCAGCCGGGCGGAGAGGATGCCGAGCCGGTCGCCGCGCACGGTGACCGGCACGTGCACGGTGGCTGTGCCGTCCTTCGGCGGTTCGACGACGGGCGTCTGGACGGTGAACGCGCGTCCCGCCGGACCGTCGTAGGCGGACAGCGGTTCGCCGGTGCCCGGCAGCGGGGCGACCGGACGCAGCACGCGCAGGCCGTAGTCAGCGAGGAGGAGGGTGACGTCCCGGGCTCCGGCGCGGTCACCGAGCAGGCGGCGGGCCGTCTCCACCAGAGCGTTGGGCGGGGCCGACCGCAACTCGCTCTCCACAGAGGGGAGCGACTCAGAGGTGCTCACGGCGTTCACCCTTCCGGCTCAGTGTCTTCACACTAGCGTCACGCCGGTGGGCGCGGGGTACGACGGGACGCACCTCACCGCCCCCGCCAGTCCAGGCACACCACCAAGGCGTCGTCGTCCGGGGTCGGCGTGCCGCGATGTCCGGTCAACTCGCGCAGAACGGCCCGCGGCACCTCGGCGGCGGGCAGCAGCCTGGTGTGCTGGATCGCCCGCGCCAGCGCCGCGTCCCCGTAGGCCTCACCCTTGGGCGAGGCGACGGCGTACACCCCGTCACTGACGAAGAGGAGCCGGTCCCCGGGCTCGATCCGGAAGTCCTGCTCGACGTAGTCGGTCTCCTCGAACATGCCCAGCGGCAACTGCGCGTCGAACGCGATCCGCTCCACCACCCCGTCACGCAGCCGCAGCGTCTGCGGCGATCCGGCGTCCACCACCCGGGCCCGCCCGGTGGTGAGGTCGAAGTCGAACATCAACACGGACATGTGGCTACGGCCCTGATAGTGCGCGTACACGGCCTGGTCCGCGAGGGCCGCCTGGTCGGCGAGGGGGATGCCCGCCCGGCGCGCGTTGCGCAGGGCGTTGACCGCCAGGTTCGTCAGGAGCGATGCCTCTATGCCCTCGCCCATGCCGTTCGAGACGTAGAGCGTGAGGTGGTCGGCCGTGGCGGACCAGTCGAAGTTGTCCCCGTGGATCGCGTACGCGGGCTCCAGCTGCGCGCCCAGGTCGAACTCGGAGCGGGAGCACGAGCGGCCGGGCAGCAGCTGCCACTGCATCTCCGCCGCCAGCGTGAGCCGGTCCTTGCGCCTGGCCCGCAGATACAGGTCCGTGTCGCGCTCGGCGACCAGCACCTCGTGCCCCAACACCTCGGCCAGCTCGGTCAGTTCGGGCAGACAGTCGCGCGCGTGGTCGCCGCCCGGCAGCGTCACCGAGAGCACGCCGAGCCGGTCCCCGCGCACGCTGATCGGCAGGTGGACGCGCACGCTGCCGTCGCCGAGGTTGCCCTCCACGAACGGTTCCTGGGCGCCGAAGGCGCGGCCCGCCGGGGTGTTGTGCACGGAGACCGGCGGCAGGGTGTGCGGCAGCTCGGTCACGGGCTGCAACACGGTCAGGCCGTAGTCGGCCATGAGCAGGTCCACGGAGTCCGCCGCGTAGCGCCGACCCAGCAACCGCCCGACGACATCGGGCAGTTCGTGGGGGGCCGCCGTGCGCAGCGCCCGCTCGACAGCCAAGAATCTGTTCACGATCGTAGGTATGCCAATCTCTCACCCGAGGCACGCGTCGCCCGCTCTGCGGTGGGCCGTACGGCCCCGGCGCCGCGTGTCGTCTCGTCCATCCGTGTCCGTTGCGCGTGCCTAGTAGGCTGTGGCCCGTCCCTGTGCCTGCGAGAGTGTGACCGTGACGTCCTTCCACCCCCGCCCCGAACCCGACGAGGTCGCGCGCGTCACCTCTACGGCCGCGGAACTGCTGGAAGTCCTGTGGGGGCGCGCCTCGACGGCGCCCGCGTCCGCCTCGCAGCTGCGGGTCCTGTTCATCCTGGAACACCACGAGGGCATCAATCTGCGCACCCTCGCCGACCACCTCGCCTCGACACCCCCGTCGACGAGCCGGCTGTGCGACCGTCTCCAGGCCGCCGGCTTCGTCGACCGTGAGGTGAGCCCCACCGACCGGCGCGAGGTGCGCCTGTACCTCAGCAGTCTGGGGCGGTCCTTCCTGTCGGACCTGCGGACCCGGCGCGAGGAGGCGCTCGGCGCGGTGCTGGAACAGATGCCGGCCGCCGGGCGGAGCGCGCTTCTCACCGGCCTCGAGGCGTTCTGCGCGGTGGCGGCGGCGCAGATACACGACCACGACGACTCGTCCGGCAGTCGCACCGCCTGACCGAGCCGTCCGACAGCCGCCCACCCGACGACTGCCCGCTGTTCGTGGCCGACGCACTGAGTGGCCCCCGCCGACCGGGACATCCCAGATCCTTCCCCCTGCTGCGACGACACCCGCTACTTTCTTGCCTCATGGCCATAGTTGTCAACGGCAAGTTTCACGGGTGCCGGTGCCCACATGTGGTCGAGCAGGGGGAGTTCGGTGCGGGTCGCGGGCCGGTCAGCCGAGCTCGGCGCCCTTCGCGGCCGCCTCGGACTCCGAGTGCGCGTCACCGGTGGCGAGCGTGCCGCCCGCGCTCTCCAGGTGCGCCCGCACGAACCACTGGAACTGCTCCAGGTCGCGCAGCTGCTCGATCAGCAGGTCCTCGGTGGCGGGGTCGATCTCGCCCGCCTCCTTGATCCCGGCGCGGACGTCCTCGATCAACCCCGTGTAGACGAGGTTGAGCGCGCCGAGGTGGGCGATGGCGTCGGCCCGGCCGATGGAGTAGTCGTC
>Ga0307510_10009889_pt1 | contig 11347 bp, 13 predicted proteins | sample 12_EM_MG_FD_207224 | JGI IMG/M metagenome (GOLD analysis project Ga0307510, IMG submission 207224) | Populus trichocarpa ectomycorrhiza microbial communities from riparian zone in the Pacific Northwest, United States - 12_EM | ecosystem: Host-associated > Plants > Roots > Unclassified | place... | reverse complement strand
TGACAGCAACAGCGTGCCGATCAGCGGCAATAAGCCTAGTAGTCTGGGGTACCTGTTTTTACTCATCTCACGACCTCTAAAGCAGCTTGCGCAATGCAGTTGGGTTTTGATCGCCAACACTTCACCCTGCCAAGGGTTGGCATTTTTCTTGGATTGAATAAGGGCTGCCCGTCGCGCGTCAGACGCTGCTCGACAAATCCTGGGCCAGCGGTAAGTTCTTATTCGATTTCGTGGTCAAAGGCCTTGTTACAGACCAATTCCATTTGGTGCGGAAAGTTGGAAGGCACCGACACCTGGGTGTCTTGAAAGCCTTGCGACTCACTCGACACCCGACTTCCTGCTCGCCTCCTTAATAAAGGCTGAACAGTGCCGGGAATTCAGTGCGGGCGATTGTAGATAGGTAGCGCCCTATACACCATGTCTTATCCCGAAATAATTTTTATCCGTTCGAGCAACAATCCATCGCCATTTTTGCAAAAGTTCCGCATGTTATCGAAATAGATTCTCAACAAAAACACCAAAAATTGTAGGTGTACCCGCGTCAGTTCAGACAGCTCTGAAGGCTTTTTCCGAACGCTGAAACAGCGCAAGCCCCGATAACCCAAGGCTTTTGGCCATCTGCCAGCGCTTGTTAAAACTGCCTGCTCTGGCACTCGCGTGCTAAAGCCGAAAAACCCCGAATCAGACCAATCCTTTTTTGTAACAACGGCCGATTCCGCGTCACTGAGGAGCCCTGCGACACGGCGCGTGTGACAACATGTCGCACACTTGCCGCACCCTCCCTTGCCGTCCGTCACGGTGTTTTCACAAACACTCTGAAATGCAAAACGCCCCGATATGCTGATACGCAAATCGAGGCGTTTTCTGTATCGGCCAGACTGCCGAATAGTTGACTCAGCGCAGTGCTTTTCGGTTACGCGAGGTCAGCAGCGGCACCAGAATGACCACCAGCACGAACGCCAGCAGTGCCCATTGCGCCAGCGACAGACCGAGGATCGGCGGGTAAGGCGTGGAGCAGAAACCGTCGACCTGAAAGCCCAGCGGGAAGATTTTCGCCAATGGCAGATCATCGACAATCGGCTGCAGCACATCGATGCCGCAGCTCACCGCCGGATAGAACTGGGTGTACACGTGATGCCCGGCCACACCGGCCCCGGCAATCGCGCAAAGCACCACCAGCACTTCGAATACGGTGATGCTGCGACGGCTGCGCATGGCCGCGCCGATGAACGCGAACAACGCGATCAACAACAACGCATAGCGCTGCAAGATGCACAGTGGGCACGGTGCTTCACCGAGCACGATCTGCATGTACAGCGCACCGCCGATCAGTGCCAGGCAGATAATGCCCAGCAGCACCAGAAAGCGCCGCTCACGTCCCAGTCGAATCGTTTCCTCGCTCATCGCGTTTCCCTTGTAAGTCCATGGTTCAGCTGGCCGGCGGCTGCGCGTGCAGTTGCGCCATCAAGCTGATGTTGTCTTCGATATGCCAATTGGCCGCGATGCGACCGTTATCAATCTGATAGATATCGGTTGCCCGGAAGTCTACACGCTGGCCCTGCCCTTTGAGAGTCTTGAACGTACCGCTGAAGTGCCCGCGAAAGTGCAGATGCACTACCACGCGATCACCGGCGATGATCATTTGCTCGATGTCGCAACTCAAGTCCGGCACCGCCGTGCGAAAGAACTTCGACGCCAGCAACGGCCCGGTCGGCCCCTGCACCCGGCCCTCGGGTGGCGTCTGGTCGACAAACTGCGGCGACAACGCCGCCGTGGCCAACGCCTCCTCACCGGAATTCCAGAAACTGCCATAACGCCGCGCAGCCAATTCCATGGCTTCGACCTGCGCCTTGGGCAGGCTCTGATCGACGATCAGGGTCTGCGGTTTTATCAAGGCAGATTCGGCAGAAGCAAACGGGCTGGCCAGCAACGCGGCTGAAAGACCGATGGCTGCAAAACTGAAACGACGAGCGAAGGCGAAGTGCGACATGGGGCGATCCTGATCATGTAAACGAACGAGCGCCTATCATCAGCATCGGGGAATAAACGATAAACCGGTTAAGAAATGATTAACCTTTAAACACTTTTTAAGAATCAGCACCGCGTAACGGCCTTCGCGAGCTGGCTCGCTCCCACATTGGATCTGCGCCGAACACAAATCCTGTGGGAGCGAGCCTGCTCGCGAATGAAGGCAACTCGGTTTCAGATCACTCCAGAGCCGCTGCAGGCCCGAAGAACTCATAACGGCTCTGCTGCTCCGGTACACCCAGCGCTTTCAAATGCCGCTTGATCGCCGCCATAAAACCCTTCGGCCCGAGGAAGTAAGCATCCACATCACGCTGAGCCGGCAACCACTCGCCCAGCAACGCCTGATCCAGCATCCCGACCTTGTCCGCCGCTGGGCTGACACCGTCATCTTCGGCATAGCAGTAAAAACGTTTGAGTTGCGGATGGCGCGCCGCCAGCTCATCAATCCAGTCACGGAACGCATGCACGCTGCCATTACGCGCGCAGTGGATAAAATGCACCGGCCGCTCGGTTTCCAGCGCCGCTTCGAGCATCGCCAGAGTCGGCGTAATGCCGACGCCACCGCTGATCAGCACCAACGGTTTGTCGCTCGCAGCCAAGGTGAACTCACCCGATGGCGGGAACAACTGGATGCTGGCGCCAACCTGCAGTTGATCGTGCAAGTGATTGGACGCACGGCCACCCGGTTCGCGTTTGACGCTGATGCGGTACTGACCGTTGTTGGCCAGTGCCGACAACGAATAATTGCGGCGAATTTCTTCACCGTCGAGGATCAGCTTCATGCCGATGTACTGACCCGGTTCGGCCGCGAGGATCGGGCCTTTATCAGCAGGTTCGAAGTAGAACGAAATGATCTCCGCGCTCTCCTCGACCTTGGCCGCGACGATGAACTCCCGCGCCCCGCGCCAGCCGCCGACGGCGTGTTCTTTCTGGTCGTAGATGGCGGTTTCGGCGCCGATCAGAATGTCCGCCAACTGGCCGTACGCCGCGCCCCAGGCACTCATCACTTCCGGTGTGGCGATCTCTTCGCCGAGCACTTCGGAAATCGCCCGCAACAGGCAGGCGCCGACGATTGGGTAGTGTTCCGGAAGGATCTGCAGGGCGACGTGCTTGTTGATGATTTTCGCCACCAGATCGCCCAACTGGTCGAGCTGATCGATGTGCCGCGCATACATCAACACGCCGTTAGCCAAGGCGCGGGGCTGGTCACCGCTGGCCTGGTGCGCCTGGTTGAACAGCGGGCGAACTTCCGGGTATTCAGAGAGCATCATGCGGTAGAAGTGCGTGATCAGCGCTTCACCGCCGCTCTCCAGCAGAGGCACGGTGGATTTGACGATGGCACGATCCTGGACGCTAAGCATAAGGTTGACTCCTGAGCTTCTTGGAAAAGTTACCTAAGAGTTATCAGTATTCATGCCAACTTTTTTATCCATATAAATCAATAGCTTGAGATTTAAGTAGTCATAAAGACTCAGAGCACCTTATAGTCATCCGGACTACATCTTGTCTCTTTGACTACAAGACCATGACCGCCAAATCCCTGCTCACCGCCCTGCTGCCTCTCGTCTCCGACCTGTCTCGCGAACTGCCCGAGGGCGAGCGCTACCGACGCCTGCTCGAAGCCATGCGCGCCTTGCTGCCCTGCGATGCGGCGGCGTTGTTGCGCCTCGACGGCGAAGCACTGGTGCCGCTGGCGGTGGACGGCTTGAGCACCGACACCCTTGGCCGGCGCTTCAAAGTCAGCGAGCACCCGCGCTTCGAGATTCTGCTGAGCGGCGCCGGCCCCACGCGATTCGCCGCCGACAGCGACTTGCCCGATCCTTACGACGGTTTGGTCGACGGCCTCGACGAACACCTCGAAGTTCACGATTGCCTCGGCTGTCCTTTATTTGTCGATGAAAAACTCTGGGGCCTGATCACCCTCGACGCCCTCGACCCCGAGCGATTCGAACCGATCGAACTCGACGCCTTGCAAGCTTTCGCCAGCCTCGCCTCGGCTACGGTCAACGCAGCCGAACGCATCCAACGCCTGGCCAATCGCGCTGAAGACGAGCACCAGCGCGCCGAGGTTTATCGTCAGGCCAGCGGCCAGCAAAACCGCGAGATGATCGGCCAGAGCAAGGCGCTGAAAAAACTGGTTGAGGAAATCAATCTGGTCGGCGGCAGCGATCTGACCGTGTTGATCACCGGAGAAACCGGCGTCGGCAAAGAACTGGTCGCCCAAGCGATCCACGCCGCCTCACCGCGCGCCGACAAACCGATCATCAGCCTCAACTGCGCCGCGTTGCCGGATACGCTGGTAGAAAGCGAACTGTTCGGCCACGTGCGCGGCGCCTTCACCGGCGCCACCAGTGACCGGCGCGGCAAGTTCGAACTGGCCAATGGCGGCACGCTGTTTCTCGATGAAGTCGGTGAGTTGTCGCTGACCGTGCAGGCCAAGTTGTTGCGCGTGTTGCAGAGTGGTCAATTGCAGCGTTTGGGGTCGGATAAGGAGCATCAGGTCGATGTGCGCCTGATTGCCGCGACCAACCGCGACCTAGCGGAAGAAGTGCGCAGTGGTCGCTATCGCGCCGACTTCTACCATCGCCTGAGTGTGTACCCGCTGCGCGTGCCGGCGCTGCGTGATCGTGGTCGCGATGTGTTGTTGCTCAGCGGTTTTTTCCTCGAACAGAATCGCTCGCGCATGGGCCTCAACAGCCTGCGCCTGAACAGCGACGCCCAGGAAGCACTGCTCGCCTACACTTGGCCGGGCAACGTGCGCGAGCTGGAACACTTGATCGGACGCAGTGCGCTGAAAGCGTTGGGCAACTGCAAGGTGCGGCCGAAGATCCTCAGTTTGAGCGCGGCGGATCTGGACTTACCGCGTGAGGTTGTGGATAACTCGGTTGCGGCTGTGGTGGCTGAGATGCCGCTGGTCAGCGGGGATTTGCGCAGTGCGACCGAGCAGTATCAGCGGCGCTTGATCAGTGCGGCGCTGGCGCGTAATCAGGATAACTGGGCGAGTGCGGCGCGGGAGTTGGGGCTGGATCGGGCGAATCTTGGGCGGATGGCCAAGCGGTTGGGCATGAAAGGCTAAAAGCACACCCTCACCCTAGCCCTCTCCCAGAGGGAGAGGTGACCGACCGAGGTGTCTTTCGCCATACGCCGACCTGAAATATCGAGTCGATTATGGATTCGGCAGAGCAGGTTCAGGTCGGTGAATTACTACAATATTCCCCGATCGGCCCCCTCTCCCTTTGGGAGAGGGCTGGGCGGGCGGCGTTCCGATGAGGGGCTTTGGCTTTTGATTGAAACGCCACCCGACAACTAACCTAAAGCCCAACCTTTTGACGCCGATAACCCGGCATCAATAGTTTCTGGCGATTTCCACCCTCGCCCACCACCTTTCCACAGAAGGTTCATATGTCCTCCACCAAAGCCCGCGCAGATTCACTTTCGCTTCTGCTGTTTACCTTGCGCAGCGGCAAGCTGATGGCGATCAACCTGCTGAAAGTCAGTGAAATCATCCCCTGCCCGCCGCTGACCAAGCTGCCGGAATCGCACCCGCATGTGAAAGGCATCGCCACGTTGCGCGGCGCCTCGCTGTCGGTCATCGACCTCAGCCGCGCCATCGGCGAGCGCCCGCTGGAAGACCCCAACGGCGGTTGCCTGATCGTCACCGACGTCAGCCGCTCGAAACAGGGCCTGCACGTCCAGGCTGTGAGCAAAATCGTTCACTGCCTGACCACCGACATCAAACCGCCGCCGTTCGGTTCCGGCGGTTCGCGCGCCTACATCACCGGCGTGACCTCGGTGGACGGCACGCTGGTGCAGGTGCTCGACATCGAAAAGGTTATCCACAGCATCGCCCCGGCACAGATTGAAATGGCCCCGACCGACCTGACCATGGAAGACGCCGAAGTGCTCGGCAACGCCCGGATTCTGGTGGTCGACGACAGCCAGGTGGCGCTGCAGCAATCGGTGCACACCCTGCGCAACCTCGGCCTGCAATGCCACACCGCACGCAGTGCCAAGGAAGCCATTGACTGCCTGCTCGACCTGCAAGGCACCGCGCAGCAAATCAACCTGATCGTCTCCGACATCGAAATGTCCGAGATGGACGGCTACGCCTTCACCCGCACTCTGCGTGAAACGCCGGACTTCGCCCATCTGTACGTGCTGCTGCACACCTCGCTCGACAGCGCAATGAACAGCGAGAAAGCGCGCCTGGCCGGGGCGAACGGCGTGCTGACCAAGTTCTCCTCGCCGGAACTGACCCACTGCCTGATCGAAGCGGCCAAACACGTCGCGGCACACGGGCACTGAGTCTTGGTCGAGACGTATTGTTTTTTGATGCGGCGCGACCTCGGTAAGGACGCGCCGGATGCGCCTTGGCCACAGGACATTGAACTGCGCACGTACTCCGTCGAACTGGCGGCGGACGTGCATCATTTGATGCAACTGGGCTACCGCGAAGGCGGCGGCCGAGTGCCGGCGCTGGACGCTTGGCAGCAGCAATTCGAGAGCAATCCTGAATACGATCCGTCGTTGTGCTTTATTGCCCACGATGGCGACGGCGTGGTCGGTGTGGCGCAATGCTGGACCAGCGCCTATATCAAAAATCTGGTGGTGCATCCGCGCATGCAGGGCCGAGGACTGGGTCGGGCGTTGTTGCTCCATGCATTCAAGGTGTTTCAGCAACGGCGCGAAGGGTTTGTAGATCTGAAGGTGCTGGAGGACAACCATCGCGCGCAGCGTTTATATGAAAGTGCCGGGATGTATGTGGTCCGCCGGGAACTGGTGCCGGACTGATTAAAGTCAAAAGATCGCAGCCTTCGGCAGCTCCTACAGGAAACCGCATATCCATGTAGGAGCTGCCGAAGGCTGCGATCTTTTAACGGTGTCCCAGGCAACAAAACTCTTTAGGCACACTCCAACCTTGGCCACCCACGACCAAGGATGCCCCCCATGAAAGCGCTCACCCTCAGCCTGCTCTGCCTCACCGCCCTCACCTCCCAGGCCCACGCCTCCAGCCCCGACGCCTGGGCCGCTTACGACAAAACCGTGCTCGCCAGTTGCACCAAGGCCAGCGGCCTGAAAAACGCCAAACCCGTCGGCACGCCCGCGCAATTCGATGACCGCGTCGGCTACACCGCCGTTTTGCTGCAAGGCCAATACCCGCAAAAACACATGAAAGGCCAGCAAGGCACCGAGCTGTGCCTGTACAACAAAAAATCGAAAACTGCTTTCGTCACCGAGTGGGACTCGATCCGTCCGACCGGCAAAACCCAGTGAATGGCGCATAACTTGCTTCGATCCAGGCCTGTGCGGTGGTTTTCCGCCACCGTTTCACACCCTGATTGAAGACAGATCGCTCAATGAATACGACGTTTTCCTGCGTAGGCTGCGGCAAATGCTGCACCGATCACCATGTCCCCCTGACCTTGGCCGAAGCCCGCATGTGGGCGGCGGATGGCGGCCAGGTGATCGTGCTGGTGGAGGCTTTTCTCGGCAATGGTCTGGGCTTGCCAGCGCAACAGCGTGAGCACGCTGAACGGCGTTCGGCGGTGGTGCGCAGCGGTGTCACGGATGCCCACGTGGCGATTACCTTCGCCGCGTACAACGTCGGCCCTTGCCGGAATCTTGACGAAGACAAGTTGTGCCGGATCTATGAGCGGCGGCCACTGGTGTGTCGCATCTATCCGGCGGAAATCAACCCGCATATCCCGCTCAACCCTGCCGCCAAGGATTGCCCGCCGGAGTCCTGGCAACAGGGGCCAGTGTTGATTGCCGGTGGCGAGTTGGTGGATCAGGAACTGATGGATTTGATTCAACGCTCGCGCCAGGCGGATCGGGATGACATCGGTATCAAGGATACGATTTGCGCGATGCTCGGGATTCGCACCACGGCGTTGAAGGGTGACGGGTTTACAGCGTATTTGCCGAATATGAGCGCTTTTGCTTCGGTGATTGATCAGGTCACCGCGCAACCGCTGACGACGACTCCGAGTGAGTGGGTATTTCATTTGTCCGGGGATGATGTGGCCGGGCAAGTGTTGGCGGCCGGGGCACAGGTGGTGACTGAACCGGCGCAGACGTATGCGTTTATCTCGCTGCGGGCGGCTTGATCGGGGTTTTGCAGCGATCGAACCGGCCTCATCGTTAGCACGCTAGCTCCCACAGGTATCTCGGGCGTTCACATAATTTGTGTACGACACAGAACCCTGTGGGAGCTGGCTTGCCAGCGAAAGGTCCGGCACGGGCAGTATCAATCGCCGCGTTGAACGCAGGCGGGATTAAAACTCAGCGCTTGCCCATCGAACGACGGGTACCCGGCGGCGCCATGCCCGGGGTCTTGGTGTGGCCATTCTTGGCGCCGTTCTTGTACCACGGCTGATTCGAGCCTTTGGCAGAGGCCAGCTCGCCCGGCTTGAACGGAAATTTGAACGCCGGGATTTCGGCTTTGGTATCGCTGGTGTCGGCCAGTTCAGCCAGGACATCGCTCACGGCGTCGTCAACCGGCGGCAGGGTCGGGGAAGTCATAAAAGCTCCGGAAAGCAAAAAGTCGGGCCCGATCAGTGAGCCGCGAAGGCGCGCAGTATACCTGTGCGCCATCGCTCGGCACCTGAAGAATTGCAACGCACGCCGAACGGTTTACAGGTAACTGATGATAACAATGCCTTTGTCGGTCGAGGTCTTCAACGCTTCGTAGCGCATGGAAATCGGCAGCGCCTGATGACTGCAGGCGTTGCGATCAGTGTCGACATCGACTTTCACGCCGGGCTTGATTTCGATCTGGCGAGACTCACGAGACGCAAACGCCCCGACCGGTCCGACCTGACAGCCCGAATCAACGATTTGCCCGGTAAAGCGGATCTCACCGGATTGGCTGGCAGGTGCTGCAAACGTAGTGAGTGGAAGCAAGAGGAGCACAGATGGCAGAGCGGTTTTCAGCTTCATTTCAAGACACTCCCGGGGTGGACGGCCCAGAGAGATTTGGGCCGTGCGCGGCCTGAGCCATACAAGCTGTATCCGCTCATAGAGGCGGATCTTTAAGAGATTAGTCAGGATCGCAAGCCGTGCCGAATGTCAGTTCATTCGTTGCTGGACGTTACTCAACAATTGCGAGGTGCTTTCCAACAACTGCGCCAGAAGCGCGTCATCCTCATCCATATACCCTTCGTATTCCGCGAGATTGCGCCGCTCATGACACAGCGCGAACAATCGCACCTGAACCTTGCTGATATGCGCCGTATGCACCAGGCACTGAAAGACCAGATAGCGTTTATCTGATCGATAGCCACTCAATCGAAGCGCCGTCAGCGCCAACGCGTGCGCTGCGTTATAAGCCAAGTCGAAACGGCTGGAAAAAGACAACGTAGAAGTTTGCGCATCCTTGAGCCGGTCCACGGCCGAGCGCATCAAGCCCTCACACTCCTTGCGATCCGGCGGCTCCGCTTTCAGCCCACCGCTACGTAGAAGATTCTCCAGACTCTCGTTGCTGCCCATCCTTGGACTCCAAAGGGTTTGCCCCTAACAGATCGATTTTTTCCTGCTGCACTACCCGCACGACAAAGCTGTTTTGCGCAGCCAGTTTCGCCGTCCAGTCTTGCGGGGTGTAAAGCGTGGGGTTGATGGGACGACCCAATTGCTCCTCCATAGGCATGAGCAGTTCCATGACGTCACTGTAGTGCAGGCCTTCGCCAATCAGCATGAGATCAATGTCACTGAGTGTGTTTGCTGTGTCCTTGGCGACGGAGCCATAGACAAACGCCCAGGTGATCTGCTCGGTAAATGGCTGCAATGCCTGACGCAGAGGCTCGGCGATGCCAAACGTCTTGCGGGCGATGCCCAGTAGTTCGGCATAGATGGGACAGGTGGGATTGGCCTGGTAATGGTTCTGATTACCCACCCTTTTCATGCGCAACACACCGGCTCGCTGCAGACGGTCGAGTTCACGCATGAGACTGCCTTTGCCAACACGCGCCCAGCGCGCGATCTCATTGGCATAGAAAGTCTGGTCAGGCTTACCGAACAGCAGACCCAACACTTTTTGTTGAGTGGTGGTAAACAGCGCTTCGCTTAGAGAGATAGTTTCCACTGTTAAGGCCAAAGAGTCCCAAAAAGGGAACGATAGGTCCCTTTTTGGGACTTATCAACCTTGCGAATATTTCCAGAGACAGCGGCCACAGAACAATCGCCATCGCAAACAGGCTCACACCTACATTTGGAGTGCGATCCCCTTGTAGGAGCGAGCCTGCTCGCGAAGAACGATGACGCGGTGTTCAGACGGATTACGTTTGCGGATCAACCCGATCCAGCGCCCGGTTTACCGCCAGCTCGGCGAGCATGACGATCTGCTGGATCGCCAGCGCCGTACTGCGCTGCGGGCGACTGAGCTGATCAGCCAGATCACCGGCCATGACATTGGCTGAAGCCAGCGATTCGCAGGCGTGGGCGAGCAGGCTTTCGGTGTCGATGTCCGGGTGAATGAGGAACATCGTACTGGGCTGACGCGGTTTGACCGGTTCGGGACAGAGGTAGAAATCGAGCGCGCGCTTGATAGCTTCACGGGTTTTGATCTGGTCGTCGGCGCGGATGGCGTCTTCGAGTGGGGTTGTGGGATCGATGGGTGGATCTGGAACTGGCTTAGTCATTGGAAACCCTATTTTGCAAATGGGAGCCATCCCTTGCCGTTTCTCACGCGGCGAAGTGGGTGGCAGCTATGTGCGGGGTGAGAAACCGGAAAAATAGGAAACCGGCCAGACCGAAGTCTGCCCGCACACAGCTGCCATGAAGCACTTGCAAGCAGCGGACAAGCCGCCGGCAATTATGCGGACTGATGGACTGAATCACTAATTTTTCAGGGTTCTCACACCCGATCACCGAGTTTTCGGCGACAACCAAAGACTAGAGAGCGCACGTCCGACGGACAACCTGAAAACCTTGTGGGAAGGTTCTGGTTATTTGACACAAATTTAAACAGCCAAAAGCCAACCCTCACCCTAGCCCTCTCCCAGAGGGAGAGGGGACTGACCGAGGTGTTTGGGAGAGCTACACCGACGTGAAATACCGCGTTGAACTCAGGTTTTGAAACGCCCGAAATCGGCTCCCTCTCCCTCGGGAGAGGGCTGGGGAGAGGGGAAAATCCACCACAAATCCAAAGCCGACCACGCCCCGCTCTTCACCACTCAATAGGCCGAGTGTCAGCTCGCCTGCTTTTGATCTTGATCCACGGGCGACGTCGGAAGGCTGAGTGGAGGGATTGATCCGGGCGTGGGAGCGCAGCGACCGTTTGGCGCAGCCAAACACAGCGAGAGGAGGTGCAGCGAAGCAAACC
>Ga0307510_10009888_pt1 | contig 11348 bp, 7 predicted proteins | sample 12_EM_MG_FD_207224 | JGI IMG/M metagenome (GOLD analysis project Ga0307510, IMG submission 207224) | Populus trichocarpa ectomycorrhiza microbial communities from riparian zone in the Pacific Northwest, United States - 12_EM | ecosystem: Host-associated > Plants > Roots > Unclassified | place... | reverse complement strand
CTAGAGAAATTGGTTTAGTTTTCAAGGATATTTGCTTCTTCTGTTTTTTTGTTATTTGTAGAAAGAATATAGCTTTTATTAAGGTATAAATTAATCTAACAATATATGTTATCGTTAAATACAAAAAAAAAGAAGTTACAGCTGATTTGAGAATGTGAACAAATTATAGCAAAAAACTAATAATTTATAAATAAGGTAAATATCATAGTTTTTATATCTGGTCTGGTTCAAGACCCGGGTTTTGACCGGGTCACTGGATCGTTCGGGTCAATTTTTTTTTTAAATCAAAACGACGTTGTTTTAGTAAAAGAATCAACGACTTGCAATCAGGTTTTTGACCGGGTCACACTGAGTTTTTTCTTCTCATATTTTTTCTTCAACCCAGCCCAATTCTAGCCCCGGATCGGTCAGGTTTCGGGTCGGCCCGCCGAGCCAAACCGATAACTATGACAAATATGTTCTAGTGTAGGGTTTTTTTTTTTTTTTTTTTTTTTGGGTTAGAAGGGAAATAGTTTAGTATTGACTTGAAATAGTTTTTCTATTTTTCCTGTCCTTAGAAGGGAAATGGTTGCTGTGCTGGGACCAAACGATATTTGGGACCCGCTTTACGCGGCTTTGAGATTGAGAGGGGACAGACTTGGCGGCGTCAGATAACGGTGTCCTACTGTTTGGCAGCACCGTTTGGGGCATGTGTCCTACTCTAATTAATGGCATTGACGGCGGTAAATCTGTGTGAGCTCTCCACAGTTAGCTTTTTGTTTTTATTTATTGAGCAACTCCTCCAATATATAGGTTAATAGATATATCAGTTTATTTTTGTGTTATAAAAATATTTTAAAAAAAATTAAAAAAAATTTCTATTTTTTTATTTTAAATTAATATTTTTTTGATGTTTTTAGATTGTTTTGATATGTTGATATCAAAAATAAAAAAAAACTTATTTTGATATATTTTCAAGCAAAAAATACTTTGAAAAGTAACCGCTACCACAATACCAAAAGAGCTCCAAATAACAAAGCTTGTGTTTTTCAAAGTGTTTTTTTCTTGAAAATACATTAAAATAATTTTTTATTTTTTAAATCAGCACATTAAAACAATTCAAAATTTTAAATTTTAACGAAAAACATGTTGAAAATGTCAAATAATCCACTTTAAATATGTAATTATGAGGTGCCCAATCTAAAATTCTTTTACCATCCTTATGGGTCTAACAACCACTTAAAAAAACTTAATTAAAATGTCTTCTCTTTATGTTAATATAAAAAACAAGTCTCCTTTTTAGGAGAACAATGACAAGTTTTTCATGAATAACCAAAATAATAAGTCTTTTTTTAAAAGGGATCAATGTCAAGATTTAGCTTTTATGAATAATCAAACTGATAAGTCTTTTATTTTTAGGGAACGACATCAAATTTTCCATGAAATAAGCAAATATAAAAAATAAAAAAGGATAAAAATAATCAGGATAATTGATGGCAATCGAAAAGACAAATTTAAAAGAAAATACACAATAAAGGTATCCTTTTATAAGAAAGGATGATGTAAGGGTGATGTTGTTCTTCCTTTAATCATAATTAACATCTTACCTGAATCTCTAGAACCAGTGTTTATCTTTAGAATTTCTAGTTTCCTCTAATTATTAGGTGGCACCTCTAATTTTCCACGATATACATTTTAGTCCCCTGCTACGACATCTACCGAAGTGCGACAAGTGTCATGGCAAGATGTATTAAACCAAAACGTAGAAAATGTTATAAGGTTTTAGGGTGTTATAGTACCTGTAGCTTGAATTGTAGGTCTCCCACTGATCATATGGTAAGTTCTATGTACTTTTTATGGTTAAAATTAAAAAAAGAGAGAATATATTACAATTCTATAAATGATGTATTCTAAAATAACCTTGAGTTTATGTATATTTAAAAATATAAAATCTAAAGTCATACAATGAAAACAAATATTGTTAAACAAAATAGTAAAAAGTTAGACTTTGAAATCAAATATTTAGACAAGCAAAAGATAGTGAAGTGTGTGAGTATTGCCCATGTAAGATGGGGTTTTGGATTTATAGATGCATTACTATCTAGTTTAGTTGTTTTTTTTATTATTATTCTTTTGATAAATAATTGATATTCTTGATATTGGATGTGTCATAATGCTTGAAGATAGAGAAATACTTTTATGTAAAGAAAACAAAAGGACATAGAAATAATACATATATTTTAGATCTAACCTAAAACAATTTGCAGCTTCTATGTCTAATGAGTTAGGAAACAAATAGAAAAACATTCGTTGCATAATCTTAATTGATCATTTGTACTTTAGGAAGCTTTTCTACCATTAAAAATAAAAAGAAAGGGATTTTTATGTAGCTAGAAATTTAACAAAAAAATTCATAAAAAGTAATTTCTTTTTGATAAAACTAAATTTAAAGGCTGGAAACCCCCCCATAAAACCCAACCTCCCTCGAGCTCAACCAATGGAAGGACCCACCTTCTTTGTGCACAACTACATTTTGGATCCTACTCTCCCTACACCTATTAGGTGTATAAAAATCATTCAGGACCCACCATATTTTCTTTGATATTAATGTTGTGTAAGAGATAATGTGTAAAAGTTGTTTAAGGGTCCATTATATTTTCATCCATATTAATACATATGTTAGTGATATGTTTTTCCTTATTAATACATATATTAGGGATATTTCCCTTCAATATTAATACATATGTCAAAGATATTTTTCCTTTTTAATACTATTAGGATAATATTACACCTTAACTCCTCTTCTCCATAAAAAGAATTATGAGCTATAAATAGATCATAAATCCTTTAAACAAAAGGTTTGAAATCTCCATTTTTTATCAAAAAAATCACTAACTTAATCATTTGAGAGTACTTTCATTTACCAAAGATGACATTTTATAGGTATTAGATACTCATTTATAACTATCTTGGCTAGAAATAATGAATCAAATTGCTAGAATCAAGAGATTAACTGATTATCTAAGACATAAGTCTTGCCTCCAAGCTACTTGGATTTTTTGGGACATCAACATTGACGCTGTATATGAAAAACTAATAAAAAAGCCATCACTTTTTTCTAATGACATTTCCAAATCATTCCATAACACACTTGGGCTAGAAGACTTGATGGATCTACTCGTTACCATGAGCATTTTTACCGTTCAGACTTCCAACAACTCATCAACAAAATATAGCCCATCATTCATGATGTGTTGTTCACTTAGAGAAAAAAATCAAGTTTTGCCACCGTAACAAATTTTGATCCCTGTGGCATCCCTAATCCTTGATTGACTAGCATCTTCTTAGTGTAATAACACCACTCTCCAATGGATGGATAATCCAAAAAATCACCTCATGATATATTATCCTTGATAGAAGTAAGTTTATTTTTAAATTAAATAATTTTCTCTCTAACATACATTTTCTATCTACAAATCTTCAATAGGGGCTTTTAAACTCTGGCATAATCTCCTTTGTCACACTCGGACATCGCGGTGACCGATTAAAAATTATTCTCATGGAAAAAAAACAGATATCTGACATCTTGTTCTTTGGAGGAACGATCTTATTTAAGGAATCGCCACTTAGTATTGTGGTCACTAGGAACCCTAACTGACAAAGATTCTATGGTACATGACTAGTTACACGAAAGGGAAGATACTATCATCCCTTAAGTGTCATACCTGAGGCAGGCTACATTGTTGATTTTGTCTTAAATTAATACGACTTTGTCTTTATTCCATTTTTTATGGTCCCTCTACAATATTTACGACTCTAATGTCAGTGAATATTTGCCTATGAATATTTTCAACTCTAGCGTTGATAAATATTGTGAAACCTAAAAAGTACGGTATTCCTGACTCTGACGCCAATGAATAAATCCATAAAATTTGGATTAAAAAAAACTATTTTTTATTTTTTTTTGTTTTTAGGCTGGATCTAGCCCATCCATACGGGTTGGGCCAGACCAGCGGCTGACTTGGTCACTGGCCCAAGCCAGTGACCCGACTGGTCTCTGTTGCATGCATGCGTGAAAAATTCACGCATGCATGCAACAGTAACATGCTAATTAATTTAGCAAAACATGGAAAGAAGAAAAACTCTCCTGGCATGGCCGTGGCTGAAGTCGAAGCTGAGGGAGACGGTCGGGCACTACTCGCTGTTGAAGATTCGGCCTGCTGTTCACAGCAGAGACGGGATTGCTGGCATGAATCAGAGTTTTCAACGTTGCTTTAATAGAGACTGGAAGAACATCTTGCTGTGTAGAGGCTGAAGCTTGCGGTGTGCAGTGCAGATTTGTGCAGCTGTAGGTTCATCAAAGGAAAATCAGCAATGCAGATTGTTGACGAACATGGGCTGGATGATGGATTGTCCAAGCCAAGTAAGAAAACTCATCAGGGGGATAGGCTGATGAGAACTGGGGTTGTCGTGAAATTTGGCAGCGCAGACATTGACAGCCTGCACGCAGATGCGAATTTGGCAGCATGCAACGGCTTGTGCAAGTCGTTGGTTCGACTTGACACGATCGGAAACTTGGACGAAGGATTGTTCAAGGCATGCGAGAGACTCAACAGCTGACGCAACAAGAACTGGCAGTTAGGGTTGCCAGGTGGGCATGCAGAACGTGGGTTAGTGGCAGTTATGGGCATCCAAGATCATGAGATCATGGGAGATGTGCTGGAGAACGTAGGGGCATGGCTAGAAGTGCTCTCAACCCACTAAGATCATGGGAGATTATGGGGGAAAACCACCCACTACTTGGTAGATAATGGGGCCACTATGTTCATGGGTGAGATAGTGTCCCACTACTTCCTAAAATGTAGGAATGGAAGTTGTGCCTTGTAAAAGCTTGTCTATAAATAGTTGCTACAGCTCTTAGTTGCGGAGGGCATGTAGAGCACGAGATAGAGAGATTAGCTTGGTGTAACATGCAATCTTTGTGCATGGCACGCATACATATTTGTGTAAAGTTTCCTTTGTTTACGAGATTAATAAAGGTTGAGAAAGAGTTCCTATAAAATATGTTGTACACTTTGATTATCTTATTCTACTTGTGTATTCTACTCTCCACGAAGACACAGTGCTGGTGAGAACAAAACTGGCAAGGTGCAGGACTATCACGATAAAGGGCGGCAACTTCTAGAGATGTTGTTGTTACTAACGGTGGTCTTTTGAAAGGAGAGATGAGGGAACAGGTTGATTTTAGGAGGAAGAAGGAGGGGTGATGGCTGAGAGAAGAAAGGGGTAGTGTGTGGAGGTCTGAACAGATAAGATGGGGCTTCTTCTCCTGTCTAGGTTCCTCGATGCCAGGGAAAGAAAGAAAAAAGACTGGGGGGGCCCGGGTCCTAACAACTAGAAAATTTGAGAAGATGAGGAGAGAGGTTCCTGTTGGTCAAGGGCGGAGCCAAGAATTTTTTCTGCCTGAGCTACAAACCAAATTAATATAAATTGTTTTCCAAGATAAATCATTAACTTGAATATATAAATTTGTCAAGTTAACAATAAAGTTTCAATTCAAATACATAATATAAAAAATTAAAAATTAAAATTTAAAGTATATAAAATTGAAAAACAAATAAAAAAAAAATTATGTTATTGAAGTTGCATCATTTGATGTTTTGTGGAATAGAATTCATCTATGATCAAATCCAAATCAATATCTTTAGCAAGCTCTCGTTCAATGTAAATCGTCATAGAATCTGCTAAGAACTCTTTTTTTCATTGTATTACGGAGCACAGTTTTAATATGTTTCATAGCTAAAAATGCTCACTCTGTGGTGGTAGTGGAAACAGGCAAAGTCAAAGTAAGACAAATCAACCTATCAATCAAATGATAGTGCTGCGACTCATTTGTTTCGGCTAATCCTCGATATAATTCAAAAATGGTAGACATATTCTGAAAGCTCTTATGATGAATCACATCAATCTAATAATGCTCCAGCTGAGATCTCAAATAATACATCTCTTATCCATTGAAATCTTCAAGATAAAATTTCTCAGCAAGCTTGTAAATAACATCAACTTTAAATGATTTAAAGTTGTCCTTAGGTTCTAAAGCAGAGCTAAGTACAAGGAGTTTCAATGTCCCATCATTATATCTAGAATTTAATTTTTTAACTAAAAATCTATTGTTGAGTTAAATATATAATAATAATAATGTTAGTAAACTGTCATTGATCTTTGTTGCTGACATGAATGGCCTATAGCCTTTTTATACGAAACATTCATATATGGTATGTCAATCTCATATTATATGCAAACAGATTGCACATGTGTAAGGAGAAGATCAAATCTGGCATCTCTCAAAGTTCGAAGCAATGCTTTAGTAGTTGATATAAGATCCATTGCATTTAAGATGTCAAGATATTTTTGCTGCAAAGCTCGTAAAGTAAATTAGTAATCCCCATTATTTTATGCATTAAATATAAGATGAATATAAATTCAAAAGATTTCATCACAATCAAACAACCACCAGTTTCTCCACGTATAGAGTTAGAAGATCTTTCTTGAACCATACTTTCAAGCACAATAATAGTTGCACCATACATATCTATTAAAATATAATCAAAATGAGAGCTTCAGTGAGTAGTTCCACTTCGATATAAATTACCAATTTGATTAGCCCCACTATCAGTCTCACGTTCTCAAATAGCTACCAAATGTGCAATTTATATAGCCTGAGCATAATGTAACTCGATATGATGTTTGCGAGAAGCACTAATAAGATTGATAATGATTGTCAATTTTGAGAAAAATAACCAAATAGAAATCTCATTTCCAGCTGCTGCAACTAATGCCAATTGTATTCGGTGAGAAAAACAATGAACATTATATGCATAAGGACAATCTCTAAGAAATAGAGCTTGTAATCCATTCCATGCACTACGTATATTGCTAGCACCATCATACCTTTAACCTCACATATTGAGAATGTGCAAGTTATATCAAGCGAGCATATCATAAATTTCTTTTTTGAGTGTTGAAGAAGTAGTATCTGAAACATGCATAATACCAAAAAAGCGCTCTCGTAAAAAACCATGAATGTCAACAAATCTCAAAACAATAGCCATTTGTTCTTTATTTGATACATCATTGGCTTCATCAACCAAAATACAAAACTTTGTATCTCTAACTTCCTCACAAATCGTTTTCCTCATTTTGTTCGCGAGAATATGCAAAATCTCTTTTTGAATAGTTGGTGAGGTATACTTTGTATTTTTCAGAGCTTTTTCTAAGACAACATCATCAATGTCAACATTCAGTCTCCCCATAAGTCTTATCATCTCCATAAAATTACCTTGATTATTAGAAACCGAAGATTAATCATGACCTCTAAATGCACATGCTTGTAAGCTAAGCCATCAAAAACTTTTAATTGTTGTCGTAAGTCTCAACCAATTTTTTTGAACTTCTTCAATAGTTTTTGCATTCAACACTTTATCAATATGTCTACTTACTTTCATTAAATTTTCAACAGATTTCACAACATTATTATGTGGTGAAGTGGGACTTCCCACATGCATCAAAAGTGCACATCTAACCCCATCATTATGTGGTGGTGAATGTGAGATGACGAGGCACTTTGTTTTCAAAGATAAAGCATGGAAAACAAAATACTGCATCCTTTGATGGAGAGTGCTTTAACCAAGGAAATTGATCAAACCAAGTGTATTGAAATCATCGATACTGCCTCCCTGATTCAGTCCTTGGAACTCTGCTAACTTACGTTGATATGGACCCATTTTAATATAAGCTCTTTTAATTTCATCTTGTTGATTAATAGGATGTTGCCACACTGGAATTCGTAACCCAAGATCTCATTCAAGAGTATTAACATCAATTTTAACTCTTTGAGATTTGAAAGGGGGTTGTTTACTACGATTTGAGATATCAACATTGGATGGAGAATGTCCTTTACTAGTTAATGTTTGTTCGCTTGGTTTAAAGAATGAAAACATAGTTTTTCCTCTCTTGCTTCCATGATTTTCCATTATAATTTATAATAACCTATTTAAGTAAAAGGGATTAGAGACAGGTGCAAGATGAAAAGATACTAATGCCACAATAGAATATTCATAAAATGCAGAATATACAAGGATAAAATACTGATGCAGACTACGAGGAGATTTAGGGAATTTAACTTTGAAATAACTAGTAAATTATTAGTACTAGTACGTTAGCATCCGTCCATTTACTCCACTAATAATTTTAAACTTTTTTTATTAAAATATTTGCACAAATTTATAATATTATCATCTCCAATTGGGTCTACAATTCTGGCTCCCATTTCCACCTCTTAACAACTTCAACTATCTTCGCAATAGCAAAAGCATTCAACATTGACTTATTTAGCCCACCAATCATAACAAGGTTATCAACTCTCGACACAACTGACCTTATACTTTTACCTTTACCACTATAAACAACACTCCCTAGCTCATCTAAATGTTTTATATCTTCATTCCATTAACTAGACCTAGTTTCACCATTCTTTTTAGCGCAATAATTTCTCACAAAGCTATTGGCTTTAACATGACCTATGTTACTAACCAAATCAAGGTTTTTTTTTATGGGAATACATTTAGGGGAATTAAATTGAGACCCATTAGAGTATTAAAAAAATTGAACGTATTCAAACTATTAGATTTTTAAGGTACAGTCTACTACAATGAATGTGAAACATTGAATTCAAAATAAAAAGTAAGGGCTTGTAAATTCTTACTTGGTGATATTGCATTCTTGTGGCTCTCTGTATAGATTCCTCTTCAAAACCCAAGCTAAAACTGTATATTGTTGAGAAGAAAAAAGCTAAAACCCCAAGTTACTTGGAAGACATGTGAATCTAATTCTCACAACCCATTAATTATTTGTGTTTAGGTTTTTTGTAAAAGACAAAGGGAAAATGGGTTATTGGGTTTCTTATGATTTATTTTTTTACCTGGGCTACAACCCACCTAAGCCTTCTAAAAGGCTCCGCCCTTGTTGTACTCTTTCAGTAGTGAAGAAGGAGAAAATGAAACGACCAGTGAGAAGGAAAGTGAGGGATGCCCACCTTCTGGGATTCCAAACCAAAAAAAAAATGGTGAAGATGAGGGAGCCCTTCCTTTGTGAAGATTGGGAGGCAGGGAAAAAAGAGAAAAAAAAAGGTTGAGGGGGTGCGACGGCTAGTATAGGTTTTGTCGCCCCACCCTTTTTTTATGTTTTTTTTCCTTTTTTTAGTAATGTGTTTTTTTTCTTGTAATGTCTTCCCCTATGGTTTCTTCTAATGACCTCCCTCTTTGTGGATACACTAAGATCTGTATTTATAGTGCAAGAATCTCATCGTGTGTAAGAAACAAAGTCATAATCAAACTCATTCTTTTTTTTGAAGTTCGAATTTTATTAAGAATCAAATTCAAAAGTGAATAATTATCATTATCTTGAAGATAAGGATAGAATGATAAAAGTACGTTGTAGTCCTTAGTTTTCGCGCAAGCTGACAAATCACACTTTTCATCGAAATAAATATCTGATCTTTTAATTTTACATTTTAAACTTCATAAAATTAAATTAAAAGCTAACAGGCCAAAATTGGGTTACAACATCCTTGGAAGGGGTTCTTTCTAGTGCAATTTCATAATCTTCTTGGAAGAGGTTCTTTTTATTGCGATTGCTTAATCTTCTTGGAAGAGGTTCTTCGTAATGCAGTTGCACAATCTACTTAAAAAATGTTCTCCCTAACATAATTGCATAATCTCTTTGGAAAGGGTTTCTCTTAGTGCGATAGGTCCACCTTTCATGACAACTTGAGATGGTCAACCTCAACAAAGCAATATGACCCCCGTTCTGTAGCCAAATATATACCACCAAGGCTAACTAGAACCCAAAGAACTAACATAACTCTCCAGATAGGCCCCCGGATCTTATGTTATCTCTAGAGATGATCTTGAATCTCTCACTCTCAGGTTTGGTCTCTCACTCTTAAGTTTGGTCTCTCTCTCTAGTAATGAGCTCTCATGCCCCATGTCATTACTAAAAAGGTCACATGTCTCAAACTCTTAAATACAATAACTCTCTAATAAAGGGATTGGCTTGGTCTTCTTAGTGCAATAACACCACCCTCTTTAGGCTCCTTTCTGCCCCTTAGAAAATTTTATAAGTTTGGGAGTCAACATGGGTACGCATTCTTTACCCCTTAGAAATTTTCTAAGTATAGGCTTCGATAAGGATTCACTTCCTTCAGCCTCTTATAATATTTTTTAAGTATAGACCCACTCTCCTTGGGTTACCATCCACCCGTTTGAAATTTTGTAAGTATGGGCGTCAATAGGGATTCGCTTCCCTCAGCCTCTTAAAATATTTTTCAAGTATAGGCTCACCCTTCTTGGGTTCCCCTTCACCTTTTAGAAATTTTTCTAAGTATAGACGTCAATATGGGTCCATCCTCTCCGCCTCCTTGAGAATTTTCTAAGTATGGGTTTCGATGGGAATTCGTTTCCCTCGGCCTCTTAGAATATTTTCTAAGTGTAGGCTTACCCTTCTTATGTTCCCCTCCGCCCCTTAAAAAATCTTCTAAGTATGAATGTCGACGTGGGTTTGTCCCCTCCACCTCTTGGGAGTTTTCCAAGTATGGGCGTCAATAGGTTTTGTTCTCTTTAGCCTCTTTAAATTTTTTTCTAAATATAGGTTCATCCTCTTTGGGTTCCTCTTATCCACTTGAAAATTTTCTAAACACCAAATACACCCTTCATATGTTCCTCTCAACCTCTTAGAAGATTTTTTAAATATAGACTCATCCTTTTTAGGTTTCTCTAACTATTAGAAAAATTCTTTGAGTATGGATTCCTTTATAGTTTCACCTCACCCGTTTAGAAAATTTTATAAGTATAGGTTCCTCCATGATTCACCTCTATATACTTAGAAATTCTTTTATCAAACATGAGGTATACCTCTACACACAGGTTCTTTAGTTTATTAACCGGGACTTTGACCCTGCTTCTCATACCATTGTTTTTTATATAAACACATCATACCGGGTAATTTTACAAGTCTTTGCGTATAGATATCATAAAGATTTGGGAAGCTACTGATTAAGCCAAATTTAACTGCCCAAACCCCCCCATAAAACTTAACCTCCCTTGGGCTCATCTATATTTTAGATCCTACTCTTTCTACAACTATTAGGTGTATAAAAGTTCTTCAAGGATCCACCATATTTCCATTGATATTAATGTTGTGTAAGAAATAACATGAAAAAGTCCTTTAATGGCTCACCATATTTCCCATCAATATTAATACATATGTCAAGGATATTTTTTCTTTTTAATATAATCAAGACAATATTACAC
>Ga0307510_10009886_pt1 | contig 11350 bp, 7 predicted proteins | sample 12_EM_MG_FD_207224 | JGI IMG/M metagenome (GOLD analysis project Ga0307510, IMG submission 207224) | Populus trichocarpa ectomycorrhiza microbial communities from riparian zone in the Pacific Northwest, United States - 12_EM | ecosystem: Host-associated > Plants > Roots > Unclassified | place... | reverse complement strand
ATTTTAATATTTTTTCTAAAAAAATTAAAACAACGTAGCTTTGAAAAAAAAATTAAAACTCAAACCAAGTCTTACTCGAATTTTGACCGAGTCAACCGAGTTTGATATCAAACCGAGTCAACCGAGTTTGATTGAAACTCCATTGAAAAAAAACATATATTTTTTGTCATAGATTCTTAATTTGATATAAAAAACAAATATAATTAAAATAAATATAGATTCATCGACACCAAGATCGTCTATTTTGGTTGTTAAAATGTGACCAATTAGTAGCATTCTCTTTTCTATGCTGTTTTTCGACGAGACTCTCTCTCATCTCTCAATATAGAAACTGAAAAATCAACAAATTAGAATTTTAAACTAAAATGATCTTTTGCATGAATTCTAGATTGGCTATGTGATTTCCTCGTCATTTCCATCTCAATTTTTTTTTATTTAAAAATTCATCAATTACTCGTTAAATTGGCTATAAAAAGATCCAATCAGAAAAAAAAATCAACAAAATAAATTTAATTTGCCAAATCAAGTGTCAAATATGTTTTTCTACATCGCGAGAACCCTATACCAAATCAACCAGAACAAATCATCAAGCTCGACCCTAAATAAACCTAATGTAAAATGATCAAATTAAAATAAAACAAATGACAAAAAATAACTTGGAAAGATTTAATCGAATAAAAAAACCCAACAAAATTGAATTCAAATTTGTCAAATTAAGCGTAAGGTTTGTTAGACGATGACCCATACAAAGCCAATAAAAATAATTCACCGAGCTCAATCCTAATTCAACAATCAAATTTAAAAAAGAAAAGTCAAGAACAAAAACAAATGAAAAAAATATCAACTTTTCATATAAACAATGTTTCTATCCCAAACTTTTTAATTGTATTGATAATAAAGGAAACAGGAATACATCAACTTACCCCCTTTCTATAATTTTGGAGGCACTTTAATTTTTCTAGGCCCTTTTAATTAAATGAAGTTGTGGTTTGCCAATGGTGATTAATTAGTTATTTAATTCCAATAATTATAATTGTTTATCAAATAGGATACGGCTTGCCCTCCATGATTGAAAAGCTTTTCCTACAACAATTACAGTCACTTGGTAACCATTTTTTTGGAAAAATCTTGAAGAGGCCCAAACATTTTCATAGTTCTATACTTCTATTGACGTGTCTTGGAGAGGCAGAGAGGGCATATCCATGAACTCAACAGAAGCCCATAAAACGGCAAAAACATGGCCCATCAGGGCCCAATATTTCTGGACATTTGAAGCTCATGATTTATCAATTATATATCCTGGGCCAGAGTAATGCCCAACAAATCTTGACATACCATGGCATTGCTAGCTGTTTACACAATAACGTTTAATAACAGACGTTGCCTTCAAATCTAGAATAAAAGAACTGCCGGAGTGGTTTGGTGATAAGAGTTTGTGATTAAAGAGTTTGTTTTTCTTATGATTTCAGGTTTGAGTTATGTGGTTGTTAATATGATAGCCACTAGAGGCTTACATGATCGTTAACTTCAGGACCCGTGCGATTATTCGAGGTGCACGCAAGCTAACCCGGACACCCACATTAATAACAAAATATTTTTAGTGTTTTCATATCGTTTTAACATGCTGATGTTAAAAATAATTTTTTTAAAATAAAAAAACATTATTTTGATACATTTCTAAATAAAAATATTTTTAAAAACAGTCGTTATTATACTTTTCAGATCGTTTTGACATACTAATGTTAAAAATAATTTTTTAAAAATAAAAAGATAATTTTAATATATTTTTAAATAAAAATACTTTTAAAAATAATTATTTCTGATTTTACAACTACTAATGGTATACCGTATCATAGTATCTATAATAATAATAATAATAAAATAAAAATAATAAATGATTAGACGTCTTTTCATGCTGTTTCTGTCTTCTTCTTCTTTTGTTTTTTCCTTGACACGGCTAAAGTTCTTCCTCTTCAGATGAATAATATGGTCGTAAAATAGCCAAGAAAAACAACGGTATGCCGATTGCATCCAATCCTTTTCTTGCCGTCTGCGCTCTCTATTATTCCCTTCTTCAAATAAACTCCTCCGTGCACATGCCATGGAGCACATAGGAAATTCAACTTCTTGTAGTTGTAGGATGTCTAAGATTACTGTCCAAACCTTAATGCATTCATTTTCTTATTTATAGATAAATAGGCAAAAAAAAAACTATTTTTTTTAAGAATAGAGAAAAAAACCCTTTTATTATTCGTTATATAGTATCTACATATTAATTATTTTCTTGTTTTTTTTGTTATTTTTTATGAAATCAATTGATTGAAAAATAGCTAGAGAAAAACAAATTTTATGTACTTTATTTATTTATTTATTAATAAGTTAATTTCTAAAACTTATTTTCACGAGGTTTTAGCATCCACGTCAATTTCTTTTTTTTTATGCTACTCTATCATTAAAAAAAAATTAAATCAATCTCCATATAATAGAAACTCAAATTATTAAAGGCTAGAAAACAAATTGCATTATTTTAAAAATTATTATGAAAATAATATTTTGAGAATTCTGATATGGGTGGTTGGTTATCAAAATCTTTTATCATGTTTAATATCATTCTATTATTCTCAAAATATTATTCTATTATTGAAAATAATATTTTGAAAATGATTAGAATTGAAGGAGAAAGATAATTAAATTAATAAATGAAAATAATATATATAATTCTATTATTCTCCTTGAAAAACTCTTATCTATGAATATGAAGGGAGAAGTGAAATATTGATAAGAATATAAGGACGAGAGTAAATTTCATGCAAACATTGCTCAATACGTGTAACCAAGACATTACACGATTCCTAGTCCGAAGGCAAAGGAAGTAGGAAAACTGTATCCCACTGCTAAAACCCTCGTTTCTCTTCTTCCCCTCGTGACTCTCGCTTCAAAAACCTAGACTTCTCTCTGTCGCTCTCTGAACAAGAAGGGTAAAAGAAGAAAATGAGTGTGTCAATGGAGTTGTTATCTGCTGGCTGTAGTTCTTTGCTAACAAAAAGGCCATCTTTTTGTTCATCTTCTTCAATGGCTTTGTTTGCTCCATCCTTAAAGTTTCGATCTCTATTGCTTAAACCTAGCGGTCACAGGTTGTCTTTTGAGTCTCCAAGGGCTTTTGTCCCAAAAGGGCTTGGTGTTGGCGTTGGTTTTCGTTCTGGGAATTCGTTGAACCGACAAATTGTGGTATTTGCTGGCTCTCACGAGGATTCTGTAAGAATTGCAATTCCTATTCTTTTAATTTCATCTACCGTTTGAAAATTTGAAATTTGAAATTTGAATTCTTGAATTCTTTTTGAGTGATTTTTGTGTTTTTCCAATTGGGTTTCCCTTTTTTGACTGTTGAATTTGTGTTGGGTGTTCGTGCTTTTTGTTGAACATGAGAAAGCCGTGCTGTTTGATTAACATCGAATTTTCATGGTTTGATTTGGTTTTGTATTTAGAGCAATCCCATCTTGTTTGTGCCAAATTTTAAAGCTATTTGTTTCTCCTTGCAATTTTCATTTCAAGAGAGATTTTTAAAATGGGTTCTTTTCAATGTTTGAATTGAAATGAGGTGTAATGGATCATCTTTTATTGTTTTATTCTTATTTTTTGTTGGCAATGTTTAGGAGCATTCAGAGATTGAAGTGGAAAAGGAAAGTCAAGATAAAAAATTAGAGGGTGAAGAATCAGAGGAAGTATGGAAGCAGACACTAGAATCTTTCAAAGAACAAGCTTTAAGGTTGCAAAGTGTTTCTCAAGAAGCATATGAGATATACTCAGAGAAAGCCATGGTTATTTTGGAAGAAACTTCAGAGAAGTTAAAGATTCAAGCAGTGAAGGCAAAGAAGGATTTGGGTGAGCTAGCAAAGGAACTTGGTGAAGATAGTATAGAGTATCTTGTAGCAGCTACAGAGAATTCTCCAGAACCAGTGAAGGAGGTTGTGGAAACGTTATCTTCTTCGACCGATGATTTTAATGATATTTCTAAAGTTCGTGATTTCCAAGTTGGAATACCATATGGTATGACTAGTGCGCCACTGGAACTCATTTTGTTAAAATTTTGTTGAATGAGGTTTCTGTCATAAATTAGAATTTGTTAGGAGTAACAACATGATAGATATAACAATGTTGCAATATACTGTCAATTTACGGTTGCAAGCTCTTCTGGTCTATTCTATTATACGACCCTTAATAATGCTAACTGAATATGGATGAGCTGGGAAAGGTTTTGTTGAATTGTCTCTCCCGACCCCCACATTGGTTACTCTTAACTGGGCAATTGCCTTTTAGTGTATTTTCTATTTTAAATGGCTTCAATTTTTTTCATGCTATTGCGATACTTCACAGGTTTATTACTAGCCACTGCTGGATTTCTCTCCTTCATGCTGTCGGGCAGCATCAATTCCATTAGGTTTGGTGTCATTCTTGGCGGTGCACTTCTGGCTTTAAGCGTATCAAGTTTAAAATCTTACAAAAGAGGAGAGCCAGATTCCTTGGCCTTGAAAGGACAGGCAGGTTAGTATGTGGTTCTATTCTATAATGAAACATAGACATATAAAAAGAAAAAATCTCAAATTGCTTTCTGTTGGTAGCTTCTAAACTATATGAGCTTAGGCAGGCTGCTTTCTGTTTCTTATTAGTTATATAGTTGGATCATTTTGGACAAGTTTTGGAATACGGTATCATATGTAACAAAGGACGCCGTTAAGTTATGAATTTAACAGCTTGCACCTTGTGTAGAATGTCTCAAAGCATAAGGATGAAATGCTTGGATTCACTTGCAGGTTCATAACAAAGAGAGATCAGGGTTAAGTTAAAAATTTAAAAGGCACCGTAGACAAGAGCTTTAGTGTCTAGCTTAGCTCTTCCTCATCTATAAGTTTTTGCTTCTATTGCATATTTTAACCATTTAGGTTTTGTGAGTGCATGTTTTCGGTGCTTTGGGGCATTCTTTCCTCCATGCTCTAACTCATCAGGCTGACTATTTTGATTGTATTTTCTGATAATATTAGTGTGTGAGCTACTTCGGGATGAAAGGATAGCTATTATTTCGGGCCATTGCTTGATCACTTTTTTTCTTACATGGTTTTTATTTTTTTATTCTCTACAACTTATGCTATACTTGTACATATCTTCTGTTGTATATTTGACTTCAAGCTTTTAACTATTGTGTTTGGTCCTGCAGCAATAGTGGCTATAATCTTTCTTAGGGACATTAGAATCATAATGACTCGGGTACGGGTTCTTTAAACAGCCATGTCGTCTTTCCCGTTTTATCTGCTGTATTACATATTTGTTGTTGTGTTTCAAAGTTCTAACAGTCTAAACTTTTTTGTTTTGCAGGGAGGTTCATTTTTTACTCCTGTTGCAACCCTCATCAGGTTCCTTGTTCCCTAATTTTTTTGTGCTATCATATTTCCTTTTCTACCTTAGTAGTTAGGATGGAAAGTTCGCTGGTAAAAGTAATTTTTTTCGAGTCTAAACTAACAATTAGACAAGGTGCTAGAGCACTTGAACTTTGATGTGGTTTGAAAGGTTCAGGAAATTCTAGGTTAAAATTGAGGAAATGTTCTGCGATTTGCCACTCAATTCTCTTAAGAGTGCAGCACAGGAGTTGCATCATGCAGCCTTTGATCAAAATTGTTCGATCTCAAATGAAACAAGAATTGGTATCTGCATCTATAATATCCTAGGCCATCCAGTGCAATTTTGCTCAAGATACACAATGTACCGTCTTACAAAATAACATTGGGCAATTTACACAGGTCCAATAACATAAGTAGTCTCAATCCAAGACCAGGAACCATTGCTCATCTCATGCCTATGAACCCATGGTAGATCTGGTAGTGGTTATGGTTCAGTCTAGCCAAGTTTTTTACTTGTAGCACCTCTCAGTTTATACTTTTCTGATACTGTTAAGGTTATACCTTTTGGTTTCTTCATCTTAATTAGTCAAAGCCACCCTCTGAAAGCAGCATATCCGTAATCTGTCTTGCTGCATGCGTGCATGGTCATGCACATACTTGCCTTGCTCCGGGTCATAAAACCACATGGACTTATCTTAGTACAGTAAGAGGACATGAGTATCTCCATTTTCAGATGCTTGTAGGCTCTATGTCAAGCATTTTATTTATAGTGGTATTTATCTCGTTGTGTGTGCATTTGATTTTCTGATAACTGGCATTGCTTTTCAGTGGTGCAGTGGTTGCATTCTATCTATATAAGATCGCCGTGGGTGGTAAGCAGAGTAAGGGGTCAGACATGGGACATGGAGCAGAAAATTGATGTATTTGTTCCACTGGTTAGTTGGATTGCATGCTTTGTTCTTCTCCCCTCCCTCTCAACCCTCACCTTTTCTTGAACAAATATTATTAGTTGTCGTGATGCAAAACTTCATCATATATGAATCTCCACTTTCTTTTTCAGCATTTTCTTTAATAAAAAAAAATACTCAAGTTGCTGTTGTTAACCTATGCCTAGAATGATAAGTTTGCTGCCAAGTTGGTCTTCCATTGTTCTGTATTGTAGCTGATCAAATTACCTTCTCCTGTGACCTCCAGGTGGAAGGTTTACGACATTGCTACCTCTGGAAGAAAAGGATGGGATCCCAGAAAACATTGCTTGATTCTGGAGCGTCGGGTTACTGATTACAGCTTTTTGTCTACTTTTAGTTTGGGTTGCTAGGGTATGGGAGAAAGTTGCAATAATCTGGCGGATGTTTCCCCCTTGATGTGCTGAAATTACTGGTGTTTTCTCCCTCCAATGCCACAGGGTTATATTGATACTTGTTCATTTCGTGTTGTTTAGTTATATTGGCGGATACATCGTGTTGTTTTCTCCCTCCAATACGCTATTTTAGTGTTGTTATCATTTGCCTGGGAGGACCTTGCAGAAGTTAGTGATAATAATTTCTATACAGTGGGAAGCTGTTCTGTAGTTACCGGTGTACAGTTAAAATCATTGGTAGCTAATAAAGCTAATAGCCAATGCAAGTGCAATCTACTTCATTCGGGCGTGGGCGTAAATTTATACGCAAAGACGAAACAGTTTCTTAGCTACCTTGAACATCCTGGAGAGCAATTGATCTAAAAACAGTTATTATTAAGATCCAAGCCATACAATGTAAAATGTCCACCTTCACAGGACTTATGATCACTCTCAGCTAGAAGGACAACTTGAATTAGTTTTAGAAACCAAGGAAAAATCCTTGATAACCTAGGCAGCAAGAAACTGGAATGCAACCAAGATGGCCAAAAATTTTGAATCCCATAACGCTTCTTACATTGAATTGAAAACTTGCTGTGTTCCATGGAATTACAGGCAGAACTTGTAATATTAATTTACATATACGTGTGACTAAATGGGAGCGTGCTGGCTGAAATAGCTACAAGCCAAATCGAAGCTGATAGGTCACTTCGAAATTTGGAGATGCTGCTTCTTTACTCGATGCCTCAGCACATCATCTCACTAGCTCACCTTCAGATGTCCCCACGGGGAGCATGATGAACAGGGATGTCTGCTTGACTATCCAATGGCATATACTGTGCCATGATAGCCCGTATCTCTGAATCCATGTATCTCTGTGTGCACATTAATAAAGATAAAATTCAGTTCACTGTTATTAGCATTAAAACTAGACCTGTTAATCAATAATTTCAGATGTATCTCAACACCACCAAATCCAAATTCATAATATTTGTTTGAGTCCGGATTTTCATGCTCAAAATACTCATTTGGCAAGCATCTGTTTTTTTCCTTGAATGATGCGCCGTCATTTAAATCAACTAGGAACTTGGGTCCTCAATGATGCTTGAGCATGTACTTCGGCAAGGATTTTGCACCCAAACCACACGTGCACACACAAAAGAAGAACAGACATTTTTTGTCATGTTCCATCGAGATTGCTAAGATTTGACAAATGCCACATGCGTGTTTTTCTACATTAAAGCTAAAATAAGGAATGGCACAAAAAATTTAAGATACATACCCGGATTCTGTACTTGTAAATTGCATATCCAGCAACACCAGCAGCAGCCAAGCCAAGAATAATAATCCAAACAAAGCTCCAGCTGTAATTTGTGTTGGCAGCTTTACCTAAATCATTGTAAAACATAAATCAGTGGAGGCTAACATGACAGAAGCAAACGTATTGTGGAATGCTAGTGATCCCATTTAGCATAGAAGATTCCAAGAGCCAATAACCAAAACTAGTCCCAACTCTAGAGTTGAGTTGAACTTGGAGATTACTTTTAAGATATGCAGTGGCTAAAACAGAAGAACTGAAATGCAATACCTTCATAAGGTACAAGGTGTATCTACCAGTTTTAGAAATAGGTTCCACTAAGATTTGAGCTTCTATGTTAATTGATGAAACTGAAAATATATTTCACCGCACAGTTCATCATGCTAGAAATTGACATCCTTCAAAGCATCCAATTTAAAATGAAAAATTGCACCACAGTTGAAAAAATCATAATGAGGACTTTGAAGTATGCTGTGCATACACACAGCTGCAAATTGATTGTTTGGTTAACAGAGCAGGTTATTCAAAACCCTCAGAGGATACTCACTTATGCACGTGTCATGTTCTTGCATATACAATAAACCACCACCGCAGCTGCAGTCATAACTGCCCCAGGTATTTTTGCATTTGCATTCTGAACACTGGCAGGCCAGCTTGTCTTTGCATTCATCCACATCTGGGAAACAGCCAAAAGAGAACGTTTGAAGAGTGCCTCATAATCTACTTCGTCTCACAAACAAAAGAAAATGACATGTTGCTTGCAATTTATAAAGAAGCAACATATCCTAGATGGAAAAGAACCAGTGTGCAATTGATATAATGCATGGAAATTTAAAATGAGAAGAAAAATATTTCCTCAAATCATCTAAGAAGAAACCAAAGCTGTTGAGTTATTTATTGATGACAAGGTTCAATGAATGGGTTCCACAAACATTTTGGATTGGAAGAAATTGCATGCATGTTACATCAAATGTGTTTTCATAAAACTGGAACAAAGAATTTTGTACTTGTTCATCTAATATTTTACCAATGAAAACTTGCATTATCTTCACTGAGGAAAATTCTTCATCTGGAACTTAAAATAATAGCAGTAGTTCAAGGAGCTATTACAAATAATCCAGTTGAGCCCGCAAAACTGCATTCCACTAAATAGTATAATGTTGGAACAATAACAAAGAAAAGCAGGAAGAGTACCTTCACAGGAATTTACTCCATCACCCTTGAATCCCGGAGGACACTTGCAACCTTGAGAATGATCTTCCTGAAACCCATCCGAGAACCAATGAATAAGTCACATTAGAAACAATCAAATTAAGTATGTGAGCAAGAAAACAGTAAGCTGGATAATTTCCATCAAATTCAAGACTCACAACACAAGCAGAAAAGGTCCTGCCATCTTGAGTTTTCTTCCAGCATCCTCCATTGTTAATTTCACAACGTAAAGAACCCGAAGCTGTTGAACAAACAAGCAAAAAGATTATGTTCACAGAATTAAAAGAGAGATGTTTCTAAACTTGAGTCAAAACTAAACTTAGGATTACACGAAAGAAATTTACCTTCACAGCGAGTATAACCATCACCAACAAACTTCACCCCCTGAACCACAGGACATTCACATACTCTACCCCGAAAAGTATCCTATAACAATGAAATTCCAGGACCAAAATAAACTTAGAATCAAAGAATGCACCAAAAACATAATACCAACAAAATGTTGAAATTCTGAAGACACCTTGCATGCAGTAAGGTTAGCAGCCTTGTCCTGCCAGCACCCACCATTGTTTTCTAGACACTCGTTGGTTTCTACATCTGTAAAGAAAACTAGCAAATAATGACTTCCATCTCACAAGAGTCTATCAAAAAAACAGCAGTGAAAATATATGAGTATAGTTAATCATGCTAAATTCTGCTACTCAAAAGGAATTGCTTCCATCATTTCACCAAAAATACAATACTGCAGCAATGTGCTCTTTTATTGTGTTGGTAAACAATTTGAACATCTTCTGCGCAGTAACTAGCACACCAGCACAGGAACACATGGTTAACTGCCAGCAGTTATGAAACATAATGTAGTAAAATTAAGCCTGATAGATAACCTTCACTTAAGCATATGGCTGGCTCCGTGGTCTCTTCAAAACCTGCACATATCGCCTTAAGAACTGCTCCTTTGTCCAACTTACCTGAAAACAATAACAAGTACAGATTGGAAATGATCATCAAGCAATTAGAAAGCTGAACATCAGAGTAAGAATGTTGAGTTCAAACCTCTATATTGCCTGTTGTTTATTACAAGAGTTGGAAGTATAGTCACATCTCCTCGAGACCCTTTTCCGATCTGAATAGATAATTCGAAAACCAAAAAAAGAAAGTTAGCTGATTTCCCAAACAATAAAACCTTAAAGGTACGGACAGCACATCAGTTTGGAGCAATTAAATTTTGGTGGACCTAACCTGTGTATCTTGTTCAGCTTTAAGAACTTCGTTTTCCACATCTGCCTCAGGTTCTCCTATGCATTTATCTATCTTCTCAAGATCAACACCTAAGTTCGCAAAACAACCATTTTCAGAAGCTGCTTTTTTTTGTCTCTGGTCTCGATAAACATCAGAAGTCAATTCAGCAGCAAATGGATTAACTAAGCCTTATTCTGAACAGAAGAATCAGACAAACATTTCATCCAAAAGAAAACGATAGGTAACTTAAGATCAAGAACATTGTAGTAACAGCTATAAAAAAAAAGTTATGCAAAAAATTTAAGAAAATTGACTAGACAAACAACATATAGAGAGCAGTTGTTTTCTACAGAGTGTGGACATGAAAACATATATTATATAGCCAATCACTTACCAAGGGATTGGATAACTTGATCTGCACACTCTTTGGTGTATTTCTTGTCCTTCATTGGGCAACGGATTGAAAAATCAGTCACATAGTCCCACCAAAGCCATGGCTTTTTACTTTCACTGGCCACTTTATAAAAGCAAGCTTGGCGTAGATTCTGTACTACAACATCTTTTCCATCATACCCTTTGCTAAAATCCTGCTCAGGATCTGGAGCACAGTACCTCCCATGGTTGATGCACTGGGATTTGCATTGTTTGCTCAGAATGAATGCCTCTGGGCAATACCATGTTATGTAGTGAGGGGTGAACTGTGTGTAACCCTTCCGCTCGAGTATCTGAGCTGCACCTTTGAAGTTCTTGACAAACTCAATCTGACTGTCACATTTTGGCCCGCACTCATCATTGCTATTTGTCCAGAACTCGTACTCAACCCGTTCATCAGGATGTGGAAGAGACTCT
>Ga0307510_10009885_pt1 | contig 11350 bp, 12 predicted proteins | sample 12_EM_MG_FD_207224 | JGI IMG/M metagenome (GOLD analysis project Ga0307510, IMG submission 207224) | Populus trichocarpa ectomycorrhiza microbial communities from riparian zone in the Pacific Northwest, United States - 12_EM | ecosystem: Host-associated > Plants > Roots > Unclassified | place... | reverse complement strand
TCGCTCAATCTCTTCCCCTTCAGTCCCTGATCGAGGGCGGTACAGACGTCAGCGCAGACCAGCCCAAGTTCGACGCAATCCTCCCGCTTGATCAATTTGTCCTGGGCCCATTTCAGACTACAATCTGTCAACGAGAACCGGAAGGAAACTGACTCTGATCGTTGCGAGGATAGTGCTGACGGAACCAAAAACCGCCTTGGCCGGTGTAATACCCGAGGCGTCCTTTGCGAGATTCGAGGTTTCGATGGCCGTATTCAACTTTGAGATAACACCCTCCCGCTCCTTAGGTCGTCGGGACTCGGCCTTCATGTTTGAACGTTGAGACTCGAGGTAGTCGCGAGAGAGCAGTGCAGCGTGGGGCCATGAGGAAGGTCTCGAACCCTAATAGAGCCGAGCGGCAATCCCGTAATGGCACGCCTCATGCAAAAATATCGAGAGAAATAATATTCGCAGTTGAAGCGCTGAAGGGTGTGTGATCGGTTTCATCTGGGGGACATTCTCCAAATAGCCGCATCCCCCACTCTCCTCGGCTTCTTCTTTCGTTCCTTTGCTCACTTCTCCAGAACTCCCAAAGATTCATCTATCCAGGGATCGAACCTTCTGCGACGGGAGGGGGTGGTTGGGTATTACCGCCGACTATTTCCAATGAATCAAGACCGAAAAGAGTTTGAATAGACGAGGCCAGTTAACGGTCTTTATTCCCGGCCTGAAGGGGAATCTTATCCCGCGCCTAATCGTGAACAAGATCAACAGGAGCCAACTCGGAAATAAAAACGAACCATCTGAACCACGATGTTCCGTGATAGCGTCGGTCGGGCGACGATGATACAGTCGATGCTCAGGATGCCGGCTAAGATAGCTGAACCGTTTGAAGACATTAGGTTTGGGCATCCAATGGAAGACAAAGACAGCTCACAAGAACCGGATATTTCCCTGGCCTGATACTCTCAACCAACAACCTCCATTCGACTGCAGGAGTCTTGGAGTACACATATCTCACGCCAATTCCCACACTACGAGATATTTGTGAGCTCCCGGCATACCAAGGTGGACCTACGATCGTCCGTGCCGCGAGAACAGGAGGACGCAGTTAGGCGGACCGGGAGACCGGCACACCGTATTTGTCGCGCAAAGTCTGTACAATTAATGAATCCAGGTCTCGGTATTTGACAACACCCGCCACACCGGCGGAGTTGTAGTCACCAGCGGCGGAGTTGTTGACGGCCACCCCCCTGAGGTCTACACCTGCACGAATGCAGGTAAATCGCACCTACCGCGGAATCCACGTCAGTGTGAATCAAAGGTGGGGCCAGAACATACATACTACCATTGCTCCCCGATCATGTCCAGGGATTTCGGCGGTACACAATCCGGCCGAAAACCAAACCCAGCGCGACGCCATCGTGTTGACTGGACGTGGTGGAGAAACCGATGATCAACCACACTATTCTCGGGAGGAGGAGCGACCGCCAGATTCGAAACTTGATCTTCAGAGCCTCTGGCGGTATGCGGATTCTTGATACTCGAGTTGAAGCGATAGACGAAATGGCGATAAGAGGATGCAACGGCACGGTGTGCCTCATCTATGATGATAGCCTTCATTGTCCTGTCGGATCGATCGCGGTGCTGGAAGTACATTGTATCAGTGCTAAGGATTAGACTTAGACTAGAACAAACACTACGCACATGTCAGCAAGCCCGGCGGCAGCGTGACGCGCTTCTTGTTCGATCTTTGTTATCCAGTGGAGGAAAAGTTTCCGTGCCTGACCGGGACCCACCACCTGTCGAGTAAGTTGACGATGACCGGGGAGGGAACTGCATAAGAATTTCTGGGCAACGCTTGTGGCAGTTCCAGAAGAGACACAAAAACGACGGTGGTTGGGAGGGAGACGATCTTTGTGGAACCGTTCCTGAGCGCGCCCGGGACATGTCGCTTGGTAGGGCCGCGACTTTAGTGCGCTGGTGTGAACGCGACGGAGATGTAGGACCCTCGAGATGAGTAGTCTCCATCGCAAAGGCGAACGAAGGGGAGAACAATCCTTAGAGGAAGAAAGTGACGACTTTAGGGACCGCATGGGTGCCTGTCGCTTGCCGGTGCATGCATGGTGGTGTGGAGGGGTTCCGCGAGACGGCGGGCAACTGCACAATTCGACGTTACTCGATCACGCCGGTAGGATCCACCTCATCTGTAGAGAACGTGCGGTTAATGTGAACGACTTTGCCACGAGATGGAATAATCTCATACAACCTACGAGGTACCCATGCAAATGCAAACAATATAGCAAGAGAGGCGGGGGGACACGCAGCATATCCGATGACAAGCGGTAGGACAACAAATTTGAGACGTGGAGAATTCGAATAAATAGGAGGGTGTTCTGAGAGAGGAAGAAAGTGGCGAGTTTAAACAAAAAAAACTCAAGCGAAGAGACAAGGTGTCGCGGGATCAGCGCTTTCATTCGGCTCCTTGAGCTTAGGACAAAAGTGGAGATAACATCGTTTACAGCAGCTCACAATCCAAGGCAGATTGACCAGAGGCAACCGGGTTGTCTAATTCCCCTTAGATTCGCTGAGCCAACTTCCTACACGCCTCTATGGCCTCCGCTGCCCCGAGCTTCTCATAAACGTCGGTGGCGCGCAAGGCCTCGGACCTCGCCTCTTCAAGCCTGCGCTCCCTGTACCAAATCATAGCCTGCAGCTCCATTGCAAGAGTCGGGTTGTACGTGTTATCGATCGTGTGAGACTTGGCGTGTTCGACGTGGGCGTGTGCGTCATCGAACCTGCCTTCTTCGCAAAAGAGCCATCCCAAGGAAAGATGACTCCAAAACAGACGATCTCCGAGAGCACAAACCAACCCCGAGAATGCAATGATGTTGGTGCGCCAGAGACAGAACCCGATGAATGTCAAAAAACTGAGCAAGTGCCTGCCACGATGGGAGACGACTATACGGTGCACGTGTCCTCCAGGGAGCGGGCATTGGGAAAGAAAAGCTGAGCGCCTTCACGTTCTCAACAAAATCCTTCCCCACCCGCCACAGTTACTGTGCAACAAGACTGAATGTACGGGCACTCGATGATAATAGGTCCCGGGCTCGAAAATCGCATAATTTCCCCCCGCTGATCTGCCGCGGGCGTTAACCACGGGCTTGACTCCTGCGTGATCAGGAGAGGGAGGATGTGAGTCCGGGTTTGCAGGAACGGTAGCGCCAGGTTTCTCCAGAACAAGAGCAGGCTTCCATGTATGAGCAAGTGGATTGGGTACAAGAACAAAAGGAGCAGGAATGGGTCTGCCGATGATACGAGCATCAAGGCTAAGAGGAGAGGGATTTCGAATAATCGCGGATGCATGCTGGCTCGTCAAACCTGTCAGATGCGCTGGTTAGGAGCGAGGAATATATCCTGCGACTTTGGACGGCGCAGACCAGAAGAACTGTAAACCCGGAGCCATTGCCAGATCCTTTGTCGTTTGTTACTGTCGTCGTCGTCGCCGCCGCCACCGCCGACCGGTTTAGCGGGACTCCAACGGAACTGTACATATCATTCGCAACTGAGCGTCAAGTGATCGATTCACCTTGACGCGTCGACCGCAACAACCCTCCGCCAGATTTATGCTCAGTCGCGCCTCAAGGCGCGGTCTCTCTTTCTTTGTCACCGTCCTCAAGACAGATACTCCCACACACATTCATCCCGATGTCACGGAGGTACTGCATGCTCGCAGGCCGGCCATTGCTCCGGAGTCTACCACCGCAACCCACGGCATGCCCTGCCCGGTGAATCTGGAAACGGCCAAGTTCGTCGAACGGAACATCAGGATTTCGAAAAGCATATCCGCTACCGTTGGTCCCACCGGCGGACGTCAAAACTCGAGCCACACGAGTCCGAACGATTGGCAGAATGCAAGAATAGACCTGTGAAGCTTTCAAGGAGAACCAGTTGCAGTACCACCCCTGTTTTTCAGCGCTTGCGGGCATCAAGGTGCGGCCCAGCATCACACCCTCCGTAACGTGTTTTAATCTGACGTTCTGTAGGTCTTCGCAACGGGAGGGTACACTGTTCCTCTCAATCGAGAAGCATATACGACACCTACGGGTCGTCTATTCTCAGCTTGGGAGGTGCTCATTGTACCGGTCAAGGTAGTGAACTATCTGTCTGTATCATCCGGCACTCGGGCTGATTTCCCTAGTCCTGGACATCTCTGCAGATTTACTAACGAGGTGTCCTGTCGCGCTCGTTTCTACGGGGGTCAAATCTATCGTTGATATGGGAAGGTTGGTATTCCGGATCCATTTCAATTCCCCCTCGATCTCACGCGGAACGATCGTAGGACAGTGGAATATCTCGTCGGTCCCACGATTCACTAATATCGGGTACCGAAATAATCGGTCAACGAAGGAAACATTGGACGTGCCGGTTGTGACTTATGGTCAGACCGGTGACTTCCCTGCGTTCTACGATCCCTGGGGCCGCTTCAAGGCAGGTACATATTCCACTAGGTATCACTCAGTTAACTGATTCCATTACGCACTAGGGTCCTTGGAGAATGGATGATCTCACGGACGCCGCGAGGATTATGAGTAGGCGTTTGTGACGGCGGCCATAGGCCACTTTGGCTGGTTCCGGGGTATTCCGGGGTATTCTACGCGTGTAGGAACAGCTCGCAATGAGGCAGAAGTAGACGGGAAGGAAATAACACCTTGGATTCTGAAACGGATTGGCGAACTCTCCGGTGGTAAATCTTTCCCAAACAGTACGTCACCCTGTTCGTGTCACACCATAGCCTCCACTTACCACGTTTCCCAGATGTAGCACTCATCGAGAACGCTTCGTCGATTGATACGCCGCCGATTCACGCTCCTGCAGGGCGTACTTCCAATTCCCAGGTGATCAGACCGCTGCCTCATAGCGAAGCTCACGGCCAAGTCGATAGGAAGCTCGTAAGCAATTTCTCTCAACTCTAATAAGGTAGAACCGATCCCCAATACATCCTGTCACAGCGAAGCACCACCGGGTACACAGGGCCTCTGGCATTCCACCACAACGTGCCGCTGACCCACCTCAGCACCCACACCAACCTGGATTCCCCCCTCCCCCGGTCATCGTTGGTTCGGTCGTGATGAATCACATCCACAGCACGTAAACAGCCCGGCATGGAAACGGTTCATCCTTTGCACTCGATGACTCTAGGCTCGGTGTCCCTCTCACCTGGTGATGCAAGTAGAAACATTACAGGAACAACGGATTGCAATCTACCTATGATACATGAAGCCCGGCTCTCAGACACCCGTTCCGGTATCCGACCGAACTTTGTTATGCCCGTACCATGTCGGGCAAAGGTGACCCACCAAGTCAACGACTTTGGCCATCCAACCGTTGGTTTGAGGATGAACATCATGTGGCCAACAGGGCTGCCTAGCTCCTCCCCAGCCGGCCCTCCCCTATGCGCGCGGTCGGCGAGCAGATGGAAAGCGAGTTCGGTCCCATGGCCTTGAACACCGTTCGGCCCCTAGACCCCATCGCTTTGCCGAAGGAGGGAGGAACTGACAAACTCGCGACCAGGGCCTGGTTGGACTCGGCCATTATGATTTACGACGAGAATCCAACGAATCGCGACCGCCACAGACATTATGTCGATCCAACAACGTTCCAAATCTGCGCCCCAGCTCTCCGCCTCCCTCGCCTTCCAAAACGCAGGCGAGGACAAACCCTGTAAAGCGACAGTCCTTTGTCCACTTTCCGATCATACAAGCGACCTCGAGGCCACGAGACGAACCGTTCGCTTTGTCTAGGTTCTTCTCCTCGCATGTCTCCGTTAAAGAAAGGCGGTGAGGACGAGAGGTGGAATTAGCTGAGGGGAGAGGAGGGCGACGATACGGAATCTGCTTACACTACGTCTGAAGAACCTACCGTCCCCCCTACCCCTGTCGAGTGCGACGAAAGCGAGAATCCGGACTGGGTCATTCAACAAGAGGATGAGCCCGGGATTTTGCGCCTCAGTGGGTACCGGGCACTTCTTCCTTCCCTCTGCCATCCCCGGCTCTCTCGAGAATCGCGTGACTAAATAGCGCGATCCTTCTAGTTCATTTCTTGGAGGAGGGGAAACAGAAAGCGCAACCGCTCAAGCTGCAGTCCGATCAAGATAATGCAATTGAGGCGCCTTCAAAACTGCTGTACCTAGAGCAGAACGTCGACTCGTTCGGCCTGTGATCGGGGACCCTCGATCAACACGAAAGATATCACGGGGCTCTCTACAGGCCCATTGTTTTCTCCTGCTCTGGAAGGCACCGAGAGGACAGAAGGGGAGTGAGATAGTGTGCTGTATCGAGGCTGGCAACGAGTCACCAGCTCGTTATTTTAGAGGCCCCCACCGTCTATTTTAAGTATTTTTGAGGTGTACATAGACTGTCAATCGACTTTTAACCGTTTCTATGCCGCTATGGAATAATCAGGCTGCTTTGGGGGGCTGCTATCGAGGAGCAGCTGTTTCAGTGTCCTTCACTTGATGATCTGGAGGGGTTACACGAGATATTCTCGAGTTGACATCGCTCGAGCGATGCGCACCCGGCAGAGATAACAATTTTGTAGCAATCGTAGGGTCTACAAAACAAATGATAGGAATATCCTAGAACATACATGTGTAGACCGATATAACAAGGGGGACGGGGGGGATACAGAGGGAGAAGCATCGGGGACGGGTGGTGAGACAACGAATGTGAGACGGCATGGCGAGTAAGGGGGAGAACATTCTTGGGGAGGAAGAAAGTGACGATCTTAGGCGAAAAGGCCAGATGTGGGAGGAGGGAGAAGGTGCCGCTGACTTGTGGGAGGATACACTTGAGGAACTTGACACGTCTATGGATGCTTTCATTCGGCTTCTCGAGCTTAGAATGAAAGCTCAATACGCGCAGGAAATACCATCGTCCATAGGAACTCACAATTCAAGGAAGATTGACCAGAGGAAACCAGACTGTTCTCAATCTTCCGGAGGAGCCTCCTACAGTACTCCACGTCCTTCGCAACCCCGAGCTTCTCAAAAACGTCGGCGGCGCGCAGAGCCTCGATCATCGCCTCTTCAAGTCTGCCCTGCTCCTGCCAAACCTCAGCCTGCAGCTGCATCGTCATGCCTAAATTTTGTGGGTTATTGGCCACGTGCAACTTTGCGCGTTCGAGCTGAGCCTGTGCGTCGTCGAACCTGCCTTGATCGCGAAATATCCCCGCCAGTTTATAATGAATCCAAAACAGTTGACCGTGCCAGTTGAAAGTAGACGCAATCCCGAGTGCTACCTCGAAATGGAGAATCGCTTTCTCGATGTCGCCCTTCGATCGGTATATCTTGCCGAGAGTTTGATGGGATTTACAGACCAGGGATTCCTGGCCTTTCTCTGGGAGGAGAGCGATTACGCGGGATGTGGCTTCTTCTGCGGCGTCGAGCTGACCGTCATCACGTAACGACAAAGAAAGCTTGTCCAAACACTGAGCCTGTCCCATTGTGTCACCAAGCCGTTCGTAAATCTCCAACGCTTCTTTTGCCTGTTGTATTCCTTCTTTTGGGAAGCCCATCAGCCGATTTGTACCAGATAGGCACTCGAGTGTTTGAGCGACATTGGCATCGTCCTCCCGCTCTCTCCAGAGCTTCAGGGCGTGAGACATGAGCCGTTTCGATTCCACATAATTCCCGACTGAGTAAATTGACATTGAGAGCTGAGACAGGCATTCTGGCTTGGAGTGACGATCGTCTGGGAGCGCCTCGACCTTCGGCTGCAGAATCGTGGGTCGTGATTTGTGCCAGTGGAGGTACCGCATGAAGTTGGCGCAGGCGACCCAGACACTGTCCGAGTTCGGATCGATCGTTATGAAGGTATCGAGGAGATGTTCGACGTTAACATCTTCCGACATGATCCATCGCGTTTCCGCAAAGTCAGGCCTGTCCGGATCAATATTGACTGACAATCGGGTGAAGTAGCATTCCTTGGTCGTGAGGAGGAGTGAGGACAGCTTCGGGTCCTTGGGAGAAAGGTAGTCTCGGAGCGGTGCGAGCATTGTGATGAACCCATTGCTCCGGTGTGTTAAGGAAAGCATACAGAACTTATCGAGGATATTGGTTCCGTTCGAGACCATGGGAAACAACCAATTGGCATTTTTCCTGTCAACGCCTTGCGGGAAGAAGGCGATGACTTCCAAAAGTGCTCGAGCGTCAGGGCAAAGCTCCTGGAACATGGGGGAGGCGAGTGAAAGTTCAATCGTGGCTGCAAGGCTTTTGTTGTGTTCGGTCTGTAGCACACCCGTTCTTTGCTGCCCCCACTCCTCGGTCAGCTGGTTTATGTCCCACTTGTTGTGATGTGCCACTGTCGCGAGGAGAGTGATGGAGAGCGGGTGAAAATCGAGTTGGTCCAAGATGTTGTCGACCTGGTCGGACCGTCCGCTGTTCTTGTATATCCGATAGAAGGCGTCGCGTGCGGCCTCAATCGATAATGTTGGTATATCGAGAGTCTCGCAGTCGGCAGGAATAGTGGAAATGCGTGTAGTGATACAAAGGCAGATGTTGTCGAGCTGACTCAGCTCCTCCACCGCGGCGTAGATCTCCTGGGCGTCCGTCCCTTGAGGATCAAGTATCGACTCCGCATTATCGAGGACCAGGAAGATATCCTTTGAGGATAGGAATGGACGCAGGCTGGCCAAATCTTCGGGATTCTTGATCCCCGCACCGATGACTTTGGATAGCCGACTCAAGAAATGTACGCGTGATGCGGTGAATTGATCACATCGAATAAACCGACGGTTGTCACCGAACCGTCGTCTGATGCGATCGTGATGGAGGACGGTCAGTGCGATGGATGTCTTGCCTATCCCGCCGACACCAATGAGAGCGATGGGTGTGAGGTCTTCGACCAGATCGACGATCTCCTCGATCAACTGGTCACGTCCGAAACACGCCCTTGGCGCCGGAGGAGGCAATTCGCCGCGTGTACTGGAAGCAATGAGATAGTGAATCTGCCGGGAATTCAGACTGCTGACCTGGTTTGAGTCTAAGCAACAGTGAGCGGTCAATTGACAGTTGATAGATTACAAGTTTCGCTTACCGATGAATTTGTCCCACGATTGCCTTCCTGACCTTCCGCCACGGTATCACGTACGTCGGAGAGCATTTTGTAGATGCTCTTGACATCGCGCTGGACCTCGGGGATGGCGCGGACGCTCCGATGAATGTCGGAAACGGTTCCATGAGTGCTCGGCATGGGGGGCGGCGAATCTCCAGGTGCACTGGATCCAGAGGTTAGATATCAGTCTAATTTCCGGCCGAGGTCGCTGACCTGGAATGTGCCTGGGCAGGGGTAAATGGTTGCTCAAAGACAGGTACAGTACGAATGGTACTCACCGGCCGATTCTGACTACGCGTGTCCTCAGAGCTTTTCAACGCGTTACGATTACTGTTGGAAACAAGGGCGGGGGCGTTCACAACGTTGTTCTGGACACCGGCAACGATTGTGTGGGTGTTCGGGGCATCATGACTGACGGCAGGAACAACTGGATCAGTGTTGATTGTGAGCGTCTTCTAGAAGCGGAAAGTTAGCAACGGTCGTTATTCAAGCAACGGAACGCACGTTGAAGACCTGAAGAATCTTGTCCAGGTCCGATCTACAGGCGGCGACCTTTTCCTTGTCGCTCTTTGCATGCAGATGTCGAGAAATCCCATTACGTTTTCCCTGCTTGGTGATATCCCCTTCGATCTCCGCCACAGCCCTGGAGTCAGGTAGGAACCATCGTTAATGTGGCACTCAAAGTGTGCGTGACTGATGGAACTCACGTCGTCAGCCGGTTGATTGCCTCGCGCACGGAGCTGTTGAGATCGTCCAACCTCTTCCCCTTTAGCCCCTGGTCGAGGGCGGTGCAGACGTCAGCGCAGACCAGCCCAAGTTCGACGCAATCCGCTCGCTTGATCAACTTGTCCTGGGTGCATTTCAGTCTACCGTCGATCAACAAAAATCCAGAAGGAAGCTTACTCTGATCGTTGAGAGGATAACGCTGACATAGTCAAAGACAGCCTTGGCCGGCGCAATAGCAGAGGCGTTCTCCGTGAGGTTCAAGGCTTCAATGGCCGTATTCAACACCGAGATAGCATCCTCCCGCTCCTTAGGTCGTTGGGACACGACTTCCATGATTGAGACTCGAGGTAGTCGCGAGAGAACGGTGCAACGTGGGGGCCGTGAGGAACCCAATAGAGCCGGGCGGCAATTTTGTTACGTCCATCCGGTCGAGAGAAATTGTAATCGTGATTGTAGCGCTGAAGGACGTGTGTGATTGGCTGATCGCCCAGGAGCTTTGCTCACATCCCAAGGCTGGAACCCCGCCTCAGGTTCAGGGCCGAAGAGTGCGAACGTTGAAGGAATATTCTCCGACCGCTGGCGCAACGCTGTGGATTCACTCCCAGGGTCTTCCTGATTACTTCGTCTGGGGCACATTCTCGAAATAGTCGTATCCCCTACTCCCCTCGGTTTCTTTTTTTCGTTCCTTTGCTGACTCCTCCAGAACTTCCAAAATCTCATCTATCTAGGGATCAGACCCTCCGCGACGGAAGGGGGTGGCGAGTATTGCCGTCGACTATTTCGAATGGATCGAGACCGAAAATAGTCTGAGTAGACTCGAGGCCAGGCACTCGACCAGCGATGTCGACGAAGTCTACTACTTGACAGCCTTTCTTCCCGGTCTGAGGGGAGGGTCTTATCCCGCGCCCGAACTGTGGACAGGGTTGATTGGAGCCAACTCGGAAATAGAACGTGAGGAACGAACCATCTGAGCCACGACGTTCCGTGATAGTGTCAGCCGGGCAATGATAACACGGTCCGTGTCCGGGATGTCGGAGCCCTCGCTAAGATGGCTGAACCGTTTGAAGGCATTAGGTTTGCGCTTGCGATGGAAGACAAAGATAATTCACAAGAACCGGATGTTTCCCGACATGAAACCCTCAACCAGCAACCTCCATTCGACCGCAGGAGTCTTGGAGCGCACATACCTTGCGTCAATTCCTGCACTACAAGGCATTTGTGAGCTCCCTGGCGTGGGAAGGACTAACACGAAATACCAAGGTGGATTTACGATCGTCCATGTCGCGAGAACAAGAGGACGCAGTTGGGCGGACTGGGAGACCGGCACACCGGATTTGTCGAGCAAGGTCTGCACAACCAACGAACCCAGCGTCTCGGTGCTGATGACGTTCGCCGGACTGGATGGGGTCGTAATCCCCAGTGGTAGAGTTGTTGATAGTCGCCCCCTTGAGGTTTACACCTGCCCGAATGCAGGTGAATTGCACATTGCATAACCTATCCCGGAGTCCACGTCAGTGTGGGTCAAAGATGGG
>Ga0307510_10009884_pt1 | contig 11351 bp, 13 predicted proteins | sample 12_EM_MG_FD_207224 | JGI IMG/M metagenome (GOLD analysis project Ga0307510, IMG submission 207224) | Populus trichocarpa ectomycorrhiza microbial communities from riparian zone in the Pacific Northwest, United States - 12_EM | ecosystem: Host-associated > Plants > Roots > Unclassified | place... | reverse complement strand
GCTAATACCAGTTCCGCGGCCGATTTTGGTCCTGTAGTTTCGTTTGTTCTTTATCATGGTCTTCATGATGTCATACGTGGCCCAATTTCCTGCATAACGTTTCAACTGAGGGGTTCGGGATGCTGCCTTTGAAATTCAAGGTGTGAGATGTAACCTATATAAGTATAATAGAAATAGAACATACAACGTTTGCAACCTTCCCGAGTGCTACTAAATCTTGGCGTCTCCAATCCACATCAAGCTCTATGCCCGCATGCGACAGAGCATCACTAACAGTTGCCTATTGCGGTGATTAACGTCATATCAAACAATAATTTAATAAAGGCAACTTACTCGGCAGGTCATGTAAAGTGCCCTATTCTTCTCTAGACCCATAGCACGTTGGAGAGAGATGGATCCATCGGGGCGCTTAATCTCTTCCGCATCTGCGCCTTTGGCCTTAGAAGCTTGGCTGGCACTCTTTTTCAACCTATCAATTTCCGCTAAACAAAGTCAGTTACATACATCGTATTCAGAGAGAAATGGGTTTACCTTCTTGTGCCGCAATCTTGGCTAGAAGAGCAGTTTCCTTATCAGATTGGGGTAACGTAGTCACTGTCATATGCGTTCCACGAGTGGCATGCGCCTGAGGGAGGGCCTCTTTTGGCAAGTCAGATGGAATATTCGTTCTAGAAATCTTAATTTTCAGGGCCTGGTCTTGAATTACGGCATCCGCTTTGCGGGACTGCATAGGAATAGCAGGAGACGGATTGGAATTTTCGGTGGATGAGTCAGGGGTTGTCTCCAAGTTGGAAGATGTCTTCCGGGCTTGCTTCTGTTGACCAGTATTTTTCCTAGCCCGGGGCATTGTATGAGCTGAGAAGGGAGAAGGCAGAAATAAGCAGGGAAAAGTGATAGGAAATAGGAATCACCATGTAGGACTTTAAATACGTTTGGGAGCCTAGCCAAGCAAGACCTAAAAGGGATTCCAAGTCAGCATGACAGAAAAAAGCTGCACATTACGTCTTAATTCGCAGTGTGGCAATGTGCACAGTATGGCGGCAATCTCGGTAATCTCGGTAAATAACCAGTCCAGGAGGTTAGCGGGGCAAAGAGAACCCAGACTAATCAAAACATACAATGGATGTGGCTTGTTTCGAGGGTGTCTCCAACTGCCGATGCAAAATCTAACCACTTATGGTGTTTATTACACTGGCCCGAAGCCTCCCCGAAGCCTCCGAGCACCAATATTTGCCGCAAAGGATCCATCTTACCGACATGACCGAGAGGGGACACAGCTTTCCTTAAAAGGAAAGAAGCTGAGAGTATTAAATAGAAAAGGCAACAACGCACCTACCAACTCATTTTCTTGTTGACCTCCTGATGGATGATTCATCTGAAACACTCAGCAGTCCTCGTCAAAATTTTCCATTATCATCACCTACAACATGTCGATGTGAGAACCAACTTGCGCATTGGAATTGGAAGGGAGTTCCACACCCAAACTTACCTGAAAAGTGCCAGCGTATGTTGGGTTCACCTGTCCAAAGTGAGACGATCTGCAGTAGTTTACGTGGCAATAACTCTTACACATTTGTCCAAGGATTTGTGTCCACTCCCAAGTCGGATGATGGCAGCGATGGCAGTGTGACATCTGACTCAGATACCGGCGACAACAGTGCAACATCTGACTCGGGTAGCGGCGACAACAGTATGACATCTGACTCAGATAGTGGCAGCGATGACAGTACGACCGCCAAGTCGGATAATGGCAGCGATGTCAATATGACCAAGTCGGGTATCGATTCTGAGTGGCAAAAAGGTGACCACAATTGGCATAAAAATGTACTGACTTACCTATTAGTCATAGTTATTGCCAAGCGGGCAAGACGAAAGCCTTCCAATCAAGGCCAAGGTGGTAGTGCAAATGGGAAGACCCAAGGCGACATGGTCAACATTTTTATTGAGGGTGAGGTATGCCGAAATGGTCGTAAACGTAAGTACGAAGGAAGGTCAGGTGGCGAGGCCTGCAAAAGGAGCAAAGTGAGTAGACTGTTACACATAGCTTCATACAGGCTGACCTTTTGCAAGAATATTACATGTATCCGCATTGAGTTTCATGAACCATCCATGAAGATATCTATACAGATAGGTGGAAAATAATGTTATTAGTGTAAGATCGGCAATTTCAAAGGGATCAAATTGTTCATACCACACAAGAACGGAAAAATGCATTTACATTTCAATATGAGAAAACATTACATCTGCAGAATCATGAAAACCTAGCTAAATTGACTTTGATCGGAAAGAGGCGGTGAGGGACCTGAGCTGCACGTCCGAAGTAGTTGAAAAATTGCTGGCAATAGTATTTCGCAGCAGCCTCCTCAAGCTCCTTCGCATGACTTTGGGAGATTTCGGATGGTGATTGGGTTGAGAGAGAAAAGATTGCAGGTTTGTCCCCTTTCCAGGACTGCATTATACGAACCAAAGGAAGCACATGATAAATGCGCTCCTCGAGGTCAGCTCCAGCCAATCCACTATTGCATGAGGGAATGCGGATGTATTTGAATGTATCAACAGGCCTCGCAAAACATTTTGAAATGATCGCCTGTCGTTCGATCCGTTGTGAATAATTCGTAGCATCAAAGTTGATGCATGCGCGAGCGTCCAGCGAAAGAAGTTCGAAAGTAAAATTCAATTCATACAGCTCCCAAAGAATTTCTCGGACGATATTTTCAGGAGGCAACACGCCTGGAAGGTATCTTTTCCCTTGCCAAACAAGGGGTTCCCCAAAGCTGCTTCGTATCTTCACCTCCGGAAAGGTAGACCTAGGTAGCAACATGTCCAAAAGTTGTTGGCGACGTTTTGCTGCTTTGGTGTCTCCCATCTCCTGCGCACCACTAATGTCGATCGCAAGCAAGTCACGCCAATTCTGAGCTGACATAGCAAGAGATGGTTCATCCCCAGCACGAAGAAGCCATGCATTGCGAGCTCGCAACCATGACTCTATGCATCTGGCCTTCTTTTCATCGCTGGCTGGGCTTATGAAGAGACCAGGATCCGGAAACACATAGTGACCAAAGTGTTTTGAAAGCTTGGACACCTCGACAAGAAGAGACGGAGATCGATCAACAGCCTGCAGTGCAGTGCACCAGGCAGGAATGACGAATGGCGCGAGAGGACCAAGTAAAGGGGCAAATTTGTCTCGACCACTAGATTGAAAGTTTTGCAGCTTTGAGGCTGAGAATATGATAGTCAAAACAATGTGCTGCAATGGAATAGGATGAACGTACAAGATGCTCCTCGTGCTACATTTGTCGTGGGCTGCAAATCCTTCAATAATTCATTGTCTTGGAATGGATCTTTGAAGGCCAACCACATTCGTGAGTAGCAATGGATAGCGTCGTGCTTCTCGGTAACGTTCATATGACCACGAAATATGACCGGGAAAGGAATTGCATGCTGAGAAACACACAAGGAGTTGGCAGGGTCAAGAGGAGAGACAACATCTAGGACATTGTGCGGAAAGGGACCTCCACTCCACGGTTGGATGAACCAAACAGGCAACCCCGCTCTATGGAAAAATTGAGCGACCTGGGGTACGTTCGTGAATACACCAATACAATGCGCAACAGTGGTTGCAGCAGGTTGCTCCCCAGTCATGCGTGGACTATACACCTCGAGGTAGTCCAACAAGCCACGAATTTCGAGATAGTAACGTTGGAATTCGGTGACGCCAAACTTCATCTGACCGAAGGCACTCCTCAAAGCATAAAGACGGAAACAGGCGTGATTCATCGCCCTGTCAAGGTAACGGAGTAGTGTATTCGCATTCGTTGTAACGAAAGGCTCCTTGCGGCATTCGGTTATCCTGTCCTGTATATCGTGCATCATTTTTTCCAACTCCTTAAATTTCGATGTTGACAATCGCCCCAGTCCTTCCAAAACCCCAGCTTCCCAAGGCTCAAAGTCATCACGAGTCGGATCCCACCACATGATTGAGAGAGGGTCGTCAGGGTCTTCAGGCTTCCTCGGAATGGCACCAAGATAGGGATAGTTGGCTAGATATGGCTGGGGCCAAAGGGTGTGATCGTCAGGACCATAGCGGTAATCGGAACGCATGTACACCTCCCGCGACGTGAAGGACGGGAGATAGATTCGATCCTGATTGGGCGTTGTACACACGAAATTTCGAATAATCGCCCCAACTTTTCCGTCGAAAGGCCCAAGGGGCACTGTACAGAATTAGAATGAGCACGGAAGGATAAATAGCTACGGACATACCAGATGGATCTCGTTTGGCAAGCAGGTCAGAGTGAGAGATAGTCGATGACATCAGATCTGAAAATAATAGAAGGTAGTATAGAAAGTATCATGGAATGAGATGACTCACAAGGATAAACTACGATATTAATTGAGAAAAGCGATGTGAGCTGGGAAGTAATATTAGATCCAATATACATAACCAAAAAAATGCTTACTAGACCTGTAACACAATAGGACAGACAGATGGAAGATAGCCGCGGATGGTACCAGACGATGGCCATGGCAGACGGGTCGACGCAAAGTCTAAACCCAAGAGGGATGACGCAAAGTCTACTCCCTTGCTGATGGGACGACGCAAAGTCTAGTCCCAAGCTTGAGCGACGCAAAGTCTAACTCAAGCTAGGAAAGGAAAAGGCGAAATCTTGAGGACTCACGGCCTAGGGTCGCTAAACGATACGGGACGACGATGAAGGACTCAGAAGGAGAAAATAGTTTGTATTCTTGTGTTTGCCTATTTCCTTGATCACACTGTATGCCACTATTTGTTCCTTATCAACAAACGTTCTGAAATTCTCTAAGTCCTCATTCTCTCTATTCCATCAACTCCTCCCCACTGATCGCATCCCCTCGCCCGCCCGTCATGGCTTAGACTTTGCGTCGGTCATGACTCTGGACTTAGACTTTGCGTCGGTCCAGCGTTCGACATCGATATTGTCAAGACGTCCTCGAACGATTCGTCTGCACTTCTTCCTGTCATGGCCGCCCTCATCCCCATTCTTTCGTCATGGCTTAGACTTTGCGTCGGTCATGATTCTGGACTTAGACTTTGCGTCGGTCCAGCGTTCGACATCGATATTGTCAAGACGATCCGGCCGCCGCTCCTTCGTAATTTCGCTCAAGTTTAAACCTCGGATTCGTCTTCTCGTTCCCGTTCCCGTCATGACTTAGACTGTGTGTCGGTCGTGGTTCTCAACGTAGACTTTGCGTCGGTTGAGGGACTTCCATGTGAGTCAAATGGTTTTACCTCCTTGGGCTTTTCTCAATTCACATTACAGAAATCTTGGTATAATACCGACCTAGCTAGGCAGTGCTGGAAGGACTAATGAGTGTTGGGTGGTGGTTCCTGACCCATCGGGCTCATCGGGCTGGGCACTGACGGGGTGCCCCATCATTCCGCACGCTGTCGGTTAATAAACATCCAGCTATAGCTACTATTAGGCTGTGCAATTTATATTTAAGGTCGCGCTGGCACCCTCCCTTTGTTTCCTATCATTTCCATGCGTATTCCCTGCACCTGTGGTTGTGGTCGACAAGTGACATATGCCACGAAACAAAACCATCTCAATGGCCGTGGAAAAACGTCGCTGAGAGCCAGAGTTCTAGCCGAGAACGAATGGTTGAGACAGCGACGACAGGACCACCAACAGGAAGGATCTAAAAGGCGGTCGCATCCCACTTCTGATAGGGATGGCAGCCGCAAACGGTCTAAGACAGTTCAACTCGAGATGGATGAAGTCCCCGAAATATTCCAAGCAGACAAAGATCCGGACCCACTTTCTGCTCTGGTACTAAACCAAGCACCAGCAGACACAGATCCGGTGGATCCCCTCTCTGCCCCAGGACCAAATCAATCGTCCGAGAGAATTCAAGCAGATGCAGACCCGACGGATCCCCTCTTTTCCCCAGTACCAAACCAGGTGCCCGAGATGTTTCAAACAGACGCTCCTTCACCATTACCAAACAACATTGAACTTGATGATGCCCCGCCTAATGTATTGTCATCTAAACGTCAGTCGAGCAGGATTGCGGAGAGGACTAGTCGTGTGGTGGAACAGCGCTGGGGGAATCGTCACCTAGAAGACCAATGTTCTGCCAACGGTGGGGGTGATACCAGCAGTGAAGATGGAGCGGAGGATGATGCGGTCGAGTCAACTCCGGAGATTGGAGACGATGAAGACAGTGGAGAGGAAAGCGTGAGCGATGACGACAATGAAGACCCCGATAACAGTTTTTTTGCCGAGTCTGATGTTGCCGGTATTTCTGCTTGGGATCTGCTTGGTGAAGGTTTTGAGCGCGAAGCAGCAGCTATAGGTTAGTTCCTAGTATATGAATCCTCTATTCGCTAACGAGGCTTTAGACGGAAAGTCCTTGGGGGAATCGGATCTCAGTCTACTTCGTCTTTATACGCTCAAGGTGGAGGATCACCTAACAGAGCGTACCTTCAACCGACTCCCCACGGTTTTTCCAAACAATAATCAGGACAGCCTAAAGATGATCAAGAAACGTGTTCGATTCCTATCCGGATTCCAGCCAGTACGATATAGCTGTTGTATAAACAGTTGTGTTTGCTTCATTGGGCCATACGAAGACCTCACAGAATGCCCTAACTGTCAGGAACCACGATACAAGGCCAATCGAAAGCCGCGCAAAACCTTCGACTACCTTCCTCTTATCCCTCGGTTACGAGCTATGTCGGCAAACTCTACATATGCGAAAAAGATGCGGTATCGAGCAGAATACGTCCACGAGCCTGGCGTTATTAAGGACGTTTTCGATGGTAGTCATTACCGGTCCTTACTCAACACCATCGTCCCCACTGATGGAGACGATCCCTTCTTCTTTTTCTCCAACGAATGTGATATTGCCCTAGGTCTTTCGACAGATGGCTTTTCTCCATTCAAGCGGCGTGACAAGACGTGTTGGCCCATGATCCTTTTCAATTACAATCTCCCTCCTGAAATACGCTTCCAGAAGAAGTATTGTATTCATGTTGGTACAGTACCCGGTCCGAAAAAGCCTTGGGATTGGGATTCGTTTTGTTGGCCGCTTGCTCAAGAACTCATCCAACTCGAGATTGGTGTCAAGGCCTTCGATGCCGTTAGCCAGGCATTGTTCTTACTTCATGCATATCTCATCTTGGTGTTTGGTGATATTCCTGCTATGGCACTGGTAATGCGCATGAAGGGGCAGAATGGCTTCAGCCCATGTCGAATGTGCAATATCAAGGGTGTTCTTAGCTTTCGCACTTACTATGTCCCACTTCGACGCGATAAGATTCCTGGAACCGATCCTGGTCGATACGATGCATCCAATCTCCCTCTCCGTACTCCCGAAGAGTTTTTGGAACAGGCACGCGCTGTTGAAATGGCCTCCAAGAATTCAGTACGTGAAGAGCTTGCCAAAGAATATGGAATCAAAGGCACACCTGTCTTGAGTACCCTGTCCTCGCTTTCCTTCCCGTCGTCATTCCCATTCGACTTCATGCACCTTGTTTGGGAGAATTTAATTCCCAACCTCATCCTCTTCTGGACTGCCAAATTCAAGGACCTAAATCACGAAGGAAAATCCTACGTTATTGCACCCCGTATCTGGAGTGAAGTTGGAGCAATGACGGCAAAATGCAGCGCAACGATCCCCGCCGTTTTTGGTGCTTCGGTACCCAATATTGCAACGAAACAGTCCCAGATGACTGCAGAGATGTATGCCAATTGGACACTCTACATTGCCCCGGTTGTGTTGCATGGAAGGTTCGAAAAGGACAAGTACTATAAACATTTCATGCAGCTCGTTAAACTCCTCAAGCTTTGTCTTTTGTTTGAGATCGATGAGACAACGTTGAATCAGATTGATGAAGGTTTTAAGTCATGGGTTCAGGGATATGAAACGTGAGTATCGCCTTGTTCCACTGTTGTATATTGTGCTTACATTGATGTAGGCTATACTATCGAAATGACCCGGCCCGACTTTCTGCATGTCCTCTGACAGTTCATGGACTTCTTCATATTCCAAGGGGTATCTCGGTGATCGGTCCTGTCTGGACCAACTGGGCGTATCCTATGGAACGTCACTGCAATACTCTACTCCCGTCGATCAGAAGCAGACGCTATCCCTATGCAGCTATCAGTTCTTTTGTCACTGCAACGGCACAACTCGACCAAATACGACTATTGCACAATCTCGACAAAGAGCTATCCCTGGATCCTGACAAAAATGAAACTCACAAGCTAATACACCCCCTCTGTATGTCCAACTGATTGCCTTGTCACTCATCCGTTAATTTTCAACAGATCCGCTCTACATGCTTTCTGGCCCCCGACGACAGGAGATCTTACCCTCGTCAATGCAAAACAAAGTCTTAGCTTGCTTGGCGACACGCTTCAATGTCAAGAAAAATGTCGTTCAGTCTGTTGTCAAGCTCGACCAACCAATTACTCAGTATGGCAAAGTCACTCGCCTTGAAGGCGGTGATCTCATGATTGCCCGTGATTTGGTTCAAGAGACTGAGGACAGCCGGGATGCTTCTTTTATTCGAGTTGAGATTTGTCTCTTCTTTGTTTATGCAGTTTCCTACCATTCCTTTCTCTAGTATATTCAACTTGTGGATCGATATGCCCACCAAAAGCGAAGAAAGCCGGAATTTGAGCTGCAAAATTTCTTCGGCCAACTAAAACGTATTCTCGTTTTAGAGTTGCCATCCTCAGCGAAATTAAACCTAGCTGCGCCGACAACGATCATCTTGGCACTAATTCAGGGCGTCAAAGCAACATTAACAAATGGCATCTATTACTACAAGATACCAGGAATTGATGAAATTGTTGATCTGACTACAGTACAGTGCGTTGTCGGAAGAATACAGGACAAGGGTGGGTGGGCTATTATAGATCGGAGTGATGAAATGGCAATCCAGGTGGACTAGTATGGAAGCTAGGTACGATATAGGTCTTTCGTGCTCTTTTTTACTCTCTAACTTCGTCTGACAGTTTCTTTGTTATATATAAATATATTTATCCAAACCCTGACAAGGAATTGACCTTATATTGATCCACTGTTCTTGCTGATGTGCAGCGTTCGCAATTGTTGAACATGCGGGCAATGGATGGACAGCTCCCTTTCGACTGCAACTGCAGTTGCCGTGGGCGACAGCACTCGACGTAGCAATCCCTCCAATATTACCTGATGCCGCTTCAAATCAACCATGTCTTGTCTTTCCTAATGCCTTCAACGCTGCTTTTCAACCCCCTACTTGTAAGATATGAGCACCACCCCCGCGCTCTGTTATCTCAAGGCAGTCCACTCAAAGAAAGATGACGAACTTCGATGTTATTTTATGCTGGAATTCACGATCTTGCAAGCCACCAAAGCCGAGCTAGAGATCGACAAAATCCTGACCGACATCGAATCACGGCAACCATTTGTCCCCCACCGACGACATCGTGAAGACGGTCTGTCAATCAGACCAATGGATATGACAAATGTGCTGCACGGATTCGACGGCTTGAGTGATTCAAGTCCGTCGAACTGGCCCTTTCTACTGTTGTCCCCTCTTCGCTTCCATCGCCCCTCTTATGTCTTCACAGGACCTTTCTCGCCACCCTTATCCTTGCTTCGAAATTCTCACAAGACAAGTGCCATTCCAATCATGCATGGGCGAAATTGTTGGAGTTACTCCTCACGAAATCGGCAGGTGTGAACGGACCTTGCTCGATTGGCGGCTGTGGGTAGGCAATAAGACGACTTCATCAGAACCTACCGCCAGCTTGGCTGCTCCTGTTCGTACAGGTCTAGTTGGCCAGAGGCAAAGTGAAAGCTGGATTTCGTCGTCCCCGCATAAACCATTCTTGCAACCTGCTATTGATCCTATGCCTTCAGATAAGGTATTCACCTTGATTTCAACTACAACCACAGTTGCTGGTAACAGTGTTCGTTGGCAGTGGCCTCCGCCGGTGTATGATTCCATCCATGGATTAATTTTTTTCATATTTCCTTCTTTCTAAAAGAAATCAATACATATACATACATGCAGTTACTCTGGATCCTTTACATACTCTTTTTCTCTGTTGCATGCTCTTTTGGTTATGCACGTGCTTGTGGTAGTCCATATTAAGGTAGTTTTACTCTTCTATATATATATATATTTCCTACCCTGAAAGGTGTAAAATCCTTCGAAAACTTTTTGGCTTGCTAATAACTCTAAAGGTTGTAAAATCCTTCGAAATTTTACAATGTTTCATGGCGTAATTTGTTTTCCTATTTTTTGTCATAAATATCTACACAAACTGTTGGAATTTCGTTCCACCGAAAAAGGTAGTTTTTTACATTCAGACATTATCTATCGCAATTTACCTCATTCTGCCTTTTTCGTCAGAAATTCCCACCCCCTGGGTCTTACAGTGAGTGACCATAGATATTGCTATTAAAATCCACTACTGTACCTGGATCAATGGACGCAGTCATCGGTTGTTCAAAATTTGTTTTATATGTAGCGGTTATGATGAGAGTTTTTTTTTTTTGCATAGTTCACGGACTGTACCTGGCAAGGGCGGGCCACCGAGTGGCGCTGGCACCATTGTTTTGAATTCTTGGCCGAACTCCTGATCTATTAATGCCGGAAAGTTTTGCTGCTGACTGTTAGAATTCATTCCGCAGTATTGGCACCCGTAGGCTTTAATAACCTGGATCTATAATATCACCTCAATCAATACAGTCCGTTGCATGTCAAACTGCCAACAAAATTACAAAAATAATTGTTTGTTGGTATTTGTTACGTGTGAATGCGACGGATGACGGCAGCCTGCAGGTATCTTGCGCCATGGCGTCACACCTTTCGAAAGAGATGCGCCAAAAGATCATCGACTGGAGTCGCGATCTTCACAAAGATAACTCAGAGATCGCGTTGCTGGCTGGGTGCTCTGAGCGTACTGTCCGTGAGGTTCCCACAATTATTCTGTAAACCAACTGGCCAGGTGATGTGGTCACACCTAACAACAACAAACAATTATTTTTGAAATTTCGTTGGCAGTTTGACATGCAAGGGACTGTACAATCACCAAGAAAATTGACATAGGGCGGAGTTGATAATGCCGACAGCATGTGATGTGTGCCTTTTTTTTTTTGGGATTAAAATTTTGAGGTCCGCCTATATATTTTTTTGAATGAGTTGTAAAGGCTCTCGGATAGCACCGGTAGTGTTTGGCGACGTATTCGAATGTGTTGTGTTTAAATAACTGTCATTGTGATCATGCTACTCAAATATGTGTCCTCCCTTGAGCTGAACACCGGACACATCTCAAGTCTGGATTTCTCCGAGTGCGGAAGGATTCTCGCCG
>Ga0307510_10009883_pt1 | contig 11353 bp, 10 predicted proteins | sample 12_EM_MG_FD_207224 | JGI IMG/M metagenome (GOLD analysis project Ga0307510, IMG submission 207224) | Populus trichocarpa ectomycorrhiza microbial communities from riparian zone in the Pacific Northwest, United States - 12_EM | ecosystem: Host-associated > Plants > Roots > Unclassified | place... | reverse complement strand
ATCTACAGACTTTCATTGATGCGAAACGATAGCTCTAGCCCGCCAGTTAGAGAACAACAAACAAGGAAGAATGAGAATGAAGTCAACGTATACATGGGGGCGTCGCGGTAACTGGGTGGTACAATACAGTAACAGCCTTGGGACGCCACATCCAAAGTGTTCAGAGCTAGCGGATTTAATCTGAGTGTGAAGTAGAACGGCTGGTCCCGAGCCTGCGGGACGCACTCGCTGCCACTCGGGACGCGCGCGGCAGTTTTCGCATGTCTTGTCCACACCTTCAACATTTCGACATCTTTGTCACTGCCCTATTGTTCTTTACACTTTACACTTACCCGTCATAACCAAAATTGAATCTTATTTATACACTGTCACGATGCAGGTTGCACCGCATCCCAACTACTGTATCTTCTACTCCTCGGCCCCGCTCGGGCAACCCCACACTCCCACGCGCAAAGCCAGTCCACTTCCCAACCTACTGGTCTTTTATCAGACTCTCTGAACATGGAATAACTTGGAGAGATTGCCAGCCGTTTTTAGAGTCAAAGGGCTACATGCCCCGCCTTCGTCTTCGATCAGGATGGACACCCTCGCCGATGAAAACTGGTACCTATTGGCCACGTGTGGAGGACTCCGCGCCATTCCCAGCAAGTAAAAATGACCCGACCCATAACGCCTCTCATTTTCTCCGACTTGGAGTTGCCAAATGTTGGTAGATGCAGCCCGTATATCCCCACGTCAAGATTGTATACATCAAACAAGTCAAAATGCATGACCAGGACTCCCATGTCGCGCTTATGCTTAGCTTTTATCAAGACCCGACCAACTACACCGTTCCAATTCTGGTCATTTTCGCTGATACAAGTTATGGTTATGCCATTCTTGCGACTGGTGGACAAGCCGCCGTTCTATGCGATTGAAGAGACATTAAACTTTGCTGATCAGATTATCAAAGTGACCACATTTGTTCCGTTGTCCCAAATTTGACCCATCTGACTTCGAATTTCTTCAAGGTCTCGTTCTTATGCACTCAAAGGGCCTTGCGCATAGGTACTTTAGCCATATACCCGTGGAGGGCATTTCTGATGCATTCAGCTTAGAGACTGCTCCGCGAAGAACATTTTGATGGACGCAACCAACATGTACCCGTAGGGTTCCCGCCCTATAGGGAGTAGGCATCTTCAGGACGTTACAATCATTGTGATCACCATAGCACGGACGATGGACGAAGTCAAGTGTTACTTTGTGGACTATGGGATCTTCTCGTATTTCCCTCCGGAGGAAGGTTTTCAAGCCTCGAGGCATCCTCATTACGACCCTGCCCCTGACACGGGATCAGTTGCGTGCGGGTAGCTTGAGTTGACACCGGACCTGACTGATTGCCAGTGTTGTAGCGCCTGTTCCGCTCAAGGCTGGTATGCAGGGTCGTTCTGCATCATGTATTTGATAAGGGGCAGGAAAAAGTTGCAATTGGAATGTTTCTGGGTGACAGTCGATCAATGTCATGGGACCGAGCGCGTTGACGAGCATACACCGCAAAATAACTGGTCAAGCATATTGCCAATTGCGAATGTATCGACTTTGAACGGGTCGTACAGTACATCATCGGGCAGCTCTGGCACGTCCTGATCGCCTCCTTTAGTCCCACCCAACGACAAGCCTTGCTTGCCATCGAGCGCTCCGTCGTGTTGACCACCTACATCGGGGAATCTCTGTGTAGTTCCAAGTACTGCGCCACTAGCGGTCGTTGGTATACAAATTGAAACCCAATCACACGCAGTGCTCCCCCTCGTCCTTGCGCGTCAACTTCGCCATTCGATTGGCCCGACACTGACCTTCTTGTCCCTGCCGGCGAGCCTGAGAGGGAGAGGCGCCATTATACTGGTAATGTGTGCGGGCCTACAAGTTCCTTGAAATCACAGTGGTACGTTATTAGGTGTCCTCCTAGATCTTATGTGGTACGTACGAAAGTACTTGTCGCTGACGTTCCCTAACTCAAGTCCCGAGTTAAACCTCGAACAGCCAGGGTGAAGGGACAGAAAGAGATAGCGCCGCCGTAGGAGGAAGGCTGACATGCCCGAGCGTGGCTATGGTATCGCCTCGGTGTGTGCTATCAGTGCGCCCGAAGTCATTTTCATTTCCTAAACCGTCTCTTGTCCTCCTTCTGTTCCGTCTTTACCCGTGCCCGTAGATTGTCGTGCATCATTCCGATTGAAGCTCGCCCGCTACCCATTGTTGACATCATGCAGGCATCAATATCTTCCTGGACGATTTCGTCCCTACTGAAAACTTGCGTTTCCGCAAGGAGTCCCTCTCTTCAAAAGAGTGGAAACTGCAGAGAGAATGCTGGTCGATAGAACTTGACACTACTCTCACCCAGCCATGACAAAGACGTCAGAAGTTTCAGACGTTCCGTTTTTCACCGATTCTGAAACCGATGTCATGCTCGGCGAGAACGGGACTTGGAAGGCAACCTTTGCGCTGCTTGCTGGGGATGAGCCGGACGAACCAGCGGACAGTCAAAGCGTGGCCATGTTGCTCAAGCCACAGACAATCTCACCCAAGTTCCCATGGCATCGTCCGTATGCTATTGTTGATGCAGATCAAGGCTGCCTTATTCAAACACAGTTCGAGAGCGACGTTGTGAAGCCAATGAACATCGGGAACGCCCCCGATCAGAAAGTCAAGACGTTGTCAGGTGGTGAGCTTCGGCGCGTGGCCATAGTGCTGGCACTGGCACTGGGAAAGCCCAACGTGAACGTGTACCTAATCGACAAGCCCTCTTCGCGCGTGTTTTTGCAGCGTCTTTGGCAGGCTTGCACCCGAACTGAGCGAATTTCAGCTTCTTGGACTCGGAGCAGCGCATATTGGCGGCGAAGGTCATCAAACGTTTCATCCTCCACGCGAAGAAGACGGCTTTTGTTATCGAGCAGGATTTCATAATGGCGACTTACCTCGCCGACCGCGTCATTGTCTTCGAGGGCACCCAGCTGTCGCTGCCACCGCCACACCGTATGTTTGTTTGTTTTTTGCTGTCCTTGTTTGAGATATGAGAAAGATTTGATTGCGTTCATGTCACCGCAGACCACAATCGCTACTCACGATTTCCAACGATCCGTCGCGACCCGACCAACTTCCGCCCACGTGTGAACAAACTCAATTCGGTCAAGGATAAAAAGCAGAAATGTCTTTATTCAGCTTCTCGAAATTAATTCTTCCTCGAGGAGTGAGCCCCGTTTGCCTTCCCTATTGTTCTACTCTACCCCTGATAACTGGCAAAATTGAATCATATTTACACACTGTCACGGCCCGCGGCGCAGGCCCACCTCACAACTAGTGAATATCCTACTCTTCAGCCCCACTCAAATTGGCGACTCCACACTCTCAGGCGCAAACCCGGTCCACTCCTCGATCTGCTGGTCCTCATCAGACTCTCTATGTAGTTTGAAATGAAATAACTTGGAGAGATTGCCAGCCGGTTTTAGAATCAAAGGGCTACATGCTTTGTCCCTGATGGACACCCTCGTTGAAAACCGGTACCTATTGGCTACATATGGAAGATTCCGCGCCACTACCAGTAAGTAGAAATGACCTCACCCATAACAACCCAAAACGAATGACCAGGAATCCCGTATCGCGCTTATACTTAGCTCTTACCAAGACCAACCAACTATTAAGGCTAAACTCGGGACTTGAATTTGGGGAACGTCAGCGACACGACATTCAAAGAGCTCATCCCCGTATGATTGGGTTGCAATTTGTACAACAACCGCTAGTGGAACTACAAAGGTTTCCTGGTGTAGGTGATCAACATGATGTAGTGCTCGTTGGGGGGAATGTAAAGGCAAAAAGCCTCGACGCGTTCTCATTACGCGGCCCGCACCTGACACGGGATCGGTTGTACGGGAGTAGATCGTGTGAATCAAGAGACATGTCCGTAGACTCAATAAACAATGCCATCGAGAACGGGTCTTAGGGGATAGTCTAAGTCGTCTGGGACTTCTTCCGAGTTGATTAGTACGCGGGCAAGACAGTAGCATAACGTTTACCCAGCCAGCCAGTTATATTAGTATCAGGGTATCGTCTCATCCCAAGATGCCATATATCGTACACAATCGTAGCGTTAACTAAGGAGAGAAACGGCGCAATCGTCTGCCGAAGGACAGCAATGTATGCCCGATGTATGACAAAATATGGTAGATATCATTGGAGATGACATCAGGAATCGATTCTTCTCTTTCTCTTGGCCTCCAATACCGATGCAAAAGTTTCACATGGGGCCTGATCGATTGCCAGTGTTCTAATGCCTGTTCCGCTGAAGGTCGGTCTGCAGGATCGTTCTGCATCATGGATTCGATAAGGGGCAGGAAAAAGTCGCAATTGGAATGTTTCTGGGTGACAGTCAATCAGTGTCATGGGATTGAGGGTGTTGACAAGCATACATCGCAAAACAATTGGCGAAGCTCATTGCCAATGGTGAATATATCGACTTTAAATGGATCGTACGTTACATCATCGGACAACTCTGGCACGTCCTGATCGCGTCCTTCAGTCCCAATGACAAGCCTTGCTTGAGATCCGGGAGGGAAATACGAGGAGATCCCGTAGTCAACAAAGAAGTACTTGACTTCGACCATCGTCCGTGGTATGATGGTCACAATAGTCGAAACATCCTGAAGATAGCCACTCCGTATAGGGTGGGATCCATACGGATACATGTTGGTTGCGTCCATTAAGATGTTCTTCGCGGAGCAGTCTCTTGAGTCGAATGCATCAGAAATGTCCTCCACGGGTATATGGAGAAAAGTACCTATGCGCAACGCCCTTTGAGTGCATAAAAACGAGACCCTGAAGAAATGCAAGGTCAGATGAGTCAAATTTGGGACAACGGGCAAATGTAGTCACTTCAAGAATCTGATCTGTAAAGTTCAATATCTCTTCAATCACATAGAACGGCGGCTCGTCCACCGGTCGCAGAAACGGCATAACTATATAAGATATCGAATCGTCTTGTGTATCAGCGAAAATGTCCAGAATTGGAACGGAGTGGTTGGTTGGGTCTTGGTAAGAGCTAAGCATGAGCGCTATACGGGACTCCTGGTCACTCGTGTTGACTTGTTTGATGTATACAAGCTTGCCGTCTGATATACGGATTGCATCTACCAGCAATGGGCGACTCTAAGTCGGAGAAAATGAGAGACATTGCGGGTGAGATCATTTCTACTTACTGGGAGTGGCGCGGAGTCTTCCGCGCGTAGCCAATCGGTACCAGTTCTCAACCAAGGTGCCCATCCCGGTCGAAGACGAGGACGAAGCATGTAGCCCTTTGACTCTAAAAATGGTTGGCGATCTCTCCAAGTTATTTCATGTTCATAGAGAGTCTGATAAGGACCAGCAGATTGAGAAGTGGACTGGGTTTGCGCCCGAGAGTGTGGAGTCGCCATTCGAATGGGGTTGAGGAGGAGTAAAAGATACACCAGTTGGGATGCGGTGCGACCTGCGCCGATTCAATTTTGCCGTTTATCAGTGTAAAAGAACAGACGATGTCAACGACGTCGACATGTTAAAAGTGCAACACGTGCGAAAAAGTGCTACACGCGTCTTGATGCTCGGAACCAGCCGTACTCTGCCACTTCTCTGCCACTCAGATTACGTCTGCTTGCAGTGGACTGTTTGTCTTAAAATTTAAGGTCCGACAGAACTCCGACAGAAATGAAGGTGGTCTCCGAACGCCTGGCTCGGCTCGCGAGTTGAAATAAATAAATCAACTTGACGCGGCGCCACCGTGACGCTGAGCACGGGCCCTGGGCAATTTGGATGTGGCCCCAGGCCCAACGCTGTCACTGCACCACCCAGTTACCGACGTCCACATGTATACGTTAACTCCATTCTCATTCTTCCGTCGTTGTACTCTGACTGGCAGGCCGGAGCAATTGTTTCGCATCAATGAACTTGAAAGCCTGGGGATCCTCTGGGGTTTCCATAGCCTGTGTTCTCATGGAACAAATGTGAGTTCACAGCCTGGTGTACAGGACGGCGCCGGACAACAAAGGGTTGTGATTGTCATTCCATGGAACGTCCGATCTTATGTATGTTGCTGTAACATGCTTGCGCGTGAGTGTGCTTTTGAGTGTGTAAAGAGTGTTAGTATGAATAAAAAGACAAGTCCTCTTAAGGGCTTCATGCAAAACTAAACTGGCCCAAATATGTGGGGAGTTTATTTCTGTGAAAGATGTGTAAAAAGGGTGTCCACCTCTCCAGCATGGAGAGGCAGTCTTTATATACATTCTGTTCTATCTACTTTTAGGTACTAAACCTGATCTTTTCCTTATCTTGGCCAACATTCACATGCAACTTGTTTGAGGGTCTTTTACCCTCAAACACTTCGATCTTTTGTCTTACTTATGTTTTAGTTCTTTCCCTTATGATTATACACGGCTCCAGTGCATCCCCAGACATTCACATGTTATGTAAACCTTTGCACATGTGATGTATTTTGAGGTAAGGCAGTCAAGTACTTCCGCCACCTTACACCCTCCCCCTCCAGAGTGAATCAAAGGGGGTGAAGTTGAAGTCAATCATCAACAACTATACTTTTGAGTACCATACAATGTAAGGGTACGTTTCATTAATGAGCCTTAAGGTCAGAACACAGGCAGAATGAGATAATGCAATCAAGCCATGAAGCGATGCATATGGACACAGGAGCTAGCAAGCAAAGCAGGTACTTTTTCAAGATGCCTTTGGGAACATAGGCAGAAAGAGATAGCAGCTGCATTAGATGGTCAGGCAGGACCCATAGTGGTGTCCTTGTCCAGGCCATCTCCATAATCAACCGGCTCATCATCCTTGTCAATGTTGTCAAAGTGCGAGGGTGTGGATGCTATTAGTGTGGATGGTTGTGTTTTATCCTCAGCACAAGTTGACGATTGTGTAGCTTTAGCAATGACAGGTGATGGACTAGTTTCAGCAGTGACAGAATGTGGGCTAGTCTTGGTGGTAGTGGAAACGCTTGTGGGTGATTTACTGGTGCTGGGTGCTGGGTGTGCATCAACATCAGAGGATGAACTCCCCTCAGATTGATGAGTGGTGCAAGGGGCGATGTATTGTGCGCGTGGGACCTCCAATGTAGGTCTATAGTACCCAGGTGATAATGAGGGGATGTTCTTGATAAACCACTTGTTGTCGCCATTTATGAGCTCATGGGCTTGTTGTCTTGCCTGTCGCAAACCCTCAGTATGACTGCTAGAAGGGTTGTCGATGATCTCCATCACTGTGTAAGCTGCTGCCCAGGGTCTCCAAGACTCTGCTTCATTTGTAGTCACTCCTGAGGATGTTAGGAAGTGTGCCATCTCATTCTCGCCAAGGTGGCGTTCATCACCAAAGATTGTCACGTTGTAGATCTTTGCATGGCGGTTTGGTGCGATGGTTAGACCCAACTGCTTGATGATATGTTGATAACGCTCTGGGATGATGAGCAGCATGGCTGCTGCACAAAGGAACGCATCTTTGATAATAGCACAAGTGGGCCCCTTAGGTCCTTTTGATGCACAAGGAATAAAGCAAAGGATGGCCTTTGCGCCATTGATGTGTACGGTTTGATATCCCTGACCAATGTGTGGGATACCAGTGTACTTAAATGAAGCATCCTCTTTGCATTTGAGTTTGAGCCATTGTTTCCAGACTGAATTTTTGTCATAGGGTGATGGTTCATTGTGCTTAGATGGGCCCTGTCAAGGAGGGTTCCCATCATGGGTTTCCAACCAGCGATTGAGGGTGCATTGATGGAATGCATCATGCAGTTCGGGAGGCGTGTTATGGATACATTCACAGTACCCAAAAGCCTTGTTATCTGTACTGAAGAGGGTGTTAACCTCCTCCTCAGACTTCGGATCTTTATATGGTGATACAAGGACACTGTTCCTCCCCCCCCCAGCAATGTAGATGAGCAGAAGGGGAAGGTTAGTGGCCAATGCTGGAGCACGAAGCTCATCAGTAAGCTGCTCCCAAGTGACCAGATAAGTGGTCCAAGCAGGGCCTGCTGCATTGACATTGCCAAAGGCATAGACAAAGAGCACATGAGATGTGAAATCAATGTCACCATCCCCAGCAAGAGCAGTGCAGAAGTACTGATTAGACATGTAGGATAAGATAGGATGGAGAGAATAAAGGCCAACACTGTCGTAAAATTGGGACGCAGCGAAGTGGGGCGCCATGAGTGGAGCAAGAGGAGCAAGTGAAGTGTCGCCTAGCAGAGGGGTAAATGGCACCACAACAGGGAGCACATGGCCATTCAGAGGGGTAGACGGTGCCACAATCAGAAGCGTAGAGACAGTCAAGATGGCCTGTGGTGGATCAGCCATCCTGGAAAGAAGGGGAGGCACAACCTGTGGTTGTGCAGCGGAATCCTTGACCATTGGGGAGTCAGCACGGCATGGGGTGGGAGAATCTGGGGTGAGACAAGGTTGCTTGTGATGGTGCGAGGAGTGCTTGTGCTCAAGGTCGTGAAGTTGGTTCTTTAGAAGGTCGACCTGTTTGTTCAGGTCACTGATCGTAGTCTGTTTATTGTGCTCACTATCATGTAGATGGTCAATCTCATCTTCTGCAGAATTAAGTTGATGGCATGTGCCCCCAAGGTCATCACGAGTGTTCACTAGCTCCACACGAACAACATTGAGTTCTCGGAGCAATGAAGCATTGCTTTGCTGCATCGAACTACTGTTAAGTTGCAAAGTTGCATGTGCCTGTTGCAGTGCATCATAATTACACTGCAATGTGGCATTTTCAGTGGCTAGATTGCTGCATATGACTGTTTTGTGTCACTCTTCTGCAGTAGTAAGGGACAGTTCATTGTCCAATGCAGACAACGTGTAATGACAAGCCCATACTGCACAAGATTTGCAAGTATGGGTTTCATGTGATACTATGTGGACCATGGCATTGTATTGCCATGGCCCAGGACTCATGTTCAACACAAGTGTAGGAGAGCTCATAGTGGGCTGTTTTTGTGGGTGGATGTAATGACATTGTATTCAGGGCAAAGTGGAGAACATTGTTGACCTTTGGATTGACTATAAGTCAAGTAGTATATGAAATAAGAATTTTATTTGCACTATGATTGATATGATTGATCATAAAACTGATTGATCGCCATGCTGATTTTTTGGGGTGCTTTTGCAAGGTGAATGAAATTGGCAGGAGTGTCCATTCAAGGTGAAACACTCCTTCTAGGCAATTCTGAGGGCTCCTTGACACCCAGGAGCTGGAGATACTCATCTAGAGCTTGTAAATCTTTACAAGTCTTGTAAGTCTCCCATGTGATATCTCCATCATTCCAGTGTATCTGGAAAGACAGTCTGTTATTCTCCCACTTGTGTGTCAAGATATCCTCAACCAGGGTTTCCTGATTGTCTGGAGAGCCAAAGTCGTAGTGCATATGCACTTCCCAGTGCAGGAACAGTGCATCATCATTTGCATGGTATGGGCAAAGCTTGCTTTGATGGAATTGATCATGCAATCTCCGTGCTCTCAATCGATTTGGTAGTTCAACTTTATAGGAGGATGTGCTTGGTTGTGCTTCCAGCACTTTGAAAGGTCCAACATATTTTGGTAATAGCTTAGTCGCTCGTCCTTTTGGGAGTAAAAGATCAGCTGTAGAGACGTAGACTTGATCACCAGCCGTGAAGGTATCATCCTCATGGTGGTGGCAATTTGCGTTATGTGTCTGTTGCACTCAACTTTCTATTATAACATTGTGCTCGTGCGACAGGTTCCTGAGTGCACGTGCGACGAAGTATTTCACACTGGGTACTGCACTCAACTCTGGAATTATCCTGGGATTGATACTGGGTATATACCCATAGCTGAGCTCAAATGGGGTGAATCCAGATGAGGTACTTATGGTGGAATTCAATGTGAACTCCACCATTGGGATCTTTTCTGCCCAGTCCTGCTGATCTGGGTGCACTATCACTCTAAGTATTTGAGCAACTGATCATATTGTGTGCTCTGATGCACCATCTGTTTGTGGGTGGAAAGATGTTGACATTAGAAGCTTCATTCCAAGGAGTTTATGTGTCTTGTGCCAGAACTTGGACGTGAACTTCGAATCATGATCCGAGACTATGGTTTCTGCAAGTCCATGTAAGCAGACTATTTCTTGGACATATAGCCATGCCAGTTCACTCACGGTTGTTGTTGTGTGGATGGGAACTAAGTGTACCATGGATGTAAGGTGGCAGATGACTACCCAAAGATAGTCATGACCACTGGACTCCAGGAATGGACCGACAAAGTCCATGGCTATTGATCTCCATGGTTGCATTGGGATTGGCAGACTATGCAGGAGTCCAGGCACTCGCTGAGTGCTGGTCTTCATCATTTGACAGATGGGGCAAGTTTTACAATATAGCTCGACATCATGCCCGATGCATAGCCACCAATAGTGGCGTCATATATATTCTGCTGTCTTTTGAGGGCCAAAATGGCCAAGTACCTCATGTGCTTGTGCAATAATAACCTCTGTCAATTGTCGCTTCTTCTGGATTATAGATGGTATGCACAACACTGAATCACCAGTGCGATTTTGAGTGTATATGAGATCTTTAATGATCTCAAAGCTTTTGTGGTGTGCGACGTTCTCTAGCACTTTAGAGAGCAGTGGATCTTTTGGGTATCCATTCTTTATGTCTTTCAGAATAGAGTGGTTGCCCTCCACTCATGGGCGGAGGTTTGGCAACTGTCCCAAGGATTCTCTGATCATAGGGTCTACTTGATTGTTTGATTGCAGTACATGCACTGTGTGCTCATCTGATAGTTGCTCATGGGTGCTTTCCTTATGGGCAGCAAGTTCTGCTGCTTCTCGCTGCCTCTCTTCTATTGCTTCGACAACTGGATGCTTTGGTGCAAAGGATACTGGTTCGTCTGCTTGCCACAGTGCTTGTCGCTGCTGCCGCGTAAGTGTATTATGTTCCTTGCCAGTCTCATGCATTGCTTGGGTCTCTTCGAACCTATCCCAAGGGAGATCTTCCCCTTCTGGGTCGAGTTGAGCATCTGTGTTGACATACTGGGGAGTATATTTCATCTCATCCCAATTATCGCTCTCATAGTATCTAGATAGAGCATCTGCCACTAAGTTGGTTTCCCCTTTGACATACATGATATCATAGTCAAATCGTGCAAGGAATTCCATCCAACGTGCTTGTCGACTGTTCAGACGTCTCTGTGTCTTGAAGAACTCTAGTGCCTTGTAATCTGTAACTACAGTAATCTTTCTGCCAAGAAGCTTGTCTTCCCATTTGAGCAAGGCTTTGAGAATAGCTATGGTCTCCATCTTGAAGACTTGATAATTCATCTG
>Ga0307510_10009882_pt1 | contig 11353 bp, 10 predicted proteins | sample 12_EM_MG_FD_207224 | JGI IMG/M metagenome (GOLD analysis project Ga0307510, IMG submission 207224) | Populus trichocarpa ectomycorrhiza microbial communities from riparian zone in the Pacific Northwest, United States - 12_EM | ecosystem: Host-associated > Plants > Roots > Unclassified | place... | reverse complement strand
GGCGGATGCCACCTGCAGGAGGTGCATAGTCCTCGTCCGACGATCGATCCAATCGGAAGTTGCTATACAGCTTCCGCTCACCGGAGGAAAGTCGCTCAACAGGGGAGGGAAGACGCCGTTGGCTATCATCAACCTCAACAACCGAAGGAACATACAGGGGATCCTGGGATCTGTCCTCATCAATGGACGGCCAGGACGCAGAGGGGACCATGGGATCAGACGCCATAGTCGAATGAAAATCCGAGCTCACCTCCTGGGAGCTGGAAGGGGCGAAGGACTGGGAGGAGCCCTCGGGGGAGTGAAAACGGGCGTAAAAACCCAAAGTAGAGGTGCGGTCGACGTGGCAACGCGCAGAAGAGGTGTCACCAACAATGCAACCGCCGCGAGCAGCCATGATGCCAGTGCAAACAGACTCAACAGAGTCAAATGAACGAAGATCGAGGTGAGCAACAATTGTTCGAACCTCAGAAGTAAAGAAAAGGGGGTCATTTTGACATCCCGAAATATGCTCGATGTGAAGGCCTTGGTAGGCCCCACCCGGCGCGGCGTAAGAAAGCTTAACGGCCGGGATAAGACCACGGCCACCAGAGGTATTCATCCTACCCGGGACAATCTGGGTGCTCGGAGCAGGGGAAGGGGAGCAAAGAGGAGGAGGGGGGGCAGAATCACCCATCGTAAGAGTACACCTGTAACAAAAGGCCAGGCGAGCCACCAAGAGGAGGAGGAGGAGAGGAAGTATTCACCACCCGAACGGGGGGCAAACCACCGACCGAAAAGCGTAAATTCACCGGTAATAAAAGCCCGGCGAGCCACCAAAGATATTGCCCGAAGGCCAAAAGCTCCGACCGCCCGAAGTCAAAAATCCCACCAGGAGCCCGAAGGCAAGAAAGCGCAACCGTCAACCAAGTTTGTTCACGATAAAGGCGTGGTGTTGAGGGTGGCAAAACCGTGGATTCTTATTGGCTGCAACAAGAAGGACGGGAAAATAGGCGGGAGGAAGCCTGTAAGCGCAGATGTGACCCAACCAACCTATTGTACCGGTATTGCGCTCACACTCTTTGAACCTGGGCTCTGGGGTTGAGCCACCTGTTTCTCCTCATACCTAATACTGGTATATCGATCGGCAAAATTCATATATCCACGGAGTCAAAATTACGCGACCTAGGGTAGGTAGCCCGGGTTGCAACTCATGTACCAGTATTGTTCGATGACAGAAGTAACCGCGGATCAGCGAACATGAAAAACTCGGGCCATAACAACAGAACTTCCCAACCAACCGTAATATCATGAAAACTAAAAAAACAAATTAAAAATATATAAATTCATAGCATCATATCATACCTCCCTGGCAGCGTCGCCTTTTGACAGTCCAGTTACAAGAATTTGGGGCAGCTGTTAGCAAATGGGGTAAACGCTTGTGTACCATATCAAATAATGACACCGCCAGTTCTAGCACACAAATTTTAGAAACAGGCGATTGGGTAAACGGGCCCTAAAGAGGCCGCTCCCCAATACGAGGACTGCTTTTACCTCGCTTTGATTGTAGACTACATCACCACTTTAGGCCAGTATATAAACACCCGTCGTACATCTTAAACTCGCTTTCCCCTTCACCGGTACAACAACCTTTTCAAACACATGAAGAAATCATTGATAATGCATACACGATTATCAAACAAAATGATCACCCTCACCAACAGTGTTGTCAAACAAATATCCGCTCACAAACTCACAAACAAAGTTGTCATCAATGGCATGGGCCTTGGTATTGGGCTTCATCGCAGATTTCATACAACTCAGGCAAGATATCTCTTCATCACCAATACTGGATTACTTCTACTAACTAGCTTACTCAGAAAAAAACCCTTTACGAAGATATGGCATCCGAGTTTATGGGCAAAAAACCTTGTGATCAGAGAAAAACCTTTGACATCTCATCCAAGTTCATGGACGACGACCTTTACGAGAACGATACGATCAATATGTTGCAAGAGATGTTTTCCAAAATGAATATGGAATACATTAAGCGCTTTTCTGATCTGGAAAAGGTATAACCACCTTCAAGAAGGGTAGGAAAATAAGTTGTTGAACAATTTTACTAACATAGCTTAGGATAACGCAAAATGCCAGCAGGCTGTCCAAAATCTTGGTTTATCCTTGACTAGGTTGGAGAGTAAGCTCGATACAGGGCATGCAGAAATGCATGGTAAAAGCCATCGGGCTGTCCGGGATCTTGGTTTCTCCTTGACTAGGTTGGAGAACAATCTTGGTTTGTCCATGACTAGGTTGGAGAGCAAGGTCGATACGGGGCAGGCAGCAATGCACGGTAAAATCTTGAATGCCGTTACCTTGAGACATGGCGTGGATTCTGGATTTTTGAGCACCCGCAAACCTATAATAGTTAAGGGCGATGAAAAAATGGATTTAGTGCACCGGTTTTTTCTTTATATCTTGATCTGTCAGGTATAGTTTGAACCCCCTGTACAATTTACCTTACATATTACTAACATTCCGCACAGCTGCTCTTTAACCTTGGCCGTTCTTGGGGTACTACGGCTGTGGACAAGACCAAGACGGAGGGCGAAGAGAGCAATAGCACTAATGACAACAACCGCCGGGACAAGAAAAAATAATTGTTTTTTTTTTGGGTATCACTCCTTGGACGGAAAACCTACGAATGTTGTCAGAATTGTTTTATGAAACCCAATAACTTCGTCTACATGTCATGGTAATAATTTTATTAGTTTCAACAAATTCCCTATTGGATGAATGTGATACATCTGGACTTTGGTCTCTTTTATATGCCCAGTTCTATTCTTTTCTTTTGCGAGGCCCATGCAGTGCCGGAAGATATGGTACACAAATCTCTCCACAAAAAGTCTCCTTGTCCAGTTTGTCACATAGGATATGTGAGTGAGGTCAGAGATCTTATAGCGACATTGTTTGGCAATGGTTGCAGTTTCCCCGCCACTGTTGTGGAGATATCACGAACCTTCCATATCTGGGATATATATTGAACACTGATGGTTGTTCGATGACAAAATTAACCATGTATCAGCGAAGATGAAAAACTCGCGCCATGACAACAGCACTCCCTACGGCGACCTCTAGCGAAAAAACCGCCAGAACGCGCGCACATCTTGAAACCAAAAATCGAAAAATTTAAAAAGCCCCTCCACAATCAAAATTTGATGGGCTTATTTATAATTACCACCACCGGTAAGATTGGGTAATGATCAATGCCGAGACAGATAATGTTACAAAGATGAGGAATTTAAACAAAACTTGAAAAACGAAGAGTAAATCAAGACTGGGAAAGAAGAATTTCGAAGAACAAAGTCATCATGGAGGTCTGGTGGCCAGGGACAACCGCCACCGTACAAGCACCGCTAGGAGGCTTAGAGTGCGTTCGCTATTCAATATGTAGAGTCATCACGGTTATCAACTAGACAGAAAGAAAACGTATCTGAGACTAAATACAGTTTGTGGTAGCCACTCGCACAGTGGACTCTCTATCACACAAACATCAGAAATACCAGTCATCCTCAACATGGTGACTGTCCCAATTACCTACAAGCTAATATGTCTTAATATGGCATCCCAAGATAGGGTTACTCCATCAGAGAGCATGTAATAAAGGCAGTACTGAGTAGGGATAACCGATTGCCAATTCGGCAAAGTGCACCAAGTATCACTCAAGCGTGTGAGCTGTGTCTCAGGGTGGTATGGTAGTAAAATGCTACAGCACAGCATGCGGATCGCTTGGCCATGGGATATTGGTTCACACCAATAAGTCTAGAGCCACAAGTACATATACTACCACCCTGCTCCTCCGATAGCGAACTCAGTGTTCCAAACCGTCCAGGGGCACCACAGGGAAGGCGGGGATAATACAAAGAAGGATGGATGGGATGGGATAGGACCGGGCCGCTAGCTGCGGTCCGTCCTGTGTAGGGCAAATTACATGGGGGGCCGCCGGGCCCTGCCCTGCATGCAGGGTAATGTATGAGGAGACAAACGAAAAAACGGCTGCTTAGGCGGACGGCAGGGGACCGCCAGGATTGCTGGGGGGACTATAAGGGCTATCAGAAGCGGGTAGGGTGTGGGTAAGGACGGAGAGGGGGGCTAGATGGCAGGTCTTAGGAATGACGGCCGGGCACATGTGGAGAAAAATGAGGGGGACGGCCGGGGATGACTGAGCACGGCGGGGGGCTAAAGAGACAAACAATGAGTGACATGGTGATGCTATAAAACCTACACAATAAGCAATGTGCCTGCGAGAAAAAGAAGATTAAACAAATCATCCAGTGCTCCAAGTATTAAGATAAGACTGAGCAAACCATTTCTCTACTAGGCTTATTTTCCTTTTAAAATACTTTCAGAAGTCTCGTGGTTTAACCGTATTCATAGCGACTTTGCAACAAAGCCAAAGAACTGAGGCAACCGAAGTTGATTCGAAGCATAATGCCTTGGATTTTCCAGAAGAGTTACCGGGAAACTCAATTGACCACCTCACATCCAGATATCTGCAGCCAATATGGGAACCTTCCGACCGCGATAGTGCTAGTGCCCCCTCCAGCAAAGATACGATTACCTTGCGGGTCCATGCCGGTGGTTTCTGAGTTAATTTGACAAACACTTTTGGCCTTTTTGTTTCTTCAAGAGTTTTTGTTCTTTGCTGATTAGTTTACGAATATAGCATACGACTTGCCTTATCCTAAACTATGAGCCAGAACAAATTATGAACCTGAAGTTTCTGAGCATACCAAAGAAAGAAATGTAACAGGGGAGCCATTTTTCCAACCTTCTTATGGTCCTTTTTCTAGCATGCTATTTTCTAGTGCCTAGTGATACCTATGATGATAATTAAGCTTATTGCTTGCAAAATTCGGTTGGTTGAGGACTTTTTAGGTTTTTGGATTTTCAAGTTTTAAGATTTGGGCGCAGTGGCGGTTTTGTCGCTATAAGCCACCGTAACTCCCCAACCAACCCTAATATCATGAAAACTAAAAAAACAAATTAAAAATATATAAATTCATAGCATCATATCATACCTCCCTGGCAGCGTCGCCATTTGACAGTCCAGTTACAAGAATTTGGGGCAAGTGGTAGAAAATTGGGTAAACGCTTATGGACCATATCAAATAATGACACCGCCAGTTCTAGCACACAAATTTTAGAAACAGGCGATTGGGTAAGCGGGCCCTAAAGAGGCCGCTACCCAATACGAGGACTGCTTTTACCTCACTTTGATTGTAGACTACATCACCACTCTAGGCCAGTATATAAACACCGGTCGTACATCTTAAACTGGCTTTCCCCTTTACCAGTACAACAACCTTTTCCAACACATCAAGAAAGCATTGATAAGGCATACACGATTATCAATCAAAATGATCACCCTCACCAACGCTGTTGTCAAACAAATGTCCGCTCACAAACTCACAAACAAAGTTGTCATCAATCGCATGGGCCTTGGTATTGGGCTTCATCGCAGATTTCATACAACTCAGGCAAGATATCTCTTCATCGCCAATGCTGGATTACTTCTACTAACTAGCTTGGTCAGAGAAAACCCCTTTACGAAGATATGGCATCCCAGTTTATGGGCAAAAAACCTTGTGATAAGGGAAAAACCTTCCACGACATCTCATCCAAGTTCATGGGCAACAACCTTTACGAGAACGATACGATCAATATGTTGCAAGAGATGTTTTCCAAAATGAATATGGAGTACATGAAGCGCTTTTGTGCTCTGGAAAAGGTATAACCACGGTCAAAAGGACAGCAAAATAGGTTGTTGAACAATTTTACTAAAATAGATTAGGATAACGCAAAATGCCAGCGGGCTGTCCAAGAGCTTGGTTTGTCCTTGACTAGGTTGGAGAGTAAGCTCGATACAGGGCACGCAGAAATGCATGCTAAAAGTCATCGGGCTGTCCAAGATCTTGGTTTGTCCTTGACTAGATTGGAGAACAATCTTGGTTTGTCCATGACTAGGTTGGAGAGTAAGGTCGATACGGGGCAGGCAGAAATGCAAGGTAAAATCTTGAATGGCGTTGGCTTGAGACATTGGGTGGGTTCTGGATTTTTGAGCACACGCAAACCTATAATATCCGATAAGGGCAATGAAAAAACGGATGTAGTGCTCAGGTTTTTTCTTTATATCTTGATCTGTCAGGTATAGTTTGAACCCCCTGTACAATTTACCTTACATATTACTAACATTCCGCAAAGCTGCTCTTTAACCTTGGCCGTTCTTGGGGTACTACGGCTGTGGACAAGACCAAGACCGCGGGTGAAGACAGCAATAGCACTAATGACAACAACCGCCGGGACAAGAAAAAATAATTGTTTTGCTTTTGGGTATCACTTCTTGGAGGGAAAACCTACGAATGTTGTCAGAATTGTTTTATAGCACCCAATAACTTCGTCAACATGTCATGGTAATAATTTAGTTAGTTTCAACAAATTCCCTATTGGATGAATTTGATACATCCGGACTTTGGTCTCTTTTATATGGGAACCAGTTCTTTTCTTTTCTTTTGCGAGGCCCGTGCAGTGCTGGAAGATACGGTACACAAATCTCTGCACAAAAACTTTCCTTGCCCAGTTTGTCACACAAGACATGTGAGTGAGGTCAGAGATCTAATAGCGACATTGTTTGGCAATGGTTCCAGTTTCCCCGCCACTGTTGTGGAGATATCACGAAGCTTCCATATCTCGGATATATATTGAACACCGATGGTTGTTCGATGACAAAATGAACCACGTATCAGCGAACATGAAAAACTCGGGCCACGACAACAGCACTCCCAACCAACTCTAATATCATGAAAACTAAAAGAACAGATTAAAAAATATAAATTCATAGTAGAGTGCATAAAAAACTAATATTTGATATAGAAAAATTTCATTAGCTGGTATTGAAAGTGCAGGGTGATGTGGGGCGTTGCGTTGCTATCAATCGTCGTTCCGCGGTTAATTTTGTCCACACACCATACGGATGGCGGGTTGGAACAACCAATTGCCAATTGGGCAAAGGATGGGGATGATCACTGGAACAGACTAGAAGTGTCTCGGAGGCCGATGGAAAAAGGTATTACCGAGCTCATAGCTTCACCCTGGCGGGTCCGCGAGCTACCTACGATAGTCTACTATCCAATCACTTCCTGTCGAGGCGTTCTTTTGGTGGGAAATCGGAACTTCCGAAGGAAAGCAAATCCACTGCACTTTCCTCCATGATTCCACAGCCCATGTCAAGCGAGATAAAAATCAAAGAATGAAACGACGAAAATCCCATAGAAAAAGGGGGGAATGGGGATGGTTGCGGATGATTGATGATGGACGATGCTCTCTCCTCCGCTGTTCCTTCTCAAGTATGATACCCCATTTCCTATGAGCTTACAAAACAACAGTACCAAGCCTTCACGATAGTTTTAGTCCATGGCCACCCACATGACTGACAATACCCACCAGTTCTCCACCCCATCGAACGCGGACTCCCATCCAAAAACACGACATTTTCCCAAAACACCAGATCCTCAAACCTCCCTACAGCTCGCCTTTTTTGTCACCCACCCGCCCCTCTCCTATCTCGAAGCGCCCCCATTGTCACCCGGGATATACCGGTGCCAACGACCTCGAGCGGCAAGGGCAGCAATCCACTCACCCCAATGCCTTCCACTGTGACTGTGGGAAAAGGTCTACACTGACACGGACGAAGGAAAGGCTCAGTTTTTGTATTGCAGGTTCTGGCCCGGAGTTGATTTCTTCTTCCTTTCTCTTTCTCCTTTTCACCGTATGTGGAATATAATGTAGGCTTTCTTGGCTTTGGAAAATTGGCCTGCGGTAGAATACAACGCTACAAACAGGAAATCCCCAAGAGTGAAGCGATGGGTAAACTCAACGATACCGCACTTTATTCACTTCTGGCTACCCATCCCTCCTACCGTTTTAATTCATCCCCAAACCCCTTTTCATTTTCTACCGCAGAGGATACTCTATAGCGTCCCACGATTCATTAGAGTAACTATCCAGCTCCGCGATACTTTATTACGCCGCAGAGCGGCTGTCGCCGGGTATGTGGAGAAAATGAAATACCCCCGCGAATTACAGCCAGTGAATACATCCTTAGGGCCCGTTTACCAATAGACAGCCGTCAAGCAACCGGAGACGGTGCCGACCGTCAAGGGAGGCTAAACGGTCGCAGAGGGGTAGGGAAAATTGATGGGTCTGTGTTTACCTAATATAATGTGTAGTAGTGTGAAAAGGTTGATCCACAAACGTGAGGTGTGCAACCAGGTAGCTTTGAATTCTCAGTGCTCGACAACCAAGATATTGGACTGATCAACAATGCCCTCTTACAATCAAACAATGAGAATTTTGTTATTAAACTTACCCTAAATTATCAGACAAGGAATTGGTCATTGTGCAAGGAAAATAAAGCGTATTCATAGCTTCTCTTGTTATTGTGGGCATGACCGGTTGGTGGCATTTTTGTGGTACCAATAGATGGCGGTTGCAATACCAGCTCTTGAGCCGTGTCCTGTTTTGACCGTCTAACACCCAGAATCGGGGGTCTCAAACCGGTGGTTCAGGTCCGGGATGCGTACTGCTGTTCTAGGAGGTTCAGTCTAGTATGGTGTGAAACCTCCCCAGTACAGATTAAAGGTTTGCTACTCGTTTTGCCTATTTGATGATCAAGAACTAAATCTTTACGAGCTAGCTTTAAAGAAAATAAAATTTTCATCACTAGTTGCTCATGATTATTCCTTCTTTTGTGCAAGTCAACAGTGTACCACCAACTGCCAAACCATCAAACCATCCCGAGTACCACCTCCAGAGCTGGTACTAGTACTGCGGTTCATTTTTCCAGTTCATGGTTCGTGAACTACAAACCACCTCTTTGAACCGTGGTGAATCGGCGGTCTGAGACCCCCTAATAGTAGACGGTTGAAAACTGGGCAAACAGTTTTGCCACGTCTATCGGAATGTGATGTTGGTTGAGATGCCACCGTCTTGTTTCCCCACCAAAATCTCGAAACGCAACGGATCAGTAAACGTGCCCTTGGACAACGAACACAACCACAATTCCGCACAACACACTCAGCCATCACAATACCAACCCAAGTCAATGCCATAGCCAAAATAAAAGGTCCTATTACCAGATCCCATGCCTTTAAATCGCTCTCATTATGTTGGCAGTTACCTGGTCTTGCTGGGCAAGAATGTCGTAGGAGGAGCATGCAATGGCGATGCCTTCCTATATTGCCTGATTGCAAAAGCTGTCTATCATCAGGGGGGCTAGGATTTCTGGCCATCAGTGGTATTTCGCTTGACTCAAAGAATCCCGCCACCCACAGTACTCGCACTTGTACCTCAAATATGTCTTACCGACTCCCGGATTCCCAGATCAAGATGAGAGAGCGTTGTCGGCTCCGCCATCCCATCCCCTCCGCTCCCGAAACTCGCTCGCGTCGCAAACTCAATCCCCGCCGCAGCCGCATCGGTCGCTGAGCACGCTATAATCGCTGGTTTCTGGCTGTGCATCCTTGTTGGATTTATAAACCATTTTGTTGTAGCTCCCTTTTGCGTTTCCACAGTTGGTACTATTGTCGCCGAATTCGGTTGATCGGCTATATGTAGTCTGAGCCATTATGCTCGGTTCAAAATATTTCGTGTATAGAGAAACGGCGGGGAGGTATGAAGGGTGAATGGAGCAGTTTACAAAACCCTCGCGTGCGCAAAACTGACGAACAGCGGGGCGATGTGGCCCCTTTTATGACAATTGAGTCACTGTCCCACCATCTCCGGGCCAGGAAAATCCCAATACATTGGAGGTTTGCTGAACCGCTGCAACCTAACTCTCACAGAATGCTGTGGAATATGGTTCTGCTCTGTTCTCTGCAAGGATGGGGCAGAACGCTGTACGGAGGTGCAGCCCCAAAGTTTTATTTGTCCCACAGGGGGGTAAGGGAAGCAAATTTGTCTTGCGGAACCTACAAAACTTAGGCGCTGTGCCTCTGTGTGATTACCGCCATTCGGCGGAAGTGTTTGCGATGTTGTAGAAACCGCAGCCTCCTAGTGTATCAGTGCTCCCAGCGCCCACTCCCTCTGTCCTTTCTGTAGGACTGGGTGGACTCCGCATTCTTTGCCCTTGCCCGGGATGGACGCCTAAATTGTAGTCCGTCCTAACCAGGCATTTCAAGTCATAAGGTGTGATTGAGGTAGTAAAATGGAACGAACCGCCAAGCATAAAAGACTGTGATCGCCAACCCAAGGTGACAAATTTCTGATTCTACTGCTCACTCTTAGACTCACGACTTATGAGATGGAATTATCAGAACTAAGTGAGCCCTGGTTCCCGTGCCAGGAATGTGATAGTGCTTTGGACATATTACCTATAGATAAAGGACATGGTTTGAAAAGTGCTAGGTATAAGAGAATTTGGAAAATGAGAGCACACTATGCTTCGTTGATTTGGCGGATTGAATGAGACATTACTCCCGCCCTGGCCGCATATTTATACATATTTTATTCAATAACTGAGTACAATAATATGAAAATAGGACACACAGTTATTTGTGTTGAAACCTGTCATCGGAGCAGTTGATTCATGCTTGTTTTCACCTCATTCTTGAAATAGTTCTTGTTTCCCCTCCTCTCATCAACAGTACCTGTGAAATGTTGAAAATGTTCGGTGCTGCTCACCATACTAAACCCCCCGGCAAAGCACTCAACCCCTGACCACGCAGTTAGCCCGGCGGCCCCGCACCTATCCTACCCCGTTATCATTCAGACAAAGAACTATCTGACATGCGCGCTGGATCAATACATCTATCGGAAGGAAAGCGAACACCCGGAAGCATATCTTGTCCAGCAAACTCAGCATCGGTCCAGCGTGCACTCGACAAACCTCCGGGGAGGCACTTGCGATCGGTGAGAACGACTCGAATGCAAGTAGGCTATGGAGCCTGGAAGAGTTTTTCTTTGTTCTTTTCTTTGTTAGCATGATTGTTCTTTACGGGAGAAAAGGGAGACCTGCGTAGAAGAGCGGGGGCAAACATGGAAGGTCTGGGGGCTGGCATGGAAGCGGCTGTATGCGTGGAAGAGCGTGGATCAATATGACGATCGATGGGAGGATTGGACTCGGTGGGCGAAAGGAAGATATTGTTGTTTTTTCCTATATACTCCTGTCTTCGCCGTCAGTTATGTTAGTTAGTAAGTGAGCATCGTGAGTGTGAGTGTGTTGCAGAAGAGAAAGATTTTCCCCCGCTTCTGTGTTGTGCGATCTATCTAGTGTTGCCTTGCCTTGGCGTTTGTTTCGTTTCATCGCCTATCACTCGCCGTT
>Ga0307510_10009881_pt1 | contig 11354 bp, 9 predicted proteins | sample 12_EM_MG_FD_207224 | JGI IMG/M metagenome (GOLD analysis project Ga0307510, IMG submission 207224) | Populus trichocarpa ectomycorrhiza microbial communities from riparian zone in the Pacific Northwest, United States - 12_EM | ecosystem: Host-associated > Plants > Roots > Unclassified | place... | reverse complement strand
CGACTGAGCCTCAACGTGCTCAGAAGCGAACCCAGTAAAATCCCCATGAGCCACAAACGACTCAAGGCCAGATGGGCAAGCGAGCAACTCCTCGCTCTGCTTACCTACGTGCGTTAGCCCTGCCCGCAGGGGAGGGGAACGCGCCCTAGTTCTCCTCGATCGGCATCCCGTAGAGCTCCAGCCGGTGATCCACCAACCGGTAGCCGAGGCGCTTGGCGATGGCTTCCTGCAGGGCCTCGATCTCGGCGTCCATGAACTCGACCACCTGGCCGGTCTTCATGTCGATCAGGTGGTCGTGGTGCTGGTCGGGGTGCTCTTCATAGCGCGAGCGGCCGTCGCGGAAGTCGTGGCGGGTGATGATCCCGGCCTCTTCGAAGAGCCGCACGGTGCGGTAGACGGTGGCGATGGAGATGTGCGGGTCGACGGCGTGGGCGCGCCGATGCAGCTCCTCCACGTCAGGGTGGTCGTGGGCCGCCGACAGCACGCGGGCGATCACCCGGCGCTGCTCGGTCATGCGCATACCCTTATCCACGCAGAGCTTTTCGATGCGATCCGACACGAGGGGCTCCGACTCCATTGTTCGCCAGGATAGGTCTAAGTGGGTGCGGGCGTAAGGTCGAGACGCATGACGATGGCGTCCATCCGTCCGGCCTCGCCGCGATCGTAATAGTAGAGCCGCTTGCCCGCCTGCTGGAAACCCAGGCGCCGGTAGAGCGCGATGGCCGGATCGTTGTCGACGGCGACTTCCAGGAAGGCCTGGGCGGCGGCGCGGGCGCGGGCGACGCCGAGCGAAGCGGCGATCAGGGCCTTGGCGACGCCCCTCTGCCGCGCGGCCGGCACGACGCCGACCGTGAGCACCTCGACCTCGTCGGCGGCGACGCGGCAGAGGATGACGCCCAGCGGCTCCTCGCCGTCCGCGGCCAGGAAGCCGTAGATGCCCTCGCCCTCCAGCAGGTCCTCGAACTCGTCCTCCCGCCAGCAGGCCTCGAAAGCCTGGGCGTGGGCGGCGGCCATGGCGGGGGCCTCGTCGGCGGTGGCGAGCACGAGCCTCATGCCGGGAGCTTGGCGTCCGGCGCGCGCAGGTAGAGCGGCTTCAGCGGCCGGGGCTCGCGCGCAGCGGCGAGGCGGGCGACGTAGCGGGCGTCGGCGCCCTCGGCCGCGATGACCGCGGCGGCGGGCGCGAGGTCGGCCACCAGCGGCGCGCCGGAGCCCACCAGGGTGAAGGTCCGCCCCATGGAGAGCTCGGCGATGCGGGCCGCGGCGGTCTCGGCGGAAAGCGCGTCGGGCGCCATCAGGGCGCGGCCGTCCTCGAAGCCCTGGACGTAGACCTGGCCCCGGCGGGCGTCGACCACGGCGAAGACCATCCCGTCGGCCTCGCAGGCCAAGGCCTCCAGCGCCCCGATGCCCACGGCCGGCAGGTCGAGGGCGGCGGCCAGGCCCTTGGCGAAGGCGATGCCGACGCGCAGGCCGGTGAAGGAGCCGGGGCCGACGGTGACGGCGATGCGCTCCAGCCGATCGAAGTTGAGCCCCGCCTCGGCCATCACCGCCTGGGCCATGGGCGCGAGCCGCTCCTGGTGCCCGCGCGCCATCACTTCGCGCGCAGAGGCGAGCACATGCTCGCCGTCAAGGACGGCGACCGAGCAACTGGAAAGGCAGGTGTCGAGCCCGAGGACGATCATTCAGCCCGGGTTCTAGAGGCTTTGCTCGACCCGCGTCACTTCGGGAACGTAGTGCTTGAGCATGTTCTCGACGCCGGCCTTGAGCGTCGCGGTCGAGGACGGGCAGCCCGAGCAGGCGCCGCGCATGGAGAGGAACACCACGCCGGTGTCAGGCTCGAAGCGGGAGAAGAGGATGTCGCCGCCGTCCTGGGCCACGGCCGGACGGATGCGGGTGTCGAGCAGGTCCTTGATCTCGGCGACGATCTGGGCGGTCTCGCCTTCATAGACCGCGTCGTCGTGGCCGCCGGCCTGGTCGTCGGCGCCGGCGAAGAGCGGCTGGCCGGAGGTGAAATGGTCCATGATGGCGGCCAGGATCGGCGCCTTCAGATGCGCCCAGTCCTCGCCCTCGACCCGGCCGACGGTGAGGAAGTCCGGGCCGAAGAACACCCGGTTGACGCCGTCGATGCCGAACAGCTCCACGGCCAGCGGCGAGGCCTGGGCGGCCTCGACGTCGCGGAAGTCGCGAGTGCCCTCGCCCATGACGTCACGGCCCGGAATGAACTTCAGGACCTCGGGGTTCGGGGTGGCTTCGGTCTGGATGAACATAGGCAAGATGTGGCGCGTGCGGAGCGCCGGCGCAACCCTAGGCCAGTTCGGCGATCTCTTCGTCGGTGAGGTCGCCGGGCACGAGCGTCACCGGCACCTTGCGATCGCCCCACTTGACGCCCTCCTTGGCAAGGGAGGCGACGAGGGGCCCCGGCCCGCGGCCGCCGGTCGCGGCGGCCAGCACCAGGATCTTGATGGCCGGGTCGTTGGAGATGACCTCGCGCAGCGCCGTGCGGACGTTCTCGGCGTGCTTGATCAGGAACTCGGGCGCCAAGCCGGTTTCCGCCAGCACCAGCTCGGCGGACTTCTGCAGGACGGCCTCGGCCTCCTCGCGGGCCTGGCGCTCGATCTCCTCGCGGACGCCGGACCAGTGCTCGAAATATTCCGGTTCGATGACGCGCAGCAGCGCCACGTGGCCGCCGGTGGAGCGCGCGCGGCGGCAGGCGAACTTCAGCGCCGCCTGGAACTCCGGCGTGTCATCGGCGACCACGAGGAACTTGCGCTGGCTCATGCGCGGACGGTGACCTGCCGCCAATTCCAACGCAAGAGGTGGGCGTTCAGCCCGCCCAGAAGCCGACGATCTTCTTGACCTCGGCGAGTGTCGGGGCGGCGACCTCGCGGGCGCGTTCGGCGCCCTGGCCCAGGATGCGGTCGATCTCGGCGGGGTCGGAGAGCAGCCGGCGCATCTCGCCGCCGATCGGGCCCATGACCGAGACGGCGAGGTCGGCGAGCTTCGGCTTGAAGACGCCGAAGCCCTGGCCGGCGAACTCGCTCAACACGTCCTGCGCCTCGCGGCCCGCCAGCGCGGCGTAGACCCCGATCAGGTTCTCGGCCTCCGCGCGGCCCTTCAGGTCCTCCAGCTTTTCCGGCAGGACGTCGGCGTCGGTGCGGGCCTTCCTGATCTTCTGGGCGATGGTGTCGGCGTCGTCGGTGAGGTTGATCCGCGAATTGTCCGAGGGGTCGGACTTGGACATCTTCACTGCCCCGTCGCGCAGCGACATGATCCGCGCGCCGGGCCCCTGGGTCAGGGCGTCGGGCAACGGGAAGAAGTTCGGCGCCTCGAAGTCGTGGTTGAACTTGGCCGCGATGTCGCGGGTGAGTTCGAGATGCTGGCGCTGGTCCTCGCCCACCGGCACGTGGGTGGCCTTGTAGATCAGGATGTCGGCGGCCTGCAGCACCGGATAGGTGTAGAGCCCGACGCTCTCCCGCTCCTTGTGCTTGCCGGCCTTGTCCTTGAACTGGGTCATCCGGTCGAGCCAGCCCAGGCGCGCCACGCAGTTGAACACCCAGGCGAGCTCGGCGTGCGCGGGCACGGCCGACTGGGCGAAGATGGTGGCGACCTTGGGGTCAAGGCCGGTGGCGAGGTAGGCCGCGGCGATCTCGCGGACCTGGTCCTTCAGCTTCGCCGGGTCCTGCCAGGCGGTGATGGCGTGCAGGTCGGCCACGAAGATGAAGGTCTCCATCTCGTGCTGCAGGCGCGCGAATTTGACGAGGGCGCCGAGGTAGTTGCCCAGGTGCAGGTCGCCGGACGGCTGCACCCCGGAGAGCACGCGCGGTTTGCCCGCATAGGGGGCTGGAGCCTGGTCGGTCATGATGAGAGGCTTCTGAAGCTAGAGGGCAGGCGGGCGCAAGGCCCGAAGTGAACGGGTCAGTCGTTCAGCGCCATCGCCAAGTGTTGGAGCTCACAGCCATGCCGTCGAAATAGAGCCTGAGTCGCCGCCCGGCAAGCCAGAGCCCTCAAGGCTGGTCGGGCGTCTCGACGTTGACGTCGCCCTTGCGGCGCTGGAGCGCGGCGCGGGCTTCGGCCGGGGTGACGCCGCCGAAAGCGAAGAGCAGCGCCGGGTAGAGCGCCGCGCCGGCCAGGCAGACCAGCATGACCGTGAGCTCCTTGGCGCCCAGCGGGCCCAGGCGCACGCCGCCCATGGGCGCCTCCAGGAGCGGCCGGAGGTGCGAGGCGACGGCGAGCGCGGCGCCCAGCGCCGCGGACGCGATGGCCACGCGGATCATCTTGCCCGACGCCCGCGCGGAGGGCCGCCAGGTGTGGGTGCGCCAGAGGTGGACGGCCATCTGCAGGACCGTGATCCAGGAGGCCGCCGCGGTGGCGAGCGCGATGCCCGGGAAGCCGATGGTGAAGAAGAGCCCGACGCCCAGCGCCACGTTCACGGCCACCGAAAGCAGCGAATAGTTCATCGGCCGGCGCGTGTCGCCGCGGGCGAAGAAGGCCGGTTGCAGGATCTTGATCAGGACGAAGGCCGGCAGGCCCCAGCCGTAGTGGAAGAGCAGCGCCGCCGACGACGCCGCGTCGTGGTGGTTGAAGTTGCCCCGGGCGAAGAGCCCGTCGACCAGGTAGCCCGGCATGGCCATCAGCGCCGCCGCGGCCGGCAGGGTCAGGGCGAGCGCGAAGACGATGGCCTGGTCCATGGCGCCCTGGGCGCCGGCCCCGTCGCCCTTGTGCAGAGCCGTCGAGAGCCGGGGCAACAGCGCCACGCCGATAGCCACGCCCACCAGGCTGAGCGGCAGCTGGTAGAACCGCTCGGCGATGTTCAGCCAGACCCGCATGCCCGCGACCTGGCTGGCCAGCATGGCCGAGATGAAGATGTTGATCTGGGTCGCGCTGGAGGCCAGCACGCCCGGCACCATGCGGCGCAGCAGGGCGCGAATCTCCGGGGTCAGCGTCAGGTGGCGCAGGTGGATGCGGGCGCCGATGTTGCGCGCACCCCACCAGCAGAGGCCGGCCTGGCCGACGCCGGCCACGATCACCCCGATCGAGGCCGCATAGGCCGCCCGCGTCGGGTCGTGGATCGGCAGCACCGCCGCCAGCATCACCACGTTCAGGATGGTCGGATAGAAGCCGTAGATGATGAAGCGTCCCCGCGCGGTGAGCACGCCGGAGAACAGGCCCGCGATCACCATGCAGGGCAGGTAGGGCATGGTGATCTGGGTCAGGATCACCGCCAGCCTGAACTTCTCCGGGTTGGCCAGGAAGCCGTAGGAATAGACCCGCATCAGCCAGGGCATGGTCAGCTGGCAGATCACGGTGATGACGATGGTGGCCGCGGCCATGGTGGCCAGCGCGTCGCCGGCGAAGCGGTCGGCGGCCTCGTCGCCCTCGCTGGCGAGGCGCTTGGAATAGTCGGGCACGAAGGCCGCGGCGAAGGCGCCCTCGACGAACATCCGGCGGAACAGGTTCGGGAAGGCCAGCGCCGTATAGTAGGCGTCCGCCGCCGGGATGCCGCTGGCGCCCAGCCGCGCGGTGATGACCAGGTCGCGGGCCAGGCCCATGAACCGGCTAATGAGCGTCAGCGCCGCATAGATCGCCGAAGACCGCAGCAGGCCTTGCGGCTTGGGGGCGGCTGGTTTTGCAGGCGTCTTGATCGCGTCGGTCACGGGGCGTTGGTCGGCTGCGTCGGGAAGGACGTCAACCTATCGCGCAGCGGGCCTCCCGGCGCGGGCGAAATTGGCGCAGGAAACCGGGGGCGCGGCCACTGGTCGGATCGCGGCGGTTCGGGGCCTTGCTGGAGCTCTACCGGGCCTCGCTGGCCCGGGCGCGCTGCAGGTTGCCGCGCGGGCTGGGCTCGTCGGCGTCGGTCTCGGCGATGACCGCCAGCAGCGCGGCGCGCAGGGCGTTGCGCTTGCGCGCGTCGGCGATTTTCTCGCCGTGCGGCCCCACCACATAGAAGGCGTCGACCGCGCGCTCGCCATAGCCGTCGATGTGCGCCGAGAGGATCGAGAGGTCGGCGTCGGCCAGGGTGCGGGCCAGAGCGGCCAGCAGGCCGGGTCGGTCGCGTCCCGACGCTTCGACAACCGTCGAAGTCTCCGAGGCGTCGTTGTCGAGCATGACCGCGGGCGTGATCGAGAAGGCGGCGGCCCGGCCAAGGTCAGGCGTCCGCCGGCGCTCCGCCGGGATGAGCTGGCCGCGGGCGGCGAGCTTGAGGTGCTCCACCAGCCGGGCGAGCGCGCGGGGATTGCCGGATCCGTAGGGCTGGCCGGTGATGTCCTGCACATTGAAGACGTCGAGCGCCTGGCCGGTGCGCGAGGTGAAGACCCGCGCGCCCACCACGTTGGCGCCGCCGCCGGTGATCGCCGCGGCCAGGTCGACGAAGAGCCGGGGCCGGTCGGTGGCCGCGATCACCACCTCGGCGGCGTTGCGGTCGGCCCGGACCCGGCCCTCCACGGCCGCGCCGCCGGCCTCCCCGGCACGCCGGGCGAGCGCCGCATGCGCCAGGACCTCGCTCTGGGTGAAGGCCGAAAAATAGGCGTCCTCCATGGAGTCCACCCAGGGCTCGCAGGCCGGCTCGTCCTTGGTCAGCGCCACGCGGGCGTCGTAGGCGGCGTTCTCGTGGTAGCGCTTCAGGGCGGCGGCCGAGTCCGAGCCGCGACCGCCGCGGAACACCGCCTCCGTCGCCCCATAAAGCTCGCGCATCAGCTGGCCCTTCCAGCCGTTCCAGACGCCCGGACCTACCGCGCGGATGTCGGCGGTGGTGAGCACCAGCAGCAGGCGCAGGCGTTCGGGCGTCTCCACGATGCGCGCGAAATCGGTGACCGTGCGCGGGTCGGAGATGTCGCGCTTCTGGGCGTAGTCGCTCATGACCAGATGATGCTCGACCAGCCAGGCGACGAGCTCGATCTTCGGCCGGTCGAGGCCGAGGCGTTCGCAGGCCTGCCGCGCCGCGCGCGCGCCCGCCACCTCCTGGCCGCCCGCGCCGCCCTTGCCGGTGTCGTGCAGCAGCATGGCCAGGAACAGCGCCTCGCGGTCGGCGATCAGCGGCATGATGGCGGTGGAGAGCGGATGGTCCTCCGCGAACCGGCCGGCGGCGATGTCGGCGATGATCCCCACGGCCCGCAGCGTGTGCTCGTCCACCGTGTAGGAGTGGTACATGTTGAACTGCATCTGGGCGACGATGCGTCCGAACTCCGGCAGGTAGCGGCCGAGCACGCCGGCCTCGGTCATCAGGGTCAGAGTCCGCTGCGGATCGCGGCCGTGAGCCAGGATGTCGATAAAGACGCGTGCGGCGTGGTGGTCGCGGCGCACGGCCGAGGTGATCAGGCCCATGCCGCGGGTGGCCGCGGTGAAGGCGTCGGGGTGCAGGTCGAGATTGCGCTCGTCAGCGATCTTGAAGAGCCGCAGCAGGTTCACCGGATCGCGCTCGAAGACCTCGGGACCTTCGATGTCGAGCCGGCCGGAGACCTCGAGGAAGCCAGGCTCATCCAGCGGCTTGCGCTTGGGCCGGCGCGCCGGCAGCAGGCGCGAGATGCCGCGCGGCGCGAGCTTCACCCGCTCGGCCTCCAGCTTGGCGGCGAAGACCCGGGTCAGGGCGCCGACCTCCTTGGCGATCAGGAAGTAGCGGCGCATGAACCGCTCGACGGCCGGCGCGTCGCCGCGGTCGCCGTAGCCCATCCGCCGCGCGATCTCCGGCTGCAGGTCGAAGGTCAGGCGCTCCTCGGGCCGGCCGGTGGCGAAATGCAGGTGGCTGCGCACGGCCCACAGGAAGTCGAAAGCCTGGATGAAGGTGCGCACTTCGCGGCGCTCGAACATCTCCAGCTGCAGCACCTTCTCGATCGACTGGCCGGGATGCAGGTACTGGGCGATCCAGAAGAGGGTGTTGAGGTCGCGCAGCCCGCCCTTACCTTCCTTGATGTTGGGCTCGACCATGTAGCGGCTGGCGCCGGCGCGGGCGTGGCGGTCGTCGCGTTCCTTCAGCTTGGCGGCGACGAACTCCGCCGCAGAGCCGGCGCCCTTGACCACGTCGTTCTGGAACCGGCGGACCAGGTCCTCGGCCAGCTTCTCGTCGCCGATCAGCCGGCGCGCCTCGAGGATCGAGGTGCGGATGGTGAAGTCCTCGCGGGAGAGCTTGATACACTCTTCGATCGTTCTCGAGGCGTGCCCGACTTTGAAGCCGAGGTCCCACAGCGCGTAGAGCATATATTCGATGACGCTCTCGGCGTGGGCGGTGGTCTTGTAGGGCCGCACGAAGAGCAGGTCGATGTCGGAATAGGGCGCGAGCGTGCCGCGGCCGTAGCCGCCCACCGCCATCAGCGCCAGGCGCTCGCCCTCGGTGGGATTGCGGGCGCGGAACACGTGGACGGTGGTGAAGTCCCAAAGCGCGGTGACCACCTCGTCGGTGACGCCGGAAAGCAGGCTGGCGGTCTCGATGCCGCCCGCGCCGTTCTCCAGTCGCTCCTTGGCGATCATCCGGCCGCGGAACAGCGCCGCCTTCAGAATGACCAGCGCCGCCGCGCGCTGGGCGACCTCGCCGGACTCCTCCTGGGCCGCCGCGGAAAGCTGGCTGCGCAGCCGCACGCCGTCGACGACATATTCCAGGCGGGTGGGTCTGAGGCGTGGTGGCATAGGGCGACGATATAGGCGCGTTCGCGCCTGCGTGCATATGGCGCAGGCGTTCCGGGAGCGGCAAGGCGCCGTAAGGGAAGCTTGGGCCGCGGCGGTTAAGCATTTAGTCGCCTGGACCTAGCATGGTGTAGGGATGCAACTGTTGTTCGCAGCCCCTGCGTCCGACCAAGCGACGTCGAAACCGGATGCCGGATTCCTGGACCGCCGACCCTGGCTGGCGGCGCTTGCGCTTTGCATCCTGGTGGCGATTACGACCTATCTCTGCCTGCGGCTGCCTCGTGAAGAGGGGGCGGTCATTCCGATCTGGCTGGTCAATGCCTGGGCCTCGGCGGCGCTCATAAGGTCGAAGACCCGGCACTGGCCGCTGTTCGTCACCGCCGCCTACCTCGGCGATCTCGCGGCCGCCCTGGAGGTCGGCCACGCCGCGGTGACCGCGGCGGGGCTCGCAGCCTGCAATGCGCTGGCGTGGGTCGCCGTCGCCTGGCCGGTGCGGCGATTCTGCGGTCCGAACTTCGACATCGGCCGCGCAAAACACCTCGCCATCTTCACCGCCGCGGCGCTGGGGGCGGCGTTGCTGAGCGCGCTGGCCGCGGACTGGCTGCTGGAGATGATTGCCCATTCCGGCGTGCCACGCGGGTTGGCGAGCTGGACCGGGTCCCGCGCCCTGGGCCTGCTCGCGCTCGCCCCGCCGCTGCTGGTGCTGACCCAGAAGGTCCGCACGCCGTTCGCCTGGCGGGAATCCTGGACCCTGTTGGTGCTGACCGCGGTGACCCTGGCGGCCTTCTTCATCGCCAAATATCCGCTGCTGTTCGTGGTCTCGGCCGCCCTCACCCTGCCGACCTGGCGAATGGGCCTGCCGGGCGCCGTGGCGGGCATCGTGATCATCTCGATCATCGGCGCCGTGGCGGTGTTCACCGGGTCCGGGCCGACCATCATCGGCGCGATCTCCGACCCGGTCGTCGGGCTGCAGATCTTCGTGACCTTCTCCTTCTTCACCAGCGTGCCGGTCGCCGTGGCGCGCGACGCCGATGAGATCCTCAGGGCCCGCCTGCGCGCCGCCGTGGCCGAGGCCGAGCATGCGACCCAGGTGAAGACCGAATTCCTGGCCAACATGAGCCATGAACTGCGCACGCCGCTGACCAGCATCGTGGGCTTCACCCGCCTGGCCACCGAGCAACCGGACCTGTCGCCGGTGACCCGCGACTACATCGACCGGGTGAACGAGGCGAGCCGAGCGCTGCTGTGCGCAGTCAATGACATCCTGGACTTTTCCAAGCTGGAGGCGGGCCAGGTCAGCTTCCATCCGGAAGCGATGGCCGTCGCGCCCTTCCTGCGCATCGCACTGGACCTGTTCACGCCGCAGGCGGCGGCCAAGGACCTGACGCTGCGCCTTGAGGACGCCACGCCCGCCGGCCTGACCGTCACCCTCGACCCCGACCGCATGCGCCAGGTGCTGCTGAACCTGGTCGGCAACGCCGTGAAATTCACCGACCGCGGGGAGGTCACCCTGGGCGCCAGCTACGACGAGACGGCCGGCCGATTGACGGTCACGGTCTCCGACACCGGGGCCGGCATCGCGCCCGAAGGCCTGACCCTGCTCTTCAAGCGCTTCTCCCAGGTGGATGGCTCGCTGACGCGCGGCCACGGCGGCACGGGCCTGGGCCTGGCGATCTGCAAGGGCATCGTCGAGGCCCAGGGCGGCGACATCGGAGCCGCCAGCCAGCTGGGCTGCGGCAGCCGCTTCACCTTCGCCATCCCCGCGCCGCGAACCGACGCCCCGAGCGTGGACGCCGTCGAGGCCGGCGACTTCGCCGCCCGCATCGGCGCCCGCGTCCTGGTGACCGACGACCACCCCGCCAATCGCGAGCTGGTGAAGCTGTTCCTGGCGCCTATGGGCGCGGAGATCACCGAGGCGGCCGACGGCGAAGCCGCCGTGGCGCTGGCCGATGCGCAACCTTTCGACGTGATCCTGATGGACCTTCGCATGCCGAAGCTGGACGGGTTCGGCGCGGTGGCGGCCATCCGCACCGGCGGCGGCCTCAACCGGACGACCCCGATCCTGGCGTTCACCGCCGACGCCGAACGGCTGTTCGGCGGTCGCCTGGAAGACGCGGGCTTCGACGGCGCCGTAGCCAAGCCCGTCGAGCCCCGCCAGCTGATCGCGGCGATCGCGACCGCCATGGCCCAGGCCGAGGCCGCAGACGAACGCGACGTGAGCGCGGCTTAGCTCAGCAGGCCCTTCAGGCGGTAGAGCGCGTCCAGCGCCTCGCGCGGGCTCATGCCATCCACGTCCATGATCCGCAGCGCCGCATCGGCGGGACTGGGACCTGCGGTCTCGGCGACGCCGGGCGCCGCGGCGGCGAACAGCGGCAGGTCCTCCAGGTGCGCCGGCGCACCGGCCTCGCGCTCCAGCCGCTGCAGCACATCCTTCGCGCGCGCCACCACCGCCGCCGGCACGCCGGCCAGCTTGGCCACCTGCACGCCATAGGACCGGTCGGCGGGGCCGGGGCCGGCCTCGTGCAGGAAGATCAGGTCGCCGTTCCACTCCTTGGCCTTCAGCGAGAGGTTGGCGACATAGGCCAGGCGCCCCTCGAGCACGGCGAGCTCATGATAGTGGGTGGCGAAGAGCGCCCGGCAGCGGTTCACCTCGTGCAGCGCCTCGGTGCAGGCCCAGGCGATGGCCAGGCCGTCGTAGGTGGCGGTGCCGCGGCCGATCTCGTCGAGGATCACCAGGCTGCGCG
>Ga0307510_10009880_pt1 | contig 11356 bp, 7 predicted proteins | sample 12_EM_MG_FD_207224 | JGI IMG/M metagenome (GOLD analysis project Ga0307510, IMG submission 207224) | Populus trichocarpa ectomycorrhiza microbial communities from riparian zone in the Pacific Northwest, United States - 12_EM | ecosystem: Host-associated > Plants > Roots > Unclassified | place... | reverse complement strand
TGAACTTAGATAATGTAATACGATAGCATATACGGTATTCCGGAGATGCGTTAAAAAAGCACAGGATCCAGATTTCCACTCAGCCATCATAGAATCTCATTGAGGGGAAAGTTTGGTGGGTGGACTTCCCCAATGTGTGCGGCATGTATCCAGTCTTTCGCCCACTACTATCTTATAGACATGTAAAAGGGACACAGACAATGAGCTCACACCCATCAACTCACAACACAGTATGCCGGGAATAACCAGTTTAACCTCTCCCCTTTCTTTTCCGAACCCGACCGATCAGTCCCTGTCATACTGGACAAGAACCGGTAAACCCCACTTGCCCACTACCAACTTATGCTCCACTCCAAGCTAACTTATCATAGGCCGCAACACAATAAAAGGGATGGATGTGGGTTATCAGAGCTAATTCAGCAATGTATTAGACGCTTTCGGCAGATCCCTGTTTTTCGGTTTGAATTCGAGTTCGAAAAATGATAGACACGTCGAGCGACGTTTCCAAAATTGCCAAGTAATACTATTCCATAAATATTTTAGTTCAGTACCAAGATGGATGCGATCCTCAAGAAATCGTAGCATAGCATACCCGATCTGGTGTCAAACTTCTAAGCTACTCAATTTACAGCTAGTGTCATCTGGGCACTTGTCCAAGTTATCCTCGCAGTTGTGCCTATCATTTTTCGAACTCGAATTCGAACTCAAAACAGGGATCTTCTAAAAGTGTCTAATGATTCCAGTCAAGATAAAGCCACCTCTATACAATCCTCCCACAATGCTTGGAATCCACAATTTGCTTCTCACTCATTGTCGTGTTTAATTGTTGAATCATGGATTACCGTGTCACGGGGTCTCCAGATGGATGCCTGCAGGTGCAGTTTGGTAACTATTGGTATTGAGGATCTTGTCACGCTGATGGTTTCGTTGAGGATGGGTTTCGCTTATTTTGGTGTGATTTAATGGGCGACCGACGATGACTTACGGCTAAGATCTATACAGTACCGGGGGTTGTGGGAAAGTCTGGCGAAGTCCTTCTGGTTGGTGTATATCCTGATCAAGCAAAAAATGCTTGGCAGCAACGGCTGGATCACCAGTCCCTTATTTCAATTACAAATAACACCGGCCGATTTGCATGACGACAACCTTAGAAAAGGTATTGCAGTTGAACCTTATGCTCTGTGTTCCATTTTTCTTTCTATTTCCGGGTGTCATATTATTTAGTTATAAATTGCCGCTAACTACTTCATGACTTCAAATCTTCTCACACTCCAGCAGGCCTTAGCTATATAGTATCTCTGAAATATGAGGATTGGAATCAATAGCTCACATCTTGTATTTATTCCAATTCAAGTGCTGTCATGTAAATTTCTTAAATCTGCGATTAAATTATGTTCGCCAGACCTTTTTCCCTAACCATATGTGGATGCTGGGTAGCTAGGGAGAGCCTTGTCGGCAGGTTCTGTTGCCATGCAAATTTTAGTGCATCAGCCACAGTTCACCGTACTTTTGCTCACACCCTAGTACAGTACATACAGTACGTTCCATAGGTCGATCCACAGAACAGCGTTGTCGTTCTATCATGCTAGGGTACTCCGTGGATACTTATGGGGGCGCCGCTGCACTCCGGTATGAGACAATAGAGTTTGAGGATTGAGAAATGAAAAATGCTTGTGGGGATGATCTGAACAAGGGAGGCTTACAGCTACAATACTATTTTGTGCATCTCGTGAGCCGCCAGGATAAGCTCTGACCTACATACCCTACCCGGCTTAAATGAGGCTCTTACCGAGTGGCTGAGAAATGCAAAGCTGTGGCATAACGAAGTGTTAACCTTGGCGTGCACGGGAGTGAAATGGTCGCATCGCCCTACCAAAACCAATGATGCAAGTCCCGCAACTTGAACCCCCCTAGGTCCTCAAATCCCCCAGTCTTCCCAGCCTCCAATCATTAACCACTTTCCTCCGTCGCCCGTCTGTCTGTCGCCTCACAGGCCCTATATCCCCCCGACCTCCATTCTTTAATCCTCCGCGATTAGCCTCCTTGTACGCTGTTTTGTTGCAAGAGTAGTCTATATTATTTTCCGCCATGGATGAAGCATATGCTTCCCCGATAGCGACGGTCACGCTTCACTCCCCTCTCCTACCAACTCTAATTTGATCTTAATGGTATGGCATCCATCTGAATCTAGTTTTCACATTCAAAGGATCCCCGTCACAATCAATAGATTTACCCTTAGACGACGAGGAAGACAGACAACTGCAAGGGATATTTCTAATTTTCAAGCAGACTTTTCACAATCAAAAGTTTATTCAGCGGCGCTCGTTGCTACCTCCACCCCTAGGAACCTGTACGAGCACGACAGCGTAACAAAACCTAAGCAGAGTGGCAACGTTCGTCGGGTCTCTCTGAATACCCCTCCTTCAGCATCTCCGAAATCCATATCCGCTACCGAAGTCCTTGCTCAGAGTCCAAGATTTTCATCCTTGGGTAGCGGGTTCAATTTTCCCACAGAGCCATTGGGGTTGTCCTATTGGGACTCCTCTGATGCCTCATTAGCATTTTCCCCTAGGTTACCACTCGATAAGTCTTCCAGAAGCGATGGCGATGAACCTCCGCCAAATACAGCGAATCTCACACCCTCACCCCATGTTTTTGATGCTGCTGTTGTGAAGGATGGCAAGGGGAGAGCCAGGAATAGGAGTATTCCGGTAGGTTCTGCAAAAGGAAATGCCAGAGAAAAACGCTTATTTGATCCAGGGAGAATCGGGGGAAATGTTCCTGAGGAAACCCAGTATGCATCCCTCTCTATCGAAATATCCAATCCCCATCAATGCTTACCGATCATAGTGGGGGATTGCCCCTGCCACTAAGCCCAAGTGTTGCACTGTCAACCTTTTCCACCATAAACCGTGGGTCACCTTCCAGCGGCCAAAAGGAGGGAGGGGACGAGGAGGCGAGGCATTCATTGGAGTAGGCCTCCGTCATTAGTAGCTTCTGATTATTAGGCTATGAGCTGATGACTAGGCCCTAGCGATGATGGAAACTGGACATCTATGGTCCGGCTTCTCAGGATCTAAGCTTCCGACCAGAAGCTGATGTCCCGGAGACGGTTGAAACTAATCCCGAGACTCGAGGCCTGAACTTTAGCGATGACTTATACCAAGCTGATATCCCAAAACCCAAAAAAAACCCCGTCGGGGAGGACATCCAGGATATGAGCAGTGTCCCCAACGGGGCAGTCTGTCCGTCTTGATAAAAGATAGTAGTCTACGTGTGATCTTAGGTAGATAAGCAGAAAAAACTACTACGAATACTTTCACTTTTTATACAACTTGCGATTCAGGACTTTCTTGGTTATTTATTTTATTATATCATACTTTATTTACTTTTTACTATATCAACACCTGCCGCCCGCTCGAGTGATATTTCATGAACTTACAAGCACCGCCCATGGCCAACCTCTATTAAGGCTGAGCTCGAGCCACCCAAGTGGCAACCTTTTTTTTTTTTTTAGTGATTAGAACCTCCCAATCGGCTCACTCACTGGTAAGTACTACTTTCTGTAAGTATTTCTGTGTGTTACAGATTTTCCTTCCTTCCATGTTACCTGTCGGGAGATTAGGTGACAGCCAATGCCGTGATTTACAGTTTTCAGCGATATCGATAGTGACCGGAAAATCTGATCTCCAAAGTGTCCTTGTAGAACGCTCCCTTGTTGCCGGAAAGCGCTTTCAGACCCTGGACAAGCCAGGCACAGTACATATCTAGCTGTGGTGCTAGTCCTGCAGGCTTTCACGTGCTGGCATGGATTTGCTACGGTTCCCTAGGTGGCAAGGTGCACAAAAACTCATTTCCGGAGCCTGATTAACCGCGGCCGGAGGTCTGAAAGGAGTATGGTATTTGTGTGAGGTGCATCTCTTAGGTTGAAATATTAGGCTGGGATTATTGGAAATTTGTTATGTCCCTATCACAGCTGGTTAATTGAACAGACCGTCTTGGTCCGCGCTATGTAGTGAATTTATTGGTGGGTTTTCTGGGACACTAAGCTTTAGCGAGAGAGATCACGACTTCCGTTCGCAATTACAGCGGTCATATATACTCATATATACAGTGGGAGAACCCCTGGCATAATATAAAATACCATTGACTAGGAAAGCGGGGTATATAATTTTGGGGAGGGCCAACAGTGCCATCGCTGCCGAAGATTCCGGTAGCTCCTAACATAATATCAAAAATTATTTCCCCAGGGTCGGCGACTGAGGACGCAGTTTTTTGTGTAGATGCGGTTGGGCCTATTGCATCGCTTGGGTTAGGAGCTCTCGCGGATGGCAATTATGGTGGCCCGCGACTTGGGCGATAAGGTAGCTTAGGCTTAAGAGCTGGGACATGTGTCGCCATATCTATAGTATCACACCGATCCCGTACCTTCAAGAGCATAAAAGGGCCATTGGTGGAAGGGCGCTGCGACTTCCTGATATCGTGGAGATGCTGCAAGCCATCACATCCTTACAGCCCACATCCAATTTTCCAAGGCCTGAATCAGTATATTCCAGATATCCAAATAAGAAAGGAAACAAAGATAAGAAATGAAATAAACCAACGCCAAAGGAAAAACACATGACTATCTCCTCCAGTTGGTTGTAGGTATATTTGTTCCTCTGTCGGAGGCTTTGGGGAGGTTGCCGCTGCCCTTGCCATGGGAGGTCGTTACCGCAGGTGTATCCCTTAGATAGCAATGAGGGTGCCTAGGGGTCCAGTCGGGGTGGTGGGTGGGAAATAAAAAACGCAAGGTGTAGGAAAGTAGAGGATGCGAAGTGTAGAAAGCCTGGTGACCTTGAGAATGGGCGAGTTCGGAGGTGGTATATGAATGGGGGGGTACACGGACCCGGAGTCTATGAGCTATGACCCCGCACTGCCCCAGCAACCGGGTATACCTTTCTCCGCCCTCATCTGAGGCATCACCCCCGTTCCCCAAGTGCTATTCCCTCCGCTTGCCCAATTGGCAATGGGTTGTTCCAACCCACTATTTATATGCATTGGCGCCCTAGACGAATGTGCGGCAGTCCATGAAGGCAAGATCCTCGATTCTCTAACACAAATCCTCGAGAAATCTCGGGGCAGACGAACACTTATGACCGGAAGGCCCCATATTCGGGCTGAGACCGAAACACGTCTTGGCGGACGAGTAATAAGTGTATCTTTGACACCAAATTTCTAGCCAAAACTACGATATATGATATCATACCCAAAAATTCGCCAATCCTCGCTGAGGGTGCTGTCTCGCTAAACCCTCCCTAGGTCTAATTCTTTTTGTACTTCGATGGCGAAACGATTCACGACGAGTGACGAATGGTGAAACGAAATCAAAAACGCCAAGGAACTCACACAAACAATCGCACTCTGGAGCGGGGAAAAACTCTCTCTAACTCAACAACAACAGTGTCTCGCTCAACGACTCCACGATGCTTGATTCTCTATTCCCTCTAACTAACTAACTAAGGGCGATCAAAGGAGTATATATCAATCACGAAGACATCATATCCACCCATGAGACACCACACTACTCCATGTGAGTCTCTCCCTCCCCGCGAGCACTCCTAGCTAACTAAGAGGAAAACAAATACTTACCTACCTCCGGGTCTCCAGCTCTTTCACGCTGGCCTTAGAGTGCTTCCGCTTTTCTCCCGGCTTTTCTCCCGGCTTTCCCGGAAGCTGCACGATCCCAAAACTATCGCGCATTCCTGCATTCGCAATGCTTTCCCGAACATATAAACCAAACGCCCGAAGCCGAAGCCATATGCCCGAATCCTCAGCGCATATCCAAAACCACAAACAAGCGTGCTCCCGGAAGCTATTTGAACAATGAAAGTATCGTGAGTATGGCGAGCAGCACCATTTTCAACAATTCTCAGGAATATCACTAACCGAACGTCCTTAATAACTACCTCTCCCGATACTGTGAGCGACAAAAAGCAGAAGATGTTGTAATATACCACTTATTTAATAGTACCACCTTATCTAATAATATCAGCTGCTTCAATGTGCAGAATAACTACGTTGTTGCAGGTGATCGTTCTCAACTCCTCACTTGGCTGTCACCCGTAGAGCCCGGGTTACGGCATCGAGATGTTCAAGAGCGCCGTGTCGATGATGTGGGGTAATGGCTCATACACAGTGAGGAATTTAGAAGCTGGTATGATTGCAGTGTGAAAGGTGAAGTCGATAAGGCAGTCACGCTGTGTTATGGGGATCCCGGGGTCGGTAAGACGTTTATCAGGTAACAAAGACTATCCTCCGGGGAAGAGAAAGCGCGGCAGTGCTAACAGGGTGTGATGTCAGTTCACCGGTAGTAGAGAGGTTGTGCGATCGGGCTGGGAGACAAGACACCGCCAGTGTTCTCAAAGGTCCAGGGACCCGTAGGGCCCGACGGGACGACCGCCAAGAGCCTTGGACAGGACAGGACGGCAGTCATTGTTGGGGACGGCGGGCCCTGCAAGGTAAGACAAATGAGCGCGCGGGATTACCGGGGACCGCCGGGGACCGCGGGCAACTGTGTATGATTCCAAGCTAAAGTTATCCCCTTTCCTTGTGCCCCCCGAGCAGACAGAGAAATTCATCGAATAAAATCTCAAGAAAGTGAACACAATCTAGTAGGGATAAATAGGTGTAGAATCTTTCCCACGATATATTCGCCTGAAAACGAAGAACCCCGGGATAGTGTATCTCCTCTTCGAAACGAGAGAGCTACGGCAAACAACTGCCATTATCAAGAAATCACACCTAGAAACAGAAACCACACAAGTCACAATCAATTTAAGATCTCTAAGCTAATCAGCAAAACCAGAAAACCGCAAAGAAGAGAAAGATCCAACCGAAAAGAAAGCCCTACCTTTCTGGTCGTCTGACTATATAGGTACAGGAGATCCTCCTCTTCTCATCCGCGATCACAAAATTTCCTTCCAGGGCTGATCTACCAAGGACGAAACTGGGCAGGCGACGAACAGGGATATTTGGTAGGCAAAAAAGTAAATAGTCAAGGTTAGGGTTACAAAATTACCTGTTATTGGTCGTTGTTCGCCGCCTAGCTTCGTCATTGGTAGTGACAAAATTACCACACACTAGCATCTACTCTGCGGAATGGGAGAAGCACGGTCAAACTATCACTTTCAAGAAACCTCAAGTAGAAAGAAAACCACACAAAGTCACAATCAATTCAAGCTCACTAAACTACTTCGTAAAACCAATCCAGAGAACGGAAGAATAGAGAGAAAATCCCTGTAAAAGAATGCCCCACCAAACGGGTTGTCGGACTAACTAGATACAGGCCTAATTTTTCTTCTTCAAAGCGCAGTTCAACAGTTCCTCTGTTGTGCTGTGTCTTCTGCCTCATGATCCTTATTGTTGTGACCTTCACTGCTGTGGTAAGAAAAAGGAAAGACGCAAAAAAAAGGCAAAGAAACCTAGCTTACATTGAGCCGCTTGAGTGCCAAGCCAAGGTAACAACCACCCCTGCAACAACGCAACACCTCTCCAAGCCAAGATCATGAACAGCTGACTCCTTAGGCTAAGTTATTCACGGTTAACCTAAAGAAACCGCAAGTTAAGAAAGCCAAATTTCATCCGTAACAGTACTTGTACTGTTACTGGTGAAACTTGATCTTCCTTCTCTTGCAGTGTGGTTTTAGCTTGCCTTCGAATAGCTTAAACCAAATACTCGAGTACTCTGTGCAGCAGAGGATGATATGCCCGTTTCGCTTCATCCTACTCATTTTGCCGAGTGCTGTACTCGAGTATTCGGAATCAGGTAACTATTAGCAGTGTTCCGCCCGCACCAGAGGCATCAAGCCCGATGGTTGAAAAACTGTTGTGTGGCCGGCCACCTCAAGTTGGGCGACATTGGTGTTTTTTACGACACATTTCCTTGGGCTCGGGGCCTCTATTAGCGTACGTGGGGCTGAAACTGAGCCTACTTATTTTATTTTTTATTTTTTCTAGATTGTTTCTTGTATTCCATATTCATAGCGGACAGTTTACATAGCTAGCTAGTTCGAGCGGTGGAGTGGGCAGGTGATTACTAAGGAGGGGCAAGGATCGTGGGTTGAAAAGGGAAGAGGAGAGGCAACGGAGACAAAAAGGAAGAACACGAACTCGGGAGCAACGATAGGTTCATAGGCGACGTGGATCTTGTGTTTGATCAATAGGTTTCTTCTTTTCTCTACGGGTTCTTTTATCATCGCCAACGATTTCTTTAACTCTACCCATTGTGCGAGCGGCGATTGCCCACATCGGTACTGTTTCTTTTCCTGATCGTGATCTCATTTCCTGTTTTCGTGCCTTCTTGTATTTTCTTTGCTTTGGGGTTAGTATAACTCGCAGGAGAATACTATCGGCCGGGACCAAAGTCGTCGTTTCAGTACTAAACCGATGATTTCGGTCTGGGGAAGAACTTTCCTCCCGGAAAGCAAGATAGGCAAAGGAAAACAAAAAAGCGTTGCGGAGAAAGGGGAAATGATATCACGGTACGGAAACAAAACAATACCGAAGTGGCCAATCGCCGCTCGCACAGAAGGCAAAGTTAAAGAAATCGTTGATGATGATTAACGAACCCTGAAGATAAAAAGTTGATACCTATCAATCAAAACCCACGAGAAAAGTAATCTATGCACATGTCGTTGTCTGTTACGTCTGGTCTTCTATAGTCTTCGTTGCCTCCACCCCTTCCTCTTCAACCCACGATCCTTCTCATCCCTTAGTCATCCATCAACCCACCGCTCATTTTCCCTAACTAGCTAGCTATGTAACTTGAACCCGCTCGCATATAAAAATAAAAAAAGTAAAAAGATACAAGAAACAATCTAGTTTAACCCCTACCAATACTAAGCCCTACAGTACCCAGAGTATTATGGAGGCCTACAGGAAAGGTCTTACATATGGAAGTCAGGGGCATCATGAGTATCTATCACACCGCCGTGTTCGGCATCTTGAAGATGACTTTTAGGAGGACGCCGAAGACAGATTCTCTGCTATTTCTCTTCTTTTTCACTGTACATATACTTGAGTTTCAGGTTAAACAATCTCCACTTCTCTTCTCTATTTTTCTTCTTCCCCCCAACACCAATTTCATTCAGTATCATTGGCTAACTCAGTCTCAATATATGTGTAGTACGTTCACAGTTTGCATCATGGCCGATCACTCGGTCTCTGACTTACTTGGCCACGTGGGCAGATTTAGGTTGCCCAGCACCATACAAAACTACCTACATCTATCGCGCAAACTTATTCCTGCACCTAGATGTATTTTCTATTAACCGCCAGCTAGGTCCTCCTGTGCAAACACTCTATGAGTTTGTGAAGTGGGATACTTTTGGTGCAAAATGGGGAGTGGCCAAGACTTTCCGGCCAGTGGTTGCACTCGAGTACTTGTACAGTAAAGTACTAGGACAAAACTTTTCGTCCAATGCCCTTTTTACACCAAAAGTTCCCATTTTCACCACCCTCTCTCATTGCGCAATGTCTATGAAAATCAGAGAAAATTTGTCCTTGCATTAGCAAACCCGTAGATAACATGAAGAAATTTGCAGAATCTTTAAATATCACCAAGTGGTGGAGAAAAGGTCATTTAAGTATCTGGTATCGGTTGCCATGTACTTTTTTGTATGGAGCCCCATACAAAAATCTAAGTCACTTTTACACTAGTTGATGCAATCACGAATCATGAAGGCGGCTTTGATTACTTACACTTCTACTTATAGAGATTTGAATAGATAGTGATTCCCTAGCTAATAGAAAGATTTCAAGTGTTTTTATATAAGCAGTGTTGAGAATTGTTTGTTTAAAAATGTCCATTTTTGGTGTAAAAAGGGCATCGGACGAAAAGTTTTGTCCCCGTACTGTATCATGCCAACGGCCATTCTGGAAGAGCCTCATGCCCCGTAGTAGAGCCCCAACTACCGTACTCGAGTACAGTAGATCTACCGGTATCCATAAATTACCGCAGCCTAAACCGTATAATCTGGCAAAATTCGGATTGACGCTACTAAGGATTTTCTTGAACCTGTCCAACCAGCGCGGCCTTAACCCTTTTTCCCCATGCAGAAGTCGAAAGGGAAGGTTTCTTTGGTATGATACTATGATAGCGAGTGCGTGGCACGTGATTTAAGCAGCATGTTCAGAGCTATAGGGTCATTTAGTAACTATATAGAGGTCTAATCGCACCAAAATTGCCTGTTTTCGAGCTATTATATTTTCAAAGATGTCTTGAGGCCCAGCTGTTGTAATTTTTTTGCAAAAATATAGCGTTTCTGAAGTATAATATATATATATTTCGGTTTTTTATCTTGAGTTCACAGAGAGCTTTGGGGATATGAACTGGGCAAGGTGTGTTGTGACTTATCTTTCTCATCCAAAAACCCCGGTCTTGGCAGCTACCTTGGAGGAAAGGACATCCCGCTCTTCACTACTCCAGAAGAATTGGAAAGAATCTCAAACTTTGTTACATGGGCGCTATTACGGAAAATTCCCCTTTGAATTTTTTCCATGCTATTTCCACATATGGTGGTTGGGTAATGATGTCTCGAAAACCATTAATTTTGGTGTGTTTCGGCTACTGAACGACACCTGATGAGAGTAGGAGACGAGTGAGAGGCAGTAGTTTGGGGGTAAATGGATTAAGGGTTGATCGCATCTACAACACCGAGCATCACGGGGCAGAAAAACCCCTATCCCCCCATTCCCAAATACAGAGAGGAAGAAGAAATATCCTCGATTGATGCATCTACACTGTCTGCCGTACCGTGCACAATCGCTCACCAAACTCCATACTTTATCCACAGGCATCCTTCCGATAGAGCGGCAACTCCAAAATTCCCTCTCTGCCGCCATGTGCATATCTCATAGGGACAAACTGCGACACCTAGCACTCATCCGTCATGCTCGTGGTAGTTGACCTTGTCGTTCCAACTAGCACACAATCTACCGAGGGAATAATATACTATAGAAACCTAAAAAAGTGTAGAAGACGTTAGCGACTTATCAGCCATGTTTTAAAAGGGAGAGATACCTTATCACCATTCCCCAAGATGTAATTCTTGGTTCTGATGTTCTGATACGGGTACTGGGGGTTCTCCTCAAGTGGGGGCAAATGGGCCCAATGCTCCCAATGCTGATTCCAAAGGCTGTACGTATTGATAATTGCGAGGAGGACAGTAGGAATAACGGTACCATTTCCCGATCCAATTAGTCTTCCGTTCCCCCGACCCTCTATCGGCGCGCGGGCTTGTCGAGGGAGCATACTAGATGGAAAGTTTCCTCCAAAGGTCTATCGGACAATTAGCCACTAAAGTGCACAGGAGAA
>Ga0307510_10009879_pt1 | contig 11356 bp, 3 predicted proteins | sample 12_EM_MG_FD_207224 | JGI IMG/M metagenome (GOLD analysis project Ga0307510, IMG submission 207224) | Populus trichocarpa ectomycorrhiza microbial communities from riparian zone in the Pacific Northwest, United States - 12_EM | ecosystem: Host-associated > Plants > Roots > Unclassified | place... | reverse complement strand
AAAAGCACTAAATTATTCCAGTTATAGGACATATCTCACGGCTATTATCCCTCCTACATGGCGTTACCAAATCGGCCGTTACACCGCATGGCATTCTCTGGCCTTATAAAAAGCCAGAGAAAGGCCACGAATGAGGGGGGAACGAGAAAACAAAAAGAAACAGAGAACAAAGAGAAATGGAAGGTGAGACCAAACTGTGGTATTCCTGCAGTAGCTCTAGAGCCATCTTTAATAGCAACAGAGCATTCCAAAAGACCACATAGGATGCAGACATGCATAAGGGGGAGCATACAAAAGAGCAGAAGAGAAACTAGGAAGACAAAAACAGAAGATACAGGGAGAAAAGAGAGAAAAAAATAGAGAAAATAAGAAAAAAGAAAAAGCAGATAAACAAAGAGGGAGGGAGAGAATCCTGAGAGCAGAAGAAAGCAAGAGATAAAACAGAAAAAGGGAGAGGACGTCACCCGGCCAGGTCGTCCCCAGCCAGGTCGTCCCCAGCGTCTTTATCTTCGGTCTTCAAGCTACAGGTCAGTAGCATTCTTCTTCCCTCCCTTTTCCTTTTTAATTACATTAGCATTGTTGCCAGTATGTGTGAGTAATTCATGTATGCTAAGCAACAGTGCCCGGGTTGGTCACTAGTTTGGCCAGTGACTATGCCAGGCCTGCTGAGTCTCGTCTTGCCCGTATGATTGGACTAGACCTGGCCTTAAAAAACATAAAACTAAAAATTATGTATGTATTGATTTAAATTTATTTTATTGGTTTATTCACTAATGTCAGAGCCAGGAATACCATATGTTTTTTTTTTCCTGCATAATATTTACCAACACCAGAGTTGGAAGTATTCGTAGTTGAATATTCACTACACCAGAGTCAGGAATATCGCAAGCAGACCATCATAGCATAAACCAACAAACTCTTAGCAATTTAAGACAAAACTAGCGATGCAGCCCACCTCAAGTAGGACACTTAAGGGGTGATAATATCTTCCTTTTTGCGTAACCAGTCATGTACCATAAAATCTCTGCTGACCAGTTAGGGTTCTTAGTGACCATAATACTAAGTGACAACTCCTTAAACAAGACCTTTTTCCCACCAAAGAACAAGATTCCAGAAATCTGTTCTTTTCATTTTAATTTTTTAAGGTCGCCGCGATGTCGGGTGCGACAATGATCTAGTACATGTTTTTCATTACACTAACAATTTGCTTTTAATTCATCTATCATTAATTTCTATAATTTTCCACTTGTCAACGCACCAATCTTGTCCAATAATAACTAATTTTATTGGTCGTCCTTTCTCAAGGCACTAGTTCCATTCCAGAATACAAGTCCAACTAACAGCCCATTCACAGGGCACCAGTTTCAAACTAGGACACTGGTCCAACCATCAGCCTATTCACAGGGCACCAGCCCTATACCAGGAAATTGGTCTAATCATCAGCCCATTCATCGGGCGCCAGTCCTAACCAGGAACTGATTCAACCATCATTTAAACACTACATATAAATACTAAAATTTGAATTGCATCTTGTTAGGAGCTAAGATAAAGAATTAAAAGAGACTTTAAATTAGAGATTTAAGTGTTAGACACCTACTTGAAATTTGTGCTCTGCTAGTCGTCCCCTACTCTTGTTTATTTCTCACAATCTCACATGTACCAATAGTTACAATAATTTAAATTTTGAGTCTTAACCACACATACACACATATACGTACTATTTTCATTGCCTTTATAATTCAACATTTTGTAATAAAAAACAATTTCAAATAGAGGTTACCAATTTACAAGTTTTAGGTGGCTCAACATAACAGATTCCAAACACTGTTTAGTAGTTTGAGTGTAACCGGAGCTATAGAACTCGGTTTTATGCGTGGTTTAAGGGTCTACAACTTTTGTGAAGATGAATATACTCAATTGTTCCATATACATGCCTACATTCACAAATTTCAGAAACCTAAAAATATGTCCTACTGATTCCTGGTTTTGATGTATCATCGGTTTTGCTTCTATATTTAGTGTTTTATCACTCCAAATTAAGCAAGGTCAATTTCATTTCAAAGGTAACATCTATGTCTACATCTTTCATGAAGGAAATTATCTCAAATTCTATCATCTTAGGGTTCAAATCTTAGTATAGATATTGAGAGACAACCTGTATAGTTTTGATTTCTAAGTTTGACAAGTATAAATTTGTTTCCATGCATTTTCCATCATTTCCAACCACTGTAAACATAAAATGCCTCCACCTATTATTATTTAACAAAATTCTTAAACCTATACCAAGGTCTTCTAAAATCTCAATTATTTAGAGAAAACACAAACAAATTTAAGTGACTTAATAAGAGCTTGTTACCTTCTATTACAAGGAAAATGAGTCAAGAGATTGAGAACAAACACTTTTCTTCTTCCCCTTCCTTCCTTCTTCTAACCCTTCCTTCCTTCTTCTAACCCTTCCCTTTTCACTAGTAAATTCTCTAGGTTTTCTCAAAGTTTTCTTTCTAAACCTTACTTGAAGCACTCTTAGCTCACTTACTCTCATTTTTCTTTGGATTCAAAGGATGAATTTACAAGGTTTCCTCTCAATTTTTTTCTCTCCTCTTTCTTCCTCTCCTTGGCCGGCCATTACTTTAGGAATTTCTAAAGATTTCTTCGTATTTATAATTATGTTCTTTCCTTATTTACATCTTACCTCCTCATACTTACTTCTATTTTCACATTGACCCCACCATTCCTTTTATTAATACATTGACCCCGTTACTTCTTTTTCTCTTACTAACTCCTCACTCCTTTATTATTGTTTTCAATTTCACCCCTCTCATTAAATAACTTCTCTTTTATTCCAATTAATTTGTTCAATTTAATCCTTTCTCCATATCCATTGTATTTAATTTTATTTTACTAAATCAAGATGAGATTATTTTATCTAAGGGTTTACATCAAACTTTTATAATCAGTAAAGATTTGGGTTCGAGGCCCATACATGTAATGTCTCCATATTCTCAAGGTGAATACCATAGTGGCTAACTCTAAGATGTGCACCAGATAATTCTCTTCATGAGACTTTAACTGTCTTGATGCATAGGCAATCACCTTCCCATGTTGCATTAAGACGCACCCTAACCATTTCCTCGAGGCATCATTGTAAACCACAAAACCTTTGGTTCTTAAGGGAAGTGTCAACACTAGGGCGGTGGTGAGCCTCCTCCTCTTTAACTTTTTGAAGCTGTCTTCACATTCTTTTGACCACATCCACTTTTTGTCCTCCCTAGTTAATTATGTCAAGGGGGCTACAATCAAGGAAAACTCTTCAATGAATCTTCTATAGTATCCTGTAAGTCTTAGGAAACTACGTATTTCAATTACTAAAGTCGGTCTCTCCCACTTCAATACTACGACCTTCTAGAGGTCTACAAAGACACCTTCAGCGGAAATGACATGTCCTAGAAACGTTACTCTTTCTAACCATAACTCATACTTGTTTAGTTTAGCATATAATTGGTGGTTTTTTAGACTCTATAATACTTGTCTTAAATGTCTCTCATGTTCCTCAAAGGAATTTCAGTAGACCAAGATGTCATCAATAAACACCACCATATGTTAGTCCAAACGTGGCGATCCCCTTACCCGGGATCGTAACATACACTAAATGTATGCTAGTTTACGCCTCAAATCACACTTCTCATATTTCCTTTGTCAGTGATAATTTCATCACTTAGCAATTCACACAACAACCTTCCCCCTTGAATACACATACATTCAGTAATTCACATTTCACATCGGTAATATATATTAAATCATGGAATTTAACTAGAAGGTATAGGTGCGATTCACCTACCTGCAATAAAAGCTCTACTCGCGCTCCCTCGTTGTTGTTATTGCACCACGCCTGTGGTCCCTCCTGCAAATCACAGGTTCATCTCACAAATTTTCCTCACTCAAGGATATGTTTTATAATAACCATATCAACAATCAATAAGTCTTTCTTTCAATCATTTCTTAATATTTTACGTTTTTCTCATTTCACCCATTAATATTGTCGTTCTTTGTCCAACCCCAGTTATTATTCCTTTCTTTATATTTGAATTGTTTCTGTTTAAAAATCCTGAATTGTCACTGTCTAGATATTGAATTGTTCTGTCCGACCTCTCTCAGATTTTTAACTATATCAAGAGTTATAGAACCCTGTTTCAAGCGAGATTGGCCTCATTAGAAAGCTAAGACACGAGGCTACAAGTTCTCTGAAGGAAGGAGAACCAGTTCTGCCTCTAAGATAGTCAAAATTGCTCATCAACAAACATTTGGACTGTTACTGTCCAACTATTACTGTCTCGTTTTTGAACTGTTACTGTCTGACCTCTCCTCATATTTTTAACTATATCTAGAGTTATAGAACTCCGATTCAAGCAAGATTAGTCTCGTTGGAAAGCTAAGACATGAGGCTACAAGTTCTCTGAATAAAGGAGAACCCAGTTCTGCCTCTAAGATAGTCAAAATTGCTCATCAACAAACATTTGGACTGTTACTGTCCAACTATTACTGTCTCGTTTTTGAACTGTTACTGTCTGACCTCTCCTCATATTTTTAACTATATCTGGAGTTATAGAACTTCGATTCAAGCAAGATTAGTCTTGTTGGAAAGATAAGACATGAGGCTACAAGTTCTCTGAAAAAGGAGAACCCAGTTCTACCTCTAAGATAGTCAAAATTACTCATCAACAAACATTTGGACTGCTACTGTCCAACTGTTACTGTCTCGTTTTTTAACTGTTACTGTCTGACCTCTCCTCAAATTTTTAACTATATCTAGAGTTATAGAACTCAAATCTATAATTTAACATCCAGGAATCAATTCATAATCGACTTTAAAATGACTCATAAGACCATGTTTAGAATATCTTACCCGGTACGAATCAAGGTCTCGATCCCTCCTTTTCTTTCTAATGACAGTCGACCCTCGCCTCTTCTCTTCTTGTTCAATTTTTCTTGTTAATCCTTTGCCCACCAGTGTTTATTCTACCTATAACCCTTAATCTTGGATGAGTTCTTGAAATTGTGGTGTTTCTCTCTTGATCTGTAAAAATGGATACTAAAAACTCCATCTTTTCTTTCTTCACGATAGTTGCAGATTTGTTTTTGGTAAGAAGAGTATTTATGCTCTATAATTATTCTTATTTGCATTTAGGCTTCATTTTCTTTAAGTGTATTCGTTTTGCCCCCACTTCTTTTTAGTTTAGTTTATTTTTTTTAATTTAACCCAGCCTTGATTTTCTCGGGATTTACACATAAATTCACATTCTTGTTCTAATCTCGTTATCATCACGAGTTCATACAAGAGTATCGAACAACAAGTTACATAACTAGTACTTTCGTTATCCTGACCTCATGTAATTTCACAACACGACATCCTTATTAGATGAATGCCTCATGTGTATATTCATACACATCATATCAACTTGTTCGTTCATTCACATCTGTGTTCCATTTCACCTTTTCATTACTAGTCTTTACAAAAGGGGTTGGACGCCTAATTGAGTGATTAACACATTTGTTCATGCAGAACTCATATAACCCATAACACGTGAATATATAGTTCTTTTTCAAAATGTGTGAGACGTGAAACAGATTTCCTCATGCGCCATATTGGTATGATGTCCCTGTTATAGCACAAGATAATTTCTAGCATTATAGGCAATTTAAAAGAAACATTGTAAAGAATATTAACGTTACATTTCATTCATGAATCAAAAGAGCATAATTCTTTCATTTCTCCTTACTTATGTAAATACCACCATTAATAATTCATCAATTACCGAGGCTAATTACAATACTCAAACCCGGTCATTCATCTCGAATATTGTTAGTCAAACTAACGTTATTCTTTGCTAAAGCACAACAATCATAGTTCTTTCATATACTTGGTATGTAGAAAACATAGTTTACATGAATGCATCAATTCTTCAAACTAACTCATAACTCTCAAATTCAGCTATCCTCTTAGGATGCCCTTAGCCAAAGTCAATAATTTATTCATCTTGTTCATCCACTTATGATGCTATTTGCCGAAGCTAGTTGTTTGTTCATCCTGGTCATCCAGTTAGGGTGTCATTAACCGAGGCTACTCATTTATTCATCTTGGTCATCCACTTTGGACGCCATTAGTCGTAGTTAAACATTTGTTCACCCCGGACATCCACTTTGGACGCCCTTAGTTGTAGCTAATCATTTGTTCATCTTGTTCATCCATTTAGGATGTTATTAGCCGAAGCTAGTCATTTATTCATCTCAGTCATCCACTTAGAATGCCATTAGCCGAAGCTAATTAATCATTTATCCCCATTAGTCGAAGCTAATCAATCATCTGTCCCGGCCATCCATTCGGGTGTCATTAGCCGAAGCTAATCAATCAGTTATCCCGGTCATCCATTCGGATGCCATTAGCCGAAGCTAATCAATCACTTGTCCCGGTCATCCATTCGGATGCAATTAGCCTAAGCTAATCATTTGTTCATCCTGATCATCCGCTTAGGATGTAATTAGCTGAAGCTAATCATCAACCAATTAAACATTCCATAGGCGTCTTATGAATCACTATAACATGGTAATATCCCTTGAATTGCTCATTCAAACGGTTCATAACAATTTGATAGTCACTGCAACATAATGGCAGACCTTTCGTGGTACTCGTATAGGCGTTCCAAAATAGTTTAACAATTTAGTAAACACAATAATAGATCATTTGTAATACACAAACAAACATTCCATAACAGTTTAACATTCAGTAACACAACAGTACATCCTTCATATTACTCATCCAACCATTCATGACACTTAATGTTCAATACAATACAATAATAGATCCCTCGTAATACTCGTACAACCATTCATGTTCATTAACATTTAGTATAATACAATGGTAGATCTTTCGTAATACTCATACAACCATTCGTCACAATTACATTCAATATAATACAATGGTAGATCCTTCGTAATACTTATACAACCATTCATCACGATTACACTCAATAAAATACAACCATAGATCCTTCTTAATTACTCATACAACCAATTGTCACAATTACATTCAATAAAATACAACAATAAATCCTTTGTAATACTCATACTACCATTTGTCACAATTACATTCAATAAAATACAACAGAAAATCCTTCGTAATACTCATACTACCATTTGTCACAATTAAATTCAATAAAATACAAAAGAGAATCCTTCGTAATACTCATACTACCTTTATCAGTAGCCCAAATTCATAATAGCTCAATCAACATCTCATAGTCGGTTTAATATTCATCGCAACACAATAATATATCCACCTCAAACATGTCATTTCAGAACATTAACATTTTTTTCATTATTTCAACATTCAACCAGAACTCGATCGACATTTCCTAGTCGATTCGACAATCATCAAGAATTCAATCACACACTTTATCATCATTTCATCATTCAACAAGGATTTAATAAAATATCATCATAAGTAAATCATTTCAAAACATAAACATCATACGAGAAAAAGGTGGAAACCAACTACCTGCTCCACTTGTGGGTTGTCCTTGTCCTAGCGATGGTCCGGTCCCGGCCACACCACCTAAGACATCAATGACCACAAATCAATACATTTGCATCTTTAAATCACATTCTTCACCATACTTATTTCAAGAGTCCATTTGTTCACATTCAAGTGTTCCACATTTTACGCCATCATACAATGAAATTGTTACAAGCAATTAAGTCATTTATGCATGGGGGTCTATTATAGAAAATCAACAGCGAAACTGATTCACTGCTGGCCACACAATTCAGCAGCGAAAACTGATTCGCTGCAAGCTGTACAGTTCGGCAACGAAAACTGGTTTGCTGTCGGACATATAATTTGGCAGCGAAAACTGTTTCGTTGTAGGCACCACAATTTCGACAGCAAATGCTACTTCGCTGTAGCCAACACGTTTTTGGTAACGAATGCTAATTCGCTGCAGGAAACTTGAATTCGACAGTGAATCACACTTTCGCTGCAGACAACACAACTTCGGCAGCGAACGTCGATTCACTGCAGACAACACAACTTCAACAACAAAACCTGATTCGCTGTGAAATACACTATTCAGCAGTGAGCACTTGATTACCTACGGACAACATAATTTGGCAGTGAACACCTGATTCGCTGCGGGCAACACAAATTCAGCAACGAACACCTGATTCGCCATGAAATACACAATTCGGCAGCGAACACCTGATTCGCTGCAGACAACACAATTCGGCAGCGAACACCTAATTCGTTGCGGACAATACCAATTCAGCAGCGAACACCTAATTCGCTAGGGACAACACAATTTCGGCAGCGAACACCTAATTCGCCGGGGACAACACAATTTCGGCAGCCAAAACCTGATTCGCCACGGACAACACAATTCGGCAGCGAACACCTAATTCGCTCACACCTGATTCGCTGCGGACAACACCAATTCGGCAGCAAACACCTGATTCACTGCGGACAACACCAATTCGGCAGCGAACACCTGATTCACCGCGTAATACACAATTCGGCAGCGAACACCTGATTCACTATGAACAACACAATTCAGCAACGGACACCTAATTCGTTGCGGACAATACCAATTCGGCAGTGAACACTTGATTCGCTCACACCTGATTCACCGCGGACAACACCAATTGGGCAGCGAACACCTGCTTCATTGCAGACAACACAATTCGACAGTGCAAACCTGATTCGCTATGAAATACACAATTCAACAGCAAACACCTGATTCACTGCGGACAACACCAATTCAGTAGTGAAAGCAGATTTGCCATGAACGACATAATTCGGCAGCGAACATTGATTCGCCGCAGACACTAGAATTCGATAGTGAAAACTGATTCGCTGTAGATAACACAATTCGGCAGCGAGACTAACTCACTGCCGACACAGAAATTATTAACGAGAACTGAGTCGGTGCTGACTTAGAAATCATCAACGCAACCCCTGTCGCTGCCGATTCACAAATCGGCAGCAGCAACGGAATTGTTTCTGATTCAACTTCTTCCCTTTGGCCAAGCGTAAAGCTTATGCTAGGCTTTTCTCCTTTGTAACACTTCCTAGCCGAAACTTGTACACATAACAACAACAATCATACTCCAATTCATATCACAAAAGCATGAACAATGCACCATCAAATCTCAACATGCATATTTGATTTAGGTTCTTCTAACTACTAGCTCAAGTTATACAAATCCATTCATCACACAACAAATTCAATGCATTATCAAGGGGTAATTTTCGTTTTAGCTGCAGCATGTTTCTTCAAGATTTATTATCAATATATTTTCATAGAACTACATCAACCAAACATGCTGAATCACACCATTCACACAAGTATAATTCTGTTTTGATTTTGCATGATCTAACATCTCTTATAAGGTTGTCATCTATTCATTTTATTCTTTTAATCCCTATTCTGTTCAGCCCTCACCATGGCTGACCAACTTTCCAAATTTGTATATTCAAATTTGCAATATTTCTTTTGTTAAATATTCTAGAATTAGGTCCCCCATTCAGCCCCGTTTTTTGCCCCTCCTTTTAGCTTAGTTCTTTCCATAACAGTTGGAGTAAAGTTCCTAGGCCATGTATCCATAGTTTTCTTCTTCCTTTCGGTTTCAAGGCCTTAAGAACAGGTGGAGAAGGACATGGTTCATACCTCACAGATTTAGCATTTTTGGGACGGGTTTGACAACATTTCTCCCTTTCTGCTCCCAATTTGCTTCTTCCTCTTCCTCTCTTTTGGTTTTCTCCTCCTCCTGTCAGTTTCCCACCTATTTTAGGCCTCTGCTCCCTTCATGTTTGCAGTTGTTCAGCTTCCTGTCAAGCTCTCCCTTCTCTCTCTCATGCCTGAGGCACATGCAGCAGAGTTGTTGAGCTCTCTTTGGGAAAGAGGAAAGAACAAGAGCATGCAGCTCATTTTGGGAAGGGGGAAGGGGGCAAGAGCATGCAACTCGTTTTAGGAAGAGTGGGAAGCCACCCTTTCTCTCTCCTTGTATTTATAGCCCCCAAAGTGTGATGGGGTGTTTGGGACCAAAGTTGTCCTTACCCCTCCTTTTAAGTTATCTTGGGCTAGTTTCTATTCCCATTCTCCCCTATGATAGGCTGGTTCGATTCTAATTTTTGTTAGATCTTACGCTGTCGCTGCCGATTCATAAATCGACAATAAAAACTGCGTCACTACTAATTTAGAAATCGGCAGCAAAACTGCGCCTCTGCCGATTCAGAAATCGGTAGCCCACTGTGCTGCTGCTAATTCAGACATCAACAGCCAAAAACTATGTCGCTGGCGATTAAAAAATTAGCAGCCAAAAACTCTTCCGCTGTCGATTTAGAAATCGACAACCGACTATGCCGCTGTCATTCAGAAATCGGAAGCTAAACTGCATCGCTGTCGATTCTGAAATCGGCAGCCCAAAACTGTGTCGCTGTCGATTCAGAAATCAACAGCCGACTGGGCAGCTGCCAATTCAAAAATCAGCAGCGATGGTGGAGTCATTTCAGCTTTACTTTTTTTTGGTGTTTACAGAGAGCAGGCCACCGAAACCTGCATTGAACTTGTTAAAATCATGAGGTATGAACCATACCACTCCTCCACTTGGTCTTGAGGCCTTAAGACTGAAAAAGGAGAGGAAAATCCTAGGTAAATAGCCTAAGATTCTCACACCAGCTGTTAAGGAAAACTAGACAAGGATGAGGGATGAAAATGGGGTTGAATGGGGAACCTGATTCCAGAACAATTAACAAAGGAAATGAACAATTTTGAATGCAAAAAACTTAGAGAGGTGGCCGGCTATGGTGAGGGCTGGACAAAACATGAATTAAAGGGATAAAATGCAAAGATGATGATCTTGTTAGAGTTGCTTAATTATATAAAACGGAAACAGAATTATAAATGTGTTAATGTCATGAATTCTGCATATGTGGCTGAAGAACTTGTATGAAAATGTGTTGGTGGATATTAAGAGCAAAAATTGTGTGTTTGTAACCTTGAAAGCATGTTACAGCTGAGAGAGGAATCTGATGACAAACTATGTGCTGGAATTGAATTTGCATGTGTGTGTTCATGCTAAATCATGTGACATTGCTGAAAACTAATGATTAAATTGTGTTGTCTGCAGTGAATTAGTGTTCGCTGCCAAAAATTGCATTGTCTGCAATGAATTAGTGTTCGCTACTGAAATTGCGTTGTCTGTAGTGAACTATTGTTCACTACTGGAATTGTGTTGTGTGTAGCGAATCAGCGTTCGTTGCCGGAATTGTGTTGTGTGTAGCAAATCAGCGTTCACTGTCGAAAAT
>Ga0307510_10009878_pt1 | contig 11356 bp, 13 predicted proteins | sample 12_EM_MG_FD_207224 | JGI IMG/M metagenome (GOLD analysis project Ga0307510, IMG submission 207224) | Populus trichocarpa ectomycorrhiza microbial communities from riparian zone in the Pacific Northwest, United States - 12_EM | ecosystem: Host-associated > Plants > Roots > Unclassified | place... | reverse complement strand
AATTTGAAACTGCTGGGGGAGGATACCGGCTGAACATTCGTGGCAGACAGCACAAATATGTCTCCCGTTCTAGACAGAGCCACGACTTTGTCCCCGTTAATTGCCAATTGCTTGATGTTCTGGATGGATCACAATGAATAGCACCCGGTCATCCAGTCAGCAGAAAGGCCAGGCCCGCACCTTCCCCCGGAGCGTTCTGACAGGTTGTGTGACGATGCTACCCCGGGTAGACACGTTCCCCCACTGATACACATCTCCACGAGCATCCACGCACGCGGCGTGGGTCTCGTGAAGCACAAGATCGCGCAGTGCAACATCATCCAGCCATGGAAGACGCGAAGGTGATTTCAGTGACTCTTCGGGACCATTAAACACGAGCAACTTGGAACTGTAGGAGGACAAAGCGTGTCAGTAATTATTGTGAGCGGGCGAGACAGATGAGGTGAAATGGGAGTCACCCGTTTGAACCCCAGCCCTCAGAGGTGAGTAGCTCCTTACCCCTGTCCTTCTGACTTGTTTTGAGATTCACCTCCCCGGACATGGGGAGATCCTTGGGCAGAGCATCGTTATGAATGACCGAGTTTTGGAGGTGGAGGTGAGCAGCTGCTGCTCCGGCGACTGTGCATGCCGCCGCGAAAGAAACGGCTTGGTAGGAGAATTTTCGCGACTTGCGCGTCGCAGCTGTCTGGAAGTGACGAGCGAATCCAGGGGCTCTTGTAACTCGCCTGGCACACAACATCTTCGAACCGCAACCGTGGGTGTCGTCGGAATCCGCGTCTTCGATCACCCGGACCCGTCCCGCAAATCGTGGATTAATTTCATACAAAATTAAAACTACAGAGCAAATGCAGCCTGTAACTCGTTCGTAAGATAAGGATAGGACGACCAAGGTCAGTCGGTCCGTGCAACCTAGGGGAGGCGCGGATCCCACCGGTCAAGTTCATATCTGAGAGCCGAGGCATCGCCCTCAAGTTCGAGCCTGAAAGCACCTGAGATTTTACGTGTAATTGCCTTGCGCCGAATTTCACTGTTTGAGGGCCGGGTAGGTCACCCATTTCGCCTGGAGAACAGAGTGTCAGCTGGACTGGCGGATAAGCATCTCGCTGGCAAATCAAACGTACCGTCTTCAGCACAACCTCGGCACCATCTTCATCCACCACCGCCCTCGCAGTAGTCTCATCCGGTGTAGGGACATTCACAATCTTCCCCAATTCCCTTAGCACCCTACCCTCCAAGTTATACTCCCCCGCCAACCTCTCCACCGTTTGGTCGTCCTTGGCCTCCTGTAACCGCGTCAGGGCATCAAACAAAGACGGAGCTTGGATGTGGTTCCGTTTGGTTTCCCCCCTCTGAGCTTCTGTCTCGGATTGTTTCTGTGCGTCGAGTATCCGACTCGCGTTCACCCCCGTAAGTTTAAGGTTGTGCATGCCATGGTCGACCTTGACGGGTCCAAGACGTATCAGGTTTGCCAGCAGCTGAGGATCTATCCCGTCATCCCGAATTGCTTATGGTCATTCCAATCAGACAGGCTTCGCCTGTGAAACCCAACGCCATGCATACCTTGATCCTTCGTCTCACTGGCTAGAGGCGGTTTCTGCTGACCACGTCCCAGGGCATCTAGCAGAACGGCCGTTGGTCTGGTGCTTGGCTTGGACTTGGACAATGCCCTTGCGGCCTTGGATGGTGATGACCCCATTAGACGGGTGGCGTCGATCACAGTGGGTCACAGCAATCGAGGAGCATAGATATGATGTTTTATTTGTACCTTTACAACATGCCCCGGCGGAAGAAAACATACACACTAACTACGGTAGTAAGAAATGTTCGTTCCTTTGAAATATGCCGCGGCAAGTGAAACCGCGTCCTCTTCTTTAGTCATTCTTCCCCATATTTATACAGAAAGGAAACAAGAAAAGAGAGAATAACAAACCGCAAAACCAGATTGGGCTGAGAGCAACCAAGATTTTGTTCTGTGAATGGGAACGTAGACCTTTATCCCTCCGAGTTCTCGGTCTTCTGTTCAGTGGGTGAAAACGGTCCAAAGCATGGGAAAAAGGAGCGTGGCAACGGAAGGAGCAGGACGCACGCCGCGCTGGGGTTGGCGGGGGTATACAAGAGCTGGCGGGCGGGAAAGAAACTGGGGAAATGACGGGGGTTCTGCATGGTTTGCATATCAGCGGAAATGTGAGGTAAGAGCCAGGCGTAAGTCGTGAAAGTCATGACGTCCATCCGGTCCCGGCGCGTCTATTAGGCGTGGAAGGCACCCATCGTCGCCGGATTTTGTTGATACATTTGATACATGTACGCCTGATAGAGTTGAGGAGGAACAGACGGAGGCGGCGTATTGTACGGTGCGGTCCCCTGTCCCATACTAAGAACCGCTTGACTGATGTTCGGCGAAGGGGTGTTGTATTGGATTGGAGCCGCCGTGTTGTTGGGTGGCATCGCAGGCGGAGGGACGACGTTGTTCCGGCGTTGCTGGTTCGCATTCCTCCCATTGCCCATGTCCGGGGAACGAAGGTTGAACGGGTTGAATCCATCGGTGTTCGGAGAGAAATTTTGTTGTGGTCCATTCCCCGACCGAGTGCGAGTCAGGCCTTGTGGTTGAGGATATGCAGGATCGATTTGAAGCCGAGGGGGGGCAGACGGGTTCTGGCCGCCCATCTGGAGGGCAGCCATCATAGATGCCAGACCTTGGTCGCTCGACGGGTAACCTGCAGGAAGACCGGGCATGGAGAAGTTGTTAGGGGACACCCTTTTGGATGGCTGCGGGATATTTGTCGAATAGGTGGGCTGCAGGTTCGGAACGGGTAACCCAACCTCCTCAATCAATCGTCGATACGCCTGGGTAGCAATAACCTTCAGCTCGATGAGCACTCGTTTTGTTGCTTCGATATACGTCGGTTTTTCTGCGGGGTCAATGAACGAGCTGGTCAAAATCTTGTGCACGACTGCTACTCCGTTGACTTGGTCTCCCAAAACGTCGGTAAGGACGCTGTCGTTCGTAGACTGGAAGAGTGCCTCGACGATCTGCTTCGAAGCCTCGGGCTCGACCTTCTGATTGACAATTCTCAACACGGTCAAAGAAGCCAACTTGTGCGTGCACAGATGGGACAGGTGAGGGGTAAATCGAGGCGCGAGGAGCATGTATCTCGAGGGGAATCCGGAGGTATCGAGCAACCAGGTCAACAACAGGGCACCGTTCGGGTTGGTGGCAAGTGGGATCGAGTTGAGAACGACCGCAGTACCGATTCTACGTTGCTGGTTGACGGTGATGTGAGAGCTTTCCAAACAAGCCCGCATACTACGAGCACCAAAGCGGCCTTGAGCGATCTCCCATAGTCGATCAACCATGGCATCAAAGAGGAATTCGTTCCCGGGGGACCCGAAGCGGAGGCAGCACCTATAAACCCGTTAGCGATGAATATGCATAAGTGAAACGGTACAACTAACTGGACCACGTAGTTGCCAAACTGGTCCAAGAGAAGAGGGGGGACATAAGGTCGCAGGTACTGTCCAATCAAGGAAACTTCCTCGGGACTCTGGACACATTCGATGATCTTCTGAGCAGCCCAGGTACCATTCTTGTGAATACCGATCATGGCCAGGTGGGGGGCAATACGCTCGAGCATGGCCAACCTTGGACCAGAAGAGCACTTCTCGAATAATTTTTGAACGACCTGGGGAAAATCGGATCAGGACTGGTGCAATCCATCAGGTCGAGGGGACTTACAGTATTACCGAGCCAGTCGGATGCAAGATCTACAATTTCTCCGTCCAGGAAATCAGCCGCAACGTTGTCGATTTCCTCAATAGAGATGGTGCTGGTATCCATCCTCTTTCTAAGCTCTCTCAACTTCGAGGCATCCCATCTTCTGTTGTGGGGTCGCTCGGAAACCAGCGGAATCGTGGTGTAGTACATGGTTGGAGGACGGAACTCTGTAGAAATGATGAGGGTCGTGCGGTAGTAATTGATGCGCATAACGACGTACCTGCGAGGACAGCAATATCTGCTTCAGCATCGGGGCTACCACCACTCAATTCTCTCATAATCATCTGCTGTTCCGTCATCAGGGGCGACCAAGTTCCAGGGCGAGCTCCGTCCAATGTGGAACTGCCAGTGTGCAATCCAGACCCAATCATGCTTAAAAGGAGGTTGGATCTGTAATTCTCCAAGGATCCGCTGAGGACCTGCTGGTCGACGGGAATGGTGCACGCGCCCTTGATACCACGAAGAGCGTGGATGGTCGCTCCTACACTCAAATCGCCAACACCCTGAACATTGACAGGGACTTCTGTCTCCGTGGCTGGACCCTCTGGGTTACCCTTGGTCGGAACTTTGGCGAATCCAATCCGAATGGCGCCAACATCACTCCCGAGCACGTCGCGGCCGTTGAGTGCCTTCCTTGCCCTCACTGCATCATCTAAACGCTCAAAATTGACTGTGGAGAAGTGGGTCAGTGCGGGTAGTCAGCAGGCAACTAAGCATGGCAGACTCACTAAATCCGCAGTTCTTGTGAGTAAGGACACGGGCAGACTCGATGGGTCCGAAAGGGCTGAAGACGTTGAGAATCGTAGCTGGGGTGGTCGTCGAGGGAATCGATCCGATCCACAACGCCCGTGTTGGCGTCGACTGCACCTGCGACTCAATCCCTCCGAGGCCAGCATTGTTAGTTGAATTCTTGTTGGTGACCCCACCTGGTTGCGGAGAGATGGGACCGTTCATGTTGGCCCCCTTGGCGGGAGCAACCGGCGCGCTATCAGCCTTTCCGAAACCGATACGAACGGTCTGACCGTTGGGCATTCCAATGTTTCCGCCGAGACGATTGAGGACGTCTTCCTTAGCACGGATAGCATCGGCTTGGTCGACGAAGTTTACAAATCCACACTCCTGGAATGGAGATCAGGAATCAGATCAAAGGCTATGACATGTCAGAGCCAAACCTTTTCGGGCAGGAGCCTGAGACTTTCAATGGCACCATACGGCGCGAAGACATGGATGAGTTGCTCGCTGGTTACAGAGCTATCCAGGTTCCCAATCCAGAGCGAACGGGTAGGTGTTTGTAGCTGGCTGCTGGGAGTTTCATTCTTCGGAGATAATCGACCACCTTGATTGTTACCAGGAGCGGAGAGGAAGGGAGAAACTCGGGAGTTTGGAACCTCGCCGTTGGGGAAGTGGACAGCAGTAACGTTGCGCGAGGCATTTGTGGACAGCTTGTCTGACTTGAGGATTCCAGTGGGCAGTCCACTGAGACCCGCATTAGGATTAGTTAGATCACCGAGGTAATTTTGGGGGTCTGCAACGGATGCACGACGCTGTGCCAAACGAGTGGATTCATCCAGGTTGCCAACGGAAATTGCGCGTGGTCTCGACCCAATTCCAGCGCCGAGGTGGTCCGACTGCCTGTAGTTTTGGGGGACATAAGAGGGTTGTAAAAAGTTGCTCGTCGCGAGTGGATCATCATACGAGTCCAAGTGTTGGTTGGTAAATCCATTTTCTTCGTAATACTCCTCGTCGTCCTGGGCACTGGAAGCTTGGAGAAGACTGCTGTTGACGAAGGACCGCATGCGGTAGGGATTCGAGACTGTGCTTGCGCGGAGGCGAGGAGGGTTGGCCAAGTTTCCCGCGATCGCGGCCTGTGCTTGACTACGCAATTCCGAAATGGTGGCAGCGGGAGTACGGTGAACGTCATCCAAACCAAGGTAGTCGAGGGTATGGACGTCAAAATCGTCACCTCCAGAATCCATAGAAGCAACTGATCTTAACTCGTCCAGCACCGGAAAACCGCTCCCTCCACCAGTAAGCCATGAGGAAGAAAAAAGTGAGGATCCGAAGGCATCGGACATGTTTCCACTCGGGAGGGTCAGAGATCCGGACCTCAACCTGCTGTTTCGTTCGGAAAGAATGGATGAGGTAGCGACTGAGGCCGAATGGCGAAGACTGGGACGGATGGTTGGAGCCGGGGTAGGGTTGGTGTTCTGCTGCTGGAGCTGTTCTGTGAATGATTCGGTACTGCCGTGGGTACTGGAGAGATTGGTAGACGCGGCGGCGAATCTTTGGGCAGCGAGTTGGACGTTGGAAGGCAAGGTCCCAGCCCTTGCCCGCCTAAACCCTGGGGGAAAATTGGTTGGGGGGAGGACCGGTGTCTCCGTGGAGACGTTGTTCACGGAATCACCCTCGGTGCCTGGAGTGTTTCCGGCTCCCAACGTCCCTCGCAGGGCGGGAGGTCTATACCTAGGGCCAGTCATCCGTTCCTCTGCCTCCATCTCCCTCGCTCTGTGTCGTCATCAAACATGGGCTCAGCGTTAGGGCGGAGGATTAACGGGGAGAACACTGACCGCTTGTGGAAGGCAGCAGAGGGGGCCGGGGGAGGGGTCTTGCCCGAAGGGATTCTGGAGAACGAGCTGGTGTTGTCTGAGGCAGACAGGGACATTATAAAGGGGTTGGGAAAAGATTAGATATTACGAAGATGGTGGTAGATGAGTTTTCCGCTTGGGGGCCTAGGGTCGTCGCCAGGGGGAATCCACGGGCCAAAAGGTGGTGCAAAGTCGCAGACCTCGGGACGTCAGCCGTCGGGGAGGACGAGAAGGGATCGAGAGACTGACAACGTGGAAAGGGGGGAGGAAAAGGGGCGTATTGACGAGATCGTAATAAACCGGTTTCCCGGTAGAAGACGAAAAAAGGACCACAAGGGGAATTTTTGCGGGGGAGGATTGTCCAACTAAGAAGAAAATAGGCAAGTATCGTATAGAGAGAGGCGCAAACGGTTCGGTACAAGAAAATATCGTCCAGGCCAGCGTGAGGTCACGCTCATCCAACTTTGATCTCACAGTCACACCCACCCGTACACATGGGCTCAGACCCCGGCGGGAGGAATATTCACTCTCTCGCCGGCTCTTGGTCGTAATATAAAGAATGATACATCAAGACGAATCATTATCGGTGTTTAGCCTTCGTAATAGCGACCAACGAGCACTCCGCAAACGCGGGCGTGCAGCAAAGATATCAAGACAAAACGAATAAAACGACGAACATAATCGATACAGTCTCTAGCAAGGTGCAAAACAAATTCACAAACGAGGAAATCGAATCAGGGAACCACCCATATGGTGCTCATCAGTCAGCCCTCGGCAAACCCGTTCACGCCCGGTTCTTGCCTAACCGCGGCCGAGAACTCGCAACTCTCTCTGCGACTCTCCTCGATCTCCGCAGAGGTGGAGCCTTGGTCGCACGGGACGGTCGTTGTGTCACGGGTGGCCGCCTCTCCTCTACCTTCCGTTTCTCCGGTTTCGGTTCTGCGACAGGGTTGGGCAAAGGGACATCCCAGTCAGGGCATGCGCACAGTGTTTGGAAAATCTCCTCCTCCTTCATGCTAAGCGGTGTGTCCAGCGTGGTCCCCCCAGGGAATGGGGGAACGAGAGCGTCAGCTTCTGCCTGTCCTGTGGTATCATCGATCGATAACGAAAACCGGCGCTCGACCATAGACCGGAACGGAGGGCCGAGTTGTTGGAGCGATCGGAGGTAGGCATGGGACCGATAAAGGTTTCGGATACTGGAAGGGAAATCCTCGTAAAGAGTGTTTGACAGGAATGCCGTAAGGAGGTCAGGAACAAGCGACCAGCTTTGCAAAAAAATTTGAGCGTGATTCAACGGGACCCAAGTGCCAAGGATAGATGAACAGCCTTCCACTACCTCCCTCACGGGCAAGTCCGGCCCAAGTGACGAAGGAGGGGCCCCCAGGCATTCGGCAATCCGCGTAAGGTTGACAAAGTCTGTGTCAAATCTGCGGAGAAGTTGATGAGGGCCTAGAACAAGCTCATAGACGATGATTCCTACTCAAACTTGTCAGCAAACCGTGGGTGGGAATACGACATCCAAGTGCTTACCATCCAGATGGATCAGACAGATAGGGTGTTCTGGATGTTCTACGGGGGGAACAGAGGAAGAAAATTTGGACGGTTTTCGAACGGATGGCGTGGAGTCCCTGCTGCAACACATTAAACACCATACCATGGTGCAAAGAAGACTTCCTCACCTGCCTGGTTTACGATCAAGCTCCGGTAAACCCAGGCGGGGGAGAATAGGTTCGGATTTGGACTGGAGAGGAGCCAAGGCGTAAACGTTGGGTGTTGTATATGTTAGAGGGCGATGAGGGGAAAGTAGAACGTTGGGCCAATCGCCCTCGTCAAAGTCTTGAAGGCGAAGGCTGTCCGGACCCAACAGCTCGACATCCTTCCAGATATTTGCGCTCTGCTTCCGTTCCTCGAGCAGTGATGGAAGATCTACGGAACTGGAAGGCTCTACGGCAGATAAAGGGCCGAGAAGCGTAATGTCGTTGTCGTCATCCAAGCATGTGGCAGCAGGGTCGACATCTTCGGGCTTGATCAAAAAGGCCGCAGGACTGCTGGGGGGCTGGGATAAGTCTTGGATGTGGAAATCATTGAATCCACTCCAGTTCCACGGATCCAGCTCCTCCTTCTTGAGGTACACTGAGGAAGGGGCGGCTGCCGAACTTTCCCTAGCATCAGAACCACTATTTCTACCGTCCCAGTTGCCTAAAAGCCCCGAATCGCTAGTCTCCACCTTGATGACCACACCATCGTCATCGGCCGGAGTAGAAGGTGACCGGGGCCCCGGACTTTCGTCACGTGTGTCGCCCTCGAAGTCGAAATCCAAGTCGGTGTCAAAGTCGGAGTCAAAATCAGAGTCATCAGATCGTCGCAGGTTGGGGACTGGCTGGCGACGGCACGATTGGTTCATTAGATCGTAATCGTCGTCGTCTGAGTCAGGGGGTGGGGACGCAACGCTGTGGGTAATTGATGAGGAACGGCGGTGGACGGGCATGGGAGTGACGGGTGTGAAGAGCTCGGGGTAGATGTCTTCCAGTGACGGTATGTAGACAGGGATTGAGATGGAGGGGCGTGGATAGGGTGGAAATATCGGTTCATCTGGTCTAGCGGTGCGTTTGCCTTCATCTTCCGAGCTTGCGTGAGCCATCGATCCATCGCCGACACCCCTCGAGAGTGTCGAATGGGGACAAGGGTCAGTCGTGGCGCCTATCGACGGTGGAGACACCCGGGGTTTTAATCGAAGCAATAATTTGACCTTCGGGGGCCGTCTCTCCGAATCGCTCGGGAGACCATCCGAATCAGAATCATCCTTGTCACCAGTCCGGGCGCGCAAAAGCCGCTTCCGCTTGTGACCACATTGTTGCTCTTCGAATTTTGCATCGCCAGTATACTTATAGTCACAAAGACGGATGCCAGCACGAGCAAAGGGGCACGGGGCACCAGCTGCCCTTGACAGGTACCAGATGACAGTTCCACGCCTGAAGTTTGTCAGACGCTGTTCGGTGTCGTCGGGGGCGCAATGGGCGCCCCCTGATCTTGAATGGAGGGCAGGGACGAGGTCGTCATCGGACGGAGTACCGGAAAGGGTGTGTTTCAGCAGCAGCGGCTGGTCTTGTTCGAGGTCACATCGTTGCATATGGTTCCGAATGAATGAAGTGATCGCTTGGCCTGCCGCAGATGCGCTGACAAATGTGAGGAGAAAGGAAGAATGGGGTGAGAGTCGCAAACACGTTGCAAACACGAGGAGGTACCTTTGACAAGATAATCCAAAAACCATGCACGTCTCGGCTAAATCCTTGATGGTCATCGCGCGGTTATCCTAACCCAAAAGAAACGTAAATGGCGAGAAAACATGCGGTCGAAGAAAGAACCATACGACTGAAAGGAAAGAACGACCGATAGCCTTAAGGACCTTGTTGTTAGCGTCCTCAGAGTGAAGCATGACTCCAGGAGGCGGGAAGACGGGAGCAGTGGAAATCTCCTGGGGAGATGATGGGAGATTCACTTTGGCATGAGAGGATACAAGTTTTAGCTTCCGTAACGGTGTATGGGTGTGTATTTCAGACGGTTGGGGGGAAGGGGGATTGTGTTTGGGGAAACCGCCTTTGTGGATGCGTGTACCGTAAGCAGGTTGAGAGTTAGCAGAGTTGGGGTCATGAACATCCCCAGTGCGAAAGACGAGGAGGGTGGCGGCGGTCATGAGACGTGGGGCATTAACTTGAGGGGGGTATGTGTCGAAGACGTCGGCCAGCGAAGGGTTGAGAGCGGTTGGCAGGAAAAGGGAGGATAGAGGTGGAAGTAAGAGAGGAAGATGGAGTAGAGGAGAAGGAGGAGAACAGGCCAAGCAAAGGGGGGAGAACCTAAATCGGTTGTGATGGCAGTCGGGTGTTCGTGAGATCACGTGATTCATAACGTGCCTAAAAATGATCTGTTATCTTTACTTCATCAAAATTGATTCCAGCCTTGCGACCGGAGCAAACCAGCCGAAGGGAGCAGAAGAGTATAGTTTGCGAGGAAACGCCCTACCCCCTGACGTCTGTTGGGCCTCGGTCGGTCCAGGGGTGGCGGTGCAGAGGGGAGACTATGGCGGGTAAGGCTCCAAGAGTCGCCTTCGTGGAATAATCCGGTCGCGTACCACTCCAACCATGCCCCACATCAGCTGAGAGGGACAGAATAGTCTATCGGCTCCCCCCCTCGGCGCCCTCGATACCCCCCGACGAACGAATTTGGATGTTCGGTTGCAAATCTCCAAGTGGCGAATTTGACCGGTTCCAATCCCTGATAGGAACACGCTAAACACGCGGAGGCGGGTTTGTGCGTCCAGGGCCGCTCCTGTCGGGCCCGACGAGATATGGCCCTTGCCGTCGTCTATGAGACGAGATAAATCAACCGAACCAATGTTGGAAGCCGGCCCTCAACTTACGGCAAGCTATCGGGTGGGCGTTTTACGCGTGCGGAATGCGAGGATCCTCGATGGATGCATCCGGAATCGACGGTTCTCTACTCAGGAGCACGGGGTCACCCTGAACAGAGCGAATTCTACGTCAAATGTGCACAAGCGGCACAGAAACGACAGCAGTAACAGCAGGTCGCGAGAGTGTGGCTTGAGGGGCCACGCGGGGCGACGACACTACGCCACCGCCAACCATCACGACTCTGTACTCCGGAGGGGCGCGGTTGAATAAGGATGCATCCTAAAACCGTAGAATGTCACTATGTGGCTAAAATCGTGGATATAAGGGAAAGAGGCGGGTGAACATACCTCCTACCGTCGAGCTGAACAAGGTCGGGTCGTTTACTGAACCAGAGTGGTGCAGCAGTTTAATCGGCAACCAAAAGCCGTTTCTCGTTTAGGTGATTGCTTACTTTCTGGACGGCCGGTGCTTTTGAACGATTCCGGAAGTGAGGGAGGAAGTGAGATGGTGAGGTGTTTGTGGTGCACAAGGCAGACGTATTCGGCTGATGATGATCGCACCAACCATCTCCGGCGGTTCTGTCGATGTGG
>Ga0307510_10009877_pt1 | contig 11356 bp, 10 predicted proteins | sample 12_EM_MG_FD_207224 | JGI IMG/M metagenome (GOLD analysis project Ga0307510, IMG submission 207224) | Populus trichocarpa ectomycorrhiza microbial communities from riparian zone in the Pacific Northwest, United States - 12_EM | ecosystem: Host-associated > Plants > Roots > Unclassified | place... | reverse complement strand
GCGCGAGGCGACCCAAATTGTCCAGGAGTAAAGCATGCGTAATCTGATCATCAGCGCCGCTCTCGTCGCTGCCAGCCTGTTCGGCGTGACCGCTCATGCCGCCGAAGCCCCAGCCGCCCCTTACGTGGAACTGGCCAACCCGGTACCGGTTGCAGAGCCTGGCAAGATCGAAGTGGTCGAGCTGTTCTGGTACGGCTGCCCGCATTGCTACGCCTTTGAGCCCGTGATCAACCCTTGGGTTGAGAAACTGCCGTCCGACGTCAACTTCGTGCGTATTCCTGCCATGTTCGGCGGCCCATGGGACGCTCACGGCCAGATGTTCCTGACCCTGGAAGCCATGGGTGTCGAGCACAAGGTTCACGCTGCGGTATTCAACGCAATTCAGAAAGAACACAAGAAGCTGACCGATCCACAGGATATGGCTGACTTCCTTGCGACCCAGGGTGTCGACAAGGACAAGTTCCTGGCCACCTTCAACTCGTTCGCTATCAAGGGTCAGATCGTCAAAGCTCGCGAACTGGCCAAGAAGTATGAGATCACTGGCGTACCTACCATGATCGTCAACGGCAAGTACCGTTTCGACATCGGCTCTGCCGGTGGTGCCGAGCAAGCGCTGAAACTGGCTGACCAACTGGTCGCCAAAGAGCGAGCGGCAACCAAGGCTGCTGCCAACTAAGCGCGGCAACCGCCATGCGCCGCTGGAAGTCCGAACGCATCGTTGGCCTGCATGATCCGCAGGTCAATGAGCATCACCTGGAGTCAACGGGCCTGCCCGCAGACCAGCGTCTGCGTTTGCTCAGTTTCAATATCCAGGTCGGCATCAGCACCGAGCGCTATCGGCATTACCTGACCCGCAGCTGGCAGCACCTGCTGCCGCACAACGGACGCTCAGGCAATCTGCAAAAGATCGGCGACCTGCTCGGCGACTTCGATCTGGTCGCCCTGCAGGAAGCCGATGGCGGCAGCCTGCGTTCGGGCTACGTCAATCAGGTCGAACACCTGGCCCAACTCGGCGCCTTCCCCTACTGGTATCAACAGCTCAATCGCAACCTCGGCCGACTCGCTCAGCACAGCAATGGCGTGCTCAGTCGTCTGAAACCGTCGGCGATTGAAGATCACCCGCTGCCAGGCCCGAAAGGTCGCGGGGCGATTCTGCTGCGTTTCGGCGAAGGCCCGGAAGCGCTGGTGGTGGTGATGATGCATCTGGCCCTCGGCGCGCGAACCCGCAGCCTGCAACTGGCCTATATTCGTGAACTGATCGGTGGCTACAAACACCAAGTGTTGATGGGCGACATGAACACCCACGCCAGCGATCTGCTGCAACATTCTCCGTTACGCGATCTCGGCCTGCTGGCCCCGCAGGTGGAAGCGACATTCCCCAGCTGGCGTCCTCAGCGTTGCCTTGATCATATTTTGCTCAGCCCGACCCTGACCCTGGAAAAGGTCGAAGTGCTGGCGCATCCCATTTCCGATCACCTGCCGGTCGCGGTAGAGATTCGTCTGCCGGGTTCGCTCACGGCCGATGCATTGCCCGCGTTGAGTCCTGCCCCTCGCGGAACCCCTGAATGAGCGACGACGCCCAGCGCTGGAAAGAAAAGTACCTCAAAAGCATCGAACAACAGGACAAACTCGAACGCCGCTGGGCCGCCAGGCTCGACTTGCTGCGTCGCGGCCTGGTGCGCAGCACGCTGGCGGCCGAAGGTACCGATAAAGTCGTTGATCAGTGCATGAAAGAGATGCGCGACGTGGTGCGCACTGACGACATGGACGCCGGCCTCGCCGCCCTCCTGCCGCGCCTGGAAAAAGCCGTGCTCGATTCCGAGCAGCGCCGCGAAACCCGTATCGATCAGGTCAGCACCGCGCTGACATCGCTGGTCACCCAGTTGCAGGCGTTGCCGCTGCCGCGTGAAGTCGCTCAGCCCTTGAAGAAGTTCGCCAAACAACTGGATAGCCGCGTCGGTTCGGCGCGGGAAATGCCATTGCTGCTGAGTGAACTCAGCGGCCTGCAGGGCAAGGCACTGAGTCAGTTGGACACCCCGCCAGAGCCGGGGCGACCAGGTCTGCTGCAGCGTTTGTTCGGAAGCCGCGACAGCGAAGAAGCCCCAGCGACAGAATCACCCGCGCCGCTTCAAGCCGCGCCGCCGCTGCAACCGCTTGCCGCACCGTCACCCGCACCAGAAACCGCACAGCCCGCCCCTGTCGCATCGATTGAACCTGTGATGGCAACTGCTGCCATCGAAGCAATTGCGCCTGTCGAAACAACAATGCCGGACGCCCAGAATCAACCGGAATCGGCAGAAGTGGTTACCTTCGTGCCACCCTCGGTCGGCAGCGAAGGCAGCAGTGACCCGAGCGAACCTCAAGCAGAGCGCTTTGAACCCGAGCCTGTTTTCACCCAGGCTGCCGCTCAGACTCCAATCACGCCTGCCGCCATCAATCCTGATGAGCTGATTCACCCCGGTGATCCATCGCCACTGATCCTCGACAGCCTGCCGCTGCCCGAACCCATCGCGCAGGCGTTGGCCGCCATTGATCCGGAGCAATCCGAACACGACATCCTGTTCGCCCTGCCTGATACCCCGGAGCCGTCTTACAGCTCCGTGGCCAAGCACATCGAAGACACCCTGATCGGCCTCCTCGACGACCTGACCCTGCCGGAGCGCCACCGCCCGCAAGCCGAAGCCATGCGTAAAAGGCTGAAACATGGCTTGAACTGGTACGAACTGATACCGATCCTCGACGATCTCGCGACGTTGATGCTGGCGATCACCGACAGCGGCCAGCACGAATTCGAAGCCTACCTGCAGCAACTCAACGAACGCCTCGAAGCGTTCCAGAGCAATCTGCAAGCTGCCAGTGAAGGCCATGCCGACAACAGCTCAGCGGCGCGGGCCATGGATACGCAGATCCGCGAGCAAGTCGACGGCTTGCAGACCAGCGTTCAGGAAGCCGCCGATCTGGATGACCTCAAGCAAGTGTTGGAGAACCATCTCGAAGGCTTGATCGGCACCATGGATCAGCACCAGAAGCAGCGCGACGCCCGCGAGCAGGAAGTGGCTGCGCGGCTCAAAGGTCTGTCCGAGCGCGTGGCGCATATGGAGCAGGAAGCCCAGGGATTCCGTGAGCACCTCGAAGAACAGCGCCAGAAAGCCTTGATCGACCCACTCACCGGCTTGCCCAATCGCGCTGCGTGGAGCGAGCGCCTCGAGCATGAAATCAAGCAGTGGCAGCAGCACGGCAACACCCTGAGCCTGGCCATGCTCGACCTTGATCACTTCAAACGGATCAATGACAACTACGGCCATCTGGCCGGCGACAAGGTGCTGAAGATTATTGCCACGGTGCTGCGCAAACGCCTGCGCGGATCTGATTTCATTGCCCGATTCGGTGGTGAGGAGTTCGTCTTGCTGCTGCCGGCCACCCCGCCTGCGGTCGGCGCCAAGCTTCTGGAAACGTTGCGCGCAGCGATCGAAGCCTGCCCTTTCCACTTCAAGGGCGAGCGAGTGACGATCACCATTTCCATGGGGCTGGCAACATTTCGTGCTGGAGAACACAGCGATCTGGTGCTGAAAAGAGCCGATCAGGCGCTTTATCGCGCTAAAAATGCAGGCCGTAATCGGGTCGAGCTGGGCTGAGCAAATTGTTCCATTTTGTTTAAATCCGCCCACTGACCGTCGAGACGCAAGGCAGTACGTTACACTGTTGCATTACTGTCTTGCGTGTACTGCCTTCTGCCATGAAATTCTTTGCCCTCCTCGCTTCGTTGCTCGTTCTGGCCGGTTGTGCCAGTGGCCCGCGCTACAACACCAGCCACCCTTCGGCCAATTACGACAGCCGCATTCAGTTTGTGGTCGTGCATTACACGTCGGCCTCGCTGGAGCGCTCGCTGCAGTTGCTGACCCACGGCGAAGTCAGCAGCCATTACCTGATCGGCGACGACAATAGCGGTACGGTCTACAAACTCATGGATGAGAATCAACGCGCCTGGCACGCCGGCGAAAGCCAATGGCAGGGGCGTACCTGGCTCAACTCCAGCTCGATCGGCATTGAAATCGTCAACCCGGGTTTCAAGGACACGCCGAGCGGGCGTCTGTGGTATCCGTACAGCGAGGCGCAGATCCAATCGTTGATCGCCCTGCTCAAAGACATCAGCAAACGCAACGGCATCAGCCCGCGACACATTATCGGTCACAGCGACATCGCCCCCTTGCGCAAACTTGATCCGGGGCCATTGTTCCCGTGGAAACGCCTCGCTGCTGAAGGCTTGGGCGTCTGGCCGAACGAACAGGCGGTAGCGCGCCAGCAAATGCTGTTCAACAGCAGTGAACTGCCGAGTATCAGTTGGTTCCAGGCACAACTGGCGCACCTGGGTTATGACACGCCGCAGACTGGTGAACTGGACGTCGCCACGCGCCACGTCCTTGCAGCGTTCCAGATGCACTTCCGCCCTTCGCGCTTCGACGGCACGCCGGATGCGCAAACGGCGGCACTATTGCTGGTGCTCAATCAGACAAAATAATGACGCCCGCCCGACGGTCAGGGCGAAATTGCAATCAGCAGCTATAACTCATTGGTAATTCTTCGGATATTCCTTGATGGCTGCTACCCGAGAGACGTTGCGTAGCTGGTTTTATCGCCCCTGGTTTTTGGCGATGATCGCGGCTGTCCTCAGTGCCAGCCTGCTGATCGCCGGCGGAATGTTCGTGGCGATGCGCCAGGTCGAGCAAAGCGAAAGCCAGCAAATGAACGCACAAGGCGAGCGGTTCCTCGCCCGCCTCGAACAATTGTTCGGCCAGTTGCGTGAAAGTCTCGATGATCTTGAAGCGCAGCCATTGCGCAGTTGTGACGATGAAATGATCGCCACCCTGCAGCAGGTCACCTTCAATTATCGCTTCGTGTATGAAGCAGCTTATATGGACGCTTCGCGGACCTGCTCGAACCGTCCGCGCCAGGAAGGCCTGTCGGTGGTTCGCGCGCCGGATATCAAAGGCCCGACTTACAGTTATTGGCTGAACACCACCACCGAACCCGATGAAAACCGTGCAGCGCTGATGCTCGGACGCGGCAATTTCCGCGTGGCCACCTCGCGCGGGCATCTGACCGACATGGTCGATCTGTCGCCCGGCAGCAGCCTGCTAGTGGTGCTCGATCACGGCACCCGGGCCATCCCGGTGCTCGGCATGGCGCAAGACTGGCCACCCACGGAACACTGGCCACCAAAGAGTCGCGATGCCCTGCAAGTCACGCAGACCCGGCTGATCTACCGCATGCCCACGGATAATCCGGAGTATCAGTTGGTGCTGATCACACCCAGAACCAGCATGCACATCCCGGCTATCTGGTGGTGGATGATTCCGGCGTGCGTGCTGCTTGGCGCCTTTTCGGGTTTCTTCGTTTTCCTGCTGGTGCGCCAGCGTCAGTCACTGGACGCCGAACTGCACGGCGCGATCCGGCGCGGCGAGTTGCAGGTGCTCTATCAGCCGATCTTCGATCTCGACAGCCGCAACTGCGTCGGCGCCGAGGCGCTGCTACGCTGGCGTCGCCCGGACGGCACGCTGACCAGTCCCGACCTGTTTATCCCCATGGCGGAAAACACCGGACAAATCCGCCAGATGACCGACTTTGTTCTGCAGCGCTTGCTGGAGCAACTGGGCCAGTTGCTGCGCGCCAATCCGCAGCTGTATATCTCGGTCAACCTTGCAGCCTGTGACGTGATGGTGCCGCGCATTGGCCAGGTCATGGCGCGGCTGCTCACGCTCCATCGCGTCGCCGCGCGGCAGATTGCCTTCGAAGTTACCGAGCGCGGTTTGATTGATGTGGTGGTGGCGCGGGAAAACCTGCAAGCCTTGCGCGATGTCGGCCATCAAGTATTGATCGATGACTTCGGCACCGGCTACTGCAGCCTCGCCTATCTGCAGACCTTGCCGGTCGATTGCCTGAAAATCGACAAAGCATTTATCGATGCACTGGGCCATGACGCAGCGAGCAGCGGCGTCGCCCCGCACATCATTCACATGGCCCAGGCGCTGGATCTGAAGGTGATTGCCGAAGGCATCGAGCTGGAATCGCAGGCTGAGTTGCTCAGCAGCGAAGGCGTGAAATTCGGCCAGGGCTGGTTGTTCGCCCATGCGCTCAGCGCGGTGCAGTTCATCGAACTGATCACCCGTGGCCGACGCCTTGCCGGACGGCGAATGGACGATGAAGCCTAGACCGTCAGCGCCATATAAAACTGCGTACCTTGCCCCGGTCGCGAGTAAACGCCCATGCGTCCGCCATGCAGCTGGACGATTTCCTTGCACAGCGCCAAGCCCAGACCGGCACCACCCTTCTTGCGCCCTACCTGTACGAACGGTTCGAAGATCCGTCCTTGCTGACCGTAGGCAATGCCTTCGCCGTTGTCTTCAACACTGATGATCACTCGCTCGCCGTGCCGGCGTGCCTGCAAGCGGATCTGACCGTTGCGGGCGGTATGGCGCAGGGCGTTGTCGATCAGGTTATCCAGCACGCGATCGAGTTGCGCATGATCGGCCTGCAAACGTGGCAACGGCCCCTGCACCTCGACATTCAGGGCGATGCCCTTGGCCGCCGCCGAATCGGCAAAGCGTAGTTGCGCCTGCTCCAGCAAGTCTTCGATGGAGCATGGTGCCAGGGTGAGTTTCTGCAGGCCATTCTGATAACGCGAGAAGTTGAGCAAGTCATTGATCAACTGCATCAGGCGCTGCATTTCCTCATTCACGGTGTCGAGCAGATCGGCCTCTCGCGACTCCGCGGGATACTTCGCCCGTTCGCGGAACAGGCCGAACGCCATGTGCATGCCGGTGACGGGGGTGCGCAGCTCATGGGAAGCGCGCAAGACGAACTCGCTGCGCACCCGTTCGAAGGCGCGTTGCTCGGTGACATCGTGCAGCACCATCACCGCGCCGAGGATATGTCCCTGGGTGTGGCTGACCGGGGTCAGGCTGTAGGTCAGCAGGCGGGATTCGCCGTCGACCTCGATGCTCAAGTCTTCCGGCGCGCGCTCCAGGGAGCCGCCGCGCAGCACCAGCTGCAGCTGCGAATCCAGCTCTGGTCGCTCCAGCGCCGTGCCCAACCCTTGGCCGAGACGATCATCTTCCCAGCCCAATTGTCGCTGGGCCACTGGGTTGAGGTGCTCCAGATGCCCTTGGCGGTCGATCATCAGCAAGCCGTCATCGATGCTGTCGAGCACCGCTTGCAAGCGTTGCTGACCGGCGAGCAGTTCATCAACGTTGGTCGCCTGGTGCTCGCGAAGCGCCTCGGCCATCAGGCCAAAGCGTTTGGTCAGCAGGTTCATTTCCATCGCCGAGGAAATCGGCAGGGTCACTTCAAAATTGCCCTGGCCGATATTGTCTGCGGCTTTCGCCAGCGCCTCGATCGGCGCGCCGAAACGCCGAGCAATGCCGTGGGCCGTGATAAAACCGATGATCAGCACCGCCAGCCCGACAAAGCCAAGCAGACCCGCAATCAACAAGGCACGGTCGCGCGCCTCACGCTGTACCGCGTTGATGTTGTCCAGTGCATGCTTGTGTTCGGTGATCAGTCCGTTGCGCAGTGTGTTGAAGCGCTCTCGAAAGTCGGCGCTGCTGCTCATCGAGCTGGCCGGGTCACGCGACAAATCGAACGCTTCCAGAAAGCTCAGATAATCCGCTTTTGCCCGACTGAAGCCATATAGCCGGCCATCGCCCTCTTGCTCTTGGGCGATGCCTTGGTCCAGTAACTCGAAGTAATGCTGTTTCGACGCTTCGAACGCCACCGGATCAGGCTTTTCCGCCAGCATGATGATCAGTTGATCACCCAGCGTCTGGCGCAGCTTGAGACCCAGATCAAGGGTGACGAAGTTGCTGCGCACCAACGCCTCTTGCGTTCCCGCCATCTGCATCACGCTGACCAGCCCGAGCAGCAGCCCGAGCAAGGCCACGGTGATGAGCGCGGAAATACTCAAGAACAAACGGGTCCGCAACTTCATCGCCAGTTTCATCGCCGGGCGCTCACAGGTTGTACTGCTTGCGCTTGCGATACAGGGTCGAAGCGTCGATGCCGAGGGTTTTTGCCGCTTGATCCAGCGTGCCGGCGGTGGCGAGAACCGCGCCGATGTGGGCTTTCTCCAATTCGTCGAGGCTCAATGCCGCACCGACTCGAGGGGCGTTGTTGACCGGTTGTTCGGCCATACCGAGGTGGCTGATTTCCACACGCTCCTGCGGGCAGATGATGCTTGCCCGCTCAACCACGTTACGCAGCTCGCGAATGTTGCCCGGCCAACGGTAGCCCAACAGTGCCTCGCGAGCCTCGTCGCTGAAGCCCCGTGCCGGGCGCGCATACTCTTTGACGAAACGCGCGAGAAAGCGATCGGCCAGGGTCAGAATGTCCTCGGCGCGCTCGCGCAAGGGCGGCAGATGCAGGGTGATGACATTCAGACGATAGAGCAGGTCTTCGCGGAAACGCCCGTCTCGGACCATGTCTTCGAGGTTGAGGTTGGTTGCCGCCAGAATACGCACATCGGCGCGACGGGTGACCGGATCGCCCACCCGCTCATATTCCTTGTCCTGAATGAAACGCAGCAACTTGGGTTGCAAAGTGAGCGGAAAATCGCCGATCTCATCGAGAAACAGCGTACCGCCGTCGGCCTGATTGACTCGACCCAAGGTGCTCTCGCTAGCACCGGTAAACGCGCCGCGACTGTGACCGAACAGCTCGCTTTCCATCAATTCCGCCGTCAGCGACGGGCAGTTGATGGTCACGCAGGATTTCTTCTCGCGCTTGCTCCAGCCATGAATCGCTCGAGCCAGTTCACCTTTACCGGTGCCGGACTCGCCGAGGATAAGAATGTTGGCGTCGGTGCCGGCGACCTGGCGTGCTGTTTCCAGTACCACTTTCATTGCCGGGCTGTGGGAGTCGAGACCGTCCTTCGGTTTGCGAATCTCGCCTTCGAGAGCTTCCAGGCGCGCTGACAGTTGGCGCACTTCCAGCTGTTTGGCGGTGGCCAGACGCAACTGATCCGGGCTGCACGGTTTCACCAGATAGTCGGCCGCGCCTGCCTGGATCGCATCGACGGCGGTATCGACAGCCGAATGCGCGGTGACGATGACCACACGCATCCACGGCGCCTGAATGCGCATCTGCGCCAGTACGTCGAGACCGTTGTCTTCGCCCAGACGTAAATCAAGGAAGCACAGGTCGAAGACCTGGCGTTGCAGCAGCGCGTCGGCCTGAGCCGCGCTGTTGGCTGTGGCAACCGTATAGCCTTCGTCTTCGAGGCAATAACGGAAGGTACGCAGGATGGCAGATTCGTCGTCCACCAGCAGAATGCGGCCTTGATGCTCAGTGGCAGATTCCATTTTTCCTACGCTCCATAGTGATTGGTCTTGGGTTAGTCCCGGAAAAATCGGGCAAGTTGCATGGTTGATTCTGAACGATGCCAGCCATAGGAGGGTAGCTCTCTCCTGCCATTACGGCCAAGTTGTTGGTTTTGCTTGTTTTTTAAACAATCACCGATTTGCAGGGCATTCCCTGCGTACTTTTCTGACATCTGCGCCCTGCTCTCAATTCCATAAGAATGAAATCTCCTACGAAAAAATCGTGCATTGCGCACGATCTCAGATGCCCCATCGTGCAGGATGCGTCGCAAACGTTTTTTAGCACGCACATAAATCATTGATTTTATTGAATATTTTCCAATTAAAAAACTGGCATGCAGGCTGCAATACCTCACTTAGCCCGGGCAGAACATGAACTGCCCTAACCGAATAAGAGTGAGGAACCCAGGATGACTCGCCAACGTGCCGCCCAAGTGCGTATCTCGCCACTGCACATCCAGCAAGGTCTGTTTGGCGTATTGGCGCTGTTGATCACCCTGATCGCTTGCCAGCAATACCTGAGCTGGGAAAACAGCCAGAAAGTTGAGCCGCTGATCTCGATCCAGCACAGCACGCAAACGCACTTCAGCGCCGTCAGCAGCAGTCAGGCCGAAAGCGCCTCGATGCGCATGATGGACGTCGATCAGGCGCAGCCGCTGGATCAACTGCCACGTGAAGAGCGTTGGGTTTTCTAAAGAGCAAACGAATTCGGGCGCACAGCGCCGGGACATGCAACACCCCTAAATAGAGAAGTAAGGAGAATCACCATGTTGAGCTGGGCAATTACATTCTTGATCATTGCCATCATCGCTGCAGTACTGGGCTTCGGTGGTATCGCGGGCACCGCCACGGGTATCGCCAAGATTCTCTTTGTCGTGTTCCTGGTGATGTTCATCGCTTCCTTCTTCTTTGGCCGTCGCGGCCGAGGTTAACGATGAGTGCGTTAAAGACACTGGCAGCCGCCCTGCTTCTGGGCGGTAGTGCCATGGCGATGGCGGCCAATGACGGCCAGGCGCGGGTCAACGAACTGCTCGCCTCTGACGAGCAGTACCGTGAGACCTGGGAAGGCGTGATAAAGAAAGAAGAGCGCGTACCGGAATGGGTGATCAACCTGTCCGGGGCCTCCGAACAACAGATGAACGCGGTTACTGAAGACGGCAACAAGTACTTGGTGGGCCCGCTCTGCGAGAATCAGGACAAGTGCCTGAACCACCGTTTGATCGTCGCATTCAGTTTCGACAAGGATGACGCCTACGCCATGCTGGTTGATGTGCCTGAAGGCCTGCCGCAAGACAAGTCGCCGACGCGACATGCGACCTATCGCTTCTTCGGCAAACCCGATCAAGGCATGCAGGATCTACTGATGGAAACCCTGAAGAAAGATCCGAAGTGGTACTGACTTGAACATGAAGGCAGCAGCCCTGCTGCCTTCCATTGCGCCCACCTGAGGAAGGCAGGCGCATGACCAAGGGGCCGGGACGTTCTGACTGTTGCAGGGTCGGAGTGACCTACGGGTACAGGGAGTGCCTGCGAGAGGGCCGGGTCAGGGTAAAAGCTGCGCCGCAGGTTCGCCGACCCACAGTGGCTCGACGGACTTGCGCTGAGCTTTCAAAAAGACAAAACATTGATCCAGAGCGTCCAGCTCGCTGTTTTTATCGCTGACACTGCGCGCGAAAACATTACGCGGTGTTTCCTGGCGACCGTATATCGACAAAAAAACCGCTTAAACAGTAGGACTTCTAGTCTTGCCACGTAGGCATTTTCCCAAAATTTTTGTCGATTTTTCTCGTTCAAAAAATAATCAACCTGCTCTGTGATGGCCGGTTCACGGCACTTATGCCGGCCGAAATGTCACAATCGAACCGGTTGGGACGCCAGTTTCAATTAAAAAAGCTCATGCCGATTCGGCATAGGGTAGGCGTTTACGGCATTAGACGGCGCAACCTTGCATCGGAATAGTTGCGCCTTTTTTCGCCTGCCGAAGA
>Ga0307510_10009876_pt1 | contig 11358 bp, 11 predicted proteins | sample 12_EM_MG_FD_207224 | JGI IMG/M metagenome (GOLD analysis project Ga0307510, IMG submission 207224) | Populus trichocarpa ectomycorrhiza microbial communities from riparian zone in the Pacific Northwest, United States - 12_EM | ecosystem: Host-associated > Plants > Roots > Unclassified | place... | reverse complement strand
GTTCATAAGCGTAATTCCATACAGAGGTCGCACTTGACCTCGCCTTCCGGTTCGAGCGCCTCTGCTGCGGTCATCATGACACATCCCACGGCAGATAAGGGGGAGAGGAGGGAGTTTTGAGAGAAGAGGAACACCCCGTCTTACTACTGGTACACTTCTTTACTTGGTTCAGATAGATGTGATGAACAAAGTAACTCCTATTTGTGGATGCCCCCACCCAAAAGCTTGCATGCTGAAATCGCAAGGTACTCGTTGAGAAAGGTGTCGCGAGACGATTATCTCCCATTGGACGTCCCTGATGGCGATGGCTCGGATATTTATCTGAGGGGGTGCCAATAATTGATATCCCCGGACCAGAGCTGCATTCCAGGGAATCAAAATCATACAACCAGTACTGTACTGTTAGCCTTAGCCTATGCCGTACTCTGAATCCTTCTACTTCGCCTTGCTTTCTCCACGTTGACAATCACGGTGCCATTGTCTACTTTTCCACTTCCCTCTCTCTATGAACGGGCCGCTCGTTGGACGTCCTGCCGGCGGTTGACACTGGTTGTATGGGCGTCTCCAGAGCTGGCCCACGTTAATGTATTTTACGGACCATCACCTCCCAATACAGCGCGTTAGATGTATGCTCATTACACAACCTGCTGCGGGGTGTTGATATTGGTGGTACCTCAAGGTATCATACCACCGAACCGGCTCATCTCGTTCAGAGGTCAACCGTCCAACCCAAGTACGACCGTCTATTGTATATCCCATGTCTCATAAAACATCAGCAACTTGGGGGAACGAAGTGGACTAACAGTCGGACATTGTACATACTTTGACGGAACTCTCGTTCAATAGAATTGGGTCAGCTGTAGAATAGAAGCGCAGTCGTCAGATCAACATACCGCTGTACTTATCAAGCGGCTTGACGGTCTTGGGGAGAAGGGTCATGCACGAGCGGTATGACATAGTCACTAGTTCTTGGTTATCCTCATTGTCTTGTCGGCAAGAGATTATCCTTGGCGGATTCCATAGAGCGGAGCATCGCCAGCCATCGATCGACATTGGCTGCAAGAGCACGTACTGCAGCCCCCTGCTACTTTTCGGCTGACAGCTCTGCTGGGGTTCCAGAAGAGGTTCCCGAACACCACCAGGACGCGAGTACCGGTAAAGGTAAGGGTAGCGGAGGCGCATGACATTGTTGACGGAGTAGAAGTCGGATGTTAGCGCATGATGGTCATGCGCTTATGTCCGACTTTCAGCCTGTACGACGACCCCGAGCTGCCCTCGCCACCCATTCTTATATTCCCAGTCCACGACCTGTAACTTATAATACCTCTTCTCTCGAACGCTAGCCCACCGGGCCCAGTGGGTTCGAATGTGTATAGAGCGCCCGCGCGCGTCATGGCGTAGACTTCCGAAGTTGTGGAAGAACAGGGCACCACTGCAGTAGGTCGCGATGATTCTACGACCGTAGGTGCGGTGCTTTGCATTTGAGTATGCGTTTGGTGTTGTGTCTCAGTAGCCGGGATGTAGCCGGTTGAGTGTGCCTGTTGGTGTGATGCAGCAGTTGCAGAAGACACGGTAGGCTGACGGTTTGTATTCGCTTGCGAGACAGAGCCACCTGCACTGCTTGATGATGCAGGTGCGTGGTCGTTCCAGTTCCTGCGCCCACCTTTGTCCTGTATGGAAAGCTCGAGCACACGCTGTAACTCCTCTTCCTCACGTCGACGCGCCTCATTATCATGCGGTGGGGGCTCGTCAGAGGGTTTGAATTGGTAATCTGTCGGAAAATTGGATCAGCACAGGGAGCGGTTGAGAAGTGAGATGACTTGAGTACTCTTTGCCTCGTTGCTCTCGTATCATTCTTCCATGATGCCGAGGGTGGGATCACTCGCAAAGTCCTCGGCCCACGTCGCGACGACTATTAACGCCCGATTCCAGACCTTGTCATGGGTGTTCTACATGATGGAAGGTGATGGGAGTCCAGTCAACTTTATATGAAGCGGAGAGATAATAAGACAAAGTTGCGCACGCGATCGGTGAATAATCTCCCCGACGCCTGGGTAGAAACCCTCGATGTGAGCTCGCTGTGAAGCTCTTTGCCGCAGTTCTTGGAGAGTGATTCAGTGAGTGGGCGAGTACAATTGCACATTTGGGTCCTGGTGAGCGAGGCGCTTGAGGGTGGCCGCGATGACGTTCCGTGGACTGGCGAAGGTTGACATCTCAATGCGCGTGATCGTGAGACAAAGACGGGAGAGCAAAGGGACTCATCCCTGGGCCTGCTTGTCCCTCATCCCGTGCTTTATCGCACAGATTGAGGATGATCTCCGAGTTCTCACTTGTCAGGGTCTCATCTATCGCTTTCACCTTTTCGCGGAGGAAAGAATGAGGATTGGGGCTGAAAGGGCATTGGCATCTGTTCACGTACTAGTACCGACGATATTGTCGTAAGGGTTTGCGGGTGTTGCCTTGAACATGGAATAGTATATTTGAGAAAATGTTGGAGGTTTATAGATGAGCCATGGATAGGAAAACGGAGGGCAAGCTCAGGATTAGGGTCTCCCTGCTTCCACTCTCCACCCTCCGAGTCCCCTCTTCTTCCTACAGTCGCTCCTAGATACAAGGCAATTGGCTGACGCGCCCAAAAACAATCGCCCCGATCTCCGAGACCGTCGACTGTTCATAAGCGTAATTCTGACTGCATGGCAAAGGTCACTTGCACTTCATCCGAGTCGCCTTCCGCTCCGAGCGCCACTCACTGCCATGAGTTATGACACCTATGGCACCTCTTCTATGCGGGTTTCTCAGATGCAGATGCAGATGAAGGGGGAGGGGCAGGTGGTTTTGAGAGAAGAAAGACACCCCGTCTTACTACTGATACACTTCTTTACTTCGTTAACCAACTCGCTTCGCTTCGAGATTCAAGATGGATGCGATGAACAAAGTAACTCCTATCTATGATCGTGATGATGGATAATGGGACCGGAACTGCATTGCAGCTAGTATAATTAGCCCATGAATCGTGCCGTATCTGCATCCTTCTGCCCCCCTCTCTCTGCTGTCGCCACATCATGGAGTCACTGTCTGCTTTTCCACTCCCTCTCTCTATGAACAGGCCACCCGTTGGATATGGTTGGGAAGAACGCGATAACTTGACACTTGCCTCGAAAACCACGGCATTCGAAAGCGAAATAGATCGACGGGACAAATTCCTTGGAGAGCATCGCTGTGTCATCTGTGGATCTGGAGTCATGGTTGGGTTAAGGCCAACTCTCGGCGAGCGTAGCCTCATTATCAGGGACACAGAGCAGGAACTCGTAAGTCGAGTCGGAAGCGCATTTGACCCTGCCTGATGTTGAAATGAGACATAGTGGTCAGAGCTCTACCTTCATAAGTGGTTCCCTCCCCAGGCCACAAGCCTTCCTCAACATGAGCCGCGTAATGCCCTAACCATGTGTCCGAACCATGACAGCTCGTTCAATGCATATTCTTTCTTTATACGGTTTGTCCCTGGTGTGAGTTTGGTTCCCTTCTTCGGGTCAATTGTTCAACAAGAAACAGATTCGCAAGTTTGTGTTTATCAACTACTCCGGTGAACCCCAACTTCAGCCATTCCATGGTAAAGCCATCGCGCTTGACATTCGAGATCACTATGCTCCATTTCCTTCCCTATTCATCATCCGCGAGATGCGTGTCCGCGCATTCCACCCATTTCAACCCGACGCTCCAGCCATTTCTCATGACTTGTCTTGGCAAGACTGGATCTCGTCGGATGGTTTCTTTGATGACATATCGGGTTCTTGCAATCGTGCGGCTCTGCCAGAAAATGGTAATGACGATAAGGGCGGCCCTGCCAGTGCGCAAACACAGGTGCCTACGACGGGTGGAGGCGGCGGGTCGGCTGTTGGACTCGCACTAGAGCTGAATTTGGATGTCATTGCTGAGATCCTCTCAGCGACGCGTGCGATGCCGTCATGGAAGGCCTGCCAAATGGAAGGGACAAGTTGGACTGGGACGGCGGAGGAGAACATACAAAAATATGTCTCCTCCATTGGTGTGGAAGGCCTTCCACCTCCTTGATTTCTACCCGTAGGTCTGAGAGGCAGCCGGAAGCTGGCATATTTTATTCTGCCAGTGGTCATATGAATGTGTACAATCCTGTTGTATGTTTGGAATGGTCAAGACGAACTAATATATTAAGCTTCTACCTGTTGTATGAACCTACATGTGATAAGTGAAATATGAATGATGGTACGAAAAGTACTACAACTTACCCTCAGTTCAGATCCATCAGTACAGATTTTTTTTTTCTGAAAAGTACCCCAAAAGGTGCGAAAAAAAAAACAGAAAATTAAAGCGCTATTTATAATCTACTTCTCTCTTGGAAAAACAGCCACCAAAAAATGGAACATACAAAGATGAATGAAGGCGGTGAAGATGCTGCCCACTATTGTGAGGATCTCAGTGATTACACTCAACCCCTCTGCCATTCCTCTTGTCCTCCTTGACCTGCCTTCATCTGTCGGTCTGTCACTTGGTTCACAAGCTGTTACCAATCTTCAGCCTGTGCTTGCTGGTCCACTGCCCAAGTCCATCCCTCCGCCGCCTGTGCAAGCACGTTTGAAAGCATTCATGACACTGTCAAAGAGTCTTTCTGATTCGATCCACTGTTGCCATGGCAGGTTTGAAGAAATTTCTGGAGCAACAGGCTGGAAAGGGTGGGCCCCTCAGACGTGGTATTCATGGATGATGAAGAGTGAGGGAAAGGGGCAAAGCAGTTTATTGATGTCCAGGGCAATCGTGTTGCCATGAAATGTATTATATGTGAGGTAATTTGTATAGTTGATGAAGACGAATTTTTGAGCCTGTTTTAACAAAGTTCTTGTTGAACACTTGGCCTGACTTGGAAGAGAACAAGAATTAACTCACATTGGGGATGTATCACCAAACACAAGGTGATGAGCCATGCAACTGCCATGCACAACAACAGACCATTCCGTGGATCTGTCTCAAGGTGTGGTTTGGCAGCAAGTGGGATCCACCCATTCTGTTTGAGGTCAGACCACTGTGTTATTGCAAGAAGTGCAAACAGCTGCAGCCCAAGGTCATGATGACAGCCTCTGGGTTTGTCACCCAGGGCCCATGAACCTGCATTAGCCTAAGAAATTGGCCAGACTGGGGATTGAACCCAGGAATACTGGTTATATTCCAGGTGCTCTACCACTGAGCTACCTAGCCTTGAGGGATCAAGGTGGATTGCCTCCTTTGTTACTTAACATGTAAGCAGATTGCATGTCCAACATGTGTGTCATTTCAATATGAGGCAGAGCCAAATCTGTTCAACTTACAACCATTGGCTTCATTTTTGGAATGATGTGGCAGTATTGCAGGAGGTCATCAACATCGTCTCCACAGACAACACAACAAGGTATGCCAAGGAATTTGTTGCGTCTGTTGATACCAGTTTTGAATGCTATGGTGCCAATCGACGTATTGTTGCACTGTGGCCAAAGATAATCGGCAGGAGGGCCATTGGTGGAAAGGGGGAGGGGAAGGGCACCCAGAGATATCATGGTTACTCCTTAGCTTGTGTGTTGAAGAATGAGAACTGGGGGACAAAGGTGCATATCGCACAGTTTTTATGGTAATGCTTGGAATGCAAAATACGGGGCATGGGAGAGCATAAGACGTCACATTGTGCCTTCAATGTGGGACAATTTCTTGCAGGTTCAATTCCCGGCCAGGCCCTACTTTTTCACTGTCGTCCATGCTTTTTGGCTGAATTGTTTCCTTGGCACAGCTCAGTTCCATCTATCACAGAAAATTGTTTATTGTACACATGCAGTTGAAAATACATAGGAGAGCTGCAGCTCGCCTGGGAAGTCTAGATAACAGATACAGATGGAGAGGCGTTGAGCTTGCTGGTAGGGCTTAAAAAAGCCACCACCGCAAAGCCCTAGGCATTGGTGCCCGGGAAGTATAGCGAGGCAGGGTGCGGGCGCAAAGTCAAGACACTGCCATCAGAGGGCAGGCGCAAACCCGGGGCGCTGCTGCTGAAGGGCGTCCACATGCTTGAAGTCCCACAACAAGAGGGCAAGCGTGAACTCAACATGCTACTGTGAAGGGGCCCAACAGAGGGCAAATGCGAATGCGATTGGCAGCTGTGAGGGAGCACAAGTCCATGCACGAGATACCCCCATGAAGGGGTGAGTGAGTGGGAACGCCAGGAAGTCAAGTTTGGTCGAACGCAGCAGGAGGCACAAACTCGGCACTGTTGCAAGAGCACACTGGACAGAACATCAGCAAGATGACACACAGCTGGAGTACTGGAACTTCTGGAGTTGCTGGGCAACTGGTCCCAGTCATCCCAGGCTGCGATCTCCTTTGATTCCACCCATTCCAGCCAACCTAGTCTTCCAGTGACGCGATCTGGGCCCAGGTCTCCCAGAAACAAGGAATTTTCCAGAAATGAGGATTTTCCTATTGGTTCCACCAACGCCATGTGGAGTGAAGGCTTCCACCAGTGCCATGTTAGTTCCACCAGCACCATGTGGAGTGTCGGCTTTCCCTGTCATTGTAGTACTGAGCTACCATGTCTGAGATATCACTGCATAAAGATTCCTTCAAGTGTGGTGTAATTTATAACATGTCAACAGTGGATGTATACGCTCCACCCCGCAGTCGCTGCCATTTTGGTACTCAGCCTGTAGCAATGCACCATAACTTACTTTTTTTTTTTTTTTTTTTTGAATTCAAAGTTTATTCTCCACTGTTTACACAACAAGAGATTGCGGTGCTACAAGAACACTACATAAGAGACCCAGGGCGTATATAACGGAATGTCGAGCAAAACGGAGATAAGTAAAACAGAAAGCACACAGTGCTTCAGGCCTCAAGCCGACCGAGAAGTAGATCATGGGGGGTCAGGGCGAGGGGGTAGGGGACGGAGAAGAGAGTTGCTACATATGAGAAAGGTGGCAAGCGCCTCAGCGCCTTTCACAGTCCAAAATAAGTAATGAAGGGAATAGTCCTTAAGAATGCAGGAACAAAAAATCGAAACTAAGGGGCAGTCAGACAGGATGTGAGGGGCAGAATGAAGAACGGAAGTGTCGGCCACCCCCACCCTCCCTCAGCATGATCCCCAGGGGGTACTGAGTAGGGTTGTGATCCTCCCTTTGCAGGGTTCCCCATTACAAGGAATTCCAGGATCTGCTCGCCTTCACTGATAAGGTCTGGCAAGGGGGGTGGGAATCAACTTAAGCTATCAGGCATCTTAGTAGCCGGATAACCGACAGAGGATAAGTCCTCTCAAGCCAGGACTGGGGCACTAACCCTGCCTGCTATGGTCCGGACAAGGGGTTCACCCCCCTGCTTTCCCGTTCCCAGCACTTGGCTTTGCACATGCCCATTTGGGCGCAGATTTGCCAAGTGTCTGGATCTCTGTCTTGCCAGATTTGACCCAATTAGTGCTCAATAGGCAACCTATTGGGAGTCCATCTGACTAACGACCCCTGAGCTGAAGCCTGGGGCACTGGGTGGCCTGTCCACTTGCGTGGTCGGCTTGTTTTTAAATCCTTTTCCCAGTTTTATCAAACCCTTATCTCCCCATCAGGGAAGTCCCTTTCGGGCCGGGAACCCATTATCCTGGCTAGGTGGGTTACCCATTAGGGCATGTGGTGTGGGCCATTTTTTGCCTATGGCAGGGATCGAACCCGCAGCTGCCAGATCGCCAATCACAGCAGCTTCAGCCTCCCTTCGGATGAGCGATACCACTGGACCACTAGGGCCCCTACCATAACTTACTCCCTGCTGGTGAGCTTGGCAACATTGGCAAGTTCCAAGACTTGCCCAGGGTCTTCGATGACAGCGTTGATGCTGCATGTGTATGTGGTGTACCCTTGCACATCGCGATGACAAGGCTGTGCCGTTTGAGCAAGAGCACAGGCATTTGCGCAGGCAGGTCATCATGTAGTGTACTGTGGGCTGTGACCGTCGCAGCATGGCGCTTTTGGTGTTGGTGGCCACAGTGTTGTGGTGATGATAGTGGTGATGGTGAAGGTGATAATGGCAGATGTTGGCAGCAGCGGCAACAGCGACCCGAGAAGTTGCATTGCTGAGGCAGGGTGATGTGATGGCTATGTGTGATGGCGACGGAGCAAGGGTGTACGCGGCCAATAACGCCGGGGCCAGCGCAACCACTGAACAGGCCCACATGTAGGCTGCACTGTAGGGCAGATGAGAGCACAAGCCTGGCACGGTCGTGAAGGCTGACACAGACACAAAGGAAGTCGGACCCCTGGGCCTTGACATGCATGGATGAGGGGGAGTGCTTCCGGCCTGGGTGCTGCACTTGCCATGGCCGAGGGCACTGCCGGTGTCGGATCTGCTGGCGGGGCTAATAAAGCCACCATTGCAGCATCCAAGGCATTGAGGCCCTGGGCGTATGGCAAAGCAGGGGGAGGGCAAGTGCGAAACGTCACCGCAAGGTGAGGCCCGACATCGGGTTGATGCACCGCTGCGAGAGGGTGAGCGAGTGCCCATTGAGTCAGGGAGGATGCATTGTGAGGGTCACTGATGGGTTGGGGCCTGCAGCAGGAGGGACCTGTCAGGACACAGAAATAATGCGACCCAATGAAGGGTACTCACCTCTGAAGACCGCAGAGGAAGGGGCATGTTGTGACATGGGAAGGTAGCAACCTTGCGAGGGGCGCCGACACGCTGGGGCCCGCAGAGAATGGGCAACAGTGCGACCAAATGAAGGGCACTCACCTGAGTCACCTCTGGAGGCCACAGACAAGGCGATATGTTGCAACACGGTAAAAAGGCGACCTCGCGAGGGGCGCCGATGCATGGAAAGAAGTGGCTGAGCGAGGGGTACATACAATCTGAAGACCGCAGAGGGAGGGACACATCAGGACACAGAAAGATAGTGAATAGACAAGGGTACTCACTGTCTGGACCACAGAAGGAGGGACACGTCGGGGTACAGAAAGAAAGCGACTGAGTGATGGGCACTCATGAGGGAGCGACTGCAGAGTGAGGGTCTTGTGGATGAGTGCGGACAGGCGGTCTGTATGAGTTCTGTATGGTGAGAGACTATTGAATTGCACACTTCAAAGCTTCACACGCGAACCACAAGCCATGTGACTTGGATTTGGATCAACAAACACTCAACAAACAGACCGTGAGCCCCGCTTACCAATCGCTGTTGGTTCGGTACCGAACCAAGTTCTTTTCAGTGTTGGTGTTGTCTTTTCCACATTGCAATGATGACCCACTCTCTGACTTTGATATCTACACTCTCGATGGCTTCAATATTGATGGGAATTCTGAGAATGTGGAAGAATCCTGCTGACTTTTTGGAGAAAATGGCCATTGGAGTAAACTCGCTGTCGCTCTAGTTTGCATGGACATAACCCAGTTTCATTTACAGTGACCAAGTTGGAAAAGTGCTGGTCCCCCTGTCACGTTGGTCCCTCCTCAATCAAGGTAAATTGCTCTGGTAGTTCTGAAGGACATTAACCCAGTTTTGTTGACAGTGTCCTTGGAGGGTAGCCAGTCCCCCCACTGGTCCCGCTGTTGGTTCTCCTGTTGGTCCCCCCCATTGGTCCCTCCTCATTCCAGGTAAAATCACTCTGGTAGTTCTGAAGGGCATTAACCCAGTTTTTGTTCACAGAGTCCTTGGAATGGAGCCGGCCCCCCACTAGTCTGTCAGTCCTGCTGTTGGTCCTGCTGTTGGTTCCTCCTCAATCCAAGTAAATCACTCTGGTTGCTCTGGTGTCAACTGGTGAGAGTTGGAAATCTGTATAGTTTGAGATTCCATGCTAATATTGGGGTGGTTCTTTTTATTTATTTTGTTACAGCTTTTTGCCACGCTTCACAAATGGAGGAGCAGGGTCCACGAACCCATCGACTTTACCACAGGTACCCTTGATGACGTCCATATGGGACATGTCCCTTTTTACTGTTGCCTATTAGCACCAATATAACTGTTTTGTTCAAAGAGATGATGTGTGATTATGTGCAAATATCCAGATCTACCGATAATTCCACTGGACATCCTGAATTATGAACTCACACTGGAGCCAGGTGGATATTCTGGTACTACAATGTGAATCTGGGACATTGCTATTCTTCTGGTTTGATGTCATATTCTGGATCTATGTCGCTGATCTGGCTCTATGAGCCAAAACTGGAAGGCTGGCCCCAGAATGTCATTAAAAGTCTGGGCTAGTCTTCTGGATCCAGACGGATTGGGAACTGGCTGGATCTGCTGGGAGAGCTGGTCCCAGCATATCCAGTGACTTGTCATCTTGCTGATGAAGGGACAGTAAGCCAGAGCCAGCCAGAAGCCGAGCCGCCTGAACCGGCCCAGTTTTTTTTCGAGCCGAGCCGAGCCGAGGGCCACACCGATGTGCTCGCCAAGCACCGTCTCAAGCGTCTTGCGGCCATAGCGAAAAGGGTCCCCAGAGGTAAGCCACCGTTACTCGCAGAGATCGAGACGCCATTGGTATGCTTTTTTCGCCCTCATACACACACACGTACATCTGAAGCTGAGGTGTCTACAGGATACTGCATTCCACCCATCAGCATTCGGTGGGCCACTCGATGCCGTGCTTTGCCTACAAGATCGCATGTACCCAAAGCAGAAGGTGCTGATCGTGCTACCGTTCCTCGCTGACGGTGTCCTAGCCCTCGATGGCTCCAAGGCCGAGGGTACATTTTTTTTCGGTTGCCGGGCGATTCGGATGCTGTAGCCGGTCTCAAGATGTGGCTCGATCGCTGTTCATACACGCTCGAGGGTGTCGATAATCCGCACGTACCTGCTTCGCTATTCAAACACTGACTGCATGAACTGGTTGACCCGCTCCTACCTTCGGAGATGTACAGCGACTGCATCGCGTTCGCAAGTGACGCAGAGGTATGCTGTGCCGCCGTCGAGCGGCTGCCGACAGCCAACCGCCCGCCACGTGGTGCCGTTCGTCATCAGCCTCCTGCAACTGTTCCTCGATGAACGTGTGCTAGCTGCTCCTAAGATGACGAGCGCGAATCTCGCCTTGGTCATGGCACCAAAGCTGCTGCGATGTGGGCCCGACTCGATGACTGTCGTATTCAACAACGCCCAGTGAGTCTTTGTTCGTCTGTACCTCCCCCAGGATGTCACGATTTCCGGAACGCTTGCCCCTGGCTGACTGTACCCCAGCGTGGGCACTCCGTAGACATGTTTGGATTACTCTTGTCATGTTTGTGCTTGTATCGTTGTCGTCCGTTCGCCGTCTAGATAGCCTTAGACATACAAGCTACATCGCTCTCTTCTCCTGCGGTGATTGACTCGTTTGGCTCGTGTTTCACAAAACTCATGGAATA
>Ga0307510_10009875_pt1 | contig 11358 bp, 10 predicted proteins | sample 12_EM_MG_FD_207224 | JGI IMG/M metagenome (GOLD analysis project Ga0307510, IMG submission 207224) | Populus trichocarpa ectomycorrhiza microbial communities from riparian zone in the Pacific Northwest, United States - 12_EM | ecosystem: Host-associated > Plants > Roots > Unclassified | place... | reverse complement strand
CACCATCCGCTATGCTGACATATGTGTGTATGCTATTCCCTTGCGCTTGAGCAGCGCCTCGATAAGCTTCATACCCTCAAGAACCTTCTCTTCCTCGAGACGCCTTCCGACGATCTGTACACCAATGGGCAGACCGTGCATATCATCAGCATCGTAGCACTTGAACGCATCACGCTCGACCTTGTTCCGTGGCCGAAACGAAGGCGCCAGTTTATCGAGCGCGCGATCCACGCGCGTGATGGGCATGACGCCTGCGGTGTAGTCAAGCTGCGTCCGCCAATATCAGTCACGATGTACGGCAGAGAGAAAGGGTGAAGAGAAGGGGCAAGTGCGCGACACCAACAATGTTGAACAAGAACGTATACCCGCAGGCCTTCCACAGACGCCCGCTGTCTCCATGTCTTATGGCGGGCAGCGCGTTAGGCACAGTCAGCACGAAATCGAGATTTTCCTCTTTCCAATACTCGAACCACTCGGTACGATATCCCTCGCGCTGTCCGACGAGGCGGTAGAACTCCTGGCCGTCTTTTATGTACCAGCCCTCGACGAGCGAGGCGTAGACCGGGTCGCGGAGGATGTAGCGGTGGAACCAGGCGTAGAGCTTGATGAGGATTCTGGGAAGGCGTAGTGCGAACATCCCGGCTGCCACGCCTGGGTCGTTGGACTCGCACCAGCGGATGGGTGAGGACCCTGTCACGACTGAAAAAGGGTCAGTCGGTGACACACGCAGTCGGGGGGAGAATATCCCCGTACACGCGTTTGTCATGAGTTGCGATCCAATTTGTAGAGCGCGAAGTGGGCTGGGAGGATCACTAAGAAGTAAAAAAAGACTAAGCGAAGGAAACAGCGTGGTGGGAATATACAGACATATATACGATCTCGTGTCCGTCATCTCCTAGAAGGGATGTGACGATTTGCAGAGCCCGCTTGCACGGCGGAGAGGGTGTCACAACACCTGTTGAAAAGACGAAGTAGGTTCCGTGGGGGGAAAGGGGGGATTGAGTCTCATACCATCGTCCCATAGGATCCCCAGCCTCATCTTCTTGGGGAGCTCGACACGTCGCCAAGGTAGCGGAACGCACTAAAGGACGACCGTGAAGCCCACGCCAACTCTCAAAGGGAGGCATTGATGACGTACCGAAGGATCGTACTCCCAGGGTTTCATGCCTACGATAGCACGCCAAAACGTTTCCAAATCTTCCAGGGTCCTTGTCATTGGCGAATTGACAGATGCGACACCCTCTTGTCCGACCGTGGAAGTCACGGTCCCGCCCTTCGGAAAGCGTTGTGTAGATGCCTTGATTGCATGGATACCGCTGTAATGAGCTGGAATGCGAACGGAACCCGCCACGTCCGTCCCGATCCCCAGTCTAGAGCCGCCACACGCAAGGAGCGCTGACTCGCCACCCGAAGACCCACCAGGAGAGTGTTCGGCAGAGGAAGGGTTTGTGGATCTCCCCCAGACATCAGAGGCCGATTCAAAAGAAAGAAGAGTAATTGGGACATTTGTCTTGACGAAAGGATAGGCACCGGCGTCACGCAGGATCCGAACAATCGCGGCATCCTTTTGGAGAGGGACCAGACAGGAAGGACTGGAATATCCGATACAAGATGCAAAGCCGGCGACGCCCACGGTGTCTTTTAGGCTGACGGGCATCCCGGCAAGGGGACCTGCCTTGTTGCAACCCCTCGCCCAGGTTTGAGCCTTTTGTATCATCACCTCGGTTAAACAGTTTGTCTTCCGATGGGCATCCAGAGCCTTTTTACTGTAGGCCAGTAGAACGTCTCCTGGGTCGAGGCCTCCGCCTTGAACCTTGGCAACCAAGGACGCTATGTCTTGGATGAGGATTTCCCTGTCACCCGCGGTAAGCGGGGCACGATATTCATACGAAAGGCCATTGATCCGATCCTCTCGCTCTTTCTGCTTGTTGTGACTGCGAGAAAATGGTTAAGAATGATATTGTACACTCTCGGGATGTGCTAACCAGGCTCTCCTGTGTGCTAGGTAGGAAAATATCATGGTGGTGTGATCCAACAAGATTTTGTACGTACAATCATTTCTTCTGCTCTTTTGTGGGCCGAGTTGTGGTGATAACGAGACCAGCCCATTTATGGAAGGAGACGCGCCATTCCGACACTGGCGAGAGACTCTCCCTTCGCCTCGTCACCTATGGCCAACGCTGTCCAACGCCCTCTAAAAGGATCAAGGATATCCACTTTTTATCCTGTAAAAACCCTTCCAGCCCTCTCTTCCTTAGATAGCGCCTTCCAGATTCAAGAGTTCATCTCGCTAACCATTCGTTTGAACATACACGATGTGTCGGCCATAATCTCCACTCCAGGTTCAAGAGCCAGCGCAGAAGGCGACTCTGACGACAGTAATCTCGTAACAAGTGACGAGGGTGATGGAGAGAAGGACGGAAAGTGCGAATTTGCCGTAGACGAGGCATGTTGGATTTACGAACAGTTGCGGTATGTCCTATTCGACGCCTCGACAAAACACACAAGAACTTACCGTATCACTCCCAGACGACTTGCGCAGGATCTTTCCCATCCGTTGATCACTATGCTGCAACAGGAATGCACGCGTGCTACATGCCCCGAGATGAAGGCGGGCGAATGGATGTATCTATGCGTCGCTCACGGCAATGACGGGGCAATGGAGGCGAGTCTCGGGATTTTTTCATGAACCGAAAAAGTCTATATCTCTGACAGACCCCGCAGCAATGCTGCGCCATCGACTACATTTTGCACACCGTGGACAGCGCGACGGCGCTCCTCAACTCACCACGAGCGTTCCCATCACGGTACGCACGCCACGCGAGCACCTAACTACGCCTTCCTTTTCGGCCCCTCTGACCCCTCTCTCGCAGGATTAACATCCCCCCTCTCTCTCATCGGCATTTTGGCTCGCTCGCGCGCCGCCTCGGGCGTATCTTTGCTCACGCTTACTTCCATCACCGCGAAGTCTTCGAACAAGCCGAAGCGGAATCGTCGCTCTACGCCCGCTTCCTCGCGCTGACGTGCAAATTCGACCTCGTCCCACCCGAATTCCTCATCATCCCGACGCGGTCCGGGCTATCCGACGATCCAGAGCCTCCTCGTCTCCTCGCCGCCGCCGTCGACCCGCAACACCAATCTGGATCGGACGACGAGAACGACGACCGTGGGCGTGGCACGCATCGGGGCTTGGGCATGGACCTTTTGGGCGGCATCGACCGCAACCCGAGCCCACGCAAGGGCCGCAACCGCACCGGAACGATGATATTCAGCGAGGCGCTCATCATGGCGGAGGAGCTGGGCAAGGGCGGCGGTTCACCTGGCCCGGAGTCCGACTCGGTTGTGCACTTATCCCCCCCTTCGACCGAAATGCCTGAATCGGAGGGTGACTTCGTACACGTCGACGTGTCAAGTCGTGAGGCGGAGGAGGAGGAGGAGGAGGAGGAGGAGGGGCACTCGGATGAAGAGCATGATGACGACAGTCACTTGGACTTGCCAGCAGAGGAAGCTACTCGCGCGTACGAACTGGAACATCTGGAGGGAGACAATATGGCGACGCTTTCTGACATACACGCGCACGTAGAGGATATCCATGACGATCAAGAACCAGAACAGGACGTTACGGACGACGTCGAAGACACGGTGTCAGAGCACATTGACGAGGCCCCAGAACACGACGTCACATCTGCGCACGAGACCGCTGGCACCACCATCATCGAGTTGTCCCCCGCCGATGACGTCGATTCTCTAGAAGAGGAGGCGCGAGAAGAAGAAGAAGAGGAAGAGGAGGAGGAGGAAGAAGAGGAGGAGGAAGAGGAAGAGGAGGACCTTACAGACGCTATGGTGGAACCACACGACGAGGAGGACGACGCTGCCGACGCTCGCGAAGTGGCCGAACAAATCTCGGTGGACGAGCCGCATGAACAGGCGGATGCGGCATAGACGGTTGTATTTATGTTTCCCTTATGACCTTTTCCTGGTGTAACGCTGCCCCTAGCGGGCTCTTGTTCGAAAAACTTGTCAAAACTACGTTCCTGTGTATCTATCGGGTTGAGAGTGTGATTATCGCAACAAACTCGTGGGAAAAACCGTTGAGACAACGTGACTATCACGTGTGGGTACCCAACTTCGGATCCACGTGATGTCTCCTTCCTCCGTCTTGTCCGTGAACACAGAACTGAGGGATTCTCGCTAGATTTTAACAAAAACAAGCATCATTGGGTTCCCGCCCGACGTCATCCTTCCACTCCGAAACCCGATTATCGAGCCCACACCCTCAGATTTCAGGCATCAAACTGAAGTCAATGCAGCCGACGGAGATGCCCCAACTCCGGTCTGGTAACCGAGACAAATGATTTTTGTGAGATGGGGGCACATCGCAGGGAGTCGCGACATCAGAGGTAAAACCCACCGAATTGAATATCGTTCAGCCATGGCCATGCCTCATGAGATGGTTCATCCGTGGATAGGGTCCCGTATGACGAGGGCCCTGGAGCGTTTTCCCTCTCTTTGTACAGAGGAACGTCGTCCCTACGCCTTGCGTCTTCCCACGTAAAGTAAACGCGACGGTCAGTGAGCTGCATGCAGGTGATGGGTCGGTATGTCCTAGGGGTAGGGTTGACATAAGGTCGTACGAGTACGACCTTTGCCGAATCAATCGAAGGGCTTCTGTCCACATTGACGATGTAAAGCCCGTGACGCTGCAACAAGAAAGGGGGGGAGGAAAGGAAAGGAAGGAAAAAGAGGGTTGGAGAGAGATAAGTAACGTGCGAGCAACGTGGAATGTGTAGAAAGACACGGACGGTGGCCAAGCAAACACGACCATGCTCAAACGCCAGATAAAAGCATTTATCACCCAGCGATAGGCGGAGCACTTCCCCGGCAGCGGCAAGGCCGACTTCGCCGCGACAGATGCGTTCAAAGTCCCGGATGAAAATGACGCGGTTTGTGGTCGTCAATATCACGAGATCGCGACCATCCCTGGATACATGTGCTATCGAAAAAATTGCCAGTTGTAATGCCCGTATTCCATAACAGGGGACACACCTGCTCGGAAGTTCGGATGAACGTGGTCGTCGCTCCCAGGGTGCAACGACAGAACTGAGATAAACGAATTTCCGGGTTCGACGACCACACTGGGGGTGCTGTTGAAGATCAAGGAATGCGGTACATCCAACACCTTGGTTGCGTCGCGGTCCCGCGCATACACATGCAGGGCATCGGGTGAACACACGAATGCGTGTCGCTCGTTCACGTCGACGTAGCAGACGCCGCCATCCTCATTCAGATGGACATCGAGGTCGATCGTCTGCACGAGTACACCCGTGCGCACGTCATGCAGGAACGCGTGCTCGTCGTTCGCGCAAAGGAGCGTCGGATACGCGAATCGGTACGCGCTCGTGAATTCGGGGAAGGACAGCTTGGCCCACGGTCGGAAGTGGCCCTCCGACGCGTATCCGTGGTGCATCGCCGCGGCAAATGTCGACGCAAGTCGTTGTCCCTCGTCCGGCGGCGAGTGGCTTGCCACCTCGCCCTCGACAGCAAAATCGCTCGCGAGGCGCCAGACTTCCTTGTAGCCATCTATGCGCTCAAAGACGAGATATCCATTTTCGTACTCGCAGTGGGCCCTGGCACGAACGTAAGACTAGAGAACCCGTTGAGTACCTAAACGAAATGTGGCCAGGTGGGAGTGGAACGGGGGGAGGGGGTGGTTAGAGGGCTGGCCCCTCACCGGGGAGAGACTCCATAGGAGAACGCCAGAGAAGAGATGGGTCACGGCGAGCCCACCCAATATGCGAGTTGTGATGCATATGCCAGCCTTTTCATCGACTTTGATGCGATGGATGTCGCTGCCTGGCGGGGTCACCAAGCGGGGAACGACACGCCCATTCCCCTCCCAGTTTGTGCGAAGCTGAAAACACCTGCGGCCTATGAAGATCAGAAGCGCGCCCCGAGAGGCTGAGATCAGGCGCCAGGGTTCACGGAGAAGGTGGTCAGAACGCTTACAAAAGTCCTTCCAATCAGTTGCTCCGTCCCAAGGACTACCCTTGTACAAGGAGAGAGCGTCATCGAGCAGTATTGTTTCAGGTTGTACGTATCCATGAAGGACGGCAGCGTTGTGGAAGATGGTCGACTGATTTGCAGAAAAGAGGTTGAACCATTGACGAGACAAGGCGGGTAAGGAACAGAGTGTTGGGAGTGGAAGATAAGAAAGCACTGAAAGTGATAATTCAATAGGTAGAACGTGTAATAACATCGTGGATCTAGTTTCACACAAGTTCGCTAGGAAATGATATATATCCAGGTCTTCTCCGTAACGTGACGATGACAGTTGGTCATGTGGCCACGCTCCTATACGGTATGCTAATGTTCGAACCACGTTCCGTATACTCCGCTCCGACTCTTGTGCTCAATACGCACCTCGCGTCAAACATAGCAGAATACCTCAAAACTGGCCAGGAGCTCGTCGCGAGGATTGGGTAGCCACGTCGGAGTACCACGCTTGGGGTTGTCGTAGATGCGGCTCTCGCGCGGATAAGACCATCTAGGGCATCCTGTGTCGGACTGGAAAGGAATGCAGAAGGAAGGGGTAAATGATGAAGGTGAGTGAGGACAAGGGGAGGGTATGAAGGAAGGTCCCAAGCCAAAATGAGACCGGGGACCATGTTGGTCGCGAGTTGTTGCAATTTGGATGAGGAACCGAGAAATTTGATATGCTCATCTTTTTTCTCGGGGATATATCGCGTCACGTATTGCGATGACTTGACTTGATTCTTGGCTCGCAGGGTCTCTGGTGGATCGCGGGAACAGGAGCAAGGGAGACGCAAGACGAGCAGAAGTGTTCTATGTTTTGGTACGTTATTGAAAATTTCTCATGTCCAACACCATCTCAAAGCAAATTTAGTGCCTATTATAACCAGTATCATTTGACAGTAACTGTACAATGCGCCAATATCGTCCTACCGATGCTACGTTATGGACTGCCAAATCGGCATGATAACCTGGGGCTGCTATATTTGTCTCATTCTCAACTCAACCAAGCGATCGGCTGCCACTTGCATACTCCCCGAAAGCGATGCCTGATACGACGGCGTCATACTTGTACCGGGTACCATGCCCGATGGCAACGAAGTCGACTGGTGCTCGTCCTGGGCTGTTCACCTCCGCACCAGAGTCAACGTGCAAGCCTGCGCAAGATCCTCTCTTCCCTGCTGGATAGCCAAATGCAACGGAGACGACCCGTGCTTGTCCTTGGCATTCGGATTTGCACCATGCTCGATGAGTAAGCGTACGAGATCCTCTCTTCCAGTCTGGACGGCCAAATGGAACGGAGTCGACTTATCCTTGTCCTTGGTCGTGGCATCCGCACCATGCTCAAGGAGCAAGCGTGCGAAATCCTCTCTTGCCATCTCAACCGCCAATTGCAGTAGAGTCCGCCCGTCTTTGTCCTCGGCCGTCGCATCTGCACCATGCTCAAAGAGTAACTGTACGAGATCCTGCCCTTCATGGTATCTCACCACATGATGCAATGGAGTCCACCCATTCTTGTCTTTAGCTGTCACATCCGCGCCATGCTCGAGGAGTAAGTATGCGAGATCCCGCCCTTTGTTGTATCTCAATACACAATGCAACGGAGTCCACCCATTCTTGTCCTTGGCTGCCAAATCCGCGCCATGGTCGATGAGCAAGCGTGTGAGACCCTCTTCTCCCCTCGTCACTGCTGAATGCAACACAGTTGATCCATACTTGTCCTTGATTATCGTGTTTGCTCCATGCTCGAGAAGTATGCGTGTGAGATCCTCTCTTCCATTCTGGACCGCCAAATGCAACGGAGTTGACCCATCCTTGTCCTTGACTGTCGCGTCTGCACCAAACTCGAGGAGGAAGCGTGTCTGATCCTCTCTTCCGTCCTGCACCGCCAAATGCAATGGAGTCGACCCGTCCTTCATCTTGGCTGTCACGTCCGCACCGTGCTCAACAAGTAATCGTACGGTATCGTCTCTTCCCTCTCCTAACCAACGCGGATCAATGGATTCAACTTCCTCATACACGGCCCTCGCGTTGGTGTCAATGTCGACTTTCAAGAAGTGCAAGGCTTCTCCTCTCGCCAGCGCCATATGCAACGGAGTCGTCCCGTACTTGTTCTTGGCTGTTACGTCTGCACCATGTTGAATGAGCAAGCGCGCAAGGCCCTCCCTTCCATTCTGCGCCGCCAAATGCAATACAGTCCACCCATCATTGCCCTTGGCTGTGACATCCGCGCCATGCTCGATGAACAAGCGTACGAGATCTTCTCTCCCGTCCCATACCGCCAAGAGCAATGATGCGGTCACGTACTTGTTCTTGGTAGTCGCATGTGCGCCATGTTCAAAGGGGACGTGTACGGGACCCTCTCTTTTCTTCTTCACCGCCAAATGTAACAGAGTCTGCCTGTACTTGTTCTTCGCAGTCGCATTTGGGGCGTGTTCAAGGAGCAGACGTGCAAGGTCCTCTCTCCCGTTCTGCACAGCTAAATACAGAGGAGTGCAACCGTGAAGGTCCTTGGCAATCACGTTTGCGCCGTGCTCGAGGAGCAAGCGTACGACATCCTCTCTTCCGCTCTCCACGGCAAAATATAACGGAGGCCGCATGTAACCTTCATCGTCCGAGTCGACATTCGCGTTTGCGCCATGCTCGAGGAGCGTGCGTGCGAAATCCTCTCTTTCATTCTTGACGGCCCAATACAACAGAATTGACCCGTCCTTCTTGCCATTCGCTAATGCACCATGCTCGACGAGCATGCAAGCAAGGCCCACTCTTTTATCCTCTACCGCCAAATGTAATAAGGTCGTCCCATTCTTGCTCTTGGCGGCCGCATTGGCGCCGTGCTCTAGGAGTAATCGCGCGAGATCTTCTCTACCCGTCTTCACCGCCAAGTGCAACGGAGTGGACCCATCCTCGTCCTTGGCAGTTGTGTCAGATCCGTGCTCGATGAGTAAACGTGCGACTTCAGCATGGCCCATTCCTGTCGCCAGATGTAGTGGTGTCGACTTGTGATCAAAGTCCCGAGAGTGCACATCTTTGGGGTGTTCCTTGGCCAAAAACTTTACGATGGAGTGTAGGCCACAAAACACGGCATAATGCAAGGAGCTTCCACGGGGTGGCAACGGCTTTTCGGGGCGGTTGTATCGCTTTAAGGGCATTCTCGGGTCGCATATCCACACCCAAATCGCGAGATGTCGCTTGCTTCGGTCAAAGAGCCGTTTCAGCCCTTCTTCAAGTTCTGCGTTTCCTAACACACCCTCAAAACAGGCATGCACAACCCAGTGTTCCCCAGCATATTCGGCGAGAGGAAATTTCTTCAGGACGTCGTTGCTAACATTTCCATCCAGGTGCAGCAAGATACCCAGACATGCTTGCGCGACAAGGGTATGGGCGGGTATCATCGAAACATAGTAATGGCACGAAATGGTGTCACGTTTTTCGTCAAAGCGAGGGGACGTCAAGAACTCCTTGACAGAAAAGTGCGAGAATTGTATTACTGGAGAACCGTCGACATTGACAAGGGCGAGCAATGTGGAGCACGTGGATAGCACTGCTTGTAATGGATCTTCCAGGCGCCACTCCTCGCGGAATTTGGGAATTGGTCCCGCTTTGAAATCAAATGCCAGGAACTCTACGAGCTCCTCGGCACGGAGTGGGCGCGCAGCTACCGCAACACATTGGAACAGCCGTCGTGCAAATTCCCGGTCTGTGGCTTTGATCTCCTCCAATGTGCGTTCATAGGTCCCATCGAGTGTCCCTGGTAATTCGTCCAGGGCATGCGGGATGCGACCCGGGATGCAGTCGCCAAGGTACTCGAGCTGGCAATACACCCATCTGAACCTACGGTGAAGCTATGACTGAGTGTCACAATAAAATGATGTATCTGTGACTTACATCCCATCAGCTCGATTTTTCAGGGCATCTATGACGAGTTGCTTGTGCTCTGCTGTCCATCTTTGCATCTTTCTGTTCGTTTTAACGACCGACTGGATATAATTCTCGATGTCCTCCAGTTGTCCGATTTCGTCGTGTATGGAAACAGAGTAGAAGGATAAGGGTTGGAGGGAAACCTTGATGTCTAGTTCGGGGCGACTAGTGACACCAATGTGCAGGTTAGCGAGTCTCGAGTCGATAAGGTCTTCTACGAGAGATAGGACCTTCTCGCGGGGGGAAGCCAGGGCAGGTGTATTTAGACATTCGTCCAAGGCATCTATGATCAGATAAACTGGCGCTTGTCCTGGGAGTTTTAATAACTCCTTCAGACAAAGGGCGAGTTCATTATCACTAGGACATTGTGCACCATGGCTGTGTGTTGAATAGAACGTGGAAACGATATCGTGGTAGGATTCGGACTGGTCGCAAAGCTGGAACAACACAGATGAAAGGAGTCCGCGGAGGTTGTTCTGTTGATCGTCCCTGAAGTCGTAGTAGTAGAATGCGAGCAATGCGAGCCCGGATTTGCGCATCGCCTCGACCTCCTCGATGATTGTGGAACTGGTCATTGTAAGTTCTCAAGACGAAAATTTGAAAGGTTTGACGCACCAAAGCACACTCTTGCCTGCGCCAGCTACGAAAATTGGGAACACTATCAACCTCTGCGATATGGTGGCGCTGGGCGGTGACTCACGTTTCCCGTGTATCCAAAGGAGGGAATTCCGTCCAGGTGCTTTCCATCCCGAGAACATCTCGCCTTCAATGAACCACATCGCGGACCCTTCATGGCGCGATTTACGGGCAATGTGGTGATTTTGCAATGGATTAGGGGGGGAGAGCCAATCTCGAATAATGCTCTGCAACTCGCTATCTGAAAGGGGATCTCAGTACCTCCTTTCTATATTGGTAACAGTAGGAAACAACTCACGTTTCGACTCGTTACTGCCAGCTTCCTGGACTGATGGATTACCATCTGGAGAGAATGATAGTTAGTAGACCGTGGATGACAAGCCGAACGGGCTCGCTCACTGTCCATCACCACGTCTATATACTCGATAACTCCATGCCAGTGAACGGCCTTGGGAGTCTCCGGTGCAGTCATCCACGCCTCACCTGGTGCGGGTTGCCCCAACCTCTGCTGTACCACCTCGACGTCCTCCTCTTCAAAATGGTTCTTTACAAATCTCGCTGCATTGCGTTTGGTAAAGTAATACGTCGATGAAAATGAACTCACTCTGTCCCCGCGTGAGTTGTTTGGTCGCTAACGCGAGTATGGAGAGCATTTCCATTACAATCTTGACTACCATCTCGTCTAAGGCGAGCGAATGGGGGATCCGGGTATATATGTCGAGGTGTCTAAAAAGGCGTTCGACTGACTCGAGCACGTCGACGACAGCACCG
>Ga0307510_10009874_pt1 | contig 11359 bp, 16 predicted proteins | sample 12_EM_MG_FD_207224 | JGI IMG/M metagenome (GOLD analysis project Ga0307510, IMG submission 207224) | Populus trichocarpa ectomycorrhiza microbial communities from riparian zone in the Pacific Northwest, United States - 12_EM | ecosystem: Host-associated > Plants > Roots > Unclassified | place... | reverse complement strand
TTAGAAGCATTCTAAATATAGTTTCGGGCCATCTTTGGCCTCAAAAACCGGAGTGCACCATGCAGGGCGACCCAAAAGTCATCGATTATCTCAACAAGGGCCTGCGCAGCGAGCTCACCGCGATCAACCAGTACTGGCTGCATTACCGGCTCCTGAACAATTGGGGCCTTCTGGAAATGGCCAAGGTCTGGCGCAAGGAATCCATCGAGGAGATGGAGCACGCCGACAAGTTCACCGACCGGATTCTGTTCCTCGACGGCTTTCCCAACCTGCAGGTGCTCGATCCCCTGCGCATCGGCCAGAACGTCAAGGAAATCATCGAATGCGATCTCGCCTCCGAGATATCAGCGCGCACGCTCTACCAGGAAGCCGCAACCCACTGCCACAGCGTCAAGGACTACGTCTCGCGCGACCTGTTCGAGAAGCTGATGAAGGACGAGGAACATCACATCGACTTCCTCGAAACCCAGCTTGATCTGATCGGGCGCATCGGGCTCGAGCTCTACACGCAAAAGCATGTCGGCGGATTGGAGAGCGGCGACTAGACGACGATCTCGGAACGCTCGCAGCTGTCATCACCCGCGAAGGCGGCTGATCCAGTATCCCAGAGAAGTCAGTGACTGAACCGAGAAGCTGCGGCGTACTGGATACCCCGCCTTCGCGGGGTATGACGGTCAGATTTGCGGCAGCAAAGATACGGCGGTTACAACTGCGTCTTGTACCGCTCGTAAATCACGTCCTGGCTTTCGCGCTCGCCGAGGCCGGTCTGGTCGTGGATCACTTCGCCGATGCTCGGCATCACCGAGCGCTCGACCCGCTCACCCGCCCACAGCTTTGAGCGCATCAGCGCCTTGCCGCAGTGGAAATAGACTTCCCTGACATCGATGCGCAGCACCGCGCGCGGCGGCTTGCCGAACTCCACCATCGAGGCCATCAGCTCCGCCTCCGCCGACACCTTGCCCGTGCCGCCGACGCGCAGCGTCTCGTCGATGCCGGGCACGAAGAAGATCAGCTGCACGAAGCCGCTTCCCTCGACGATGTTGCGAAAACTGTCGATGCGGTTGTTGCCCGAGCGATCCGGCATCAGGAGCAGGTTCGGACCCGCGACATGGATGAAGCCGGGATTGCCGCCGCGCGGCGACGCATCGACGCTGCCGTCCGCGCCTGAGGTGGCGAGCACGCAGAACGGCGACATGCCGATGAATTTCTTCGCATGAACGTCGATCTCCGGCCGCGCTTTTGCTATGACGCGGGGCGAGGGCGCGGGATAGATCGTGGCGAGATCGTCGGCGGCAAGATCGGACAAGGGACGGCTCCTTTCGATTTTGCCAGAGATTATCATCCCGCGGCACGGGCGTCATCCTGAGAAGATCTAGACCGCGTCCGCCGGTACGAAGCAGCTGATGATGATGCTGCCGCGGTGATGCACGTACCACACTACGGCCTCTCCAATCGGGTTGCCCTGATCGCGAATGACCGCGCGCTCCGGCACCTGCATCCACTGGCCCTCGATCGGAACCCAATAGGCGCCGGCGCGAACGTCGTAGGTGGTGCGATGTCCGTCCGACTCATCGCAGCAGGGCACCCCGTTCGGCGCGATCACGCTCTTGAACCAGGCGCGGATATCGGGCGGCACGTGGCCGAACTGGCCCCTGTCGACGGCGAGCGCTGCGCTGGCCAGCGTCGAAAGGCAGGCGAGCAAGACGAATGGCGCAAGCCTTCGCATCCGATCCTCCGCTGCGTTGTCTTGTCCTCGCGGGCATGCCACCCGCGATTCGTTAGCCAAGGACAATTCAAGCGGAGGCGGCGTACGGATGCACGCTCAAATAATGAGCGATGTGGACCACGCAAATTTGATGCGGTGCGAAATCAAGGCTTCTTCTTGTCGCGGGCGCCGGCCTGGTCGCGCGCCTTCACGTGCGATTTCGGTGCGACATTCTTCCACGCCATCGCGAGCGCGCTCTTCAGCGCCGTCGCATCGGCCTTTGCCAGCAGCACATTGGTGTAGCCCTGCCTGCCCCAGCCGCCCGGAACGGGGCGAAAAATTTCCGGCTCGGCCTCGACCAGCATCGATTGCTGCTCGGGCGTCAATTTCACCATGCCCCAGCCATCGTCGGGATAACCGAGGGTGGCGAAGATACGTTTGTCGACGCGGAAATCCGCCGTGCGCTGATGCGCGCCTTCGATCGCACCGGGGAGAGCGAGCGCTGCGCGGCGAAAATGACTGGCCGACATCGCGCGCTCGCTTCAATGCCCGTGCCCGTTCACATCGCCCGCTGCGGCGCGGTCTGCAACAGCTCCTCCAGCTGCTGCCTGTAGAACTTCGCATTGCCGGTCGTGAGATGGCCGCGCGTTTCGCTGGAGGCCGGGATCAAAAACAGGCGGCCGTTCTTGACGCGCTTCAGCGCCGCATCTGTGACGCCGGTTTCCGGCGGATTGCGCTCGTCGTCGGCGGCATTGATCAACAGCAGCGTGGCTTCGATCTTCTCCAGTGAGGGCGCCGGATTGTAGTCGTGCGAGGCTTCCCACTGGTAGATGAAGTCGTTGGCATCGGCGGTGATCGCGGTCGCCAGCCGCTCGTCGACCATCTTGTCGGCTTGTGCTGCCGTCGGCGCCAGCGCCTGATAGGCCAGCGTGCCGCCGCCGGTCGCAATCCCGTAGGCGTTGATGGCGTATTTCATCATGCGCGGCTGGGTGATGTAATTGCCGCTGACGTAGTCGGGATCGTTCCTGATCGTCTCCAGCATCATCCGCCGCAGCATCCAGTTGCGCGCCGCCATCTCGGTCGGCTGCGACGCCATCGGCACCAGCGCGTCCATGAATTGCGGGTATTTGCCACCCCAGATCCAGGTGTGCATGCCGCCCATCGAATTGCCGATCACGAGCCGCAGATGCTTTACGCCAAGCCCTTCCTTGAGCAGTCGATACTGCGCGTCGACCATGTCCTCGTAATTGTATTTCGGAAACGCCGTCTTCATGCCGTCGGAGGGCTTTGATGATTTGCCGTGACCGACGCCGTCGGGAATGATGATGTAGTATTTCGCGGCATCCAGCGGCTGGCCGGGGCCGAACAACTCGCCGCCGAACGTCGCCGTCAGCATGCTCGCCGCCGAGCCACCCGAGCCGTGCAGCACCAGCACCGGCTGTCCGGTCGGCTCGCCGATGGTGGTGTAGTTAAGCCGCAGCTCCGGCATCGTCTGGCCGGTGTGGAATTTAAAATCCCTGGCGATCCACTCGCCCTGTTTCGGCGCCGGATAGTCCGCAGCGAAAGCCGTGACGGAGGTCAAGACGAGGGCGGCCGACAAGGCGGCATACGGAAAATTCATGATGGTCTCCCCTGGGCGCGGCCGTCTTTGCGGACCGCTTGCGGGGAACCTTATCACACCGGCTGTTTCCGTCACCAGACCGGCGACAATGCGAGCACTTATCCCTCGACCTCGGTTTCCGGCCGGTCGTTGCCGGCGGCGGTCTCCGAGCGCCATCGGCCGTCGGCGGTTTCATATTCGATCACCTCGGTGCGGCCCGGCACCCGCTGCTCGGCCGCCACGCGCCTGGCGGCCGCCAGCGCCGCGCCGCGGTTCGGAAACGGTTCGGAAAACACGCCGTCGACGGTGTAGGCCCAGCCGCCGTCATGTTCGACGATCTTGTAGGTTACATGGGTCATCGGGAACTCGCTGTTTGCAGGTGCCGACAGGGTGAACGCGCCGGGTAATTCATGACAGAATAGGCCACGCCGTCGGATTTTGCACTGGCCGTTCGTCCTTGATCGACGATGGGTGCAGAGGAGAGAGAGATATATGTGCCGTAACATCAAGACCCTGTTCAATTTCGATCCCCCGGCCACGCACGCGGAGATCCATGCCTCCGCGCTGCAATTCGTGCGAAAGCTCTCCGGCTTCAATTCGCCGTCGCAGGCCAACGCCGAGGCGTTCAACCGCGCGGTTTCCGAAGTCTCCGACAGCGCGCGGCGCCTGCTGGCAGCGCTGCAAACCAACGCCGCGCCGCGCGACCGCGAGGTCGAGGCCGAGAAGGCGAGGGAGCGCTCGCGGGCGCGGTTTGGCTAGAGCATGATCCGGAAAAGTGGAAGCCGGTTTTCCCTCGCGACCAACGCGGAACGCGTTTGCGCGGAGATCATGCTCAAAGATATCTGGCGACTCACAGTGGACGTATCGGTCATCCGCTATCGTGCGACGACCTCACAAACGCCCTCAGGCTGCTACGTCCCTGCCTCCCTTCCGTCAAACCAGGATCGCCTCTTCCCTTGAGAAGTTCTGGAAGAGCCGTCGGTGGAGGTACCAATGTTGTATTCGCAAAGCCCACCACTGACTGCCGAAGAAACGTCGCTCGACGAGCTTGCACGCGATCTGGGCGTCCGACCCGACCAGCGTACTGGCAGACAGCGCATGAAGCCGTCGACAAATTCTCCCTATCCCTACCGCTTCGGGGAAAGGCAGCCGGGGAGCGGCCGGCCGTCGCTTGGCAGGCGAATGTTCCGTACCCTTGTCCGGTTCTCTATTGCGGTTCTCATCGGTGTCGGCGCCACGCTTGGCTGGCAGTCCTACGGCGATGCAGTAAAGGACATGCTGGCAGCCGAGGCTCCGATACTGGGTTGGGTGCTATCCTCCGTTCCGACGACGAAGCCGTCAGCCGTGGCTGCAACTTCCATCGACCCGACGCGGCAGCTTGCGCCCCTGGCATCCACGCTCGATGTCGTGCGGCGCAGCGTAGAACAACTCGCCGCCAAACAAGAGCAGATGGCCCAGAACATTGCGGCACTACGGGCTGCCGAGGGGGAGGCCAGGCAGAAGATGTCGTCCACGCCTTTGGCCCCAGCCCCAGCCCCAACCCAGCAGGCCGCCTCGGTCCCGCAGCCCAAACCTCCACAGCCCAAGATCGACTCTCGACTGCCGCCTTCTGCCGGACCACTACTCTCGCGCTGACGGCCCAGATTTGCCGGAGACGGAATTGATTAACGCGCGACCGCGAGGTCGAGGGGCGTTCGGAATGTCTGAAGCTGAACTTTGGTCGAGATAATTCTGCCGATTCGCTTGAGTTTGCTCGAGTAGACTTAATGCGCGAGAGCGACTTCTCCCGATGAATGTTCTCGCTTTGCATCAATGCGTAGGCTTATGACGACGGCTGCGCCAAGCACAGCGAAGCCGGCCAGCAGGAGCAGTCCCACTGTAAAGTTGCCAGTCAGATCCTTTAGGTAACCCATCGCGAATGGGCCGGCGAAACCGGACAAATTGCCGAGGGAGTTGATCGCCGCGATCCCGGCAGCGGCCGACGCACCAGTCAGGAAGCTCGCTGGCAGCGGCCAGAACATCGCGGGGACTGCGGATACGCCGATTTGCGCAAAGCAGAGCAACGCCATCACGATGACGGGATTGGAAACGAGCCCGGAAAAGCCGATCCCAATCGCGGCCATCAGCAGTGCAACCGCAACGTGACCTTTTCGCTCCATGGTGCGGTCGGAGTGCCGACCGAGCAACACCATGCCTATGCCGCCAAAAACGAACGGCAAAGCGGCCAGCAATCCGGTCTGGGTATCGCTCACGCCAAAGTTCTTGATGATTGTCGGCAAGAAGAAAGCTACGCCATAACTTGCCGCATTCAGACAGAAATACACCAGGGCGCAAAGCAGAATGCGACCATCCGTGAGTGCTTGAAACAGAGAGAGATGTTCAACCTTCTCCTTGTTTCTTTTTTCGGTCGCTTGCACGTTCTCCAGCCATGCAATTTCGTCTTTCTGCAGCCAGCGGGCCTGGCGCGGAAAATCGGTCAGATAGAACAACACGCCAAATCCCACGAGAACCGATGGCAACGCCTCGAGAATGAATAGCCATTGCCAACCTTCCAGCCCCCAGCCAGACACGTTGAGCAATAGCCCGGAGATAGGCGCCCCAACGATCGACGAGATTGGGATCGCCAGCATAAAGTAGCTGATTACCCGAGCGCGATACACCGCGGGAAACCACAAGGTTAGATAGAAGATGATGCCCGGGAAGAAGCCGGCCTCGAATGCGCCGAGCAGCAGACGAAGGGTGTAGAAAACCGCTTCGTTCGAAACTCCGGTTGTCGCCGATATAGACGGGATATAGGCGAACGCTGCCGAGACGATCCCCCATGAGATCATGATCCGGGCGATCCAAAGCCGCGCACCGACGCGCTCCAGAAAGATATTGGAGGGAACTTCAAACAGAAAATACGCAATGAAGAAAAGCCCCGCGCCCAGTCCAAAGGCTGCGTCGCTGAAGCCAAGTGCCTGGTTCATATGAAGCTTGGCGAAGCTGACATTAACACGATCAAGATAGGCAACGAAGTAACACAAGATTAGAAATGGTATCAGCCGCCGCATCACCTTTCCGATTACCCGCCTTTCTACATCTTCCATGGTGAAGCCTCCCGCCGGCGACAACTTTAGCCTGATCGCGTGGGCATGTAGGACAAGTGCATTAAGTGCGCTGTGCCAAGATAGTTCCCATCTCGCTCCAATGTCCTCCACACGACGCCTTGTCGATCTGCAGCACTTGTCGGACCTCCCGCGGTGTCTGACGTGAGGCCGGAACGCGCATCAAAGCGGAAAGTCGCCACTTTGGTTTATGGGGTCATAGCCACCCGTTCCGGCGTCAGCGTGACGCACCTCACGGTGCGGCGCGGCGATATCTTCATGATGGCATCGGCTGTCAGCCATCGGAGGGATGTCATGGATCAGGCAAGGCGGTTGAAGCTCGGCGCCATTTTCTTCGCCATCTCTTGGATCGGCGGGATGCTGTGGTGGAGCGGCGAGTATCATCCCGCCAACATCATCATTCTTGCGGTTTGCGGGACCGTCGGAGGCTATCTCTGGTACCTCGCCATGCGCTGGGTGTTTGGGTGCATGCATCTGCTTTCGCCGAACGGCGATCACGGCGCCGGCAGGGAGACGCGGTGATGACGCGCGTGTTCGGCTGGGCGCTGTTGATGCTCTTCACCGGTCTTGCGACCGCATGGCTGCGCGGCGTGGTCGACCCACTGCTGCCCGCGGGCGACTGGCACGGCATGCTTTCGGGGCTGTTCGTCGCCGTGACGTGGCCGTCTTTGACCTGGTCGCTGCGCGGCTTCGCAAGCCACCACCTTGTCGAGCTGTTCTCGCTGCCAAGGTGGGTCTGACCGGCCGGTGACGCCTTTGTCGATTGCTGCCATTTCCCTCATAGATGATGAACCGCGCAGCTTGGCCATGCGCGCTCTCGCCGTTATTGTATTCATCCTGATCTCGTCCTCGTCCTTTGCCGACACGTCGGAAAGATTCGGCAAGGGCGGGTGGTACAAGGATTTCCAGCCGGAGATCGAGCGCGCCAATTCCAGCGGCGAACTGTTTCGCATCAAGGGTCACTGCCAGTCGCTCTGCACCCTGTTCCTGGGCTTGCGCAACGTCTGCGTCGAGCGCAGCGCCTCGCTGCTGTTTCACGCCGGTCACGACCGCCAGCGCAACATCAACGCCGGCTCCACGCAGCGGATGCTGAACGCCTACAATCCGAAACTGCGAAAATATCTCATCGACAATCACTACATGGAGACGCTGGCGTTTCACACCATCCCGGGCGGCAAGATCATCGACACGTTCGGCTACCGGGAATGTCCGCGGTCGTAGCAACCACCGCAACAATCAGCCCGCGTCCCACTTCACCGGCAGATTGAGCAATCCGCGAAACGCCCAGCCGCCGATCCGCACCGGTTCACGCTCGTCGAGCCGCAGGCCCTTCAGCCGCGCGAACGCGCTCGGCAGCGCGACGTCGGCCACCATGGCGCGCGAGGCGAACGCGCCGGCGCAATAATGCGGGCCGGCGCCGAAGGCGATGCTCTTCTGGGTGTTGCGGGTGATGTCGAAGCTGTCGGGCTCGGCAAAGCAGGCCTCGTCGCGATTGGCGGAGCCGAACATGAAGAACACGCGGTCTTCCGGCTCGAAGTCGATCCCGCCATAGCTCCACGGTTTTGCGACGCGGCGCGGCGACATCTGGATCGGGGCGATCCAGCGCGCATATTCCTCGAACACGTCGATCCATTTTGCCTTGCCGTCGCGCACCAGTGCAAGCTGTTCGGGATGCGTCAGCAGCGCCCAGGTCGCACCGGCAATCGCATCGCGCGGCTCGTTCTGCCCGCCGGAGATCGCAAGCTTGATGTTGGCGCGGATGCTTTCCATGTTCTGGCCTGAAGCCAGCAGCACGCTGAGGATCGAGGTATTCGGGTGCTTCTTCACCACCGGGATCATGTCGTCGATCGCGGCATCGATGCCTGATGTGGCGGCATGGCAGCGCGCCTCGACCTCCTTATTGCCGGTGTAATTGGCGATGCCGTCGATCATCGCCTGCGACCACGCGTCCATGTCCTGGTAGCGCATGTTGGTCAGCCCGGTGACGTCCTTCAGGCATTCGGCCGACAGCGGCAGCGCCAGCGCCTTGCACAAATCGGCAGCGCCTTTCGGCGCCAGCTCGTCGAGAATGCGGTCGGCATGGGCCTGAAACTGCCGGACCCAGGTGTCGCGCACCGTGCGCGGCGACACCGCGGGAAACATCGCCTGCCGCTCGCTCATGTGCGCATCGCCATCCTTGCGCATCATGTTGTGGCCCATCAGCACATTCATCAGCCCGTTCGGCTGGTGCGAGGAAAACACGTCGATGCGCTTCTCCTGGGTGAAGATGTCATCGCGCCGGGTGAACACGGTGGAGCCCAACTGCGGCACGAACGCGATCGGCGCCTCCTTCCGCATCTTCGCCAGTGCAGGATAGGGATCGGCCCAGAAGCTCGGTACGTCGATGTCGAAATGCGGGGCGTTGGACATGATGTTCTCACACAGCCCGATAGCCGCCGTCGACCATCACGATCGATCCGGAGACGTAAGCCGACAGATCGGAGGCGAGGAAGATCGCGGGCCCGACGATGTCTTCCGCGGTGCCGGCGCGGCCGAGCGGGGTGTGATCGATGAACGTCTTCACCAGCTCCGGGTTGTTGGCGCGGGCATTGGCGTTGAGCGGCGTCGCGATGAAGCCGGGGCCGATCGCGTTGACGCGGACGCCCTCCTTGCCGAGTTCGGCGGCGAGCGCCTTGGTGAAGCCGAGCACGCCGTGTTTGGAGGCGGTGTAGGCCGGCGAGCTCGGCGTCCGCACATGCACAAAGGACTGGATCGAGCCGATATTGACGATGCGTCCCTTGCTGGCGCGCAAGGGCGCGAGGAACGCATGCGTCACGTTGAAAACACCGGTGAGGTTGATCGCGATGATGTCTTCCCAATCCTTGATCACGTCATCGGCCGCGCCCAGCATGCCGTTGCGGCGGACGATGCCGGCATTGTTGACGAGGATCGAGACCTGTCCGACCTTGTCGGCGATCTGTTTCGCCATCGCGACGCAATTTTCGCGGTTCGCGACGTCGAGCGAAAAACTTTCGGCTTTGGCACCGGCGTCGCGGATTTCCTTCGCGGCTTCCGCCGCCGCCTTGTCGTCCCTGTCGAGCAGCACGACCCGCGCGCCCTCCCGTGCATAGCCGTTCGCGATCGCGCGCCCGATACCGGAGCCTGCACCGGTGATGACGGCGATGTGATTTTGGAGAAGGGGCATGGAGCGTTTCCTCTGCTTCTGGTTTTGGCGGAGGATAGCAAGCGTGCCCGCTTGTACAAGGTGGGAAGGCGACAGTTTCGTAGGGTGGGCAAAGCGCAAGCGTGCCCACCATCTCTCAGCGGGACCGGTGATAGATGGTGGGCACGTCGCTAGCGCTCCTCTGCCCACCCTACGAAATCCGGGCGCGGAACGAGCAGGTGTAGCGGCGGCGACAGGAAGTATCAAAGGCGGGAACAACGGAATAGCTTAGCGAATTCCCTAAGCGTGCTAGAATTTGCTAACTTCGGCAGGCAGTGATTGCGGCGATTGGGCTAAGGAGACCGTGCATGATGCAAGCAGCAACCTCGTGGCGCGTGTGGCGACGGTATCGCGTCCTAATGGTTGCGCTGCTGTGTGCGGTCGCCGCGCTCTCGTTTCAACCGAGCGCATCGCCGGCCGCCGCGCCGATCGCGGTGGCGGTAGCGGATTTCGATTATTTCGACACATCCGGAGAAGTCACGGACCAGAGCGCGGAGCATCTCGCGCGCGTGGCGTCGTTTGCAAATTTGCTGCGCGACAATCTGGCGGCGCAGGGCAATTATCGCGTGGTGACGATCGAATGCCGCGATCATCCCTGCACGGCCACCAGCATGTCGCAGGATGTGTTCATCGCCGCCGCGCGGAAGGCCGGCGCCCGGCTGGTGGTCTATGGCGGCATCCGCAAGATGAGCACGCTGGTGCAATGGGGCGAAATCCAGCTGCTCGATCTCGAAGCCGAAAAATTGTTGATGCGGCGAACGGTGACGTTCCGCGGCGACAACGATGCCGCCTATCGCCATGCCGCGAACTTCGTCGGCGATCAGCTCAAGGAAACCATGCCGAAGCCGTGAGGTCTCGTAGGATGGGTAGAGCGCAGCGAAACCCATCAATCGGCTCGCGAGGAAGCGATGGGTATCGCTTCGCTCCACCCATCCTACGCCTTCGCCAGTGACACCACGCATTCGATCTCGATCAGCATTTTCGGGTCGGGCAGCGCCTGCACCACGCAGGTGGTACGCGCGGGGTAGGGCGCGGGCCCGAACGCGGAGGCATACAATACGTTCATCGTGGCGACGTCGGAGGTGCGCGTCAGCAGCACGTTGACCTTGACGAGATCGCGAAACGTGCAGCCTGCCTCATCGAGCACGCGCTTGATGTTGGCGACGACAAAGCCGAATTGCGCCTCAAAGCCGTCCGCCAGCGCGCCCTTGTCGTCAAAGCCTGGAATACCCGAGACGAACAGCAGGTCGCCAGTGCGCGCGGCGAACGAGAGCGGTGGGGACTTGATGCCGGCGGGCGGCGCAAAATGCTGGATCGGGGGCATGGGACACCTTCATGAGCGGTTCGGTGCTTCGAACCTAACGCGCCGCTGCCTCGCTGGAAAGGCAGCGGCGCGGCGCGTGCGACCCGCCGATAGGTTATGAAGGCCCCGCCCGTCAGTTCAAGTTCCCCGGACACGAAATAGCGCAACGCCACTCCGGTCGAAGTAATGCAGTTCACAGGTCGGATTTTTTTGTTCGCGCAATCGTGATGAAATTGTGTCGGATGCACGGCGCGCCTGTTGTGCGCCGTGCAGCGCATACGGGCGCCGAATACACTTTGCCCCTTGCGCCGATCGGTTACAATCCGATAGTTGCGACTCAATCTGCGCTGCCATGCCCGCCCGACACTTCCGATTTGCAAGATCTCCGGAGATACGATCCATGAAAATGCCATCCGCCATTCGCGCCGCCGTGCTTGCGTTT
>Ga0307510_10009873_pt1 | contig 11359 bp, 8 predicted proteins | sample 12_EM_MG_FD_207224 | JGI IMG/M metagenome (GOLD analysis project Ga0307510, IMG submission 207224) | Populus trichocarpa ectomycorrhiza microbial communities from riparian zone in the Pacific Northwest, United States - 12_EM | ecosystem: Host-associated > Plants > Roots > Unclassified | place... | reverse complement strand
AGCATCAGTCAGCACATCAGTCAGCACATCAGTCAGCATATCCAAATGGGGCCGGTTCCTCCTCCTTACATCAGCGATGACTCCTCTCGCATGAGTCAGCCTGAATGCCGGTTTCAGGGTTCCTTGCGAAACAGGGAACGGCATGACTGTTCAAACTGTGTGCGTGCCCTGTTTCTCGCAGAGATTCCACCTTCAATTTCTACAATCTGGTCAAATTTAGTAAACGCGACAACGACAGGCACTGAGTCTCGAGTTAGCTGAATATGTAAACCTTGAATCAGGACGTGCTTACCTTGTCTCATTTTCAGAATCTCTTCAACTCCTCCAACAGTCCCAGTGATGGCGTCGGATATGGGGACACATATCCTGGATTAAACACCTCAACCAAATAGACACCAAGAAATTTGGACATCAATTCTCTACCACATGGCATGCAGTCTTTCAGCATTTGAACAGCTTGGATCAGTCCTATTTGAGATAAAATCTCGGATAGCCTGCAAGTTCTGTCCATCTCCGGGCCCAAATCCAGGGCTCTCATGGACAACGAGATAACGATTATCGTCTGGATGGATTTCATGGCTAATATCTGGTTTTCCTGGCGTAGCCTAGTTTCCGGAATATAGTCACATGACCAGAAGGAATGCGAAGTAAGCCAGAATACAGACCGGTATGTTCACTTTGAAGACAGCATTGATGAGCGAGGTTTTTCCCGAGCCTCTCTGTGATGAAGAGCGGTAACGATTTGACCTGGATTTGGCTGAGTGTTACATGGTCGTACCTTTCCCACCACGAGAATCCTGAATCTACGGAGGTGTGAGACTAACGAAGTTTATGTGCCAAAATGGGGCCACACACTTGGTATGATTTGAGAGAACTTGCCGCATCGTTGAAGTGAGTGACCGGGTCCCCGCCTTCCGAGTCGGGTGCGCTTATGGGGAGGGTCATTGAAGTTCCATAGCCAAGCAGGAATCGCACTCACCTGGGTTCGATGGTCCAGGAATGGAATGACTACCCATACCAGGCGTGACTAACGTTTGGGCCCTAATCCTACGGTCTTGGGATGAAACCGACCTCATGGGTTGTGCGTTCTGGGGTGTAGACTGCGTCCGAGTGCGGTGTGTTGAGCCAGATCTCTCTCTACTATGACGTGTTGCTTGGTGCAAAGACTGTGTCCGACTGCGAGTTCGGGATAAGTTCGCAGAAGAGGGCTCCGAAACAGGTGGGGTTTCTGTCAGCACCCTGACCGGTTCCACTGGCACCGACGCGCTCTCTGCCGCAACTGGTAGAGGAGAGGAAGGGGAATTAGCAGTGCTGCTGCAGCAACCCATGGGGCGATAGAATGGTTTGAGCCCTGGAACCCAGGTTATATGAGAGGTGGTGAATGTCGTGACTCAGCCTGGTATTGTAACGATCACGAGAAGCTATGACAAGATGTTCGCAAGGTTAGATCGGGGGTAAACCTTGGTGACCTGAATCTGTCCTTTTCAGGGTGTTGACCCGCCATCTCATCGGGACGGGAGACAGCCCCACAATCAGATAGCAGCTGGACGCCTCAGGTTTACCACTACCGATGCAGACCCCTGCTGTACTCATATACGGATTCACTCGGATTCCGCAGACCCCTTCGTGTTACAAGGTCATGAACAGTAGCTTGTGGGGTCGAACTCGCGCATTGTTCCAGCACAGGAGGGGTGCAAGCGCGTCTAGCGCGCTAGAATTACCGAAGGCCAAAGATAGTGCCGTGCGGCGGCCGACCTTTGCGACCTTTGAAGAGAAGAGTGAGTGATGTGTGAGAGGGTAATACCATTTTGGGACGTGGGAATTGAAGTCCGCGAGAACAGGGCAACAACACGCAACGCAACACGTCTCACTCACGCTCACCGCGCTGGTCTCCCTTTACATAAAGCCGCATGGCAAAGCGGAGTGGAAGAGAAATGAAAGAATACATACCAAACCAAGCATCGCATGACTCTGGTGACATTGTAACTACCGTTGCATAGGTTGGAACCACTTCGACGGGCACCCACGCTACAGAAACCTCATTGTCTCATCATCGATCGCCTCGCAGCAAACGGCATGTCACTACCTTGTCCCCATATGGTGTAGTATACTGTTGGCTTGTACCTGGCGGTTTCACAGGCTCAACGTGTGGGGTGTTACGACCGCTCGATTATCCACTTGGCATTACCAGGGCGTTAGTAATTATGGTGGAGAGAGAGAGTAGCCCAATTTTTGAGGGGGAAACTGAAGGAGGAAAACTGAGGGAGGGAAGGAGGGACATGGGAAGTCGAAATTTGTCCTCCCACGTGCCACGTGGTCTGAACCGGTTATGAGCTTACGTAGACGTAGGGGTTGGTATTCCGGTATTCCGTACGCTCCGTTTGTCAATTCCGCATTCGAACTCGGACTAGGACTACAGTACCCGGACGGAAGAGCTCATCGATCCATACCTCACATCCCCATCTCTGCAGACGCCAAGGTACTACATCACAGTCAACACACTTCACCCATGGTACCGTATCACAACTCCCATATCTTGTTCTACCCCAGGGCGTCACCATTCCTCAGTGTAAGTCGACAACTAACTATCTTGGATAGGACCGACATGCCGTGATGCTGGAAGACTAGATTAATAGCGGACCTATGTCGCAGTATTACTCCGATCGTATTGTCATTTGGGTTTGTAACAGCTTGTTCGAATCTAGGGAGAACAAGAGCGCGGCGCGACCATATGACGTGTCATTGCGGCATAGTGGGTAGAGATTTCCCTCGAGGGGTCTCAAGCACCCGTAAATGGCTGGTGGAATTTGATTTGCAGGGATGGTTGGATGAAATTTTAACAACTCCTCCGTGCCATCACTAACAGCGTTGCCACGCAATAGAGATAAATGAGCCGCATGGGTGGAAAAGAGAGCGGAGAGCCTTACCAAATAATCGTCTACCAAGTTAGGAACAAGTCTTGCTCCCAGGGCTCAACAACTACAGGGCGATCGGAGAGCCGGCGTGCAGCAACGAATGGTTCAATGGCATTCTCCACCGAGCCATGTGGCTTGAGCCCCCCCAAGGAGAGTTTACGTAGTGAAGGTAACACCTCTGTCGCCCTTCTTCCTTCGAGGCCTTGTAGCGCATGTGCGACTTGTGGCCCCAATTCATTTGATATGTACAGACCCCGCACAGCGGTAAATGAGCGAAAAAGGTCCAGCCATCGCACTGGCACCATGTCGTCTTGTAGTTCTATCTGGGGATCTGCATCTCCAGTGACCTCGAGGCATTCCACATGGGAAAGGTGAAGCGAAAGTGCGTCGCATAGCCGGACCATCCACGAAACCCGCTCCTCTAACCTATCACATCTAGTTCCCAACTCGAGACTTGTCGGTAATCCAAGAGCAATCCTGACGGACCAAGGGTTCAGTTCCAAGTGAGCCCATTTGAGTTGTTTGAGTCTTTCTGCGCTGCTGATGAAGTTGTCCAGCTTTGGAACGACAAAAATGAAGTCCATGAAGAACCATGTATTGAGGCCGTCGAGATTAGGGGCCACAATCTGGGCTATGAGGTCCTCCAAATACGTGCTATCGCCTCTGAACACAAAATACGTGAGAGCGAGGAGGTTCGTGCACGTCGGAAGGGGTGGACGTGTGCGGAGGGGGCGAGATCGGGAGGATTGGAATCCAATGTGAAGCTCTTCAAGTTTGGGCAAGGCAGTGAGGCAAGTGGCCATCACTTCGGGTTCGATGTACCCAGTATCTGGTATGCGCTGAAGTCGGAGTTTGGTAAGGTGAGTGGCAGACGCTGCAAGTCTGGGTAGGGCTGGAAATGCAACGCCCTCTAGGAAGATAGTTTTTAGTTTAGGCGCAGACCCACCCAAGAACGCATCGGGAACGACGGGTCCCATTCCATCGGATGACCGAAGAGAAAGTCCTATTAGCGCCGGCAATGGCTTCTGCATCACGTGTACGAATTGTTCCAATACAGGGCTTGTAAGTTTGTTGAAAGCGATCCAGGATATGCGACTATGGCATTCAAATGCCGCAATGACATTCTCCGGGCCCTCCTTGTCCTTGGGCGAATATAATATGGCGATGGGTAAGGATGGCCAGATGTCTAGTGACTTCCTCACAGGCATCCTGATGTCACAGACGAGTAGCAGCTGCAGATGCCGGGGCGACGCAAAGATGATGTGGCGCCACCTTCGGCATACGTGCACGAGTGGTCTCCACACCCTCTGGGTGCAGTACTCGTTACTCTCTCGGCAGAGGTCAAATATCTCTAGGAGGACATCATCTGGAAGCACGTGGATTGTCACCTTGGCGCTTTTCAGGGCTAAAGGAGTCATGGGCGATGTAGCTGAAGGGTGTGTATAACTTTCCTGTTCGAGATACGCATTGACGCTGTCTTCATCCGATGGGTGTGGTAATCCGGACAGAGCTCCTCCGGACAGCGCGGGGTCTTCACCTTGCGGTATACGAGATGTGGGCACAGGGGGTCGGTCAACGGTTGTGCGGTCACTGTACTGGGGACTCACGTTGGCGTCGTTTCCTGGGCCAGATGATGAAGCAAAGCAGGGAGCCTGCACAGCCCAGAATGCGAATTTGGGTATGACTATGTGAGATCTGACTGGTTACTTCGGAATTGTGGGCAGTGCGTTTCCGGGACGTACTTGTGAGAGTTCATAGGTGAGGGTTCAGTGTCAAACGGCGAGATGAACCTGATACACGTGGACGTGGAATGCAAGTGGAATGCACCGTAAATAATGCTACAGCACCAGCTGCCGCCAAACAACTCATTGTGGATCTTAGTAAGCGTTGGTCATGTTGTCCCATCCTCCATTATGTTGGTCCTCAATTGGCCGAATGTAACCTCCTCCTCAAGGGCCGTCAAACACTCACCGATCTGTTGCCTTACTACTTTATGCTGTCGCATAGCCTTCCCTTTGTCCGAATAACATTTCCCCCCTAACACCGCTGTCTAGCCTTCAATCTTATAACCCCTTAACTGCCTAACAACTACTGCACAACTCGACTATCTGTTGCAACCGGCGACAGTTCTTAGTTGTACCTGATGGGGCCCAGGCCGCTCGGCTGCAGCTGCGTTTTCTGCTCGGGGCTTGTCGGGCTCTGGGCCCACTCAGGCTCAACCCCGGCGCAACAACTGGTCGCGACCAGTCTTATCGGCCAGAACCGACGACGTACCACTTCTTTGATGTAATGACAGCACTTTCTCTCGCTTTGTTCTAAAATTAAAGCCTTGTGACAACGTCGATCACTTCATTGATCTTTCATCCATTTGGACCATTATAATGGTAAAAGACAACAGGACAGACACGTAATGGAACGTACAGTCGCCACACGGTGTGGGTAAGGTGGCTACGATAATCATGATGTCGACCCAAGGGGAATGTAGACAGAGAATGGGAAAGAGGGAGGGAGAGAATGTGAGAGCAAGAAGCGCGGCGGAGAGACAAGAACGAGCGTGGACGACGGTTCTGCTAATCGGGGCTAAGACAGGTGAGAAGCGACGGAGAACAAGAAATGTTTGGGAGCGACGGTCTCGCTATGGCGAAGGAAAGGAGTGATCACGCAAGGGAGCAGAAAACGAGTAGGATTGGGGAGGTACGATGATGCACCCCACAAGAGCAGGAGGGATCGTTTAAATACATGCGCTACCTCCTGAGATTCATAGCAAGGCAAGGGTATCGAGAGAACAAGGCTACGAAGGCGAAGGCGCGAATGCGATGTAGAAGAAAGGGGCAGTGGTGCCAGCGTCGGGAGGCGGGAGGCGGTGACGGTGGACGTTGGGGGTGAATGAGAATGATGTCGATGAGGTCGAAGCAAGAGGAGGGAGGGTATGTACAATCGAAGCCCTCTTAATCCATACCCCTCCAACGCGGCTGAGCTATGGGCTTTGAGAGAGTATGAGGCTTTCAAGATGCCACCAAAAATGACGAAAATAATCAATTAAAAATCTGAGAACATTGATGCTCTATCTTTGGACTAAGACATTATTAATTATATATGGGGTATGGGTGAAGAGGGCTTCGGCCGTATGAGGGGAAGTATGTATGGGCAAATGACAAGGCGATGGAGCTAACGAAGGTAGAGCTAGTGAAGGAGCTAAGGACAGGAGCGTACGGGTGCCAGGGGGCGGCGAGTACCTATGCGACGTTGCGCGAGCGGCGAGCGGGCAAGAATGGGAGAGTGTGTGGAAAGCAAGAGAATGAATAGAAGGTGATGAAGCGTAGACGGAGGAAAGGACGGAATGTAGAGGTTGGTTTCATGTTGCGGTGGCAGCGGCGTTGTCGACGTCAGCAAAGGCGATGGTGGTGGTCTTGGAGAAAGAAGGAACAAGGGGAAAGGAGGGAAGGGTGACAGGAAGACTTGTAGCGTTGACAGGCGCTCAAGTGGTGACAGCCAAGGCCAAGCGATGTCATCCAAAATTGAGAGGGGACGAAGGAAACCGGAGGGGGATGGGGATGAGATGGTCGTGCGTTGAGTCAGGTCGAGTTGCCTTGTGGGAGAAGGCGAGCATGATCAAGAAGTGACTGCAACCAGGCTTTGATAGTGGTGACCACATCAGATGGCGTGATTGAGATAGTCGCACATAAGCCGGCCAGCAATACCATCAACAAATATCTTGTTTTTCCTTTTGCCTTTGTTGCAGCAGAAGTCATAGCCGATGGGAATGGAAGGAGTCGTGAAGTATGAAAGATGATGGTTTCCGATTGAGTAAAGGGCAGGGGATAGCCGAAGGGGTGAAGTTGGGGAGGCAAGTGGCGAATGGCGGCGACACAAGAAGGCGGCTGAGTTTGGATCATGTTCTCGTCGTTGAGTGAGTGCTGAGTGTCGTCATAGAATCATCGTCTCCGAACCCCGTAAGTCAATAACGAAATTTGTCGACGAACCCGTACGAGTTCTGGGCGACCCCGGACGCGCTGCCGCTTCCTCTAGGAGGCCAGCGTCTACATTGTGGTCGTTGAGTGTGCCGCCATATCGTCATGGCCTTCGAGCTTGCGGGTAATTATCTCAGGTTGTAGTTTCTGTTGAGGAAGACATCGGCATGCGAGATTAGCTGCAAGGGTCATGTTATCAGGTTTAAAGGATAGTGATGCAAGAGAAACTATGCGCGCACCGCCTCGATCCTTCGCGTGATGCCCAACGCCCATGCTGACCGCACATTGAACACTTGAGGACATCACTGATGCTTCAGTACGAAGTTATCCAGTCCTTGGAGGTTGCCTAACGTCGTCATGACTCTTGATTTAGCGCCCTTCGCCTTCACAGTGACTCCAGCTAGCTAGCGCATCAATCATGGTGATGACGGTGGAGGAGGAGAAAGGGCAAGGGCAGCTCGAGAGAGGGGTGATACTCGGTGACGAGTAGGGACCGATGAGGGAGACGATATCTTCGTGAAGAATGTCCGGGGGTTGGTTGTAGTTCATGGCTGATGGGGAGGGAACAAGGCGAAAGATGCCGGCTAGAAGGCAGGAGGCAGGAGCTCCCGCGACGGGCGAGAGCGAGAGGGGGGGTCGAGAGATGGGGAGCCGGCAAACGCGAGACAGGAAATGAGAGGACTCAGAGGAGGAGCCTGAGAGTCGGAGAATGAATAATATGGCCAGCGGATTCGGAGGTGATGAGAGCGTCAAAACTCGGAGGCAGGATGTCGGCAAAGGCAGTGGATCTGTCCGTTGCTCGAGGCTCGCGTTATCGGGTCCAGAGGAAGAGGTGGTGATGTCAAGATGACGGACAGAAGCCACTTCAAAGTCCTGGTCCCAAAGGTGGCGGTGCTAGCGCTGGCCTCCTTCCAGGCCCACCTTCCATCTGCACTTGCACCAGCCACACCGAGGTGTCCTGACTGAGTATGCCATGTAAGGGATCTGGACGGAATTCAAAGACGACACGCTCACCATGAATAAAAGGGAGATGAATGAGGGAGCGGAGAGGCATTCACCGTGGCACGTGCTCGAGCATGCATCCGGCTCAGGACACGACGGCGCGGGTTGAAGTTATGGGGTACATACAGTAATGGTATAGAGTCTGACGATTCAAGAGCGAGAGTCTCACAGCCCTGAGCTTAAACGGATGGGCGCAGCGCGCAAGTACCTTATTCCGGTTTTGGGAGTAGGTACATAGCTCTCAGAGACCAGGAGAAATACCAACAAATAAAATCACGTGTTGAGACAGACACTTCACGATAGCGTGTGAAAACACATACTACGGCTTAAATCACAATGCTCAGTCTTCCCTGCGCAAAGCTGCTTCCTTCTTAACAAATACCTCCCCCTAACATTTTCGAATATAAAATCACGCCCGCACCCACAACTACAAAGCAGCGGTCATCATCCTGTTCATGGACCTTCCTCAATGCTCTTTTATCCTTCTCACTCTTCCCGCGGGCCCCGTTTCTCTCGCGCTCCTTGTGCTACTTATAGGCCGTCTTCAGTACCCATTCCGTCATCAACAGCACTGCCGGGAAATGAGGCAATGTAGCGCGCGTAAATTACACAGAATATAAAGAGTGCTCACCAATCGTCGTCTCTTGGGTCCCATTGCGAGTCTTCTTTCCATCGAGTAACAGCTATGGGGTGACCAGAGAGCTGGCGTGCGGTGACAAATGGCTCTATCACCCCCAGCATAACTCCATTTGGCTGAAGCCCACCAAAGGAAAGGCTACGCAGCAAAGGCAAAACTTCTGCGACCCTTTCCTCTGTGAGCTCTCGCAACGCATGTGCGATGGGCGGCCCCAGGTTTTTGGATAGGTACAGATTCTGAACAGCGGGGAATGGCTGGAAAAGTTCCAGCCATTGCGTAGGCTCCATGTCGACTTGCGGTTCTAGCTGAAGATCCGGATCTCCGTTGATCTCGAGATGTTCCACCTCGGAGAGGAAGGGAAAGAGCTCGTTGCATAGCCGCGTGATCGACGAGACCCGCCAATCCAATCTGTCACATTTAAAGCTCAAGTGAAGAGGAATGGGCGATTCGACGGAAATCCTGGCAGACCAAGGGTACAATTCTATGTAGGTTCGTTTGCTGAGCTCAAGCATGTTTGCGTTACGGATGAAGTTGTTGAGTTGTGGAGTGACAAAGATGAGGTCCATGAAGAACCATATGTCGAGGCTGTAGAGGCTAGGGGCATCAATCCGGGCGATGAAATCCTCGAAATACTCGCAAACGCCTCTAAATTCAAGATACTTGAGGGCGGGAAGGATGGTGCGGGTCAATGAAGGCGGAAGTATTGGTGTGGGACGCGATTGGGGAGATTGAAACCCAATGACAAGTTCTTCGAGTTGGGCCAATGCAGCTAGGCAAGTGGTCATGGCTTCGGGTGAGATGTACCCAGTATCTGGTATGCGCTGAAGCCTGAGTTTGGTGAGGCGGGTGGCAGATGCAACAAATCTGGGTAGTGCGGGAAATGCCATTCCCTCCAGGAAGAATTTTTGAAGTTGAGGGGAAGATCCCCCCAGGAACGCGTCGGGAATGATGAGTCCCATTTCACCAGATGATTCGAGGCGAAGACCAGTCAGCGCGGGAAATGGTTCCTGCATCACATCTGTGAGTCTTTCCAATACATTACTTGTCAACCGTTTGAAGACGATCCAGGATACGCGCTGATGATGTTTAAGCGCGGCAATGACATCCTTCTCATCCCCCTCTTCCCTAAAAGAATAACGTACGGCGACAGGTAAGGGCGGCCAGATGTCCAGTGACATCTGTACGGGTGTTTTGCGATCGCAGACAAGTAACAGACGCAGACGACGAGGCGATGCGAAGGCGATCTGGCGCCATCTTTGACATACGTGTACGAGCGGTTTCCAAATCTTCGGGATGAAGTGCTCGCTATCCCCTCGACAGCGGTCGAATATCTCTAGGAGGACATCCTCGGGAAGCATGTTAATTGTCACCTTGACGCGCACTCGAGGTGAAGGCGACATGGATGACGCGGCGGAGGGGGGTGTGACATTGCTCTTCGAGATTTGCTTTCCCTTTGTTTTCGTCCAGGGAGGAGGGAAGTTCCGAGGAGGCCCCCCCAGATCGTGTTTGGTCTACACCTGGCGGTATACAAGACGTGGGCATACGGAATCCGTCAACGGCCGCGCAATACGGCAAAATGGCTTACGTTGGCCTCGTTTCCTGAGCCAGGTGCCAGTGACGATGTCAATCATTGAGGCTAGACGACGGCCCAGAATGCGAATTTGGCTACGACTACGTGATATTTGATTGGATGCTTCGGAAATGGGGCAGTGATTATTGGCGGACATACCTTTGAGAGCTCATTGGTGAGGATTCAGGGCGAACGGCGAATTGGTTCAGGGTGTCTTGACCCTAGGACCCCAGGCCACAGTATATGAATGTGCCATATGCATGACTTGGATTCCCCATTGGTCACTCTACTACACCTGGTTACAGCCGCTGCGTACGCAGTTACGAAAGCTTGCCTCGTGTGTGCCTGCATCTCCAGGCATTGCGGCGCAAAACAAGGACAGCCTGTTTGGCTCCTTTGTTGGACGACGCAGAAGCCTGAGATGGTGGAAGGTGCGGTGGAGCCAACATTCCCAGGTCAAGGAGTCGTAGAGCGGTAATATTCCCCTTGTTTTTTGACATACTGATATTGCTTGGGTTGACGGATCGCGTTTTCCGTCCGAGATGTGGCGGGTATTAAGAACATGTGTTGGAGGACGCTCTATTCCGGAGCAAGATTCCGAGTTTGAGCATTCTCTGCAAGCGCACGTGTGTCATGTGATCATACCGACTGACTGACTACCATCACATGAATCTACAGTAGCAAGGTGACGAAAGTGGGACGAACGTCGACGAACCTCCCCATTGACACTCCACGGTGTGTCACGGTAGTTACTTTTTGTACGATGAATTTGCGTTTGTTGCGTGTCGCAGAATGTTATAGGAGCAGATTTTAATACAAAAAAGTGCATGACCACCTGTTTTCAATCAAAGGCTTTGAGGGCTGTTTCGACGCAGTAATTGTTGTTGACGGTTGACAAGACCCTTCAGTGTTCCTGATTACATAATTCTTCGTCAGTGCAGTGCAGCACAATCTCTAGCCGAGATGGTCGCGGAGCGCACGAGCAAGATTCACATGACATGGCTCTTGACGTAAAAGCATAGGTTTACATCGGCGTATCCAAGGGGAAGAGCAACTTGCAAAGGGAGTCACCCCCGAAGTTGGCAGACAACTAAACGCAATGGGTGAAAGGATCGACCACTGGCACATGGGCATCGCAACAGCTTACACTACCAGCTAGTAGCTTTGGACATAATATTTCTTGTTCTGACTCAAGGCGGGTGTTCAATCGACTGGACCCGCCGTATATTTTTGACGCAGGGAATTGATAACGCAGACAGTTGTG
>Ga0307510_10009872_pt1 | contig 11359 bp, 9 predicted proteins | sample 12_EM_MG_FD_207224 | JGI IMG/M metagenome (GOLD analysis project Ga0307510, IMG submission 207224) | Populus trichocarpa ectomycorrhiza microbial communities from riparian zone in the Pacific Northwest, United States - 12_EM | ecosystem: Host-associated > Plants > Roots > Unclassified | place... | reverse complement strand
TTTGGGTTGGGGGAATTGGTGGGTACTTTTTGAAAGTGTTCACTACTTACCTGCTGGGTATGAGCTGGGCGAATTGTTTCAAAACCCACAACAAACTCACAATGTACCTGCTGGGTAAATTGCCCTTCGCCCCCAGTGTCCTCAAAGAAGAAGAAGAAGACGAAGACGAAGACGAAGACGAAGAGGACGAAGATGAAGAGGACGAAGACGAAGAAGAAGAAGAAAAAGGAAAAGTTCTGATATGGGATCCCCGAGATTCCAAGTTTCTCCTGAATTTCGTGGGTGGTCAGCTCAGGGGACTCTCCTTCTCATCCGACGGTCGTTTCTTCGCTTGTAACATTGGTTGTCAAGGAGTTCATATCTGGAAGGAGTCTCCCACTGGCTATGTCCTTCATCGAATACTCCTATCCGGGTTGATAAATGGTGGTTATCCCCCGATACCGTATCTTTCCCCAGACGGAGAATCGATCATCACGTCCAGACTTGATGACGCTCAGCTGTGGCGTACAACAGACCCAATCAATCCCCCCTCCAGCGTTCCACCTCAACCTGCCGAGCAAACCCACTTCGTTCTCGCATTTTCTCCGGACAAATCATTAATAGCAACTGGACGGTTGGGAGGAAGCATAGCCACAATTGTTGACCTAAAATCTGGTGACCCGCGGTTGATCGTCGACACGGGCGTGAAGATTTGTGGTCTAGGGGTGACCGGGAGCACCTTTGTTGCTGTTGGTGAGGGGAAGATCATCACTTGGAACCTACCTGTAGAGGACTGTGTTCTCGATGCCAGGGCGAACATTCATGACAGCGTCCGGACCATAAGGTTCAATCATCCACCACCGCCTCCCAAATGGCCACACTCCGCGTCAATATCCCCCGATTTTAACTACCTTGTCATCACAAACGGAGATCACGAAGGTCTCGAAATTTACGACATGTCTACCGGCAAGCATGTTGTGGGCAACACTACCGCGTATGTGTTCCAACCGTGGTTTACTCGGGACGGACAACAAATCCGGTATCCCTCTGGCGGACTGAAAGTTATCAGGAGTGGGGGGTCCGATATCATTGGGCTGGAGTCCATCAGAGGTGGTGGTGATACGAGGCAGGAATACCTCTGGAAATCTTACCATGGTCACGACCTTGTGAAAGATTGCTGGATACTTGACTCGAGCAAGAAACGAGTCATGTGGTTGCCTCACTACTTGAGAGCTTTTGGGAAGGGGAGATGGACATGGGATGAACAGTTTTTTGTTTTGTTCGATGCTGAACTACCGGAACCTGTCGTAATAGAGCTGTACGAGTGACCTGCGGACAGCGCTTTCCCTTTCCTCTCTCGATATGTCTACTTTCGATTCACCACTTGCATTCAGTCTTGTTCGGGTAGTTGGGTAGTCAGGAGTATTGAAGGGGAGAGATGGATGCGTATCAATTTTAATTGGGGTAAACAGGGGCGGGCTATGGCGCATACATGAATAAACCACAACTTTACATCCGAAAGCGGAGGGAAACGAAAGATCCACTGAAGAATAATACGATAAGTTCCTCAAGCGTTGAGCCAAGGACTGTGCAAGGAGACGAGATAAGTTAGGCGCCATCCAGTTCCTCCGTGACGGGACGTTCGCTCTTGCTCCCAGCCCCCCTGCGATCGTCATCCCAATGCTTGCTGTACCTCCTCTCGTCTGTTGTAGTCCTTGTAATGTTTCGAAGATCGATGACTGTAACCTCGGTCCCCGTGGTCCCTCGAGGATCCATGCCGTTCACGTTCACGTCTATGATCGCGGCAGCAGTCTTTTTCGTTGGCTCCTTGCGGTTGCGGCTGGCGGTGGACCCACTGTCCTCTCAAGTTTCTTTCTCACGGAGGCGTTCCTTTTGCTGTCTGACAAACTTGGAGAAGGCGGCCCTGCGGGCCTCTTCGTCCTTGAATGCCTCGTACTCACTCAGATGTTCAAAGAGCAGCACTGCCTTGACGACAATCAGATTAGTTCACAACCAATCAAAGGTAAACGTTTAAACTCTCACCTCGTATGGCAGGTTGACATCCGGAGGTTCCGGTAGCTTTTTCAAGTCATACCTCAGATCGTCTTGGAAATGCCTGAGCTTCCTTTCAGCCCTCCGCTTATCATCCGTAGCTTGCTTTAGGTCCTTTTTGTGCAGCCGCCCAGGAAGACTCAGAACACACCGAACGGAGGACAAGAGGGGAGAGCTCACAGCACGGAAGACATCGGAAGATCCTCGTTGGTCAACTTTTTAACTTGTTCGCCTTCATCGGCTTCGACAACACCCAATAACCGCTTCACCGTTGTTTCGATCCAAATCTTGAACGCAACGGCCCCGCCATCAACATTCCCACCGCCGCCGGGTTGGCGTTTTTCGTTTTATCACTTGACGATGCCTTCGGCAGTTTTGATCTTGCCTTCCTGTTTCTGGTCCATAACGTTGACAACATTCCAGAAGAATTCTAGGGGGCCGGAGCCGGGGCTACCGAGAATGTTGGTGCAGCACTTGTCATCCTTGAACAGCAGATAGACAGTTTTCCACTTCGCCCCAGCCTTGATTTCGGATGAGATCTTGTAAGAGAGCCTGAGGCCGCGCATGATCGTGAGTGGGGATCGTGGAATGCGAAATTAAGGCCACGGGTACCTTGAACCCTCTCTCGTCTTCCTCTCCCTGTTCTCCCTCGCTTGTGCACTTCTCATCTATTCCTCGAACTCTCTCTCGCGTACTTGACTGTAGTCCACGAAAGCGAGCAAGATATCTAAAGTAGGGAGCTTCTAGATCTCCGGATCGGTCTCCCAAGCTTCCGATCCGAGTATCATCGAATGCGTGGTTCGCCATTTCGTCAACACGCCAACTTGCAATTCTTTGAACGGATTGACAAGCTTTCCAATGCCCCTGGAGCGTGCCGCTAGACTCTCTTGCTACGAAACGAGAAGCGACAAAGGAAATGAGTCGCGTCGCGGCTAAGTGATCCCGACGGAGGGGATACAAACCGTTTTCCGTTGTTCCAACTCGGGGACGCGTTCCTCGAATACCAACATCCTCCCAGACTCGATTTTGGCCCGTTGCCAGATGGGATGCTGGGCAAAGAACTTATCGGCGGTAGGAAATGTCTTGTAGTGATGAACACTCGGGTTCCCTTTACGTATATTCCGGATGGCGGGTCAGAGTTTCGCCAACCTGGCCTCTCTTTCCTCCTGCTCTTTGGCCTCCGGGCCATCGGTGTACTATGAAGAACGGGGCCAATGTTAGTGAATACGAAACCAGAAAAGTGCGTCATCACCTTCTGCCACGCAGCCTTCTTCTCCGCTGACGTACTCGATACCTTATACAGAGGGTCCGTGGTGATTGCACACATGAACTGGTCCCACGGCCAGCTCGCGTCGACATTCACCTTTCTCACCCTCTTCCACGGTCGCGAATCCATTATAAGGTATCGCAAGATCATCGGGGAGGCTTGGTCCGGTCGGGAGAGAAGAGATCGGTAATGACCCTGGGACTGAAGGAGTCAACTCTTTCGGTGTGGACTGCGAAAGGATTGTTGCGGGTAGAGGATTTTGAAGTTGACCAGCTGCGCCTGAGCCCTCTGCGATGGCCAGCGGTTGCCTGAGAACACGCAAAAAGCAGTTTAGGGTGGACTTACGGAACCGCAGCACCTGCGTCCTCTTCCTCAGCCTTCTCTAATAGTAACAGAAACCCTTCTGGGAAGAGGTTGAGCATGACGCACTACGGTGAGGAAGATTGCACACACACGTTATGGAAATACCTCTCCCAATAAAATCACTCCGTCCACGCAGTCTGCGCCAAGGCACGATACAGAAATCATTCAACGTTCGTTCTCCGTCTGTACTTGGCCGTCTTCGACGGGCATACCTCAAATGGGGTTTTGATTTCTATGCAAACCGCAAAGTAGGGTCAGAATATTGCAGGGGCAGATATACAATACAACCCGGTGACTGACCTTCAGGTTTCTCCCAGACGCTCTCCTTCGTCGTTGGGTTATACCGATACGTGTGACCCTCAGGATTCCCGTGCTCCATCTGCCCGAAGAAACTATGCGCCAGACACTGTGCAGTATGGAGTGCCAAAAATTGTAGGTGCCTGGTTCATGATCGTGACCGGCGTCGGTGGTGCTCGGAAAGTTTCTCCGACACCTGGTCATTATTGATCGGTCTTCGATCATGACCGGTGACCGGGGGACAACCGCCCACCTCATTGCCAGGGCCCTCTCTCTACGACGCTCCAAAAGCTCGAAGTGGCCTCGTGAGTCTATCCCACTAACTAACTGGAACGCGTTGAAGGTACTTTGAGGCCGTAGCACAAGAGGGTGAGGGAACGCGATACTTGTACGTAACTATAGTCCCCGATCCCCGCTTGCCAACCCCCATGCCATCTGGGACTCGACTTCACCAATTGGCCTCTGTCCCGGAGGGCAACGAGGACATTGGATGTGGGAGCAAGGTCATTGCTTGTCCCAACGGTCACGATGTGTTCCGGTTCGCTCCGAGTATCTGCAGCGATCAGGGAACTTGAAGTGGTGAAGATACTCGATGCTCGCCCGCGACTTGTCTGGAACGGAGCGTCGACCCGAATAGACGATCACCGCGTTCATAAATCCTGGAAAGTCCGCGATCGAAGAATGCATCCAGACGGCGAAACCCTTTTGACGTGGATACAACCAGGGCGAGCCAAATAAAAAAAAATCGAAAATGCAGCTCCTCGTCGAGTCTCTCGCCGTCGCCCAGGCCACTCCTGTCCCCACAGTTGATATGCTCGACGACAAAGCACTGGCAGGGGATCCAGCCCGATCAGGTGTTCATCTCTCGTTGTTGGCCTCGATCTCACGGCAAAAATGCGGAAGCCATGCGGTGCGGATGGTTTATAGTGTAGCGGGAGAAGGTGTAGGAGATCACCGGTCACCGACAAACGATAAATGTTACAAAAAGGATGTATGTCTGGTAGTTTCAAGCTGAGGCTGTGGGATATCACTCACCTTCCGTTGCTATTAGTATTCATCAACCGTTGGCGGGTTGGTTTCCATCCTCGGCTTGAATTCTGACTCCCCATCTTCCACGCCCTCTTCCCCTCTTCCGCCTTCATCGGCCTCCTCCGGAGTTGTCCCCCGTCTGTCACCACCTCATCAAACCCACCAAATTCCAGTTTCGTCGAGAGTTCCCCGAATCCCTTCACGACAGGCAATCCAGTTCCCAGTGACCTCAACTTCGAGGTGAAGCAAGATCCTATCTCTTGCAACGCCGCCTTGTCCGTAGATCTGAAGGCATATCTGAACGCTCGCGGGTCAGCTCGTTATGGGGTTGTAAGGTCAGGACAAAACGAACTTGTGACGCCTGGAGAATAGGAAATCTTGCTGGTTAGGCAGCGTGACTATCTGTCAGCCTTGGAACTGGGGCATGGGGAGGAACATTGTTTAGACATCCTCCCGACGGTGTGCCCCAATCCCATCACGAAGCTGTTCAAAACGAGTTTAGGAAAGTGCGCTGTCAACCGGGCGTGACCCTGCAATCTAGTTATGTTAGCGATTGTCTTCGATGAACGGCGTCTTGAATGGACTCACGAGGATGCGTTTCGAGAGTTCGATGGATATCAACTTGAAGCACGCGGTTGGGCCGTTTGGGAGGCGAATCAACGTGATCGCATCTAGCCACGAGATGAGATTAGTACCTCACAGACGAAAAAATCACTCACTCGGCTTCTTCACGTCTTCATTCGCGACCAGCATCTTCTGATATCAACTGTCTGCGTCCCACCCCGCAATCATGCCCATCTCAAATCCTCGTCCCTTCTTCCTCCTGGCTAATTTGGCCCCGGAGGAAACATCCACAATCCCCCCGCAACAGTCGTACGTTGCATGTGTGGCCCTTGGTGAAGTCGTGATCAGGGCTTTCGGTGGGGTATTTGGTTCCCAATCTGAGAAGTATGACGCGAACGGATCCGGTTCCACGTCAGCGGAGGTTTATGGGGCCGTGGATGCACAGTCCGTGAGTACTGTGTTTGAACAACTCGATAGGTCGAGAGGTCGAGAGCTCCAAACATTATCCCGTGTCTGCCGTGGATCGGCGGACAATACGGAGGGGTTAAACTTCCGTCGGCTTCCAAGACTCCTGGGGCGTTCCGGACCAACCTTTTCCGAAGTAGAAGCAAAGATTGTCCAACCAATTGCTGCGGTAGCGAGATGAAGGGAGACGCACTTTATTTGCTGCAGGATCCGCCAGCTCAGCCCCGGCTATCCCCAGCCCAGATTGTAGCTCTCTCTGACCCTTTTCTCACTTAAACTTCCCAGCTGCTTCCTGTCCCTTAGCCTTGTTCTTTGTAGAGGGGGGTTCAAAGTGTGTTGAAGGCATTGATAGAAAACGATCGGCTGGAGTTGGCGCGCTTCCGACCGACGGACATCCAAGAAAAGCGTAGGATTGCAACGGTAAAGACTACAAAATTGCTCCCACCCGACCACACTGTACCAAGTCATGTCTATTGAATGTGACCTCCACCCACTCCGCCCTTGGAGTCCGCACCTGCATTGGACCACTCAATTCCGGGTGCGACGAGGTCTGTAATGCTGCACGCCCAGTACGGGGTGGATTCGCAGAACCGGTGCTCTCGGAGATAACGGGGGTCTGTGAAAGGATTGAGATGGAGATGGGAGGCAGCGGTGACCTCGACTTGGAATAGTGTCAGGGATGACAAGGAAGGCGAAGGTAGTGGGGATGCATCGTCTACGCCTGGGGTTGATCCGTACGATTTTTCGTGCAGAAACACCTTCACCAATGTCACTTGACGAAATAGTCGAACGCAACACTCGAAACTCACCACGTAGGGCCAAACTCTGAAACTGTTCAACTGAGTTGGCGGACCGAGCCTTCCTATCTCGATCTTATCCACGTCTATCCCCACCTCCTCTTTTGCTTCCCGGAGCGCAGAGTGCAACACGGATTCCTCGGTCGGGTCGACTTTTCTGCCCGGAGAACTTCACCAGCGTGAGTGAAAACGGCAAGAGAAAAACAAGAAAACTTCTCCGGGCTGTGCTCTCAGCTTCCTCCCTGTTCTTCTCCCCTTGCGCCTTTCTCATCTGTTCCTGGACCCTCTCTCACGTACTCGACTGTAGTCCTCGAAAGCGAGAAAGATGCCCAAGGTGGGGAGATTCTGGATCTCCATATAGGTCCGCCAGGCTTCCGATTCGAGTACCGTCGAGCACGCGGCCTGCCGTTTCGTGAATAAGTTGACTTGTAGTTCCTTGAACAGATTTACAAGTTTCCCGATGTTACTGGAGCGTGCTGTTCTGCTCTGTTGCTACGAAACGAGGAGCGAAAGAAGAAACGAGTCGCGTCGTGGCTGGGTGATCCCGAAGGAAAAGATACAAACCATTTCCCATTGTTTTAACTCGGAGACGTGTCCCTCAAATATCAACCTCCTTTGGGACTCGATTTCGACCGGCTGCAAGATAGGGTACTAAACGAAGAGCTTATCGGCGGTAGGGAATGTCGTGTAGTGATGGACATCCGGGTTCCCTTTGTAGTGGATTCGGAATAGCGAGTCGGAGTTTCGTCGGCCTGGCCTCCCTTTCCTCCTGTTCTTTAGCCTTCAGGCCGTCAGTGTACTATGAGGAGCGGGGTCAACGTTAGTGAATACCAGAAAGGTGTGCAATTCGAGGTAATCACCTTCTGCCCCGCGGCCTTCTTCTCCCTTACAGAGCGGGTCCGTACTAATTGCGCACATGACGTCTAATTCGCGTCGGCATTCTCCTTCCTGAGCAAGTGAAAGAACGCCATCTCACCCTCCACGGTCGCGAAACTATTATAGGGCATGACAGGATCGTCGGGGAGATTTGGTCTGGTGAGAGAGAAGAGATCGGCAACGACCCTGGGATGGTTAAGGCTGTGGGGGTTAAGAGTCCGTCGGTGTAGACTGCGAAGAGATTGTTGTGGGTAGAGCGTTTCGAAGTTTACCGGCTGCACCTGAGCCCTCTGTGACGGCCGGTGGTTGGCCAGGCCGCCTGAGAACACGAGAGAGGATGAGGGACGCCGGAACATGAGCGGTGGTTTAGGATGGACGTACGAAATCATAGCACCTGCACCCTCTTTGTCGACCTTGTCTAACAGCAACATAAGCTCTTCTGGAATCTCCCATTTCTACACTTTCGTCTCAACTTAGGGGAGGGGTTGAGCGTGACACACAAGAGTGAGGAAGATTGTACACGCACGTTATGGAGTGAGTGAGGCGGGCGGGCGGGCCGCCGATCAGGAAATTAACACCGCTTGTGACCACTTGTGGTGGTCTTGTAGCCACTTGTAGGATCACCACAAGCGGTCACAATTGCTGTTAGATTTTTCTGTCTCCTTTCGACCCTCGGGATTCCTGTGTTCAAACTTTGAGAGAGAAAACCCTCCTCCCCCCGAACTTGAGGTTGAGCGCTGAGCCTCTGAGACGAGAGAAGTACGAACAAAGTAGAAAAGGAGAACCACCCAGGACCCATCGCGGCTGATCTTCTTCTTCCAGTGCCGCTCTTTGCGTCGGAAAACTCTTCGGGTTTCCGTCCAGGCACTCTTCACTAAACACCAAGGACCGCTTAGTCTATCACTCAAAATAATATTCATGATTGCTACGTAAGACTGAAGCTACAAACAAAGGCTGGACGCGTCTTCTCAAATGATTCGATGCAGGAGTTGCTAGATTTGCAGGGTCCCATCTAGTTTTGTGTAACCTCCAGCAACCCTGTTCCATGCTCAGTACATATGCAGCACTGTTCGTCGTCATCGTTGTTTACTCCACTGATTCCCCAAGAGCGGCGAAGACATCCACTCAAAGCGGGAGCATGCGATTCGGCCACCTGGACGGTAATAAGCATCACCGTGGCAAGCGCCAAAATCCAGATCGAGCGCACTTCGGGCGCATCTTCAGTTTCTCATCGACATCCGCGGGCATCGAGAGCTCGGAGGACTACCTTTGACGCGATCATTCAGCATTCCGGGGCGCTCTTGTAAATCTAGGGAAAGCAACCTTTCTCAGCCGACCTTCCTCCCACTCCCGACCAATGAACCACACGTCCGACAAAAAGAAATCGCCAGAACCTGCTCGGAAACGCATCAATTTGGGGATCCCTACCAACATCGCTGCTGGTTCACTCGGCTTCAGAGCAGGGATGGACGTTGATCCCCAAGGTAACCGAGATCGTTCTCATCGCGACTCGGAACTTCAGACCGCCTAATTCGATTGTGGCGATAGATGACGGCAACCCCGGGCTTTCCTACGAAGAAAAGAGCAAAGACCGAGGTCATTCCGCCCCGGAAACATCGACCCGTGGTATGGTAGTTGGTGGCACTGAACACGGCGGTAACCGTACCGGTGGGTGTTTCTGATCCTCGTTATTGCGATCGACGTTCATCCAGTTCTCTGCACTTCTCCATGTCAGGAGGGCACACTTATGGCACGAGAGAGGAAGTAGGAAAACTGACAGAGCAGACTGGCAGTAAGTGTCGAGACGATCGTGCCATCTCTTCCTTTCCGTTAACTTCTGCCAGTTCGGGAGAGAGATCGGAGGGGCACCCCGCACGGGGCTACCCCCATTCTTTTCTATGTCGCAACGGAAGCCGCAGATAGGTTCGGACCTCTTCAAGCTATCCTAGGAGCGTTCTCCACTGTTTATGGGAAACACCAAGTTCGCCCACTATCCTCCGCTCAAAATCAGTTCTTGATGAAATCATCTACAGGAAACAGTCTCCGTGAGAAACAGAATCGAAGATCTCATCTCACGTGTGGCTACATTGGAAGAGGATTTTGCGACTCTCCCAGGTCCTGTGGATGAACAGAGGCGCCGCCACGAGTTGATACTGTATGTCACCGTCTCCTTCCCCTGAGACTCGGCATTGACTTCCTTCCAGCAAGCTCAAGGACATCGAGGGGAGATTGCGGTCCTTCTACGAGAGGCAAGAGCTGCAGCGACTTGATGACCACGTTCAAGGCGACGAAAATGTACTCGGGCTTCTCGAGGATCTGCGGGAGACTATCTCCAATTACCGGGTTCGTTCATCACCTCGGCGCTATTCTCAATATTGATGGGGAGAACAGATGGCGCAACGAATGGCGAACTATGAGCAACAATGCAAAACGATAGTGAGTGCCCCCCATTCTTTGCGCCTGAGCAAGCGAAATGACCTCTCGGCAGGACCCAGGTCAGAATATCTCCTGTCTCCGACCACGGAGCCCTGACACGAACCTCCGACAGCTGAGGCGGCCATCCTCAATCAGTTCCGTTCCGCAAAGGGAGCCGAATATCGACATGGCGGCCGTAAGGGTTGCCTCAAGGGAACCCGTGGAGCAATCCTAGACGAGATTGAACACTGGTCAAGGGATTTTGGCAGCCCCCCCGTCTACTGGCTGAACGGATTGGCTGGAACAGGAAAGAGCACAATCGCACAGACGATCGCAGAGAGGTTGTTCGCAGATGATCAACTCGGTGCCTCCTTCTTCTGCTCCCGAGACTTCGAGGAGCGGAGCAACCTCCACTTCATATTCCCCACCCTGGCCATCCAACTCGCACGGAAGTACACCGAATTTCGATCGATATTTGTCCCGCTGGCACGGTCCGATCCAGGGATCGCCTACGAGTCCCTGTACAACCAGATGGAAAAGTTAATCTTCCAGCCACTCGTCGAATCTAACATCTCGACCGTGATCGTGATCGATGCCTTGGACGAGTGCAAGGACGAGGAGCCCGCTTCGGCGATCCTGTCTGTCATTGGTCAGTTTGTATCGAAGATCCCGAAGGCGAAAATCTTCGTCACTGGTCGGCCGGAGCCACGGATCCGAGAGGGGTTCCGCCTTCCACTGTTGGAAGAGATCACGGATGTGTTCGTCCTCCACGAGGTCAAATCGAGTCAGGTCAACAGGGACATACGGCTATTCTTCAAACACAGGTTCTTGGAACTTGCGGGTCGCCGACGTGGGCTGGACGGCTGGCCGACCAAAGAACAACTGGATGCGCTTTGTGAACGCGCCGCGGGACTATTCGTCTATGCCGTTGCAACGGTCAGGTTCGTCGAGCACAAGAACAACGACCCCGAGGAGCAGCTGGATCGCCTTCTGGAATCGCCGGAGAGCAGTGCATTCGAGGGAGAGACTAACTTCACGGCGAATGCGACGCTCGATTCTCTCTACACGTCGATCATTCAAGAGGCTTTTGGCGGCGGCTACTCAAAGGATGATCCGAAAGTCCGCTCTGTTCTTGGTGCCGTGATCCTGGCTGCGAATCCCCTTTCCCCATCCACCATCGCTACGCTCCTGGATTTCAAAGTCAGGGGGGTGTCCTCCATCCTGTCATCGGTCCACTCGCTCCTCACTCTCCAGG
>Ga0307510_10009871_pt1 | contig 11359 bp, 12 predicted proteins | sample 12_EM_MG_FD_207224 | JGI IMG/M metagenome (GOLD analysis project Ga0307510, IMG submission 207224) | Populus trichocarpa ectomycorrhiza microbial communities from riparian zone in the Pacific Northwest, United States - 12_EM | ecosystem: Host-associated > Plants > Roots > Unclassified | place... | reverse complement strand
TGCGATTTGACCAGCCGTTTAGGCGTAATCTAACTGGCTACACTTTCAGCTACAAATTTAGCTACAAATGTAGCCAGTTAAATTACGCCTAAACGGCTTGTCAAATCGCAAAGTCGTCTTAAGTGACCCCCCGGCTCCTGACCTATTCTATTCTTCTCTTTATTTTCATATTTTTATCTATTTTATTCAATTTATTATTGCTGATTTCTCAAAATGATCGGCTTGAGCTGCCACAACACTAGTTGCGTCATTGCTTAGAGCGGTGAGCTGCTGACATAACACGTTTATATCCTTGAGGAGGACAACGCGCTCTTCGTCTGCATTTGGTTTAGGAGCACTTTGGGGCAGATCTTGATCGCGCATGCGTTCCGGGATCTCGGAGAAGCTGCTCCCCTTCGAGCAGAGTGCAGGGAAATGCTCATTGACGGCAGCAATGTGCTTGCAGAGCCAGATCCTTGGGAAGTCCTTGCAATCGCAAATTGATTGAGTAAGATCGATCGGGTAACGATGACCCAGATTGGATTCAGAAGCGACAAGGAATTCCGTGTTGCTAACCAGGTGAATTGAATCCGGGGATATGTTCCTGGCGCTCTCCAGGATTTGTTCGCGACGCGCTTCCTCAAGGTCTGGGCCCTCTAACCCGACAAGTTGTCACTTATGCCGGTTTTGGCAGTCTGAAATGAAATAAGTCACGAACTTCTCAATGACATAATCGATGCGCCGGTTGCGCTTCCCGCCAAGACAATGGGACTTCAATTTATGGTGGTATCTAAGATTTGATCGGTAAATTTCCTCAGCAAAAAATAGAATAGAACACATACGATTCGATCAGCATGTTGGTATTCCCTTCTTCAAAGATAGTTCGGTTTTTCCTTTCAGTCCCAGACCACATATGCAGCACCAGCAACCATTCTTTTTGAAGGTATTTGACAATGCTTTGAGGTGTTGAAGGATCGCTTGAGATCTCGTCCCAGATGTTGAAAAACATCGCAAGATCATCTGTTATCACCCAGCATTTGATCTTTTCCCACAGCACCTGAAACTGGTTTGTTATGAAATGGGACCTGATCGCACGGAGCACATGCCACCAGCAAAGAAAAATCCAGCTGTGTAGATACACTGTCTCCAGGGCAGCTATCTGCGCTTGATTGCGATTGGTCATTATTATGCCAGGCCGGACGGACGGACTTGCATCTCTGATGCGTCTGACAAAGAACGTAATTATTTCTGTCGTCGCGCTTGACGTCAGCATCCAGGCAACAGGCACGCCTGTTTCTGAGTCAGCACACCTTATCAAAGGTGTCCCTAATCATTAATTACTTACCTTGTCCCCAACGATCCCTAGCGATGATCGTAAATAGTAATAAATTATAATATTGGGTGATGTTATGAGTCGCATCTATCCCAATAAAGCCGTTGCCAAGGCGCTGGAAAGTGTCCAATTGGAAACTTGTCTGAATGCACAGTACAAAGGCATCTTCTGGTAATCCTGAACCGATCGGAGCCCAATCTTGCTTATCTTTGTAGAACGTGAGCGCTCCGTTTTCAGCTAGGTTCTCCATTACAAGTCTTGTTGAGACTGCATCAGACGGATGCAGTCTGGTCTCATCGTTTTCAAGGGCTTGAGCTATCTGATTTACTTCTTTGAGTGCAATCAATTGATCACGACTTCCATCGGGTGCCGAATTGCAAATCACGCGTACCTTCAAATGTATCAGATCAGCGGCTAAACTGTTTTGGTTCGGCAAACTCACGATCTGATCCTGATCAATTTTTTGAGTAAGCATCGTTTTGATTCGCTCCTGGGTAGTGCCGGACAAGCGAGTAAAGGCAATATTGGCTTCGCCAATCTTGTGATCGTGCTCGGCTATGTAGCGTCCCAAAATGGTTGGCGTGTGGGGATAGAATTTGATCAAGACATGGCAACAGCATCCGGATTTTCTGTTCCGGATCTTGCGTTTCCTTGAGGGATGTTTCTTTTGATATTTCCTTTGCCCTCCGGAGTACTGGCGCCCGCAAACAAAGCGCTGCGACCGGCTGTAATTAACCCCGGTCCGGGTGCTGGATGCAATGAGCTCAATGGAGGACGTGCGTTCCTCCACCTGGCGCCACATTTCAAACTTGGCTAGATTAGCCCATTCAAGGTTAAATCCGCCCTTCTCCCGATCCCAATCGAAGCCTCCCCTTTTTGTCGAAGCGGCAGGGGAGCCGGCGTTGTCCGGGGTGCCTTCCCCTTCGGATTCATCCGAGGTGCTACACATGTCTTCCTCTTCGGATTCATCTGAGATGCTCCCACGCGAGTTCCAAGCATTTTCGGGTTCGGATTTGGATTCGTCTGAGGTGCTAGCACGTGAGCTCACGATGCCTTCCCCTTCGGATTGATCTGAGGTGTCAGCTTGTGAGCTTCCAGTGCCTTCCCCTTCGGATTGATCCAGAGCGCGCGTGCGCAAGTCCAGGCAAAGCTTGAGGGGCGGGGCACTTGGTCCGGTCGCGGCCAGGTGCTTGCACAAGGCTCGAGAAAGATGAAAACGGGTCAAAAGCGACATATTGGAGTGGAAACTAGACTGGGATAGCTAGGAATTGTGAGGGAAAACAATATTGTTACTCCTGTATTTATTTATTTTTATTTTTCAATCAACAAACAGTGAAAAAACGATCAACGTGTTTTTTTACACATTTTAGCACGTTTTCGTGAATTAATTTACGCAGCTAAGGACTAGTGTGACACGTAACATTTTTTACTCACTCCTATTTTTAAAATAAATAATATACACGGCAATGAGCGGTCCAACTGTCGGGGCGGGTGGCGCACATCCCAATTATTTTCACCAAGTCGATTTTTTATTGACAAAGCGGAAGGGCCCGCTTTGCTAACACGCCCCACCGCACTTTCCCCCGCACGCGCGTCCCCTTCCGCTGCAGTGGCGGGCTCTGCTGAGGGTTCAATCACTCACGCAAACCCATCTACGGGTGGTCCACTTACATATCCGCCCTCAAGCGCAGTACTGGGGCTCGCGTTTTCGACTTTTCCCGCTGCCTGGCCCAGGAGCACGTTTGCGCCACCTTCCGCAGCCTCTCCGGGACTTGCATATGCTGGGACTAACGCTCAGGTATTTTTCCAGGCGGAAATAACGCCCGGGAATGCGTTCGCGCACCCGCATTTCACCCCGGGACCCTCAACTTAGTCGCAATGCGCGAGTTTTAGTGGCACGTGGACATTGCGTAATTTGATGACATGCACAAATTGCGTGATTAAGCGACGAATGTTTTTTTTCTTTTTTTTTCACAACATGAACATTTAGCAACATGTGGTTTATGTTTGTTTTAGTTACAGGAACAATCTGAGATCTCTTTATTATTCTGAGTACGAATATTTTGACAGCTCCACCAAACTTCCGGAAATGCTCCTTTTATGGGATGTGACTCTACCTGTCATGGTCCGCTACAATTGCGCACCTTTGGTAGGTCATGTGTTAGGTTCCCATGGTCACGTGTTGTTAAGTCACGTGCTTCTTTGAGGGCTTGTAAGTCACGTGACAAGTCACGTGCTAGGTCATGTGGTGGGGATTTCCCAGGGTCATGTGGTCGAAGATTCTCTTTGGTTACTGGTCATTGACCAGGCTTTATCGCGGGCTCCGGAGGGCGTTGGATAGCCACTTGGCTATAGCTTGGTTTAGGGGAGGTTCTCGTGGGACTTGTAGGGGTTTGGACTGGGTTTCTAGATGACGTGGACTTCGTCCACGACAGTATCCCCTCTTTAGGCTTCCCTTGCTCCTGCAAGGCTTGTATCCCCTCTTTGGATTTCTGTGCAGCTTTCTGTGTAGCTTCGAATTGTTGGATGAGTTCTTTGGCGTGCATCAGCTCTTTAGCTGGGATCCAAGTACGATCGGCTTCCATGTAGCCTTTCCAGTGGACTAGGTACTGTGTGCTTTTGCGGTTTCTTGTGGGACGTGACTGGAGGATTTTCTCAATCTTGTAATGACCTTCTTCTTCTCCAACTATTTCAGGAGGAGGACGCGTAAAGTTAGGTCCATGTGCGGCGGTCTCCGTGTAGGGTTTCAACAGGGAGTTGTGGAATACTGGGTGGATTTGCATCTGCGGTGGTAATTCGAGTTTGCAGTTTGTTGGTGAAGCCCAAATGACTTTGAAAGGTCCATAGCAACATGGTGCAAGTTTTGCCTTTGGGTGAGTAGTCTGTAAGTTGGTGGCTTCCAAGAGTACAAGGTCATTCTTGTGGAATGTGTACGACAATTTAGCAGGGCCTCTGCTTCTCATTTCCCATGCAGTGAGGTGTAGTGCTGCAGTAACTTCTTTGTGCACTTGTTCTAGGTATTGGATGCGTTCATCCACGCTTTGTAGTCTGGTCTGGAGGTGTAGTGGTGGTTTAAAGGTCGGATGTATCCCGTACCAGACTTCAAAGGGAGATTTGTGTGTGCTGCGATGTGTCCATGCATTATGCGCAAATTCAATGATGGGAAGTAACGTGGCCCAATCATTTTGTTGGAAGTTTCCACAAATACGAAGGTATTGCTCAATTTCTTGGTTGACTCATTCAGATTCTCCATCCATCTGCGGATGAAACGCAGTCGACAATTTCTGTTTGATTCCCAGTTTTCTCCAGAGTTCTTGTGTTACTTGTGCCGCAAATTGTGGTCCTTGATCCAAGATTATTGTCAAGGGGAAACCCGTGCGTTTCCATACATAGTCCAATAGTAATTGGCTCGTTTGCTCGGCTGTGATTGTTTTGTGACAAGGGGCTAGGATGATAGCTTTGCTATGACGATCGATGACTGTAAGGATACTGTCATATCCATTCGACGTTGGAAGATCAACGATAAAATCCATAGTGATTGTTTCCCATATTCCCAAGGGGATTTCATTTGGTTTTAGTGGAACTTTGACTGGAGGCTTGATTTTGGTGGTTTGACAAGTAGCACATCCTTTGATGTATGCTTTTACGAATTCTGTGATTCCAGGCCACCAATATTCCTGTGTGATGAGTTCGACAGTTTTCCACTGTCCTGGGTGTCCCATTATATTGTCATGGAACTGCTGCATTATCTTCTGTTTCATGTTCTCATTGTTTGGTACGAAAACCAAACCCTTGTAGAGGAACAATCCATTTTCGTAGTTCCAATCTTCTAATCCCTTGGTGACTTGTCTAGGTCTGCTAGTGATGAGCTTTTTAAGCTTTTCTCCCATTCCCGTGGAGTTATCGAATTTGATAGCCTCCATAAGTGCTGTGTGTAGTTCTTCATCCATTCCTGTAGGGATTGCTGTGTTATATAGGGCTTGTATGTGGAATTGCTCTGGTTTTAGCAAGAATTTTCTGGGGTCAAGCAGGACTCGTTCCACATTCTCAGATGCTATCCCCTCTTTATAGTCTGGACGCCTGGATAGCCCATCTGCTTGATTAAGTTTGCCCGGTTTAGGAATAATGACATAGTCGTAGGTTCCCAATAAGATGGACCATCGGGCTTGGCGATGTGTAAGCATTTGCTTCGTGGTGAAGTATTTGAGGTTTGCGTGGTCCGAAAAAATCCGTGTCTGGTGAACATTACCCTGTAGGTAATGGCGGAAGTGCTTCAAAGCTTAGACAATGGCCAAGAGTTCTTTGTTATGGATCTTGTAGTTCCGTTCCGCAGGTTGTAAAGACTTTGAGTAGTATGCCACCGGATGAGACCGGCCCAAGGCATCGTCTTGTTCAAGAATGGCCCCTGTCGCATAGTTGCTTGCATCTGTGATGAGCGTAAATGGTTTGCCATAATCAGGCAGGAGGAGCACAGGTGATGTTGTGAGCGCTTTCTGCAATGCGGCGAAAGCGTCGGCTTGAGCGGATCCCCATAGGAATGGTGTGTCCTTTTTCGTGAGATCGAACAAAGGATGGGCTAGAGCAGAGTAATTTCTGATGAATCAGCAGTAGAAATTGCAGAAGCCAAGGAATTCCTGTATATTCTTGACTTTGGTCGGCATAGGCCAGTTTGAAACAGCCTTGAGTTTGACAGGATCCATGTGTAATTCTCCTTCCAAAATGATCAAACCCAGATATTCGACGGATGTCTGGTTAAAAGAGCATTTCGCGGGTCGCAGATAGAGATCCAGGTCTAAGAGGCGCTGTAATACCATATGTGTGTATTTGATGACTTCATAGATGGTATAGGCAAAGATCAAAATGTCGTCAAGATAGACGACAACATGATCTGTATCAATTAGATCTGCAAGTTCGGTGTCCATGAAGGTTTGAAAAGTGGCCGGAGCATTGCATAGACCAAATGTCATGACTAGGGACTTGAAAAGGCCCAAGGGTGTCTTGAAGGCTGTCTTGTATTCATCGCCTTCACATATACGAATATTGTTGTATCCCCATTGTACGTCAAGCTTGGTAAAGAATCGTGCTCCCAAAAGTTTATCGACGAGTTCTGGGATCAGGGGTATTGGAGCCACATTCTTTTTGGTTACCGTGTTCAGCAGTCTGTAGTCTTGAATGGGTCGTAGTTTCCTATCTTTCTTATCGATGAAGAAGAAGGAGCACACGTCAGGTGCTTCAGATCTTCTTAGAGTGCCTTGTTTCAGGCCATCGGTAATGTATTCTTGTAGGGTGACCTTCTCGGGTGGTGTCAATCTGTACACCGAAGTTTTCTTCATAGTTTGTCCTGGAATAAGGTCGATCTTGTGGTCCCATGGTTGGTGCTTCAGTAATCTTTGTGCTTCTTCGTCAGAGAAGACTTTCGCGTATTTCCTAAATTCCGGAGGGATTTCCTTGGATTTCACTTGCTCTTTTGTAGCAAGGCTTGTGGACACTGTAGTCCTTGCAACCATGGGGTTAACTTGATGGTTTACCATCCGTAGTGATGGACTAGAACCGCTTCGTGTAGTTGGACTGTGACCAACTTGTTCCTTGACTAATCTGTGGTGTGACACAGTAACATCAAGGTCTGGAAGGAATTGTTCCAGATAGGCTCTAATGTGCTGCGACACATCTAGACCATGACTTGTAATATCCAGGATATCGTCATCTTGGGTTTTCCATTCATCTTGGGGAAGTAGTTGCTGTAGGGCAGGGTCTTGGGTACAACGATCTTGTTCTTCGATGTCACTGGGATGACAATGAGGGGGGCAACGATCAAATTTGATTGTTTTTGCTCCCCAATCTATGCTTGGATTGTGTGCTCTTAGCCAGTCCATGCCTAAGAGTATCTCGTTTTGGCCAATATTTGTAATGGCAACTTTGACAGTTTCCCAGTGATTTGGATCAATGCTCATCCCCATTCACAGAATGGTGGCATAGTGCATCACTCCTTGTTTGTTTAATGTTCCATCAACATTAATTGGGTACACAGGGCGATTGACGGCATGGGTGGGTATTGAATATTTCTTGATAAAACTGGTGTTACAGTAGATGCCTTCAGCTCCACTGTCCAGTAACGCGTGGGCATTGAATTGTCTTCCGTTGAGGTTGATTCAGACTTTCAATTGGAAAGCAGGGGACTTTATATTCCGAATCATATGTGGTGGTACATGGAGAATCTTGGGAGATTGGAGATGTTCAATCTTGCTAGGAATACAACAGGATACAAATACATCTCTTCTGTAAGATGCTGCTACAGAAGAGAACTGGCAAAAGATGGTGCAATCGTGTCACCAGTTTCATCCAGGTCTTCAAGGGGAGTGAAGGAGTTATGGAAAGCACAAGTAACTCTGCTTCCACTATCACTTAGACTGAGTTTGTCCAGATCTTCTTCTGGAACAGTGTCCATTTGTCAGACTTTCGGTATAAAGGAAGTCCTGGGCCTCTTCTGTCCGGGTGCCTTACAATCGATGGCTTTATGTCCTTGTTTACTGCAATACATGCAGAGGTTATTGTCAAAGCGGTATTGTCATTGCTCAGGGGTGAGCTTCCCACGTTTCTTGAACAGGGTACGGCGTTGTCCTTGGGTAGCGTTAATTTCTGCATTACTGTTTTCCACAGATAATTCGCAAACACGTGGGTTACACCCTTGACACTGGGTTCCTTGGTTGCCTAGTGGCTTGGTGTACATGTGCCAGTTTTGGTCAAGGTCTCGAGCGCGTTCAACCAGTTCAGCTAAGGTGGCTGGTTGGGGTGACTGGGAAGCAATCTTATTGCTGATAGCGCTATTGATAGCATTGCGAAAGGTGAACATCTTGGTGTTCTTGTCGACATTGGCGCGACGTGCATGTTGGCTCCATTCTTGGTACCATTCATTGAATTCTCTATTCCCTTGTGGAGTAGCATGTAACTTAGAGAGCGCTTCCAGCTCCGTTTGAGGCGGAATGAATTGCACTTTGAAGGCATCTTTAAAGGCTTGCCACATTCCATAATTGGTGGGTTGTGCCGCAATGGCAGTAGCCATTTGGTCGCTGGCCCATTCGCCAGCCTGAGTGTCTTGTTTAAAGTAGGTCAAAGCGGACACTACTTTCTTGTGATCGGTATTGAACGTATCTTCATTCACCGTAAAATAGTTCTTGAGGATGTTCCAGAAGGCTAGTGCCTTGTTTCCCTGGCCATCGTATAATTCAGGCGCCGTGCCAATGAGACGGGGTGTGTTTGCTTGCGCCATTGGTGCTGTGACGACGGGTGGAGGTGGTGGCGGTGCTGGAGGTGGTGCTGCTGGTGGACCTGGTGCAGGTGGGTGATATATAACCGGCGGTGCAGCTCCTGGGGTGTTTCTGGTCGGTGGGTTCGTTGGGGGTTGGGTTGGTTGTGGCTGAGTAGTTGGTGCGGGTTGAGATGAACCCGATGCTTTGGTTCTAGGTGTCAGTGGGGCGGGAGCACATTGTTTTCCCTTTGATACTGGTGGCGTGGGGATCTGGGTGGTCTTGACTGGGAGTAGTCTGGAACTACTAGGAAACGGACTTGTTTGGGAATGTGGGGTACTAGGTCGTGGGGTGCTCGGTCTAGTCTGGAGTTTCTGGATTGCCATGGTAACAGTGGTCTCAGCTCATTGTAAGAGGGATTCCACTCGCATGGTGTCTTCTTCGTCGGTTTCTTTAAGTACAATTTGTTCCGCTTCGTCTGCTGATTGGTCGTTGTCTGATCCTTCTGAAGCATTCTTTGTTTGGGTCTCTGCGTCAGAAGTGCTTGGACTTTCGAAATGAACTGTCTGATGGTTGAGATAAATCCACTTCTTCTCGGATTGGTGCCACTTGATGAATCTATCTTGATATAACGCTGTTCCTTGGAACACGTCAAATTCCTTGATTTGGTCTTTATGTGAGAAAAGAACTGCAAGTACGTTGGCGGTGACTCTTTCTCCGTTGTCCAGGTATCTCCAAGAGTGTCCTGGCCCTTCACTATAGGTGGCATAAGTAGAAAATGCCCCGAAGAGGACTCGATTTCCTTTGTTGTTTGTGGCGAAGGCATCGTAGTAGATGGCTGGTACATATTCTTGTTCTTCTTTAGTTAATAGGAACTTAGTAGCAAATTGTGATTTGCACTGTTCCCACAAATTCATGTAAGAGTGACTGTATATGAATTGCCTTCCCAACTATAAAAAACAGTACACTGTCTTGATAGACAAGTAGACTCAGTAGGGTGTTCCGAGTCAATGAGTCTATAGTCTTCAAGTATACCCTTGTTAGTAATAGTGGTTTGGTATTTCCACAAGAAGCCATTGAACACAATGGGGTGGGGAGTAACTTTGAAGAGGTCTGTAAAGAGGTGATCAGTATGGACATCTGGGCAATGTTGGAGGAGGTAAAGGCAATGTTGTTTGAAGATCCATAATTCTTCTGAGTTCCTTGTAGGAGTTGCCTTTGCAAGGTATGTCTCTTCAGGGAGGAATGGTTGGAACGGTGTTCCTACTATATGATCAAATTGTCTTGGACGAAGGTCTTCTTCTGATACAATTTGTCGACTAGGGGTACTGATGTTTGGATATATCGGTACAGGGGGTACTGGACTATTTGGTGTCCTATTGAGTAATGGGGTTGTGTGATGGAGACGGTTTCTTCCTCTTTCGTTAGAGGGTACGAATGTTCAGGGATCTCAGGCTGGTGCTGAGTGGTTTCTATGCGCCAGTTCGTCGGTTGTAATGAACACCGTCTAAGGGTCGACTAGTGACTCGTGGATCCCAGAGAAGGAGATAGGACAGAGTAGAAGGAGTTCCTGGTTGTCAGTTGTTATCACAGTGACAAATATCGATTCCACAACCACAATTGATGGCAGTAATTGGGGAAGTGAACTGGAACTCTCTAGATCGTCGGTATTCGGATAAAGGGGTACTAGCTCAAGTGGTTCCTTCCAAGGTAATGTCTGGAGTGGTATCAACGCTGTCCTAGTAATGAGCTTGAACGTGGATATTATTCGGCAGAGCCTGAATTCTGGTAAGTTGGGCCTGGTACTCGATTTCTCGTCCCTGGGTGTTGGGCTGGGTAATGGGAAGGGTGTACTGAGTGGGGTTGATGAGTGCAAATTTGTGGTTCTGGATAGTGGTTTCCCAGAGAGCGGCGTTGAATGAATAGGAGTATTCTTTACTATCGGTGTAAATGAGTTGGTATCCAATAGGTCCTGTTGTGAGAAGTCAAATTTCATTAAATTCCACTTGAACTTGGGTTTGCGACAGGAGAAACCAGGATAGAAATCTAACTCAATTCCCTTGTCGAATTTGCATGATGATTTCTTCCCAAAAGGCTGGTGCACTGTAGTACCAGAGGAAGGTTTCGTTGTAGAAGAGGCTGATTTGGTCAGCGGGAGTTCTGTTATATTGACAGATATCAGCGAGAGTCCAATAAAGGAGGTTTCTTCTTGCTGCTTCAAGAAGACTTGGGAATTGGTAATCGACGTATTGATAGAAGCGGTTACTTCCAAGGATTTCTCCAAAAGGTAATTGATCAAGTAAGGTTTGAGCAACAAAGTGATGATCACTCCAGTATGTAAGTTGAACTTGATCTCTTAAGTCAGCAATAGGAGGGAGCTGACTTTGAACTTGGGTTTGAACTTCACTTAAGTTTTCCACTGATAAAGAAAACTTAAAACCCCTGTATTTCGCTTCTAAGACCTTTGTAAACTTACTAAGTATTACAAAGGAGTTTCTACGGGAGGCGAAATAAAGTTAAAGGGGTTAATGGGCACCTGAGAAATACAGTTGCTCAAAAAACTGTCCCAATGTTTTGCCATTTTGGAAAGAGTGACTTGGAATAAATCAAATAAATTATCAAATATTGTGAAAATAATGTATGTTATATTACATCATATTGGCTTTCGGAAATATCCTGGATCATGTGATTTGGATCAGAAATGATGTAATAATAAGCGAAATAAAATGCCCTATTATTGGGACAGTTTTTTGACCCTCTATTATTTTCACAATATATCCTTTTTATTGACCTGAATCATTGT
>Ga0307510_10009870_pt1 | contig 11360 bp, 12 predicted proteins | sample 12_EM_MG_FD_207224 | JGI IMG/M metagenome (GOLD analysis project Ga0307510, IMG submission 207224) | Populus trichocarpa ectomycorrhiza microbial communities from riparian zone in the Pacific Northwest, United States - 12_EM | ecosystem: Host-associated > Plants > Roots > Unclassified | place... | reverse complement strand
TGCGCTCGAACTTCAACACCCAGGCCGACTTCAACACCATCCTGATCCCGACGGTGCTGCAGGGCGCGGCGATGGCGTTCTTCTTCATCCCGCTGCAGGCCATCGTGTTCTCCGGCCTCACGCCCGACAAGATGCCCTCGGCCGCCGGGCTGTCGAACTTCGTGCGCATCACCGCAGGCGCGGTCGGCACCTCGCTGTTCACGACGCTGTGGGAAGACCGCGCGATCCTGCACCACGCGCAGCTCACCGAGTCGGTGAACCGCGGCAACGACACCGCGGCGCAGACGCTGAGCCAGCTGGGCGCGAGCGGCTTGACCGACCCGCAGGCGCTGGCCAACGTCAACCGCATCATCGACCAGCAGGCCTACACGATGGCGGTGACCGATGTGTTCTACATGTCGTCGATGCTGTTCTTCGTGCTGATCGCGGTGGTGTGGCTCGCGCGGCCGAAACCCGGTGCCGCGGCGGGCGGCGGCGGCGCGCACTAGGGCGGCTCACATGCGCAAGGCCGCGGCGTAGCCTGTCATCTCCAGGTAGCCGCGGCCGATGCGCTGGCCATCTTCGGCCAGCAGCTCGCTCAGGCCTTCCCAGTAGATCGCGCCGGTGCTGCCGCGGCTGTCGAGTTCCTGGTCGTCGAGCAACGCCGACACGGTGTGGCGGCCGGCGGGCGTCGTCACGGTCCACCGCACCGGGTAGCGCGCCTTCGAGGCGGCGCTCTGCCACATGCGGCCCGGCGTGAACACCACCTCGTCGGGCCTGAAAGCGCGCACCGCTTCGCCCGCGCGGCGCAGACTGCCGCCGGTGTAGACGCTGCTGCCGTCGGCGCGCCGCAGCCGGAACGCGGTCAGCGCGCTGCCGTCGTCGAGGTTCATGCCGATCCAGTCCCAGCCTACTGCGTCGGGTGGCAGGTAGGCGTCGCTCCATTCGTGGTCCAGCCAGGCGCGACCGGTCACGGCGAGCGGGCGGCCTTGCTGCGTCAGCGTGCCTTGCACCGCCAACTGCGGCTCGCTGTAGTAGTGGCTCGTGTGCTCGGGGCCCGGCCCTTTGCGCGACAAACCAGCCTCGCCCTGCATCAGCACCGGCTGCGTCGGCGTGACGGCCAGGTCGAGTGCGAAGCCGGCGCTGTCGCTCGCGACCACGGCGCGGTAGGCCGCACCGCTGCGCACCAGGCGCCAGTCGCGCAGCACCACGTTCGTGTCGGCCATGCCCGCCTGCGCGATACCGAAGCCGCTGCGCGCGATGCGCTGGTCGTGCCGCAGGCGCTTTTGTTCGAGGTCGGTCAAGGCGGCGTGCGCGAACACCAGCTCGGTGGGCGCGAAGCGGCTCGCCGGTTCGGCCTGCAACCCGGTCGTCGAGCGGAAGAACGTGACCTGAAAGCCCCACAGCCGCGCGCTGGCCTGCAATTGGCCGGTGACGTACCACCACTCGGTGCGGCTGGCGGGGTGGGCGCCGAAGTCGGCGGGGAACTGCAGCGCAGGCGGCGTGCCGTGCGCCAGCGTCGCACTGCCGGCCAGCAGGATCATCAGGTCGCGTCGATGCATGGCGCGAGCATCGCACACGCGACAATGCGGCCATGGCCAAACCCGCTCCCCGACTCAGCGCCGCCGAGATCGCCCGCGTCATCGAGATCGCGTGGGACGATCACCCGCCCTTCAACGCCGTGCTGCTCAGCCACGGCCTGAGCGAGGGCCAGGTCGTTGCGCTGCTCAAGCGCGAGCTGACGCCCAACGCCTACAAGCTGTGGGTGCAGCGCGCCGGCACGCAACGCGGTGCGCCGCGGCGCCGGCGCTGAACGCGCGACGCGCGCGGCTCGCCCGGGTTGCATTCGAATACCCCGCGGTTTGAGTTGTCTCGGTCTTTGCCCTAGTCTGGCCGGCCGCCGGACTGCGGCAGACTTCGCCGCACGCATCCCCATACCACCCCAAGGAGAGAAAACATGCATCCATCGTTCAAGTGGGCCGCTGCTGCCACCACCGTCGCCGTGCTCGCCGCCTGCGGCAGCATGGCGGGCAGCAGCAAGACCGGCATGAGCTTCTTCGTCACCAGTGCCGGGCCCGGCAAGGGCGCCGACCTCGGGGGCCTCGCCGGCGCCGACAAGCAATGCCAGACGCTCGCCGCCGCCGCCGGTGCCGGCAACCGCACCTGGCATGCCTACCTGAGCCAGCAGCCCACGCCCAACGTGCCTGGTGTGAACGCCCGCGACCGCATCGGCAAGGGCCCGTGGCTCAACGCCAAGGGCGTCGTGATCGCGACCGACGTCGACAACCTGCACGGCGCGAACAACCTCAGCAAGACGACGGCGCTGACCGAGACCGGCGCGGTCGTCAACGGTCGCGGCGACACCCCGAACATGCACGACATGCTGACCGGCTCCCAGCCCGACGGCCGCTTCATCGCCGGCAATGTCAACACCACCTGCGGCAACTGGACGCAGAGCGGCGAGGGCTCGGCCATGCTCGGTCACCACGACAAGACCGGCCTCGATGAGAGCGTGCCGGCCAAGTCATGGAACTCGTCGCACATGTCGCGTGGCTGCAGCGCCGACGCGCTCAAGGCCACCGGCGGCGCCGGCCTGTTCTACTGCTTCGCGGCCGACTGACGCGACGCCAGCCAACGCGGTCGTCGCTCAGGCGCTGACGCTGAGCGACGACGTGGCGTCTGTGCTCGTGCTCGCCGCGGCGCCTTGCGCGTACTGCTTGAGCACGAGGTCGACGAAGGCCGACAGGCTGAAGCCCGAGGTGTCGCTGGTCGATGACGACGAGGTCGACGCATTGCTGCTGTCCTGCAGCCCCTGCACCACCGTGTCCATCTTCTCCTTGAGCGTGTCGGCCTCGCTCTGGCTGATGGTCTTGTCGCCGTTGGTGTCGGCGGCTGCGAACAGCGTCGCGATCGCGTCGTCCAGCGCACCGGCCGCGCGCTCTTCGGGCGAGACGGTGCCGTCGCCGTTGGTGTCCAGCGGGTCGGTCGCGCCGTTGCTGCTCGAGCCGGCAGCGTCGGGTGGCGGCGGCGGTGGGGGCATGCCCTGGCTTTGCTGAGCGAAGTCCACCGTCGACGCCGGTGCCGGCATCAGGCTCTTCATGCCGGCATCGAGCTCGCTCTGGCTCAGGCTGCCGTTGCTGTCGGCGTCCATCTTGGTCATCAGCTCGTCGGCGCTGCCCAGCGAATTGCCGCTCTTCTCGGCGAGGTGGTCCAGCATGCCTTGCAGCTCGGTCTTGTCGACGCTGCCGCTGCCGTCGGCATCGACCTTCGCGAACATCTTGGCGGCGCGCGCGCTCGATCGCGCGCTGCTCATCTCGGACCAGGCGTGGCTTGCGCTGCCGGTCCCGCTGATCGTCGTCATGGGAGTTCCTTTCAAATGGGGGAGGCCATGCCGCCCGCCGTGCCACGGCACGGATGACGGCTGATTCATTGTTGTGAGCCGGCGTCACCGCTCCGTGTCGGCTTTGTATCGACCTTGGTACGAAGGCGGTGGCTAGCCGTCGAACAGCGCGGCACAAGCGCCGCTGTTCGGGGGTTCGCCGCACTGCCGTGCGGGCTACGCTGCCGGCACCGCCGATGAAGCCCACGCCCAACATCCTCGTCGTCGCCGACACCGCCGTCAGCGCGCCGATCTGCCTCTACCTGAACTCGTTCAAGCTCAATGCAATGGCCGCGAGCGATGCGAAGACGGCCGACGCGCTGCTTGCCGCACACCGCATCGATCTGGTCGTGCTCGACCTGATGCTGCACGGCGTGAACGGCCTCGCGCTGACGCGGGCGCTGCGCTCCACGCTCAACATGTCCATCATCCTGCTCAGCGGCCACGGTTCAGCGGCTGAGCGCGTCGTCGGCCTCGAGATGGGTGCCGACGATTGCATGGACCACCCGCTGGTGCGGCGCGAGCTGGTCGCGCGCATCCACAGCGTGCTGCGCCGTGCCGTCGTGGCGGTGCCGGTGCCGCGCAACCTGATCCGCTTCGACGGCTGGGAACTGCGCCGCCGCGAACGCCACCTGCGCTCGCCGACCGGTGCGCCGGTGCCGCTGTCGAAGGCCGAGTTCCAGTTGCTGCAGACCTTCTTGCAGACCCCCCGGCGGGTCGTCAGCCGCGACGACCTCGCCGCACAGTCCCGCGGTCGGCTGGGTGTCGCGACGGGGCGCAGCATCGACCTGCTGGTTTCGCGCCTGCGCCAGAAGCTGATGCACCCGAGCGCGCATGCCGCCGAGCCGGTCTCGCTGATCCACACGGTGCGTGGCGTCGGCTACCGCTTCGAGGCGCTGTCGGTCGAAGGCACGGCCTGATCGACAATCGGGTCGATGCCCCCGACACCCGACGCGTCCATCTCTGCCGCTCGCCCACGCCACGCCGGCATCGACGCGCTGCGCGCCGGCACCACGCTGCTGGTCGTGCTGCACCACACCGCGATCACGTATGGTGCGATCGGCGGCTGGTTCTACAAAGAGATCCCGACCGATCGTTCGATCTCGTCGCTGCTGCTGATCTTCTTCTGCACGGTCAACCAGGCCTGGTTCATGGGCCTGTTCTTCCTGCTCGCCGGCTACTACACGCCGGCGGCATTGGCCGCCAAAGGCCCGTGGCGCTACCTGCGCGACCGGCTGCAGCGGCTGGGCATTCCGTTGCTGCTGTTCGGCTTCGTGCTCGGGCCCGTCACGATCGCATTGGCGCAGACGGCGCGCGGCAAGCCCTTCGGCGACACGTTGGTCTGGCTGTGGCAGCACGGCGAGTTCGAGAAGGGGCCGCTGTGGTTCGCGTGGGCCTTGCTGATCTTCGCGGTGCTCAGCGTCGCGTGGCGCGCGGTGTCGCCGCGCGCGGAGCCCAACGCCACGCGACCGTTCCCGTCGAACGCGGTGCTGCTTGTCGTGGCGCTCGCGACCGGTCTCGTTGCGTTCGCGTTGCGGCTGGTGTGGCCGGTGGGCACCGAGGTTTGGGGACTGCAGCTCGGCTACTTCGCAAGCTACACCGTGCTGTTCGTGGCCGGCTGTTTCGCGGCTGCACCGCGCTGGCTGGAGGCCTGGCCCGCGCCGCAGGTGCGCACCTGGCGCCGCACCGCGTGGTGGATGTTGCCGGTGCTGCCGGTCGTCGCGCTGCTGGGCGCGAAGCTGTTCGGCCTGCAGGGCCGACCCGAGGGCGGCTGGAGCGTGCCGGCGCTGGTCTACGCGCTGTGGGAGCCGCTGGTCGCGTGGGGCGTGATCCTGGGCTTGCTGCAGTGGTGCCGGCAACGCTTTCAGACGCTGAGCCCACTGGGCACGCACCTGGCGCGGCGTGCGTTCGCGATCTACGTGATCCACCCGCCGGTGGTGGTCGGTGTCACGCTCGTGTGGCGCGCAGTGCAGGCGCCGGCGCTCGTGAAGTTCGCGGTCAGCGGCAGCCTCGCGTGCCTGCTGTGCTACCTGATCGCCGGTGCGCTGCTGCGCGTGCCCGGGATCGACCGCGTCCTCTGAGCGAACGCTAGATTTTCAGCAGCACCGCAGCGATCGCGAGTGCGGCCGGCACGGCCTGCACGAACAGGATCTTGATGCCGACGCTCATCGCGCCATAGAGGCCGGCGACGAGCACGCAGCCGAGGAAGAACAGCTGCACCGGCTGCCCCGCCGCGCCCTGGCTCAGCCCCCAGATCAACCCGGCGGCGAGAAAGCCGTTGTACAGGCCCTGGTTCGCGGCCAGCACCTTGGAGGCGGTCGCGAACTCGGGCGTGTTGCCGAACACCTTGCGGCCGAGGGGCTTGTCCCACAACACCATCTCGAGCACGACGATGTAGAGGTGGATCAGCACGACCAGTCCCACGAGCAGGTTGGCAATCATCGGTTCGACCTTTCGACACAAGGGGTGCCGATTCTAGGGGCCGGGTATGCTCGGCCATCGCTTGTCGTGGAGACTTCTTCGATGCACAAGATCCGCGCTTTCTTGTTCGGTGCCGGCGCGCCCGCCGTGCCCGCCGCGCTGAGGCCGTGACCGAGGCACTGCCGCGCATCGCGCTGCCCTACCTGGCCGGCTATCCCGAAGAGACGCTGGCGCAGGTGCGCGAGCTGCTTGTGCGGGGCCTGTTGGCCGAGCGCCTGCAGCGCCGCTATCCAGACGCGCACGGGGTCCGCACAGACGCCGCGCTGTACGACTACACCGTCGCGCTGAAGACGCGCTTCATGCGCAACGCCGAGCCGCTCAGCAAGGTGGTGTTCGACAACGGCCTGCATGTGATCCAGAACGCACTGGGCACGCACACCACGGTCGCGCGCGTGCAGGGCAACCGGCTCAAGGCCAAGCGCGAGATCCGCGTCGCCGGCGTGTTCCGCAACGCGCCCGCGGCGTTCCTGAAGATGATCGTGGTGCACGAGCTCGCGCACCTGAAGGAGCGCGCACACGACAAGGCTTTCTATGCGCTGTGCCAGCACATGGAACCCGACTACCACCAGCTCGAGTTCGACCTGCGCCTGCACCTGACGCAGCAGGAGTTCACGCCAGCGCGTTGAGCTCGTCGCCGAGGTTGGCACGGGCCGAGGCTTCCCAGGCCGCGTGCAGTTCCGGGGTTCGGTAGATGGCCGCGCGCTCGAGGAACGAGCGCAGCACCTTGGCGCGGCCTGCGCGGTAGCGCGCGTCGTCCACCCACGCGTACTCGGCGCGCACCGCAGTGCGGTAGGCCGCGTAGTGCACCGCGCTCTGCGCCAACACCGACAGGTCGAGGTCGAGAAACAACCACGCCTGCGCGTCGCTGGCGTCGGCGTCGTGGTGCTGCGTCGCGAGCACCAGCGTGGCGACGCGGGCTATGGCGTCGCGTGTCCAGCCCAGGGCGCCGAGCTCGGCGCGTGCGAGTTCGGCCGAGCGCTGCTCGTTGTCGCGCCGCCTCGGGTCGTAGACCGCGTCGTGGAACCAGATGGCGGCGGTGATCGGCAGCGCTTCGTGCACCAGCCCCTGCCAGTGCGCCAACCAACGCAGCAAGGCCTGAACATGCGCGAGCGTGTGGTAGTGCCGATGCGGCTCGCCATAGCGTGCGGCCAGGCGCGCCGTCAGTTCGTCGGGCAGTGTCGCGTCGCGCATCACCAGTCCTCTTTCACCGCCAGCGCCATCTGCCGCCCAGCGGCGCTGCGGGCCGCGAGCCAGGCGGTCAGGGTGCCGGCGACCATCACGGCCGCGCACAGCGCGGCGAGGCGCGCCCACGGCAGCAGCAAGTCCATGGTCCAGTGGAAGCTCTGCGGGTTCACGACCTTGACCAGCACGACGCTGACCGCCAGGCCGAGCAGCAGGCCGAGCAGCGCGCCGGCGGCCGTCCACACCGCACCCTCGGCCGCGACCACACGCAGCACCTGCGCGCGCGTCAGGCCCAGGTGGGCGAGCAGGCCGAACTCCTTGCGCCGCGCCAGCACCTGCGCCGAGAAGCTCGCGGCGATGCCGAACAGGCCGATCGCGATCGCCACCGCCTGCAGCCAGTAGGTGACGGCGAAGCTGCGGTCGAAGATGCGCAGCGACGTGGCGCGGATCTCGCTGACCGATGCGAACTCGAGCAGCGTCCCGTCGAGCCCGAGTTCGCTCGCGAGCGCGCGCAGGCCTTGCTGCACCGCGGCCGGGTTCGCGCCCGGCTGCAGCCACAGTGCGAGGTCGTTGACGCGCGTGTCGCCGGTCAGGCGCTGGTAGTCGCTGTCCTGCATCGCGACGGCGCCGTGCTGGCGCGCGTAGTCGCGCCACACGCCGCGCACGAACACGCGCGTGTTGCCGTTGGCCAGCGGCAGCGTCAGGCTCGTACCGGGCGAAGCGCCGTACAGGCTCACCATCGCCTCGCTGACGAACACGCCGACCGCGCCCGCGGGCAAGGCCACGAGCTCGCCGACCAGCGGCAAGGCCTTGGCGGGGTCGTCGATGGCGCGTGCGATCAGCACCACGGCGGGCCGCGCCGGATCGAGCTGCACGCTGCTCACGCGCTGCGCCGATGCGTGCTGCACGCCGGGCAGGCGCGCGGCGCGCGATGGCATCGCGGCCGGCAGCGTGACCACGTCGCCCGCGGTCAGCGACGAGCCGGCGCGCACGTACAGGTCGGCCGGCAGCACCGTGTCCAGCCACTGCGTCACCGAGTCGCGAAAGCTCGCGACCATCACCGTCAGCGCGACCGCCAGGCTCAGGCTCGCGACCACGCCGGCGACCGCGATCGTCGCCGTGTGGCGCTGGTGGCGGGCGCGCTCGACCGCGAGCAGCGCGAGCGCGTTCGACGGCGGCGCAAGGCCGGCGAGCAGCGCGCCGACGGCCGACGGCACGCAGGCGATGCCGCCCAGCATCAGGCAGGCCACCGAGACATAGGCGGCGAGCGGGATCTCGGCGACAGGCGGCGCCAGCGCGAGCAGCACGCCGGCGATCAGCAGCAATGGGCCGACCCACGCGGGCAGTGCACCGTCGTGGCCTGCGCTCAAGCCCTTCAAGGCTTGCGCCGGTGCGAGTTGCTGCGCGGCGCGCGCCGGCATCCAGCCGCCGACCACGGCCGCGACCACGCCGAGCGCGCCGTAGACCAGCGCCGAGACCGCGTCGAACTGCAGCTGTGGCGCGACGCCGGGAAAGTAGCCTCCGCCGAGATCGCCCGCGAGCAGCCGCAACGCGAGCGCTGCGAGCGCGGTGCCGAGCAGCAGGCCGAGCACGCTGCCCGCGAGGCCCAGCAAGGCCGACTCGGCGACCACCAGCGTCAGCCGCTCGCGCCCGCTCAAGCCCAGCACGCCCAGCAATGCCAACTGCGGCTGGCGCTTCGCCACCGACAGCGACAGGATGGAGAACACCAGGAAGGCACCCGTGAACAACGCGACCAGCGCGAGCACCGTCAGGTTGACGCGGTAGGCGCGCGACACGTTGGACACGCGCTGCGCGGCCTCGTCGGGCGCGGCCGCGCGCACGCCGGCGGGCAACGCGAGTTCGCGCAGCACCTGTGCGCGGTCGGCGCCGGCGCGCAGGCGCACGTCGATGCGGCTCAGCCGCCCCGTCCAGCCGAAGCGCGTTTGCACGCCGGCGATGTCCATCACCGCGAGCGCCGCGCCCTGCGCGGCGATGCTGCCCAGCGCGCGCAGCGTGGTGCTGCCCGACGGTGTCTGCACCTGCACGCGCTCGCCCAGGCGTTGCCTGGCCGTCGCGTTCAGGAAGACCGCGTCCGGCGCGAGCAGCGCGAGCCGGTCGGCGCCGTCGTCCGGGCGCGGCATCAGCGCCGGCGACAGCGGCCCGGCAACCAGTGCGTCGAGCCCGACGACCTTCAGCGCGACGCGTTCGCCGCGGTGATCGGGCCGCACGTCGAACGCGACCGTGTCGAGCTCGATCACCGGGCTCGCGACCGCGACCTGCGGGTGCGTGGCGACGCGCGCGTACAGCGCCTCGTCAAAGCCGTCGCGCTGCGCGCGCAGTTCGAAGTCGGGCACGCCATTGACCGCGCGCACCGCCGAGCTGAACTCGCTCAGCGCCGACTGGTTGATCAGCTGCACCGAGAACGCGAGGGCGACGCCCAGCATCACCGCGAGCAATGCCGCGCCATGGCGCCACGGGTGGTGGCGCAGCTCGGGCCACGAGAGCTGACGCAGCAACGCGATCATGACGAGCGTGTCTTCACGGCAAGCCGTCGCGCATGCCGCCCGCCGTGAGCGTGAGCACGCGGTCCGCGCGCGCCGCCGCGGCGCGCGCGTGCGTGACCAGCACGCAGGCCGCGCCCTCGGCGCGCACCTGGGCCGAGAGCAGGTCCATCACACGCTCGGCGGTGCCGGGGTCGAGGTTGCCGGTGGGCTCGTCGGCGAGGATGAGTTGCGGCCGGTGCACCAGCGCGCGCGCGATCGCGACGCGCTGCAGCTGGCCGCCCGACAGCGTCTGCGGCAAGCGCGCGCCCAGCTCGGCCAGGCCGACCGACGCGAGCACCGCTTGCACGCGCGCCGCGTCGGGCCGGCCTTGCAGCAGCAGTGGCAGGCCGACGTTGTGCGCGACGCTCAGGTGCGGCAGCACATGAAAGGCCTGGAACACGAAGCCCAGGTGCGCGCGCCGGAACAAGGCCTGCTGCGGCTCGGGCAGCGTGGTGATGTCGGTGCCGGTTATGTGCACGCGGCCGGCCGCGACGTCGTCGAGGCCGGCGATGCAGTTCAGCAGCGTCGACTTGCCGACGCCTGACTCGCCGAGGATGGCGACGAACTCGCCGCGCGCAACCGTCAGGTCGACGCCGCTGAAGATGGTGGTCTCGCCGTAGCGCTTCGCGAGCCCTTCGACCTCGAGCAAGGCGCTGCTCATGCGGCGGGCAAGCTCGCGGCCAGTCGCGTGGCGAGTGCGACGACGCGGTCGACCGCATCGGGCGCGTCGCAGGCCACACGGTGCCGCTGCGGCATGCTGCGCAACCAGGTCAGCTGGCGCTTCGCGAGCTGGCGTGTGGCGGCGCTGCCGGCGGCGGCGAGCGCGCCCAGGTCATGGCGGTCCAATGCCTGCCATGCTTGCCGGTAGCCGACGCAACGCATCGACGGCAGGTCGGCGTGCAGGTCACCACGCGCGCGCAGGCGCTGCACCTCGTCGACCAGGCCGGCGGCGAGCATCGCATCGAAGCGTTCATCGATGCGGGCATGCAGCCAGCTGCGTTCGGTGGGTTCGAGCGAGATCAACGGCGCCGAGGTGCGCGGGGTCTGCGCGCGGTCGCTGTGGAACGACGCCAGCGGCCGGCCACTGAGTCGATAGACCTCGAGCGCACGCTGGACGCGCTGCGAGTCGCCGGGCGCGAGCCGCTGCGCGGTGACCGGGTCGACGCGTGCGAGCTCGGCGTGCAACGCCGGCCAGCCCTCGCGTGCGGCCTGCGCGTCGAGTGCGGCGCGCACCGCCGGGTCGGCTGCCGGCATGTCGTCCAGGCCTTCGAACAGCGCCTTGAAGTACAGCATCGTGCCGCCGACCAGCAGCGGCAGGTGGCCGCGCGCGTTGATCGCGGCTACGAGGCGCAGCGCGTCGTTCACGAACTGCGCGGCCGAGTACGACTGCGTCGGCTCGATGAGGTCGATCAGGTGGTGCGGCACGAGCGCGCGCTCGTCGGCGCTGGGCTTGGCGGTGCCGATGTCCATGCCACGGTAGACCAGCGCCGAATCGACGCTGACGATCTCGACTGGCTGTGTCTGCTTCCACGCATGGGCGATTGCGAGCGCGGCCGCGGTCTTGCCCGAGGCCGTCGGGCCGGCCAGGCACAGGCAGCGCAAGGCCCGCGTCACGAAGCAGCCGCCCCGGTGGACGTGGGCACGCGCAAGTGCGCCGCGGCCGGGTCGCCGTGGCGCTGCACCAGCGTCCACGCGACCAGCGCGAGCACGATGCTGAACAGGCCCACGCCCAGCGTCACCGGGTACACGGTGTGCGACGGCGCATGGCCCAGCCACAGGCCGACGAGAAAGGCCGT
>Ga0307510_10009869_pt1 | contig 11360 bp, 11 predicted proteins | sample 12_EM_MG_FD_207224 | JGI IMG/M metagenome (GOLD analysis project Ga0307510, IMG submission 207224) | Populus trichocarpa ectomycorrhiza microbial communities from riparian zone in the Pacific Northwest, United States - 12_EM | ecosystem: Host-associated > Plants > Roots > Unclassified | place... | reverse complement strand
GCTCTCTTTAACATTAGATTAGTTTATTAGTTTGAGAATTGAACTTTTTATTTTATATAATTTTCTTTTGACAAGTTATCTTGATGTCATAATCATGTCATGAATTTAGAAGGCTAACTTGGATGGACTTGGGTTGGTTTTTTTGTTTTTTTAGATTGATTTTTTTCACTATTTTACTTTAATATTTGATTTGTTAGAAATTGAGTTTTGAATTTTTATTTTTTTTATTTTTTGAGTCAATTTCCAAGCGTGACAATTATGATATGAGGACTGATGACGATGAATGATAATTAATATTCTTCTTGACGTGTATGATATGATGTTGGGCTTGGGCTTGTCATTTGACACCAATAGGGCCGACTTAACAAGGCCGAAATCGTTAGAATATCTGCCTAACTGGAGACATTTGAATCAATCTCTAAGGCTATAATTTTGTTAATATTGGGCTTAAATTTAGAATGGCCCGCCCATGATAATCAAGCCCAGTCCAAAGCCACAATACTAAAAATACTATACAAGTATGAGAAAACATTTAAAATATTCAATTTTTATTAACTCTTGTTTGACTTGTCAAAGTATCATTACAATTATAGAAAAAAAATTAAAAAACCCTAGTAATATTGAATATAAAAATAAAATAGTAAAATTATTCCCTTCAAATAAAAAATTAGAAATTATAATAATGCAAATTAAAAAAATAAATTAATTAAGAAAAATAAATTAACACAAATAAAAAGAACATACTAATTCTTAGATGTGTTTTTGCTTTGGGAAATCTCTCATCATTTCCTACACAAGTAACTAATCACCAGAAATCATTGAACTTTTATACTCATTCTCTACGACTTCTAATTAAAACTATAATGAATCGTTGAATTTTGATACTAATTGATGTAAATGAAACGAATGATAACAGAGTTTGTCACAAGTCAAAATTCTCAAAGACCAAAAACACCATAATTATGGGTACACATCCAAATTATGAAATTTATTTATTTTTGTGTCACTTGCTAAAAGGCTATTACAACTCTTTATATACATAATGTAAACTCCAGATGAAATTTAAAAGTTAATTAAAATTAATTGGGGAATAAAATTTAATTAATAATAAAATAAATAAACAAAACAAATGAGTAACAATATTTTTTATAAACTCCCAGCTATTATGGGAATGATGATAGTCTCAGGAGTTTGCAGAAAAAGTTTATGTACAAGTAAAAAAAAACAATAATGAAAATACCTAGAAAATAAAAAAAACACAGAAAAACAAATAAAAATTTAATGGAAGTGATTTATACATAATTGAAAGTACTAGCATGTAACTAAATGAAATTCAAAATAACACGTGTAAGAATTTGTTATAAACAAGTGTTGGGATCTGGAAATTTTATTCGAAAACATAAAAAGGGTGCTATTGAGGGACATAGTGAGATTTTAACAAATTATTTACATTCACACACACATACATATATGTATGAAATTTGCTATATTGCTTGGAAAAGTGATAAAAATCCTTAAGGAAAACATAAAAATTGAGAGAAACTCTTGTGAAAACATGGAATCAAACACCAAATTTGAAAGAAAAAGCAAGTAAGGGATTTGTTGAAATTAAAGTGAGAATTTTGGTGCCTAAAGGTGTTAATGGCCGGCCAAAAAGGGAAAGAAATGTGGATGTGTTATGATGTAGTTGGAAGTTATAAATTGATATGTATTTGATGTGTGCAGTTATAATATTGATGATGAAGATTTGAAATGAAATGAGAACTCAAATGTTAGCGGTGAAGAAAATTTAATTATGTTTGCTTTAGAAACTTTGTTAACCTTGATAATCTTTGTAGAAAAATTGTGTTGATAATAGGATCATTAAGTGTGATATAAGGTGCACTTTAGAGTATATGAAGATGTAAATAATTAAGAGAGGATGGAAATAAATAAATAAATAAATACAAGTTATTAATGGTGAGAATTTAGTCATGTTATGTTTATGAAAAGAAAGTTGTTTAGCACTAACATATGAAACTATGTAGGAAATGTTTTTGGGAGGAAATAATGAGGAAATAGAATAAAAGAATAAAACTTTGAGAGTGATTTGGTGATTAAATGAAAAAAATATATGTTGAATTGAATTAAAGAATTTTTATTATGTGCACTTTGAATATAGGCACATTGAAATTATTGATAGGTTAATAATATGGGGAAATCATGTTGATTCAGGAGAGATTTCCAAAATAGAATCTAAAAAAAAAAAGAGTTGGATTGTCTCGAGCAGCAGGTAAGACTTTAACTCTTTAAAATTATAAATTTACTCTTTAAAGAATTCTTAAGTCAAATAAGTTTTAAATGCTATCTTCATAATTTGATTAGCTTGATATATTATTAGATGTTTAAACTAGTTCGTGGTTAATGAAACTAGTGCCTTATAAATGGTGAAATTAGATCCTAGTTAATGGAACTAGTGTCATGTCAAATGGACAGATAATGAAACTAGTTTTTAGTTGATGAAACTAGTTCTTATTTTATAAAACTAGTGTTCTATTGAATTATTAAATGTTGAAATTGGCTTCTGCTTAATGGAATTATTGCCTTGTTGAAGGACAATTGCTGAAGCTATTTCCTGAATAATAAAACTAGTGCCTATTTGAATGAGCATATGTTGAAATTGGCTCCAGTTAATGGAGCCATTGCTTTGTTGAATGAACATTTGTTTGTTGAAACTAATTCCTGGATAATAGAATTAATTCCCTGTTAAATGGGCAAATATTAAAATTAGATCATTGTTAATAAAATTTGTGTCCTGTTGATTGGAAAACTATTTAAATTGGATCCTGGATAGTATAATTAATACCTTATCTAATGGCTAGTCTTAGAAACCAATTTCTTAATTAAAGAAATTAAGGTTAGATTAAATGGACAGAGAATTAAATTCTTGGGTTATTATGAATGTTTATCGAATATTTAAGAATTTTAAAATTTGATTAATGTTAAAAAATATTATTATTATGTCTATAAATGATTTAATGATGGACTATGTACGCATTTAAAGATCTTTTTTGAAACGTGCATATTAGGGAGCTTAAGATTATTACCTTTTGTGTTATGACTATGTTGGAAAGAAAGACTCTACAATATGTATGTAATTTGTCACCTTTTGTGTTATGTATGTAGGAAAGAAAATCTTCATATTTCATATGTCTTGTACTTAATTGACCAAACCTTAGAATTTCCTTGTCAAGTACTTAGATTAATGTCTTATGTGATGCTAAGTAATCTAATCTTAAATTCCAACTTAATTTATTTGCTAGTATATTGTATGTGTGTTTTAGATTTTATAAATTTTAATTAATTAATTAATAATATGTTGTCTTTGAATATTTTCAATAAATCTTGTTCTAAATATGTGTTTGTTTGAGATTGTGGTAACGGTGAGGGTTTAAAGTGCTTTTCGCTTAGAAATACATCAAAATGAAGTTTTTTATTTTTTAAAAAATTATTTTTGACATCACCATATCAAAACAATCTGAAAACATAAAAAAAATTATTTTAAGCAAAAAACAATTTTCAAAAATTTTTGATAACGCGGTGCAAACACACCCAATTTGTTTGGATATGGATCAAAGGTTGGAAATCTTGATTAAAGTAATACAGGTTGTTTTCGATAACTTGAGATATTCTTGATATAGGAGAAACTCTGCAGAATTTTTTGTAAAAATTTCGGTGAGGATTTAAATCAAAAAGAAATTTCCTACTTTTCCTATAATCATTTAGTGATTATTTGAATTTTTTATTACTAAATCTCGAGAATATTACATATAAATAAAACTAAAAAAACCTTAGTAATACAGAATATAGAAAATAAACTAAAAAAATCCCATTCAAATAGAAAAAAATAAAAAATGCATTAAATTAACTATAAAAAAATATTTATTTTTTCCAAAAATACTTCAACATTAATTTTCCGCGTAGATCATCTGAGCATGAGCATGAGAAATAGTTATATATTGGAATTTCAAAAAACTCTTCTAACTATATCAGAGGTACCTCTATAATTGTTTCGTGGAGAAATTAGATTTTGACTATTTTCTTTTACATTGATAATAAAAGATAGATGGATGAGTACTCGAGTATTTTTGAATTTATTAGATATCTTATATATCGGGTGTTTTTTAGTTTTTTTTTTTTTTTACCACATTTCATTTTTTTTCTCGAAGTACACAAATATTTTTTTATTCCTCTCTTGTTACCTTGTTACCGTTACTAAGAAAAAAACATTGTGAATAGAGAGTCCACGTGGTTTTGTGAGATAATGTATTTTTCATAGTAAATATTCCCCATGGCCTAGTGTTTTCTATAATATAATTATAATAAAAGTTAAATAGTATGGTAAAATCATTGTAGATCAAAAGAATTTTTACTATGGATTATAATAGTAGTTTCACTTTCAATTTCTCATCTTTTCACGAAATGTTTTTTTGGCTTTCCTTTTCTTCTCATTCATTGCTTCTTCTCTGCCATTTTAGTGCCTTAGGTCTGGCTTGGTTGCTGCAACTACACTAGATCCAAGGTTCTTGGGTCTGACAAAAACACTATGGGCTTGGCAACCATCCAAAACCCAAACGCCATGGGTTTGATAACCATTCCAGACTCAAGCGAATTGGATCTGACAAAAACATCAGGCCCAAACATCTTGGGTGTGGAAACCACACCAGACCCAAGCTACTTGGGTCTGACAACCATGCCAGACCAAAGTGCCTTGGGTCTGGCAACAATGGTTGGGTTTGGCATTGTTGCCACCCAGGCTCGGGTTTGACATTGTTGCCATACCCAAACACTTGGGTCAAAAAATATAAAATTTTTTAAGAGCATGATTGGACTGTAAAAACAAACACTGCCTCATTCAAGCATGTATTTTCATTCATATGCAGTAGAACTTAATTGTAAACTCTTTTTTGTTTGTGCAACTTATTTTATAAATTTATTATATTCGAAGAGGGAAAAATGAAAAAAAAATGTTATGTTCTAAGTGATTTATTTCATGTCTTCAAAAACAAACTTTCCTTTTTTGTGTGCATTGTAAATGAAAATATGTAAAATGAAACTAAACACATATAGTCTAGTATTGTTAAAAAAAATATAAAATAATGTTGTCGTTGGTGAAAAATCACAAATGACCACCCATTAAATAAACATTTTTTTGCATTGATCAGTTTAATTAAAAAAATATAAAAAATAAAAATTCATAAGAAAGAGAAAAAAGAAGAGAGAGAAAAAGAGAGAAGATAAAATTTCTATTGAGGGAATAACAAATTCATAAACATAAAAATAAACTATTTAAATAGGAAGATATGATTTAAATATTTAGATCTAAAATGTTAAATAGATTTTTATGATTATTTGTTGTTTATAAATAATTTTTAAACTTGAATTTCTGTTTAGAATACTTGAAGGATAGTTTAAATGTTTTTTTTATAAAAAAATAAAAAAATTATAAGTTTCAACATTTGAATTATTATCTGCTCAGACCCAAGTCGCTTGGGTCTAGCATGATTCGAGGATCAGATGCTTGGGTCATGCCAGACCTAGGCATTGAGTTAAAAAACATATATAGTTAAAAAAAGAGAGAGAGAGAAGATAGAATTTCTATTGAAAAAATAACAAATTCATAAACATAAAAAATGAATTATTTCAATAGAAAGATATGATTTGAATTTTTAGATCTAAAATATTAAATTAATTTTTTATGATGATTTGTTATTTATAAATAATTTATAGACTTAGATTTCTATTTAGGATACTTCAGTGATAGTTTAAATGTTTTTGCTTATAAAAAATAAAAAAAGATTATAAGTCTCAACATTTTAATCATCACCTGCTCAGACTTGGGTCTGACATGCCCGTCAGATCTAAGGTGCTTGGATCTGGTGTAAGGCTCATGAGTCTGGCATGGCTGTTAGACCCATATCGCTTGGGTCTGACATGATCGCAATACTCAAGACGCTTAAAATATTTTTTTTACATTTAATTTTTTTTATTAACCCGCTACAGAAGATGAGCCAATATACTAAATATGTTAAAGAACAATCTCCCATGAAATAGCAACATTTTTTAAAAAATGACAAAAAAAAAAAAAAAACTGCATGAACAGTGACTCGGAGCATTTTCATACTAGAATGTATTTGAAAGGATATCTCTATATAGAGATTGAAACTAATAGTGCTTCTACGAGTGGGACAAATCTAATGTAAATATATCACTTTCCCAAAGACTTGGACCTGGGATCTTTACCTGAAATATTTTCATCACGTGAATTACTTTTTTTAAAAAATGAAATCAAACCACATATTGCTGCGATTCCTTTTTAATCTTCTAACTGGCATGAGCATGTTCTCCGTGTATTCACATGGTATCACTGGTCTAACGACAAATAAAACATCGGTTGTTTGAGGGAACCCTTTATTGAAAATGTTGCTTCCTTGTTAGCCGTGAATCAGATACTCGTGACAACAATAAACGCTGAGATTCAAGCTGAGATATGGAGCGGAAAATTCAAAAGCAAACCTTAAACAGTGCAATTGAATCAGAGCCAGTTTTGAGGTCAAGACCACCCTCGTTCTTACATGAGATATAGCATAAAGCCAGTTGACTCGCATCCATGGTACCAGGTCTTACGTGCGGGTCATCCTTTATTTTGACAAGTTTATCTAAGCTCATGATTCTTCTCTTATCCTTATGTGTAAATGCCTTTAATGCTGAGCTATATCATATTTGGTCCAATTTGGCAGTCTTATTTTCTGTGTATTACACCATCAAGTTTCAATGAAGAGAGGCATGAGGAAAACAGCAGGTGGCCTACGAGGACTCTTTGTCTACTCCTTTCTACTCTCCACCATTAGAGTCTCCAATGCTCCAGACATCATTAGTCCAGGTCAATTTATCGGAGATGGTGACACAATAGTTTCAGCTGGCCAGAACTTTGAACTTGGATTTTTCAGTCCAGGTAGTTCAACAAGGAGATACTTGGGCATTTGGTACAAGAAGTTCTCTACTGGAACTGTTGTTTGGGTGGCCAACAGAGAAATTCCAATCTTCGATCATTCAGGAGTTCTATATTTCACTAATCAAGGAACTCTTCTTCTTCTAAATGGCACAAAAGACGTTGTTTGGTCATCTAATAGGACCACACCGAAAAGCAATCCAGTTGCTCAACTCTTGGAATCAGGAAATCTTGTTGTCAAAGATGGAAATGATAGCAACCCAGAGAGTTTTTTATGGCAAAGCTTTGATTATCCAGGCGACACCAATCTTCCAGACATGAAACTCGGAAGAAACTTGGTTACTGGTCTAGACTGGTCCATTTCATCCTGGAAAAGCTTAGATGATCCTGCTAGAGGAGAGTATAGTCTTGGAATAGATCCTCGTGGTTATCAACAACTAGTTTGTAAGAAGGGGAGGGCAATACAATTCAGAGCTGGATCATGGAATGGCATTCGTTTTACAGGGGCTACTAGATTGAGGCCAAATCCAGTATATAGATACGAGTTTGTGTTGAATGATAAAGAGGTCTATTTCAATTTTGAGCTTCTAAACAGTTCGGTGGCATCGCGGTTTGTGGTGAATGCTTCAGGAGTTGTAGAGAGATTGACCTGGATATCACAAATGCATAGATGGACTCGCTACTTTGCTGTTGGTGAAGATCAGTGTGACGCTTATTCATTTTGTGGTTCAAATGCTAAATGTAACATTGATAAGTCCCCCGTGTGCGCATGCTTGGATGGATTTGAGCCAAAATCTGCCAGAGATTGGAGTTTCCAAGACTGGTCTGGTGGGTGTGTTAGAAGGACTACCTTGACTTGTAATAGAGGAGAAGGATTTGTGAAGCACACGGGAATGAAACTGCCAGATACATCGAGTTCATGGTATAACACGAGCATCAGCCTCAGAGAATGCCAGGAGTTATGTTTGAAAAACTGCTCTTGCATGGCATATGCAAATATGGATGTCAGAGGACGAGGAAGTGGATGCTTGCTTTGGTTTGGTGATCTGATTGACTTGAGAGAATTTGTCAATACAGGGCAGGACCTCTATATACGGATGGCTGCCTCATATCTAGGTACTCTAATGGTTCTTACCCTTACTTCTTTTTTTGTTTTTTTCTAATAGCAAAATTAAACAGTACCTTGAATCTGTAAGATTCTCATGTTTATTCTGAACTTCATGGCAACCCCGTAAATTTGCAAGATTGAGGCATTTAGTAGGTAGCTGTGTTCAGGTTCAGACAGGTTGCAATTGTACTAGTTGCACTTTAACATCTTCTAACCCTTCTCTCAATTATCAAGATAACATCAAGAGGAATGAAAGAACGAAAAGCGAGATGCTAGTGGGATTCATAGTCTGCTCGATTTTATTGGTCACTGGAGTTTCTGTACTAGGATGGATGTTTCATAGGAGGAAAAGGAAAATTAGAAACCAAGGTAAAATCAGTTTGCATTTGGTTTTGGTTTCTTATATTTCTCCAATTCTGGACAGAAATTGATCAGTATACTTACAGAAAGACATGTCTGTGTCTAGCAGCACAGTGATCATCTTTCAACTAAAAACTTGAATCGTTCTACCATTTTTTCCAGGGAAGATGAAAAACATTCTTGAAATGGATTATGATAGCCACAGCAGGAAGGAAGAGCTGGAGTTGCCGATAATTGATTTGAGCACAATAGCAAAAGCGACCGGTAACTTCTCAAGCAACAAGAAGTTGGGGGAAGGTGGATTTGGACTTGTATACAAGGTAAAAAAGCAACAGTTTTTTGAACAACTATATCAAAAGTGTATAATGATTTTGAATGGCCTTTTCTAGGGTACATTATATGGGCAAGACATAGCAGTGAAGAGGCTTTCAATGTATTCTGGACAAGGGATTGAAGAGTTCAAAAATGAAGTTTTGTTGATAGCGAAACTTCAACACCGCAATCTTGTAAAGCTTCTGGGTTGTTGCATTGAAGGAGACGAAAGAATGTTGATTTATGAATACATGCCCAACAAAAGCTTGGATTATTTCATTTTTGGTTAGTCCCTTTCCAAATCTTCAGACTTATTTTAGATTCCATAAAGGGTAATGTGCCATTGTTTTTTGTTTTGTTTTGAGCTTTTAGTTCTTGATAGCACTGATTTCAATGAGAAAATCTTCAGATCAATCAAGAAGTAAATTACTGGATTGGCCTACACGCATTAGCATTATCGATGGAATTGCTAGAGGGCTTCTATATCTTCATCAAGACTCAAGGCTCAGGATTATCCATCGAGATCTAAAAGCCAGCAATGTTCTGCTAGATACTGATATGAACCCAAAAATTTCAGACTTCGGAATGGCAAGAATATTCGGCGGAAATCAAACCGAGGCAAATACAAAAAGAGTAGTGGGAACATAGTAAGTATACTTAGATCCATCCTATAATTCAATCTATGATGCTTTATATGAACTCATTTTTCCCTTACAATAATATTTTCAGTGGTTACATGGCTCCCGAGTACGCTGTTGAGGGACTCTTTTCTGTGAAATCGGACATCTTTAGCTTCGGGGTATTAGTATTAGAAATAGTTAGTGGAAGGAAAAACAGAGGATTTTTCAGTCATAATCATCACCTCAACCTTGTCGGACATGTAAGTGTACAAGAATCTTTCTGTGTTGAACAATTAATCACACTCACATGCATTGATAGCCATTTCTGATTGCATGGTCAAGGATAACAGAGGTAAACATGAGTTGAAACGGTGTGACTTGAGTTTTTGATATGTTTCAGGCATGGAAACTATGGATGGAAGAGAGGTCTTTGGAACTGACTGACAATACATTAGGTGCCTCTCACGCCCTGTCGGAAATAATACGATACATACATGTAGGTCTGCTATGCGTTCAGCAGCAACCTGATGACAGGCCAAACATGTCAACTGCAGTTCTAATGTTGGGCGGTGAGAGTTCATTGCCTCAGCCAAAGCAGCCCGGTTTTTTCCTAGAAAGGAATGTTCCTCGTACACAGTCTTCCTCAAGCAATTATAAATCTACTTCAACAAATGAAATCACCATGACAGCGCAATATCCACGTTAGAAGACCACCACCCAACAACACTTCACCTTAGAAGGGTAGGAGTTACTGGAAAAACGCAAGAACCAATTAAATATTGTTATTTGTTCATCAATTGCGAAGCTGATGTTTTACAGGGTTAATCTGAACATGAAATTGTATTTTAGATCCTTTTTTTTTCTTTTTTCTTTTTTTTTTTTGCTAGAAAGTTTTTTTTTTTAAGAAAGTAGATTATTTTTCAATGTTTGACAGTATTATAAAAAATATATTAAAAAATATTTTCCAGTGATTGGGTACATCATAACAAATTAACTGAAAAATAACTTATTAATTTTATTTTCAAGTTTATATAACATATATTAATTATATATTTGCAAGAGTCACAATTTCCTTTCTTTTATGAGATGTTTTCCTTCTGTTTTCCAAAGATAAAAATAAAAGAATAAAAGCTTAACTTTTTCTTTGAACAAAAATCATTTTATTTTTATTAACTTTCTATAAGTCCGCCAAACATAAAAAAATTAGATCAAAAAATAATTTTTAAAAAAATGTTTTTCTAGTAATAATCAAGTTCTAGTGACAACTTTGTGGTGTATATTGTGGTATCTTCATGATCAAATTATAACCAAACTTAGTTCATATTATAATATAGATCAAGATATGAGCATCTTGCTTTCTTTAAGGAGATTCAGGGCGTGTTTAGTATTGCGGTAGCTTTTGTGGTTGTGGTGTAAAAAAAGCAGTTTAATAAAAAGTGCTTTTTGTGAGGTTGATTTAAAAAAAAACTGGTGTTTGGTTAAAACTGTGGTTGAAGTTGTGGTTTTAAAAAAAACAGTTTCTTGTGTTTGGTTAAAATATTGTGGTTGAAATTGTGGTCGAAAAAAAAGCAATTTTGTGTTTGGTAAAACTGTGGTTAAAAAAAAATATGTTCTTGTTTTTTGTTAATATGCTTTGTATTTTATATTTGATTTGAATTAATTAAAAGGACATAGATAAACACATATATATAATTCCAAAACATAGGTGTTTTGTAATTATGATTACATAACAAAATGAAAAATCCTCATACATTAATGTACTCCTTTATTGTTTCATTAAACTATTTGCAATTCCATCGCGTACAAAATCCATACGTGAAGGCCTCTGTGAGCCTTGAACGACCGAAGCCTGAACAATATCAGGTAAAAAGTCATCTGGAATTAAATTGGGGTTGTGATCATACTCGGAAAAAACTGCATCATCTTGCGAACTCCTTCTAATATAGTTATGTAGTGCCATTGATGTAAC
>Ga0307510_10009868_pt1 | contig 11361 bp, 10 predicted proteins | sample 12_EM_MG_FD_207224 | JGI IMG/M metagenome (GOLD analysis project Ga0307510, IMG submission 207224) | Populus trichocarpa ectomycorrhiza microbial communities from riparian zone in the Pacific Northwest, United States - 12_EM | ecosystem: Host-associated > Plants > Roots > Unclassified | place... | reverse complement strand
CTCACTACCGGAGTTCCACAAGTAACAATCTGCTCGGAGCCCCACAGAATATCTCCCCTTCCTATCCGCCGCACACCCCGCCCATTTTGTGGTTTACCTTCCCGAATCGGAGTGCGAACCTGAAAATTATTCCATAACCCCCACTGCTGGCGGTACCACCGATATCCCTAGTCTATCCCCTCCGCAGAAGCTGTTGGAACGCGATAGGCAATGTCACAAACAAAGCGCAGTTTTCCCTTTTTTATATTTCCATGTGTACGTTATTCACTTGGCCGAGTGTCAGATTGGGGCGCTATTCCATGACTTAGCCCCTACTAGAATTCTCGCTATTGGCTCACTAGTTGGCGGGTGCAGAACTTTCCCAGGTGGGGTAGCTAGAGTTGGGCGATTCCGGGGGGGGGGGGGGGGTGGTGGTTGGCTGATAAATTAGGCTGAAAGCTAAGATTATCGGTGTGTAGATATTGGAAATTACCAAAGGACTTATACCTTCTGTGAGACATGTCATATAGTTGTGTTATTGACCAGGCGGATACCCATCCCGCCGTTGCATTAGCACCGACTCTTTCAGTAGGGTAGGGGAAAGGCTTGAAATCCCAAATCCGCTCCTAGAGAGGATGGTTGGATACAAAAACCAAAAGCTTTAGAATTGAATTATCAGGACCAAGCTCCCCAGAGACCCTCTTCATTCCCCCTGCCATTCGAAATCAATCACCTGTCAAAAAACTAGAAATATTTACGAGTGATGAACCATGACTAGACCAATCTGAACATTGAAAGTGCTGACCCTTCTAAAAGGTTAATGGGCACGAATCCCGGACATACGCCATATTGAGAGCCACAGCTATAGTACTTCTCCACGACCATGGCCCCGGGGCCCCAAAACCAGCAGAGAACTACTCCAGGGCGACACACCAATCCACACCTGCATGGAGACTATAAAAAAAACCCCTCCGAGCACTTCCCAAAAGCATAAAACTCCCATCTATCTCCCACAAAAACTACCATTGTGACCTTATTACCCCTAGAGCACCCCAGGATGGGAGGAAAGATACCAAAAAGGTACTTCCCCGGGAAGGCTTGAACTTCCAACCTCTCGATTAACAGTCGAACGCGCTAACCAATTGCGCCACGGAGAATTGATGTTTGAAGGGCCGATTTTGGCGCTCAGGAATTATAATGCACGATCGAGCTGGATCCCGGGGGAAAGGTTGATCTCGGGAAAGCTCCCCTATGGCCATTCCGGTATTCCTGTATTATATATCTAAATGATGACGTTTTGGAAGACCTCGCGAACCCCGGCTCCATCCGTGGCCGAATCGATATCCCGTGGGTGTGAGATATTTTCGAAGGCCCCAATCAATAGAATGCTTGAACACCAGGATTGATTCCTCCCTAAAACCTGGCAAACAGCCTAGCCTGGATTATCACAGCCTCAAGAACCAATCTTGCTGGTAATGTGCAAGCTATCTAACCACAGCTCCCTCGACGAAATTGGCATCATATCTACTCACATCTACCCTCCAAATCCACAATATATCGTCCAGCTGAATAGAAACACAATCTCTCATGCACATAAAAATAAACGCCGTATCCAAAGCCCAACACGCAACCTCCAACCTTGCGATCTAGTCAGCAAGCTAACTAACTGAAAATCCTATTCCAATATTTCATGAATTCATTCCTATTTATCATTGTTAGCAGGATATCCAAATCAACATGACAAGAGAGGGAGGAAGCGAGAAAAGTCGGATATGACTTACCGAGGCGGGGTGGGGCAGTAATCTCTATCGTACTGATCTATCTCGTCCTTATCTTGAAATAAGTCTATGTCTTCGGCCCTCCGCCACTTTGTCTTGTGTACTATCTTCCAACCGATAAACAGCACTGGCACGACCCCGATCATAAGGTATGAGAATAAGAAAGTGGTGATGTCCCAGCGCCCCGGGAGGAAGACGGCGTATCCACTAACGAAGCACATGAGTGTTGTAGCAGTGAAGGAGTACCAAGCAAAGTAGGGCTGTAAGAATCCCTTGTGCGGTAGTGAGTCGCGTGAAATGCCTTGCGCCTCAAGCCCCTTCTTGAATTTTATGAAAGTGAAGGTCATGACAGAGAAGTTTATTAATTGAGACGCGGTAACCAGGTTAACAAACCATTGGAGGACTACCGCTGCATTGTTGGAGACTTGGAGGAATGATAGGAGGGCAATCGCTATGACAACTGCTACAGAGTATACAGGCACGCCGCCCTTTGTGCACTGTGCCAATATTCTAGGCGCCTTGCCTTCCAAGGCTAACACCTCATATATTGTTAGATAAGAGAGGCGGGGGCTAATTTCAAGTCACTTACCAAGCCCATATAAACTTCTGCTAGCGCAGTATACAAAGGAATTTCCTGCTGAGAATGCCGAAGTCAAAACTAGCGCGTTGACAATATGTGGTAGAACCGGAATCTGGAGGCGATCCATCGCAACTACATAGGGTGAGGCAGCCGCTCCCGGCTTCCCCTCTTTAAACGCCGCAGTCATAGCAGGGTCGTTGTAGGGGACGACAATACCGGCAGCCAAGGAGCCCATAACGAAGAAGAAAGTGAGACGGTAAAACACTCCTTTGTAGGCTTTCGGGAGAACAACTCTTGGGTTTTCCGCTTCTCCTGCCGCCATAGATACAGCGTCGGGCCCGGCAATGGTGAATGATGCTTGGATGAGGCATGCGAGGAAACCGAGAAAGCGACCTAAATCACCAGTCTTGATATGCTCTGCGAATGGTCCGGGGTCCCTCCAATATCGAAACCCGTAGCGATCTTTTAGTGGGTTTCCGCCTAACATAGTCACGAAGGTAAATGCGATTAACCCGACGATAAGGATGACCTTTCCGAGGGCTAACCAAAATTCGCATTCACCGTACCACGAGACGCCAAATATGTTTATCACTCTGTCATAAGACAGGAGCCCATCACAGTCCAATTCTTAGTAGACCTTTCATTGGGGAACGGGGGGTTTACTGGGAAAATCCTCTGGATGGGTACAGCACAAGAAGACTCACGAGTAAGAGATCAGAATAACGGCGATAACGATTCCCACATGAATCTCATCGGTCCAATAGCGAATAATCACATTGCAAGCCACTACTTCGAACGGCACGAGGGCTGCCACAAAAACGAAAAAGTTGTACCCGGCAGCGAAACCAAAAGCATCATCCACGAAACGACCAGAAAGACGAATAAATGGTGATGATATTGGCAAATATGTGACCATTTCCGCCATGGAATTTGTAACGCCCAGAATCACGGTACACCTAATTCTTGCGCAAAAATGTGAGAGCTACACTCCACAATCTGAACCTGACCGGATTGCTCGCCCCCTTCAAAGAACCCAATTCGATCTCAATGAATGGGTTTCTGAGGGAATCTTTTGCCAGGAAGCCTCCTAAGGGGAAAGGGGAGACGGCGCTCATTCGCAGTCACTCCATAATGTTATGCCCAAAATAAATAAATAAATAAATAACGTACCATAATGTGAAAGCAATAAACAAATTTGCGGGTCCTCCTTGCATTAACCCCGCTCCAATAGAGACAAATAGAGCCGTTCCTATTGTTCCACCAATACTAAACAATTGAATGTGTCTTGGTTTGAGTTTTCGGTGGGTATGATCATAACTCGGTGGCGCCGATCCTATCTCTTCAATTTCGTAAATACTAGGTAGCTCGGCCTCCTCGGTGTCTATTTACTTACTAATCGAGATGTGTTCAGGAGGGCTCTCTTCTGTAAGACGTTGCTCTGGCTTCGAGGAGCCATCTCCAGCGCTGAAAGAAGACGATGCCATTTTCAAGAGCCAGCCACGAAGTGAGAAAGGTGAGGGTACCTGAGGGGAAAGGGTCCGTAGGTGAAAGGGTCTGTAGTTGTTAGAAACCAGAAACTTTAGGTTCTTGGGACATTATAAACGGACCAACGGAGCATGGCCCCGATTTAGCACTGAAGCCAGAGGCTCAAGCGGGGGAACCAGTTTCCATCATCATTACCGTCATGCGTGAAGTTGCATACTTTGCATGGGAATTGCCACCCCCCGGTGTCCAACCCCAAATATTTGGTGCGTGCACACCAGTCCTATCAAGTCTCCGGATCTTGTATAATATATTTTTCCCTACCATTTTGTCCATTTGATACGGTAGCGCTTAGGGAAGCCGTGCAAAGGCCCCACGCTTAATCCTGTGCAGTAGGTGACCTCCATTCTAGGTAGCACAACAGCGCAAGTGCCGCCAAGTTTTCTGGGCTAGCGTACTCCATTTCACCCCCAGCATTAGCAAGTGTTTCTGAAGGGGTATTTCGGAGGGATCGGGAAACGGCCACGTATCGACCCAGTGATAGTTCTATGGTAGCGGGTTGCAGACTTGCAAGGAATTATGGGGTATCAATGAAAATCATGTCGCGGATGCACTCCCGCTCACACTATACAACACTATACCGGGCAATGCAAATCCCACGCCAGACATAGTCGGTTTCGAACCACCCTAGCCCAACAACTGGGACAACCCCAAGCTCGAGATCTTCAGTAAAAGCGTTTTTTTAATGATTGCTTAGAGAATTACAAAGGATTTAAAAGAATTTACACTTGCCACAACGCCGGGGCAATTCAAAATTTTACTGTTTTTGTGTGGGAGGGCCCGGATTCCCACTCTTCAGGCTAACTGCATCTGGTTATACCCGGTGCCACTACCCTCAATGAGGTAATTGATTTTCCCACCTCTCCCAATGTGTAGCCGGTCCAACTTAAAGAGGAAGGTTGTTGTCTGCTTGATAAGCGAATTATCATGGGCGTCGATTTTCAGTGTCATGAGCGATACGATAAGAGTGCCCGTCTGATACCGGTACCACTATTAACCCTAGCAGGTACTCGAGTACCAGCGCCGGCTATAAGGTGAGAACGCGCTTGACGTAGCACCAGTTCCCAAGCAAGTAAGACCTCGCGGGCCAGATCCCGCGGTATTGAATTTAACAAGCGGAACTCAGTCTTATAAATTCATCTGTGCATCTGCTGTACGAGGCCAGCGACAAAAATCACCGGTAGTTGAAGGTTTTCCACTGAACAGCCATATTCACGGGCCCCCAACCACTAATCCACGGTAGTAAAGCAATCCAAACCAAGTTTTCATTTACATGTAAAATAATTCCCTGGATTTTACTTTCCAGCCCTTGTGAATTCTACATATAAACTGGCTGAGGAAGTACTAAGAGGGCTATAGCCGGTACACCGGCCCCGGAGCAATTTCTCACTACTTTGTGTGGGAAATGGCAAAGCATGATGTGTTTTTAACTCCAACTCCATAGGATCGCATGCCAAAGTAGCCAGCGACTCTTTAATGATCTGCGAGCATTTGAGGAGATATCTGATGGAACCTTGGACCAACCCGTCAACTTTTCTTCTTCTTTTTTTCAGCTTCAGGATGTACCAAATGGAGAGTGCAAAGTGGACTGGCTTAGGTAGTACAGTACTGTACATGCCATTCTGCCGGTGATTTTTGTCGCCAGCCTCGTACGACGAAAGAATAAATGTAACGATCTAGAAGCTATAATCAGATTTGCTGCACTCCTTTCTTCTCTCTGACCGATCCCCTCCGTCCTGCCGACAGAAGAAACAGAAGAGAAGAAAGGAGAAGCGATAGGAACCAAAAACAGACTCAATGAGAACCTCTCACCTGGTGGAGAATACGAAAAGAAAGCTTCCTGCAGGGTTTGTGCATCGCCTAAGAAGACGGGTGTTGTTAGGCGGCAGCCACAAGACCAGCTACAAATCGGGGAAATTGTTTCCAATTCTCTTGAGCTCTCAAGGAGCTTGTGCCAGAAGCAAGTTCCGATTGGACTCAGCCTGTCGACATTAAATCACATTATGTCACTCGTTCCCATATTTATAAATTACTCCCTCCCTACCGATGCAGGTAGCCTCAGATCTCTGTTGCTCCATACCCTGCGCCAACCTCCTCGGGTTTGTTGACCACTTCCAATGATAGCATACTCGAGTACCAGTACCGTACTCTGCCGCCTCCTGTTTTGCCCCTCTTTTGAAGGAACGACTAACCGAGTCCCCGCCCGACCGGGGCTTTCCTTCTAACTACCGGTAACAAAAACGAATTTTTGAAGTGGGAGGGGATCAGCACATCCTGCGCGGTATTTATGCGGCGCATTCCCCAGTAGAATTCATCATGCCGTGCGTTTCATTGCCCCTCATACGTCAAGCCACTGAGAAATCTTAAGAAAGCTAGGAGAGAAAACCCCGGCACTCGCTTCGCTCGACCTACCGGTAGTAGGAGTACAACGTATCGGTGCTGTTGTCGCGGAGAAAAAAATAGGACTTTACGAACTGAATCGTTTGATTTTATTGATAGGATGGCTTTTGTGATCTGGCATTACGGCATGAAAGGGAGCTTCGCGTTCGGCGTCTGGAGAGGCAAGTCAAGTGAAAACAGTTCATCAGGGCAAAAGATGAGGATCATGACATCAAAGTCTTCATGGCTTAGTTGGTTAAAGCGTCGGTCTCATATCTTCCAGATGTGACCCACTCCCAGAGTGGGATATCCGAAGGTCGCGAGTTCGACTCTCGCTGAGGACACTTGCTTTTTTGTTGTTCCAAATTACTTGCTCTTTTGTTGCCAGACCCTCGGATCAGGTTTGCGGCCCCGACGGGCCCGAATAGCGGGTCGTGGAATCTGATAATGATATTATGGAGTGGGGTCCGGCCCCAGCGGGATTGTCTGCGACTTTACGGAAGTATACTATGCCTGCCCCACGCTCCGGAAGCTGCATACTAAGGCCCCGCTTGGTACTCTAGGATTAGACTAGGATTTGGATTGAAAGCCCGGACTTGAAAGCCATAGTCCAAAAACCCGAAAGTCTAGACATTAGATCTTGGGCCTACCAAACACAGCTGGATTTGGATTTAGACTTTCGCAGATTTGTAGTCATCTGTGTATTAGATGTAAATCTTACTATTGGTTGATCGGGGAGGCTAAACAAAACGGAACAAAAAGCTCTTATGGTTAGATAACAGTAACTGTGTCTTTCAAAAAATCTCGGGTTTGAAATCCTAATCTAATTCGCAAAATAAAGTTTAGTCCGAGTCTAGACTTACCCAACGCAGCGGGACCAAAAGCCCAGACTTAAAGCATAATCCGGATTTCAAGTCCAAATCCCGGTGGACCAAACACGGCAGAATAAACTACCCAACCAACCCATCGTAAATTATGATAGCCACACATGCGGGTCGCAATTCCTCCCAGATGCGCCGACCAACAGTGAATAATTTGTATCCTCAAGATAATCCACCAACCATGTGCTAGCGAAGGGAACGTATTCCCCCAAATGTTGTCGGAGCTATCGTCATAGTACTGAGAGCCTTGGGCCGCTCGACTGCGAGCATTTCCATGCGGGTCTGGTATATAATAAAGGACCTCACCAAATTTGAAATGCCGGATGAGATTGCATACTGATTCAAGTTGGTTGGTTAGAAGGAATGAATTTCCGAGGCGCCTGCCCGTTCTGCATGAACGCCTGCTGCCGTCGCAGATAGAGGTTCAACACAGCAATAGGTGTAATACCAAAGCGGTCTGTCTCTCTGGTCGTGCATGTTGCAGCATCAGCCCCCGAAAAAGCGGAATGACATAATTACTCCGCTCTCTGCCTTGGAATCTCCTGGTTCGGTCTGGGGCTTGTGGCTTCTTTGGAGTTTTCACTGGGAGAGGGTAATGTTACGACTCGATGGAATAGCTTTTTTTATATACGAAGTGATTATAGTCGGGATGTAACCAGCGCTCAGGGGGTAAAAATTTGTATGGCGGATTGTCCGTGCACATCTGTGACCCCGTACTAAATTCGGACTCAAATATTCGGGTTCAATATGCCTGGGAAGTGTAGATGGTGTATGCTAGATACAGACACAAATGTCACACTGAGTTAACCCCTAGAACTGCAAATCTAGGGTATATTTTTGTTTCAGGAAAAAATAATAATCCTGTTTCGAGTGCCGGTAAATTCTTAGAGACCTGCTCAAACGACATACAAGACGGCTCCCCTTTAAGAAACTGTTTTCGGGTATGAGGATTCGTGCCTTGTGCATTGCCCAAGCTCGGGTATTAGAGTGCAATATGTCCCAAGCCGGAGACCCCCATTCCGGATTAGCGGGCATAAATAATTAGATATCAGTATGCACACTATATATAAGAAAGTTTTCTCCTAGGTTATTCACCTTTTCACTGCTATACCACCTTCACGAGTGCACTGATTTTGTTTCAACACAGGTCGCAGCTAAAAAAGCTCTTCTGAACAAACGGGCTTTAAAATACCCTTGAGGCTAAAAAAACTAAGCCGTCTTCTATCATACGGACAAATACCGACCCCGGAATAACCAACTCTCACTTCCTAGTTACCGGAGGCCCTACTCACGCTCCTCCCTCTCCAGGATTTCCTTCAGCCGATCAACAAGCCCCATCAGTTCCTCTCTCTCACCAATCAAGCCTTCCTTGGTGGCCTCAAGCCTGTCAGCAACCTCCTTAAATGGCGGCTGCTCATTATAGAGATTGCTCTCCATAGGCTGAACTCTAAGAAAGACTATGAGGTTCTCGAGTTCGAGGATGCGGTCGTTGAGAACTTCAATCTCGTGGTTCGCGCGGGCTAATTCATGTTGATCGCTAGACATTCTGCAGTTGCGGGTTGTTGTTGATAACCTAGGAGCGATCTTCCAGCCTCAGATAGGTGATTTGACTATTGGAGATTTTAGGGGTGCTGAGGTTGGATTTGCGAGCCGTGTTGAGTTGGAGGAAGTGTTTCTGATAGAGGGTGGAATGTTGGTACAATTTATAGAGAGGTTGAGCGGTGGTGTAATATTGGTATTTATAACAAACCTCCGAACTAATATGGGGAGTGAAGAATAGAATCTCGTCCACAAACCATATTATTGTAGTACCGCTTTAGATATCACAGGCGTGAGGGGGGTCGGAGCTTCTATGGTGGTTTCTAGGGTGCTCTTTGGTATGCTCGGGGAATAATAATAATAATATCATGGTATGACAAGTAAACAATACCCATCAAACCTCCAGAAGCCCAAAGAAGGAATAAAAAAATTCAGTGCACCAAATGTATGCTAACACATCAAACCTCTCCGGGTATACTAAAAATCTCCTCCGAAAGGAAGCGCAAGAGAGGACAATTGGTTAATCTCAGCACATTGAAGTTTTTCTATGGATGAAAGCTGTGTGCTGTTCCTAAACTTGGTTCTAAAATGTAATCCCGCAATGCACTAATATCAGACTCTGGAGCACATTGGTCAAGTCGGGTCTTATGAATTTTATGTCCCAAACGCTGCGGCCATTGCCCCACCATGCAGATCGCACATGTCCTTTGAACCAGCCCGCAGGTAATCGAAGCGAGTGATAATATGTGATCCCTAGCTCCACCGACACTCAAAGCATTTGACAAGAGCCTCGGTCTTACTTTCAACCATCGGTAGTATTTATCCAGAAATCTCCCATGAATGTTATATCAAAGGGTTGGGAAGTGGGTAACCTACTGCAGTCAATAGATTATCTTCTGTTTTCTGCTCAACGTTGAATTTATTCAAAACGATTCTAAGTTGATCTGGGATATTCTTACACGATACACGATGGCGTCTCTGCTGCTCCAAAGTATTAAGAAATAGCGGAAAAAATGACTACCACTAGGCTAACTTTAGTGGGACTTAGGGGGATAGGATTACATGAGATTAGGTCGTTTTGGAGGGAATTCGGAAGCAGGTTTATTTTATAGTCTTCTACTGGGGAGAGTCCTTAAAAGGGTTTCGGTATCTCGTTTTAACCGGGATGTGTATTAAGGGGGTGGGATAGCATGAGTTCTGGCATGTGCTGCGCATCTAACTTTCCGGGATACTGCCTCCCGAAGCGACTATGGCGCAGAAACGGATTGTTAGCTAGATAGTCCCCACTAATCCAACAGACAGTATTCCTCCTACCCATCGCTAACAGTCAAGAAAACGATGCTTTTATTTTCTTTACTTCACACACATTTCTATGTTTTTTTTATTACTTGATTTTGTCAGGTATTGGGCGAGTTATGCTATTTTGCAAACCCTGTACATCTGCTTGACACTTCTCTGTTTCAGCTTTCGTCGTACCACCCAGCATCCCACTGTACTCGTACGGTAGTGCCGGTATTTAGTTCGTCGCTAAAATTGTGGCATTGTCTGTATTGGGAGTGATGAGTTATGAACTTCGCGTTTGTGCGTGCTGACTGCTTTCGCAGGGCACAAACCCTAGCACGCACCGCTCGCTCATACCATCGACACATTCCCCATCTCTCTATCGCAACCAACAACCACAACAAAATTCAGCACGACACCGAGCAAGATACAACCGACAAGCTTAGCCATGCCTGTACGTATCCCCATTTTTACCGTCTCCACGATAACTCAGCGGGCCGACAATTATACTTACCTTTCTCACCGCGAAAAATAGAGCCAAAAATCTTTCCGTACCAAGCAAAAGCTTGCCAAAGCTCAAAAGCAAAATCGCCCGATTCCCCAGTGGATTCGTCTCCGAACCGGAAACACCATCCGGTAATCACTACTTCCCGCCCGCCCCGTTCCGCTCGTTTCGCGGTTGTTTGCAAATTTCGCTGACTTGGCCCCTCTTTCCCACGGCGCAGGTACAACGCAAAGAGAAGACATTGGCGTAAGACTAGGATCGGAATCTAAATCCACGATTTCGACTTCTTCGCTTCTGGTTCTTTTTTTCTTTGAATTCCTTTGAACGATCTTATCCTTCGATTTCGGAATGGTGTCGTGACGTAAACATACCTTCCTCTTTCAACGGGTGGACTTATGGGTGGAGATGACAAGCGGTAATGGGGGGTTTGTGAGATTTTCCGACCTGACAGTACTGGGGAGGATTCGATTTCTTGAGATGGTGCCCGGAAGTATTTGAGGTCCTGTAACAAAAGTCTGCTCGCCCAGCGGGAATAAACGTTCGTTTCTTAGAGGATTTGTTCGCGTTGGTGATTTGGCAGAAGAAGTGATCCAGCCGCAGCAGACGGGCTCCCCAGCTATCGAGTGCTTTCAAATGGTGCTATGTAAATAAACACCTGTTTTGGAGTTTGAGATCTGGAAAAGGGTTCCTTTTTCTCGTGATTTCTCCTTGGGAATTGTCTTCTAATGCTCGCAACAGAGCGTTCGCTGGCTCAAAATGGCCTTCTATTCTGGTGTGTTTGGATGGCGGGAGGAAACATCTTTACAGCGGGGCCACAGTGAAAGCATCTAGACCTGGTGCCAAATACGAGCTTCCTCCCGACATCCCGACTATGATATTAACTTGATCAATTTTCGA
>Ga0307510_10009867_pt1 | contig 11361 bp, 13 predicted proteins | sample 12_EM_MG_FD_207224 | JGI IMG/M metagenome (GOLD analysis project Ga0307510, IMG submission 207224) | Populus trichocarpa ectomycorrhiza microbial communities from riparian zone in the Pacific Northwest, United States - 12_EM | ecosystem: Host-associated > Plants > Roots > Unclassified | place... | reverse complement strand
GCCATGTCTGGCTATAGGCTCCCAATGCCTTCCAAATAGCTCACATGTTCGTCGCGACGGCATCGTGATGGCTCACTTGCATACTCTCGACGGCGTCGTGATAGCACACATATTCCAGACGCCGTCTCGATCGCTCCACTATTCATTTGTATTACTGAGTGCCATTCACAAAAGCTTCGAGGGGCTGGTGCCCCTTGTATCGTGACTTTGAACCTCATCCGCATCTTGATATTCTATTATTACTAGTCTACTGCCGTGACCAGGGCGTCCAGGACACCCTGGCCACGGCGATTCTACATTTCTGAGCTCTCGCTCAGATCTCGCACAGAAATACACCCCAAATTGTCCTCACGGCTCCACAGATTGGCCAACCGAAATCTAATAGTTTACATTTCCGGCAAATCAAATTCCATAAACTCAACGGTTCACACATCACCATGTCTACAAAAAACCATTCTCTCCCACCCCTACGTCAGTTTCCTGCGAGTCGTCCAGGCTCAACGATAGCGGACTGGCGAAACCCGGGGTCGCTGGTCCCCCTTGCGCTAGTCCCAGCCTCAGCTCCTGTGAGTTACCTAGGCTCACCGGATCTGAATCTAGCATGTGAAGCGCCTGGGCGAACGACGGCTGGTTATAGTCGAACGACAGTTCACTCCCCTGGGATGCATCATGACTCTGCCGGTAGTGCTCTAAACCCCCGGGTTGATTGTTGAGCGGTGTCTGTTCCCGCACTGCAGCTCGTCTTGGATTCGGCCTGGATAGCTGAGGCCTGGATAGCTGACGCTCCAGTTCCGCATGAACTGCGTCACGATTGTCAGCAAAGCCTTCACAACCTTCCTGCATCATACGATGATTTTGCTGGATCTTGTTTGTAATCGTCTCACCCAGATTCCTGAGCATGAGTTGCTGCGTTGGCCGTGGTACTCCCCGCCAGGTGTTCTTCTGCCGTACGAAAAGGTCTTGCAAGATGGGTTAGTCATCAGAACAAAAACCAAGGACGGGGGGGACATTGAGGGTCTCCTACCTGCAACTGCTTCAGGCTTGGAGTCCGGAGGATCCTGATGCACCCCAAGTCGATATGGACGTAGTTGATGGCACAGGATTGCACAAGTGAGACACACCATCGTACCATTGACACGATTGATGAATTCCGGGTCTAGCATCCCAAGCTTTCTCTTGCCATTGAAATACTTACCATAGATGGCGTCGGCAATCTGAGGCCCGAGGAAGCAGAATGATATAGGCTGCATCCAGGTCATAGTCAGTCGTGATTGCAAGTCCTGGTTGGGTGACAGGCGATGGGCGGATACACACCTCATACCCATTTGAGGGGCACATGAACCTTTCATCCTCGAGAAGGTATTCGACTCTACGAGCGATGGCAGTGGGGTCGCTCGGTAGTCTGTATAATTCCCGTATATGATTTTTTATATAATGGACGAACTGCGCCCGCACGCCAGAGTGTTGTTGACGTATCTTTGGTAGTTGGTGCAGCACCCTTTATGCTTGTGATCTCTGACTTACAATGTCTATACTCTTCGACGACGGTTCAATATTTCCGGCATCCGCAATCTCATGTTGCGCTTGACTTCAAACACTATGCACCTCAGACGTCAAAGCAAGCGGGTTTGGGAGTGGGTTAACATAAAGGGTGTACTGAAGCATCAGATCATTTGCTACGCCGAGTATTTCCCCCTCCACGCATGTCACCGTGTTTTGCGGCAAATTAATTACATGCTGGACAGACACAGTTCCTCTTGTACTCGGTTCGCCTGGTGGACTCGAGCTCCTGATACCAGATGTTGTTGTGCTAAGGACGCCAAGTGGGGACGAATACCGTGCGACGCTTGATGATGGGAATGTCGCCGTGGACAAGGGCCTACCGGGAGTTATGGTTATTGCTAGTCACCGGCGCTCACCTATTGTTTTCCTTATGAGTACCTCCTACGCCCACATCTCGGTGGGTTGTCCGTCTATATCAAGAGCCTACATCCTGGGACAGAATATGCTAGAAGAATACCGGACCATTCAGCGAGATGTTTGTTGGTCGGTGAATGGTGCGAGAAGAGGGGTAAATGCGGTGAGGATGTGAGGGGTAGCTGCGGTGAGAAAAACGGGAAAATGAGGGGTAAAAGGATCGTGTGATGAGGGGCAGAAATGGCGTGATTGAGTTTGGAATACTCGTGGACGAGTAGTTCAAGTTTTTGTATTTAAGAGTCACCTTGTGGACGATTGTTGGAAGGGCAAGCCAGTCAATAGTGCCTTCTCTATATACATTATTCTTTCTCCTCGATACAAGTATCCAGTTCCGTGATTGATACCCGGTACAAAAGATAAAATACAAAGCAGCCCTATGAACATTTAGAGCCCTACTATAGTGGGATAACTTTCCCCTAAGTCCGCAGATGACTTTGTCAGTGAAGGTAGGGTAACTCAGGTACCTCAGTAGGGTAACTGGGTCCCCATGGTAGGGTCATCATGTTTCCAAGGTAGGGTAACTTTACCACTTCATGCCTTTGTTCCCTTCAGGAGTTCACGCGACCACATATAATATTGCCCCGGAGGCCCGTGCAACATTTACTATCTGTCCTTAACTTTACACGAATATGCTCTCCGAAGGTTACCCTGCCTGGGAGGGTAACCTTGGCCTACTTAGGTTACCCTTTCTAGCCCTATATCACCAAGACACTTTGTAGACACTTGTACCAACTCATGTCTTCTGGTAGTATACTAAATTGATGTATACAAGTCTATCCTCAATCAGGTTACCTCTGGGTATATGTAACAGGTTTATTCCTGTCTAACGAAAATACAATAGGACCGGCGGTAGACCTGCTAGCGCTGGTGCTAAGGGAGGCTTCAAGGGACGGGTTAGCTAGGAGGATAATAGTTGAAGGACAAATAGAACTCAGGGATTGCTGTTCAACCAAGTGTATTCTTAGACTAAAGGTCTATCAAAGTCTACTATCTCCTACTAGCCAGGAGACGAGTTTAAATACAAAACCCAAGAGCGATAGCCTTCCTACACTCACGATCATTACCAGTAGCTACGCACATACCAGAATCCTATAATCCTGCAAGACCAAAGAAAGCAACATAGCTCAGCCTCCACCAGTGCTACATGACGATTCCATACCCGGAATCCTAAATATAAACTTCCAGCAAAGCAAACTAAACATAACAATACGATAGCATAGTCTATCTGACTCAGAGACATTGGCGGAGCTGAAATCAAATCAAATAAACCAAATATCAATCAACTAAACATATGAGATCCTGCACTGCCTGCACCTGTGTACCGTTGCCGGAACATGTACACATGTTACAGTATACCATCTGGACTTGAGTCTAGTCCACTGCCAGTGTACCTACCTATCTGTAAGGTAGTTACAGCTATATACCTACTACTGAGAACCCGCCAGATCTTCTTACAACAGCCTTATCACCTGACTTACATCAACAAGATGTCAGTCAACTCGGACTTTGCAACCTCGTATGATATTTCTTAGTCTCATTGGGGGATATCTTTTCTTTTCTTTTTCTTTTTCTTTTTGCTTTTGTTTTCTTTATGTGAAAGTGCTCTTTTCTCTTCCCGTATTTTTCCCTCACATCCTGACCTTTTTAGCAGAATGAGTTTTTAACAAGGCTTTCTATCTACTGTATATGCTTTTACTTTTCCTTTCATTTACTCTTAATTTTTACAAACAAACCTACAGGGATTGAATGCTAGTCTACTTTTATACTACAGGGAGATTATACCCCTTGACTATTTTACTATCGTCTAAGGTAAAGCGGACCTTGGTATCTTGAGTTCATATTTGCAAGAGTGGGGAGTGTTCATATATGATTTCTTGGTCCTCTCAAATATGATTTCTTTCTCCTCTGAAATTCTTCTTCTACCTCTTTGTATTCTTCTCAAGCAAGGTTCAAGTCCGGACTTCTTTTTACTTTCTTTCTTTTATTTTTTTCTTCTTATATGTGTTTTCTTTCAATGCCTTCAAGTTTGTTCTTTGTTACAGTAACTTGGTGGAAGTGGAACCAAGTCATCTCACTATATAGCTTGTCTATATTGTTCCTGTCATTGAAATTAGCAGTTTATAGTAATCTATGATCTTGACTCTTTTGCTGTCATCACTTCTTCATTCGGGTTCCGTTCGAATATTACAACAGCAGATTTTCCCTGACATCCGAGCGAGCTTCCATGACTCGGGTGATTTACCGCCGCGAGCAGTAGGTTGTGATGCCTGCCACCATCCCAAACTCCGGCACTTTTCCTACTATAGTAACAAACACGTGAACGGAGTGACGACTCCCAGATTCCACATACCGTAAGAACTTAAATAATTGATACCAGCGCTAAGATGTTAAAATAAGGTATGGCTTGCCAAGAAATATTGCGTAATATCAGTTTCTAATCTAGAACTATGCAAAAAAAAATATCAAGTTCATCCTCCGCCTCATTCAATTCCCCATCACCGGTCAAGAAACTGTACTCTTCCTCCGCTTCCACTCTAGACCCCGCTCCCGCTTCTGTCTCTACTCCCGCACCCACTTCCAACCTCTCACCCACTTCTGCTCCCTCCTCCACCTTTCCTACTACTCTTTCGCTCACCTCCTGCTCTACTTCTGCCGCCTCTTCCCCTGCTAAGCTTCCCTGCCTCCAATCAAGCAATCCGTCGCAAAGGTACGTTTGATCTGTCCCCTTAACCGAAATCTCCATATCACAGCTCCCATCAATAGGCAGTGCTAACCCTAATATGCGAAAGGATTTCTGGACGACTGCTTGCCTAGTGGTAGAAAAGCGCTCCCATGCTTCACCCAAGGCCCATGTCGTAAGTACTCGTCGTCTTCCGATCATGCTTCCTGTTAACCCCCCACCCTCCGATAGTACCTTTTCCTCCTCTGCCTCAACGATATCAAGCTTCTCCTCTAAGACTTCCTATAAAGTAGTTAGTACTCCCTTTCTAACTCTGTAAGAGCTAAACTAATCAGTCAATATGCTAGGTAGTCTGAATCTCTAACCCTTCCCCCGGAAAAGTGACAAAAAAAACACCCCGTCGCGTTCGTAATGTTCTCATACCCTTCCGAGTACCACAAGCAATTGGAATTACTTTACTAACTCACTTCTCCCATTATTCAGTAGGATCAATTGTGATAAGAATTTACAATACCCCTAGAGGCATATACTAAAAACCGTTACTGGAAGGGCACTTCCTGTGCTGTTGTTGTAAATAGGTATTGTTCTGGAGGTACAAGGAAGGGTATGAGAACTTTATGAGTGGGAGTGTATGAGGTAAGTTATCACATACCTTTATGATATCCTTAAAGGGTCTGATGATCGATACGTCTCAAGGTTGAACAAGCCTGAGGGAAGTGCAACCTCCGGGAATAATGCTAACGGTAATATTATTAGCCTGAAATGTGTCAAGAACTTTCACTGTTTTGTGCGCTCCAAACAAATCCAATGTTAGGAGGGTTGGCTGATGTTCTAAAACAGGAACGATCTGCTCATCCAACCACTCGACGATGTTGGATGAGTTGGTATAGGCTTTAGGATTAAATTTTACGATAACTCGGGGATCGTAATTGCGTCTTTCGGTAAGTATTGTTCCCCAATTCCTTGTCCACGGAAGAAAATTAGTGGTTTAACTCTTGGAAATCCATCAGCAAACACGGTTAACTAGATCGTGGCCTGGCGCTTATCCCAGCCAGACTGCGAGCTCTGGATCCAAATAGTTTTGTCCCCTTTTTAATTGTATGTTCTCCCATCTAAATACTCAAATGGGAGTGGAGTCTGATCCATATTGGCAATATTGCAGAGCCTATACCTGCCTATACTAGCTCGCTGATCACCCAACCTCAAAGTCACTTGAGGACGAAGTTGTGAGTTTCTCCTACTGAATCTCATCCAGGCAAGAATTGCTTCCCCAAAATCAGTTGGTAGCTTACTGGCAGTATTAGTAACGAACCTAAGGGAAATTTGGTGCCAGCTTAGAAAGCTGCGAAACCAGCCATTAGAGAATAGAAATGGGGTATGTTGTGCATCTGGATAGTGCTCAATATAAAGTTGTTTACTGATACCGCGAAACCAGCCCCGTCTCACAACTGCCCCAGATGCCCGACGATAGCGAAAGCGTTCATAATAATCACGCTCAAGTTTTTCATACTTCCTCCGCCTTCCTCCACCTCCTGCTCTACACTGCTTTGAGGTTTGATTCTTATATTTGCTCTCTGCCTCTTCCCGTTTCCATCGCGAAAGGTTTACTATTGGAATTTTGAATCGCAAAGCTGTTTCTGCCTGGGTTGGTGCTCGCAATTTTATTGGCCCTATTGGAATACTAGGGGTTGTCCAATATGATAGAATTCAAAGTTTATAACTAACAGTATAGGCTCGATAGGGATTCTCTGTACTTCTTGGTTTGTGCAACTGCTCTCCCAGCTGCTTCCCCGTTGGCCCTGGCTTTTTCGTACTCCCGCCTAAAATCGTTTGGCTGGGAGTGGGGCGATAACTGGATGGACCTTTGTTTGGCCACTTGGTTTTCGTCCAGAAGTCCGTGCCATTATACTCGAACTCGGAGATCTGTTTGAGCTAGTGGGGTCGGAGTGGGCTGAGGGTGATTGGCAGGATCGAGGGGGATGAATTGGACTGGACTGGACTGGACTGGACTGGATTGGATTGGATTGGATTGAACTGGACTGAATGGAATGAGATTGGTTGGGATAGGATTGAATTGAATTGAATTCAAGAGGCAAAAGCTATTTACAAAATATATAGTAACATCAGACTTCGCGTATGAGTATTGACGCGTTGACTTAATGTTTTGATTCTCTCGTTCACTAATTCTACAGGTATGACTCAAAGGTGATGTTGAGTATCAAGGGCCCAAGCGTTGTCTGATAATCCAAGACATCTACTGATTTGACATTGCTTCTATGGTTCCATTATTTCCGAACGCCTCACTTTAAACCAACCTCTTAGCGTGAGTATCAATTATTTAAGTTCTTACGGTACACACTTTGCTCCCTATATCGCCTAAAACTTCTGCCCGCGATGGAAGTTGTATGGCAGACTCAATTAACACTTGTATACTTGTAATTTCATCGCGTATTCGGAATCTGGTATTAATAAACATTTATAGCTTAAGTTAGTGCTATGTCCAAATATGGCTAGGAGGAGCCACTATTACATGTATTATTTAGTCTCGTCTGGGTCTTGGTTTGAACCGTTTATGGCAGTTGGCCTAGGATGTACTCGAGTAGATTCTCTTCTGAGCAAGGGTCGAGGATATGAGTTTCGGATATACGGAGAACTGACAAACGAATGATATCGGAGCAGGTAGAAAGAGAAATCTTGGTGATTGCAGCAATCTCTTTCACAGATAGTCGCCGATTTCCCTTATGGTTCGCTAGCCCCACAATTTGGCCACGCTTCGTAAGAGAAGTAGTAGGTCCACGCTGTTTCAATGCCATTTTCCAGCTCACGATAGTTGTAATAAAAACTCTGCAGGTTTTTGAGACTCTTTCACCCCAGCTTTATATTATGCCCAAGGTAACCTTTTAGAAATCACAGCTCGCTCCTCTCATATTATTGTCACAATTATGGTCACCCCCACCACAATTATCACCACTAAAAACATAAAACCGGAGTGGCCTCTAGTCCGATCGGCTAACCTGTTATCATCGGCTTCTTTCTCCTCTTTATATTAACCCCATCATACATTCCATATTTCTCATAATACTGACATACTGGCCGGTACTTTTGTAGCAACCGGATTCCAAATACGCGATGAGAATACAAGTATCCTAATCACGTTATGTTTTCTAGTAAAACTCATAACAACTTCGATCAAGCTAACCAACAGCCCCCCAGACGAGGTTTCTGGTGTGGAATTTTTGTCCCAGACTTGAATGCCTACAAATTATCCTCGGTGAGACAACTATGAGCTCCCGCCTCTTCCAGTAGCTTAAGCGGCCGACTATGCAAAACAGAATTCTAGATGGTACCCCCGGGCAACCCAAAGAGGTGTAAGTGAGATACCTTTGATAGAAAGCCCCATTGCTATCCTTAAAAAGTTTTTCTTTTTTCTCACCACTCCCGGCGAACCCTATCACATGGCTTCGCTAATTCCCCCTAATACTCTTCCAGTATCGGTAGTCTTTGAGGGTAGTCGTCCAACGCGATCTAAAGAAATGAGTTTTTTTTAACCGCAAGTTTTGGTGACAATTCTCCACGCAAAAAGGCATCACAGATACCAAAACCTTTCAGCTCGAAAAAAAACTTGCATAAACTTTCCCCAATCCTGGGGCTAAATGCCTACCCCCGGGCATGTAGTCCGGTGGTTTTGTCCGAATTATGGGCAGGATTGAAGGCGAACTCCGGGCTTTTGCAGAATCTCTTCGGAGCGGCCCCGGACAAATCAAATCTACACCCCGACAAGCCCACAATACCGCTCAGGGCTTGTCTGGATGTCCTTTCTTTAGAGATTGTTGCACTTCTAAAACATCTAAGATTTAGTGCTCACCTCCGGGGATAAAAATCTCGGAGATTACACCATAGCAAGCTCAATATAACACTTTTCACCTATCTTTAAGTTTTCGGCTACACAATACATACCACCTTGGGCCTTCGTCATTATGAGAGTTCCAACAATGATGCTGTTTTATTAAGTACAGCTAAAAAGGATTTATGAGACTCTAACCTCTCTTGTTTATTGTTCGGTAATACCTAGATTTCGAATAATCTCATCAATTCTAATCTCTAGACATCCGGAGATGCCATTAATTCAAACCAGGATAGCTGAACAACCGCAGCCACAGTAAGATGTTCCACAGATATTTTCAATCTGCTACCCCTTAGAGGGAGTTTTGAAAATATAGATTCGGGAGGAACTAGGCTGATTTTAAGTTTTCATGGAGCTAGCACAATTAGGCATGAGGCTAACTACAACAATATCTTGAAATCACCATTCCAGCCGAGAAGTAATAAAGGCGCATATCACAGCTATCTACCGTACTCGTACAGTGCTTAGAACTATGTGTTTTTAGGAACTACATGTGTGGTGCGAATACCCAGTCATTAGGTTGGATTGGCTAAAATTGGCGGATGGGGCGTCTTGCAATTGGAAAATGCGCAGGGAGGTATATAGTGAGCAGGACTTAGCGGGGATATATTCCTCCAACATCGCATCACATCTATTAGAACACTGTTTGACACCCACCCCACCCCTTCACCCACCGAAGGAAAAAAAGCCTATATCACCCACCTACGTTGACCACCGTTGCCCCCCCTAGTTTGCCCCTTCCCCCTCTGGATCTAACAGTGTCCACAACCAACATCCGAGCGGGATGCGCCCTATCCACGATTCTCCTCTCCCGCCACACCAGCTTTACCACAATCGCCAAATTCGCGCTACCAACCTCTCTAGCCTTAACCGGCAAGCTCCTTTACCGTCTCATTCTCTAGCCTAAGCTCCTCTCCCTAACGCGACACGCCCCCTGACTTACCAGCTTCCCCAGGGGGCAGCTTTGCCATCTAGATGCGTACGATCCTGAACGGCCATGATCTTCAACATGGAGCAGGTGTTGTCAACAATGCCAGAGGTACTGAGGGAAGTGCTGTACACGGGGGGGTGCAGCTTCATCATCCGTCGCCGCTGGTAACGAACGAGATGGGCAATATTCTCTGAGGAAAGGGCGGCTGTCAGTGGAGGGCGAGGGGGACAGGATGAAGAGGAAGCTGCTGCTGCCGGGTCCCGCACGCGCATATTCAGGACCGGTTCCTGGGGTTTGACCTAAGGGGAGCGGAGATCACAGGGAAAGTGGCGGGGGTGGTATGATACGCGCTTCCCGGAGCGGCGCTGGGGGTGGTGGTGGAGATGAGGAAGCGATGCTCATTGGAGACGCCATTAGATGTAAGCGGCTCTTCAGGCTTTCGCTCGCACAGGGGAGTGCTTACATAAGCAGCAGCAGCATTCCCGAGTAAAAGTGCGACTCCAGGTCAGCAGACTCATATACCACAATTTTCAACACGGATAGTCCATCCTGGGCCGTGGCAACCCTATTCATGACGTTTCCCTCCCGTTTTTTGCAGTTCCTCCTCTCGGCTATTCTAAAATCGGGTGCCTACATAGGCTCGGATGGGGGCCCATCATTCACTTCTTATCCTAGTAGAGAATAGACGTCTTCGATCCCGCCCCCGTGCCGGGATCCACACCACATTCCCCTCCGGCCTACCGGCGGCCATCACAACCCACAGATCTCCAGCCTGGAATATCTCTCCCACATCATGTCTGAGGCGCTCCACCCGTGCGCTCCTGTTTGTGTGGCGCTGTGCGTGGTGGCCCGAGATGAGTCTGGGTGGGGTGTTCATGCCGAAGGGCATGCCGATCGTGCTCTCTTCTTTCGCGATTGACAGAAGCATGTGGCTGTGGGGCACCGACGCCGAGGAGCCCGGGCCTGAGCTGTGGGCAAGCGGAGAGGACGGGGCAGCCGCTGTCGAGAGTAATTGTGGGTTTCTCACATCGCCGGCTGGGCCTAGGGGGTGTATTGGGAATGTTTTTGCCAAGATGGAGTTTAAGGGTCTGTTCGCGGCCGTGATTTACAGGTTCCTGCTTGAGCAGGACTGGAGGAGGGAGGTAACTTAGTTGCTAAGGCCCGGATAACCTCGAGACCCTAGGGGGGCTGCCAGGGAGGTGGTTCGGGGGTGGGCCTTTCATTTATTCCTTATGTATTATTGATTATTGGGGGATGGGATGGGGGGATAGAAGGCATGCATGGAATCATGTGCTGTCACTCGATGCTTTCTGCCCTATAATTTTCAAATGCATGGATATTCGGCAGCGGAAATAGTTGATTCGTTAACCTACCTCAAGATACAATGACTGGCACAGCTCTCATATAGCCGCACTCCCTGTGCATACCCAGAATGCCCAAACGAGTGACAAGGAAGAACACTCAGGACTAGCGTATCGGAACAAAGAAAAGTCAAACAACAAAGGGGACGCTACAGCCACATATATCGCAACACGTCCAATGACCGGTGGTAAAGCTATCAGGCAACCTGACATCACTACACTCGGGTAAACTGAGAGAATATTATCGCAGAAGCGCGGTGCCACTGCTCGAGTAGAACAGCATTTTGCGAAAGTGTAAGAAAATAAACCAAAACAATGAAAACTGTCAAAAAATTCATCAAACGAGTATAGCTAACCCAAGCAAGATCATAACCATAATACACCACCAACACTAAAGCAACAAACAAGCCAATAAACGCGAGCTATCCCTCCCCTGCTGAAGCCCTCTCACACAGCTAATAGCCAGCCCAACCTCGCTATCCGATACACTCACAATATACCACCAATA
>Ga0307510_10009866_pt1 | contig 11362 bp, 2 predicted proteins | sample 12_EM_MG_FD_207224 | JGI IMG/M metagenome (GOLD analysis project Ga0307510, IMG submission 207224) | Populus trichocarpa ectomycorrhiza microbial communities from riparian zone in the Pacific Northwest, United States - 12_EM | ecosystem: Host-associated > Plants > Roots > Unclassified | place... | reverse complement strand
CTCATCTTTCAAATTTATTAAGTTTTTTTATTTATTTGTGATGCCACATAATCAGGAAATATCTATTTTTTGTGTGATTTTTTTTGGTCTTTTTCTTTGTTTTTGTTCTTGCATTTCATGTTTATAATTTAGATTTGATGGAAATGTATCAATAGTTAAATGTGTGGGTGTTCTATTTATAATTTATAAAATTATTCTCTAATATTTGAAGGTATAAAGGGTTGTCAATTGTTCTCATTGTACTCTCCATCGATGAACGTTGAAACACATTAGATTTTGGGAGTCTTGGGGTTTGAAAAAAGCATGTGTTTTTCCTTAAGTTATCTATATAATTTAGTTTGAATTAATATTTTGATTTTTCTTTAATAATCCAATTGAATCTTTGTTTGAAACAAGTACTGCATATGGACCGTAATGACTATTATGAAGGAGAATCAACATTTCTTAATCTTAATCAGATATTCTCTTATGTTCATGTTATAAAATACTTTTGATTTTCTTGTCTACTATCTTTTCAAAAATTTTATTTGGTTTTTTCCCTAACCCTCTTCATTATTGTAGTTATGGAAGTGTTTCAGAGGGAGCAACCAGCCTCCGGAGAGCCTAGGTGCAAGTAAGGAGTACAATATTGACATGATACCTAAGGTAGCTTGTATGGAATTTTATGATCTCGTTGTTAACTGATAACATGCAGTAAGTGTTTACATTGTTTTTTTTTTTCAATTTGTTATTCTAGTTTATTATCGCCAATGATGGTTTGGTTCGTATTCTGATACACACATATGTTACCAAGTGTCTCAATTTTAAGTCTGTTGATGGTACTTTTGTGTACAATAAAGGGAAGGTAGAGCACATTTGCGTAATATAAAATCTAGAACAAAAAATATTATTGTTTAGTGAAAAAATAAAAGAATTAATTTTGATTTTCAGATCCATAAAGTTCCAGCAACTGATATAGAAGCACTAAAATTGCCATTGATGGGATTGTTTGAGAAATGTCGTGCTCGAAAGTTTTTCATTTATGTCCAAGATTACGAGGACAATGATCCCAAGTCTTATGAGGGTCTGGACTTGACCAAAGTTACAGCAAGAGAGGTTATCGCGTATATGTTTGATTAACATTTCTCTTTAATTTATAGAAATTTCAGTCTAGTTTAAGATCACATCATCTATTGATTAAACACTTGAATGAATTCATGCACCTTAATGTATATTTTGTGTTCTTGAGAGCTAGCTGATCAAATTTTAACTATTAGATTAATGCTTGTTAATCATGTTTCATGTAGAAAATATGGTCTAAAAAATGATATGATTAACTTTATCGGCCATGCACTGGCTCTTCATCTTGATGATAATTACTTGGATTAGCCAGCTTTGGATTTTGTGAAGAGAGTGAAGGTGCACTTGCAATTCATTGAAATCTTGTTCTCTTATTGTCTTTGATGGTTAAAAAAAAAAGTAATTTTAAAGTTATTCTGTTGTATTTTTCGTAAAGCTTTATGCAAAGTCATTGGCACGTTTCCAAGGAGGATCACCTTATATCTATCCACTCTATGGACTAGTAGAATTACCTCAGGTTTGTTTAAGTCCATGGTGTTTTTACAGAGTTAAGGGGTGAATATAAGTTGCTCTAATATGTCTTGGTATTTTGTCAGTCATTTACACGCTTAAGTGCAATATATGGTGGCACTTACATACTCAACAAGCCAGAATATAAGGTAAAATTGCGATAACAACTTGTATCCATAACTTCTTCTTTAGCATATGAATCTGTGATTCTTGATATGTTGCTTGCTCTCTGTTGTCAAACTACTTGATTCTCATAAGTCTTGTTATATATTAACAGATAGAGTTCGACAAAAATAGAAAAGTCATTGGCGTGATTTCTGAAGGAGAAACTACTAGATGCAAGAAAGTTGTTTGTAACTCATCCTATTTGCCAAACAAGGTAGCATTAAACAATTTCTAGATCAGTCTCTTGCTTCACTGTATTCGTTTGCTAAAATGGGCATTAACTATGTTAATCACCTTTTATCTGTCATTGTTGTAATGCCATATGTGAAGAAAATTGGAATGGTTGCTCATGCTATTTATATAATGAGCCATCCTATTCCTGACACTAATGATTCTCACTCTGCGCAAGTTATTCTGCCACAGAAGTAACTTTGATGCAAATCAGACATTTATGTTTACTTTTATTTGTGCAGATAAAACCTTAAAGGCTCTCATATAAGCCTTCAAATGCATATTACAATGCCCTTTGATCAACTGCATGTTTTTAAATGCATTATTAAGATGGATAGAAAAGAAATGGTTAAAATTTGTGGTCTTGATATATTCAATTCTGGATATATTTGAAGATTTGTTTGTAAACTTTCACATTGCTTCTCCAGGTACCTCTTCTGTTGTTCATATGCTCACAATATTGCTCCAAAAAGAAAATACATTACTTTTGTTTCAACTGAAACTGAGATAGATAACCCTGAGACAGAACTGAAGCTAGGAATTGACTTGCTTAGTCTAGTAAATAAGATTTTCTATGATATTTAAGACAAATATGTGCCTGCAAACAATGAGGAAGATGACAATTGCTTCATTTATACTGTAAGTTATAAGTCTACATACCATTTATACATGTATTCTCTTACCCTTGTGATAAGATTGACTGGAGTTTTCATCTACATAGCAATTATAGATTCTTATAGAGTAGCTCAAAAGGGAAACCTTTTTCAAGTCTCCCTGTAACTCTACTAACAAGCTTGTGGTCTAGCTTTCTAAATTCCACCTTTTCCCTAAATAATTCAACAGTATTGATTAAGATCTTAATATGATCTTTGCAGAGCTATGACACAACGACTCACTTTGAGACCACAGTACAAGATGTGATTGCCATGTACAGTAAGATAACTGGAAAGGTAAGTGTCTTAGAATTCTTGAGTTGAATTATAGAGAACAATATTTTTTTTTAATTTTGGTCGAGATATGTATTTGACAATATTAAGAGTCTTTGTGCTTAAATAATTGCAATTTTCCTTGATGAACAATTACCAAGATCAATGCTTAGCATTAAGATTGAGGAACAATTAGCAAGGTAAATACATGGCATGAAGATTAAAATGGTTTAGAAAGAGAGAGAGAATTGTATTGACATACTATTTTCATAGCTGAAAAATATAGACAATCTAGAACTGGGCTGGTCCTTTAGTATAGATCACTTTAGCTCCTTTTGGTATTGTGTTTCAAATGAGATTGGGTAAAATTTGAAATTTGTTTCTTAAAATTTTTAAATGTTTTTGGATTTTTTTGATGTGCTGATATCAAAAATTATTTTTAAAAAATAATAAATATTATTTTGAAGCATTTCCGAGTGAAAAATACTTTGAAAAGCAACCGCTGCCACACTTTCAAACACCCTCTTGGTCTTGACCAACCTATGCAAAAACTATAATTAAAGATATTAAGATACAAAGTAATAATTTAGGTTATTTTCAGATGTATAAACCTTGCTTCTATGCAGCAATCAACTTACAATCTGGTTTTTGTTTTGATACAAACTTTTGATCTCTCTGTGGACTTGAGTGTTGTAAGTGCTACCACTGAATAAACATATTTTTTTTACTTTGCTCAAACAATGTTAATGAATTAGAATCTAAATCATCAAATATGAGTTCCTATCAAAGTAAAATATTGTTCTGATTTATGTCCAAATTTTCTTAATCTATGCTTATGTATCTTTAATTCTCTAAGCAGAATTGCACCGATACTTCATTTTGAACTTTGAAGGCTTTAACCCCCCCTTTTTTTTCTGTAACTTTATTTATATATAGCATATATGGCATGGTTTGCGTATAAATTGAGCGCATGATCTAGAATTTGTTGGAGAGATTTACATACAAAGTCTATAATTTTTTGTCAAACTTTCTTTGCTCATGGATATTCCATTGTTAATATCTTAAATTATGATATCAATCCAAACATTTAAGTTGGTAAATGAAATATCAAAATTTAAACTCATGATCACTTGGTTAACAAGGTTCAAAAGTTTAAATAATTATATACGATCCCAAAATATGATTTATATTATTCTCGAACACAATAAGCCTAGCCTAACAGGTCGATTCGATGATATGTCGATTCGGAGCTTGGCCTTGAAAGGCTTTCCTTTTAAACTTTTTTGAACATTACTCTAGTCAAACTCGAGTAACCTAGCAAGCCAATCTACAACTAGATTTACTAGGTCATGTCAATTCTAAATAATTTTTTTAAATTGTTTTTATCCAAAAAACATTATTTCATAATTAAATTAAATTAACCCGGTAAGTCATGAGTTAATACAGGACTCAAACCTTTAGTCAGTTTCGGTAATCATATGATATACATGTATTTATATACCTTAATGCAAATAACATAACCCAAAAGTGAATAAGGGAAAAAGATTTTCAAAAGTCTATGAGGTCACCATTTCATTTTTATATGCAAAAGAGGTAGGCCTTTTCATTCCTATTTATCTAATGTTGTATTCTCTATTAATACATATTTTTTAAAACAAATTTTCTAGATTTTATAAATAACTTGTTATGGATTGAGTTGAATGTTTATGGAGCTACCAAGAGATGATATATGGTACATTATCGCTATGCATTATGTGCAAAATAAATTAGATATTGTTGGTTCAAAGATTCCCCTGAAAATTACAAAGAGACACATTGTGATGTTTTCACTGAGTTGAACAAACCATGCAACCTCTTACAATTCATTATGGATTAAAATAATTTTTTGGTTATCAAAATTGATGACTAATTGCTTCTAATTCATTAAGAAAGAAAGGACAACTCTGAAAGGTGATGAATTAAAGTGACAACGACATAGAAATTAGATGGCACTTTCAAAGCTGACATGAAAAGTTAAGTTTGGTCCTTATATTTTTCAATTAAACGCTTTCAATCCCTTTAGTTTTCATAAATTTACTTTTGTTCTCAAAGTCTATTTTTCTTACTTTTAAGTCTTGTGTTTAGAGAGATGAGAGGAGTTGTCAGATTTTTATTGAGGCAAGAGAAAACTATCAGCTGATATTGATTTTAGCTACTAAAATAGTCGATTTTGGTGTCTACGAGTTTCTTTTGATGAAAAGAGTTTTAATGGAGTCTTATTTGGCTTTCATCTTACATGAAATGGTAGATCTAGGCTCGAAAAGTTGATTTTTTATTTTTAAACACATTTTTTACTAATTTAAGCCACAAATGGGTCTATTTAGGTGACAAATGCTTTTTGGGTAAAAAACAAAGTTAAAAAATGGTTTAGGCTAAAACATGGAACTCAACTTTCTGGGCACTAGAAGTGGCCAGAAACCGAACTAGAGACAACGCTTTGTCTAGTAATTTATAAAGATCTATGTCGTGGTCTCATGATCTATGTTGCGGTCTCATGATCTAGTAATAAAAAAAAAATAGGTAGGCATACAAGCTTGCCCATACAAGCACATTTGACTCCTAGGTTTTTTTTTTTAAAGGCTTTCCTTTAATTGTTTCATGAAAACTTCTTTTTAAATAAAATTGAAGAATTTTCTTTTAAATTATACACCAATAAATTTTATTTTTTAGTTTTTGATGGGATAAATCTTTTTATAGCTTAAGTTTTTTTAAAAAAAAGTAATCTTTTTTTTAGATTATTTTATGTGAAGTTATTTCGGTCTCATGATCTATGTCGCGGGTTTGGGGGTTAACCCAAGTTGTTGTTTTTGTTGCTTTTTTTTAAAAAAATAGTTTTTTTGTTGATAATGAATTGGTTAAGAACTAGCTTTTGTATTTTTTATTTGTTTTTTATAAAGTAATGTCATTCTCATGACTCGGGTCGTGGATTTAACATGTGTACCTAGATTTACTCAAATCGCTTTTTTATGTTTTTTTTTAAATCATTTTAAAAAAAAATTTATTCTTCAATATTTGGTTGATTGGAATTGGGCTTTCTATTTTTTTTATTTGATTTTTATAGGTTTATCACGATCCATGACATAGGTCGGAAGTATTTTCAAGCTAACAAAGATTGATATTAGTCGATCAAATATGTTATCCTTTTAATATTTTTCTTAAAAAAATATTTCAAGCAATATCTGACCATTTCAATATTTTAAAAGTGTGTTGTCCAACATACATCATATTTTAGGTTCATGGTTGATTATTTTATACAAGAAAACACATTATTAATGTCTTTATATTTTTTTTTACGGTTGGAAAGAATAATCCAACCCGTGGTGTAGTGCAAGCCAAGGACATAGTTGATTACTAAAGGAAATGAGAGAGAAAACATTTTTTTTCCTTACTTTTAAATATTAACAAAAACTTAAAGGATGTGGAAAAAGTACCATAGATAAGGTGTGATTTATTGTGGATTGGAACAACAAAATAATGTTTTTTTCCCTTTGAAAGAAAATTCAATGGCCCTGCCCTCGGGGTTGTTATTGTTTTTTTACTTGTCCATTAGACATTATGAAATTGATTGGGAATCATTAGGTCTTTTTAATTCTTTTTGGAAAATATAATTATTTAGTTTCCATTGAAAGCAAAAAAATTACTTTAATTGTGTTAATGGGCTTTTTCAAAATTTCACTTTTCAAAAAACAATAAAATAACTGTATTACCCTTTGAATCAAAATTTTCTTACCTTGTCTGCAAAGGCTTATTTATACTTTCATTTTGGTTTCATTTTTTTATTAGTATCATGTGATTTAAGAGACAATTTGGTATTTTAATAAATGTAAAGAAAAAAGTGGCTGGTACGTGCATTAAATGTGCAAACGAGTAAGTCACTCTGCCATGTTGAAGTGATGAGTGTGGTGGCTTACGGCGATCAAAAAAGGCTTCCTTGGTGTTTTTTGATTCATCACGGTAGGGTTAAACTTTCTAGAAGGTGTGTGTGGCGTAATTCCCTCCAATTTGATGTCAGTTGGTTTTTTTTTCCTTTCTCTCCCCTCCTTGATTTTTATGCCTGACCTTTCAAAATTTCACAGCAGCCATTCAATTTGTGTTTTCTTCAAATTTGGTTTTTATTCTTTCGATTGATTTTTTTTATTTGAATTATTGTATAGAATTGAAATATGTATTCAATTGCATCCTCATTTGTTGTTTTAATTTGTTTGTTTTGATCCCCATTATTTTGATTTATATTTATTTTATTTGAGATTAGTTTTAAAATTGATTTTTTTTTATAATTTCATTCTCCGTCATTTTTTATTGCTATTTTTTTGTTTGGTAAATTTTCTAAATTGATGTTTTTGTTTTATTTCATCCTTAGGACTGAATTGGGTTTCTTGTTTGAGTTCGAGTCCTGGATTTAATGGATTGTGAATTTTAAAGGTTAACCTAGGTTTAGAAAATTTACCCAAGTTTATTTTTATTTTATTTCTTTTTTCATGGTATTTCACACAAAAGATAAGGAAAACTGAAAAGCTTCTCAAGCCAGAGTAAGAATTCGATCAATTACTATCAATGCTAGGAGGCAGATCTGCGGATCTTACTCTGGAGACTGAAATACCCACATTAATAGCAGACTTGATTCCAGCATTGAATAGATCGGCGTTAATGTTTTTATTTCTAATATTTTGTTTAGTTTCATCCTTTAATATTTTATTGAATTGAAGATTAAGCTCTATTATTTTTTATTTATTTTCTATAGGATTTTTTACTAATTTTAAAAATGAATCAGATTATCTCGGGTATTTTTATTTGTCATTTCTTTGTTAAATTTAGTTTTTTTAATAGAAATTTTGTTTATAATTAGATTATATTAATTGTTTAGATATAAACACGATATGGTTAGTTCGGGTCGATCCGGTGTGTTGCCTTCTTAATATTTTTTTTTAAATAAAGATATTGTTCAATATATCATCATCTTAAAATTTTAAAAGTGTTTCATGCAATATACATTAATGTTTTTACTTTCTAATATCTGTGCATTTTTTAAAGGTTAAAAGTGTTGCATTTTTTTTAAAAGGTTAAAAATCTAATCTTCTACCTATTTGACAAACCAAAGCCATAGGAAATAATTTTATTTCTTTATTTTTGACTTCTGTGGCATGCATTTAAATTTTGTACACTTACTTTTATTACACCTAACAAGCACACCCAATTCACTTCTGTGAACCAGTGCAATAAAAATAAGAGAATTTTGTATTTGTAGTATTTTTATGTAGATAATTAATATGGTAATGTCATGTGTGTATTAAAAAGAAGAAAAAACTTGTTTACTGATGAAATCAACTTTTAAAAATAAAACATATCAAATAAATTTCATGATTTGCATTAAAAGTGTAGTTTATTAATTATTTTAAATCAATAGAACTTTATAATGTCTCTTAAAATGTTTAGATTGTGTAATTTTTATAGTTTATTTTAATATAAAACAATAATTAATAAATAAATAAGTAGCTTTTTATTTAGATAATATTTAATTTGAGTACTGGGGTTAAAACTATCGTACTAGTCATTTTAAATGTATTTTTTTACTGTGATAATAATATTTTTTTTTGTGAATAGGATAATTATAATTGTTATTATAATCATAATAATAGCACTAACTTTAACAATATAAAAATATTTTCAATATTACTTAGGTATAAATAAATTTAATTATCACAGTATTTTAGATTCTATTAATATAAAAGCATAAAGAACAATATGTTAATATTATTTACAAGGTTAATTGGCCTTTTTTTCTTCTTCTGAATTCTAGGTCATTTAAGACTTAATTCATGTACTTTCAATTTTAGATTTCACCTTTCTTGTATTTTAATTTATTTGAAAATGGATCTTCTAGTTAAGTGTCAAAAAATCATTTCAACCCAATAGCTTAAACTGTTAGGTAAGGGTCCCACGATAAGATTTATATTATTCTTTAACACATCCCCTTAAGTTAAAGTCTTTTAAACTTGAAACTTGCACATACCCATGTTATCTTGTGCTTAATTTTTATCAAATAAATAGGGATAATGAGATTTGAACTCGTGACCGCTTGGTCATTAAAGCTCTGATACCATGTCAAAGAATCATATCAACCCAATAGCTTAAGTTGTTAGTTAAGGTCTCACAATATGATTTATATTATTCTCTAACATATATTTGGCATTGTTTCAAAATGATTTTCGCATTAAAAATATTAAATTAATATTTTTTAGATATTTTTTAATAATTTTAATGTGGTGATTTAAAAATTATTTTTTAAATATATTTTTAATTTATTTATAACCCAATCCCTTTCATTTCATTTCATTCCCCCAATTTATCCCTTTTTCTGTTTTTATAAATATAAAAAAGAATAATACGGAGTGATTGATGAGAAAAGAATGTATTTCTTTTAGCTCTGGCCGGACGATGTCTTCTCCCTCCTCGTTTCCTCAAGATGCATAAAGGTGAGATAAATTTTGTTTCATGCCTGCTCACAGAAGCAAGATCAAGTTCCTCCTCCTCAAGATCCAACAACTACTGGCATAGATGAGATAAGAAGAATTCGATATCCGGCCACCACTTCCTCATAAACCCCGGATCTGTCCGCCTTGTTCTTCTAGCTCCTCCTCCACTTCCAACCTGAAACCATTGACCATAGCCTCTTCCTCTCTCAGCCACGACCAAAAATATCACCAGCAGTTCAACCATTCTTCCCTCCACCGCGACCCGACCTAGCAAAAAACCAGTCCCGACAGCGGCCTCTTGGTCTTCCCACTGGCTACCTGAAACAGAGAAGAAGAAAACAAAAACATACAGATCAGTAGGGAGAGGAGCAGATCAAAAAACGAGAAGGAAAGGAAACCAAAACTTGTTGCTGCGTCTTTTCTTTTTCAGGTCTCCATCGATGACACAGCTGGCACAGGAAAGGAAGAAAGGAGGAGATCTATCCGATCCCCTTATTTTTCACATTACCGGCGACGACCAGAAATTCCAGCACTGTTCCGAGTCCATTTTGAAGTTGCTGTAGTCACATCTGTCTATCATCCCCTCCCCTGCAACGATGCTCCCAACCAAAACACTCCCCCTTTTGTCTATCATCCCCTCCTCTGCAACCCAGGTCTTAGTAACCTCCTTCAAACCTCCCTCTTACAATCCAACCCCACAAACACCTGCAAACGTCCCTCTTAAACATACACAACACCCCCCTCTTCACCCTGCCACCCTGAAATTTTTGCAACCTATGTGTTACACAAACAACAGCCAAAACAACAAACACTTACCTAACACAACTCCCACTCCCTCTGTTTCTACTAAGTTTTATTTTGAACGTTTCCCGTCTTGGCTTGATTACCAAGATCTCAAAAAAGCTTTTTCAAAGATTAGTCTTGTCACCAACCTCTTTGTTTCCAGGAAAAAAACAAAAATAGGGAGACGGTTTGGTTTTGTAACTTTCTTCTCCCATTTAGAAGCTACAGACCTTTGTGATATATTGAACCTTATATGGTTTGACTCTTTCAAAATTCGTGCAAACCTAGCACGATTTCAAACACCTTCAGATTCCAGGGAAAAGACAGCCCTCACCACAAAGCCAGAAACCAAAATCTCGCCCAAACTAGCCCTTAGAGACAACAGGACCTTTGTTGAAGCTCTTTTAGTCCAACAACCATCAAAGAAGACTGTGGTGTATGAGTCTACACAGGATGACAAGGAATGGCTATTGAGAAGTTTAGTCGGTTCTATAGCCATAGAAGTGGACTATGCACAATTGGAGCATATGGTTTTGAAAACTGTTAAGAAGGCAATTGGATTTCGCTTCCTTGGAGCAAGCCAAACAGTTATCACCTTTACAGACAAAGAGACCATGGAGAAAGAATTAATAAACAGTTGCTCTGCCTTGGCAAACTACTTCTCTAGTATCAAACCATGGAAGAGGGAAGTAAAAGCAGTAAACAGATTTGCTTGGGTGTCTATTCTGGGACTTCCTCTGATTGCATGGAACCGCAGATGTATTGAATTCATGGTAGAAGGTGTAGGCAAGATGATTGGTTACGACATTACAAGTGTGAGTCAAGGTTCACTTATGGGAGTCAAGGTGCTTCTGAGCACAAGCTCTTTCACGACTTTAAACAAGCAGCTTTCAATGATTCTAGACGAAGAGGAATTTGATATATCAGTCATGGAAATGAAGCCCGGTTTTAGCCCCCTGCTTACCATAATTAAATACTCAATGGATACATCAGGCACTGAAGAATCAGATGAAGAGACATGCAGTAAAATTACACCTCCAGAAGAGTTTTCGTCGGCCAGTATAAATGAACCAGAAGCTGACTGGACCTCACCAGAGCAACAAGACAAGGACATGCAAAATGACCCCTCTCTCATTCTCTGCACAAGGTACACTGAATTACCCAGCAACCTAGACC
>Ga0307510_10009865_pt1 | contig 11362 bp, 19 predicted proteins | sample 12_EM_MG_FD_207224 | JGI IMG/M metagenome (GOLD analysis project Ga0307510, IMG submission 207224) | Populus trichocarpa ectomycorrhiza microbial communities from riparian zone in the Pacific Northwest, United States - 12_EM | ecosystem: Host-associated > Plants > Roots > Unclassified | place... | reverse complement strand
CCCGTTCCCAAAGAGTGCGGCGGCGTAAGAATCTTTCTTTCAAGGGGTGAGCGGGTAAACACCACTCACAGCGAATTTTCCTTCAATTGGCCATCATTGGCCCCGGTCGAGACAGAGAGAGAGAGAGAGGCTCTACAGGCTGCAACAGCAAGCCCCCCCCCCATTTGGGCACATTCACACATACTGTATTCACCACCCTCCCCTTCCAAAATTTCTTGCACCACCTACCTACCTACCTACCTTACCTTACCGTCCGGTATTACCAGTAAGTAAGCATCATAAGGAAGTGGTATAATATTTGCTTTTCTTTTCTTTTCTTTTCTTTTCTTTTTTACCCCACAGGAGCTCGGGTAGCGAGAGCGAGAAGGGGAGAAAAGAGAGAAAGAGAGAAAGAAAGTGTAGACTAAGTGCACAGCCTTCTTCTTCTTCTTCTTCATCATCCTTCGAATTGGGGGAAAAGAATTGTCACCACCACCACATAAATTTATTTCATCGCCACAAAATGTGTAAAACTATTTTTATAACATTTCAACTCTTCGCTACCTTGGGGTATGATATTCTCGTTCAACGTTTTTTTTCTTTTCTTTTTTTCACTTTTTCCCTTCTACACCCCTTCCTCCGTTTCGTTGCGTGCTGGTGATTCGCTCATTTGGAAGGAGGAAGGGAGAATCCGAACTGTTAGGTTACTCGAGTGAGTGAGTGAGTGAGTGAGTGAGTGAGTGAGTGCTAATGCTGTGGTCTAAAGTTGGATCGCAAATCTTGATCAACTATTTGTCTGTCCGTGCCCGTGAAGGAAGGAAGGTAGGAAGGGTGTGTGTGTGTGTGTGTACGAGTATGGTGGGTGGCGATGGCGGCAAATAAGGAGGGGGAGGGGGTGTGGAGGTAGATGTGGAGAACGCCTGTCAAAGTCAAGGCTCAAGGCCCCCCCCCCCCACAGATGCTGGGCTACGCAACAACTGCCTAATCACCTACCCCAAGTTGAACTTTGTTTTTGCCCCCGATTGGGGGGGGGGAGGGGGGTATATAAATAATACCATGAATAAAAGTTCCCGTACGATAGGAAGGAAGGAAGGAAATTTCCATACTACAGTTACAATTACCATAATGATTAACTAAAGGGAAGGAATTTTTTCTCCTCTGAGGTTGTTAAAATCCACCGGCGTCATCAGGAATGTCTCTCACTCCCTCCCTCCCTACGAGTTCTGGTTGACTACGGCACTTGTACCACCCTGACCTACCCTCCCTATCCCACGATGTGTGTCTCTCTCTCTCTGTGTGTGTGTGTGTGTGTGTGTATGTGTGTGTATGTGGAGGGGGAGGGGATGGAATAGATAATAGATAGTCTATCGTGGATGGATGGATTAAAACACTGTGTTTTACCTTGCCACGAGTCCTGTATCATACCGGTGGGGGGGGGCTCCACAATAATAACAATACCGTAGTAGCCCTCCCCCCGCGCCTCCCTGCCGATCTAGAAGTTCACTACTGAGACAGAACGAACCGAGAATCATCACCACCACCATTAGCAACCTCTGTCCTGGCTCGCTCGTGGTAAACAGGCATTTACTAGGGGGGAGGGGATATTTGAGGTACCGGAGCGGACGAGACAGGAAAACTGAAGGACAACCGTAACTGTGGGTAAAAGGAAAGCATTTTTATATACATACTCGACGATGGAAGGAGAGGAGAAGGGAGCTGGAATTTAAACTGAAGCTTTTGTTTGATTGATGAATTAACTACTCCTAAGCTTCCCATCATACTTGGCATCAAGAAGCCTCACTCCACTATTCCTTCCTTCCTTCCTTCCTTCCTTCCCTCCTTCCTCCATCCATTCGTCCATCGGTCCATCCATCCGCCCAAGCGCAAAAGCAGAGCGAAAAAAGCAACCATACAAATTATGCAGAGAGGATGTAGAGGATAGACGTATCGTATCGTATCGTACCCTTATCGTATCGTATCGTATCGCATCGGAGCATACTGCACATAATTATCATTACCGAGCGCATCTGGCTGCTGTCCAAAGTTGGTTCTTCTTCTCGTACGATAACCGGTAATCTAATTTTTTATATGGCGCGGCTATAACCATTGTCATAATATCATTGTGCAGTGGCAGTGCTAAGTATACTTGGGGTGGTGGTGGGGAGGCGAATGGTTATCAAAGTGATCACCGGGGGGGACCAATTTTCAATTTTTCAATTTTTTTAATTTTTTATGAAGGGAATTTTAGGTTCGCGGTGCGGCGCTCCTTTGCGGGAGAGAAAACAAGATTTTGTAAGTTGTATCATACCGGCACGATAAAAACGATGTGCGTAATTAGGTATGCACTTCCTAGGAGCTCCTTTCTCCGGCCTCTGGTAACTATCATGGTATGGCGTGGTCTACTTCCTTCCTTCCCTTTTTTCCTCCACGGCTTTTCAAGCACACGGAGCAGCACATCCACGTCAGTAAAGGTCCTCATGCCATACCCATAAGGAGACGAAATACCGTGCACAGTATGATACCTATTAACGATGGCGTGAGGGCGGGGGGGGGGCCTTTCGGGCTAAATGGTTCCCTTCCTTCCTTCCTTCCTTCCTTCCTTCCTTGAGATGCGCCTCCAGGCGCATTACATAAACCCCCACCACACAGCCTATCCCCACTAGATAATGATAGAGAGAAATAGCGTTTCCAAGGGCAATTAGCATTTTACTGGGACTTTGCGGATATAGCCATACTAGTACGGTATAGTGCTAGTACTATGCAAGGAAGGAAGGATTCTCAGATCAGCAATTGCGCGAGAGAGAGAGAAAGAAATATCGTAACACGTCACGAGCAACGGTACAAGCGAAGAAGAAAAAGAAGAAGAAAAGTTTTGATTTTGCGACTTCCGAGGAGTTGGTTGAAGGGATTCCACCTTTTTTTTCTCGGGTGTAACGCTCTCTCAAGCTAAATGCCGTAACACAAGACCGGGAAATCCAAAGAAGGGATGGATAGTAATCAATTGCCGTATCATATGCACTTGGGAGTTTTACTTCTGTGTTGGGTTGGGTTGGGTTGGGGTTGGCGGGCGGGCAGGCAGGCAGGCAGGCAGGCAGGCAGGGAGGCAGGGAGGCAGGGAGGCAGGGAGTGGCAAGGCATGGCAGCAGTGAGAACCCGAACCCCCCTTCCCCCCAATCGGGCGATCTCTACTCTCCTCTACTATCTATACCATCGTCCTGTACTCGAGTATGGTGATGGTGATGACGATGATGTGACGATGATGAGGGGGCTATTGTCCTCGGGTGTAACTATAAGTTCGCGAGGGAGAAGGAGGAATGTTTGATATCTTACTTATAAAGATGAAATCGTAGAGTCTTTGGACAGGGAGAAAGAGGCTGCAGTAATAAAAAAAGATGAGGAGAAAATAGATCAAGAAGAAAAAGCAGTTTGCTATGCCAACGAAAGAAAAGAAAAACCCTCCGGACAGAAACAAAAAACCAGAACGCCGGATTAGCACAACAAATAGACAGAATAACCCTCGACAACACAACCTCCTTCTTTCCAACAACACATTATCGCATGCCCATTTCTTCGGTGCCGCCCATACTCTGTACAGTACATCTGCCTTACCCCCGCTTCATCCTAAGGACGTGAAAAACGCATGCATTCACCACCATGACTGCTCTGCACAACCTTTCCTCACTCCCTCCACCCTCTTTCTCACCCAGTCGCACAGACACACACACTTTCCCTCCCCCCTCTCTTTCTCCACATAACGGCCATGTATGATATGATATTTTCACTCCACTTTTAGAAAGGGGAGAAAAGAAAAGAAAAGAGGAAGAAAAAGTCAAACCTCAGCCCACTTTCCCTTCCTCCCAACCCCCGCCCATCCCATTTATTGTACCGTACTTGCATCGCCATTTACCGATCCATCCGGGAGAGAGATCTGAGGACTTCCTGTATTGGCAGTGCCTCTGTGCCGGAAGCTTGCCGCAGCGTTGCTTCCCTGACCGCTAACGTTGACTCAGCGTCTTCCAAGATTCGCCCACCCAACCGATCCGCCGCCTCACCATACTGATTAAGTTTATGGATCCCATCGATTAGCTGATCGACCTGGAACTCGATCTCGCCATACTGCTGCTTGACGAGCCGTTTCGCTGATCCCAGTAGATCCTGCGATTTCGCAAGCGAGTTTGCAAACTCCGACTCCTCTGGCCTTAGCAGTGACTTCTCGAAAAGCCGCACGTCCGACTTTGCTCCGGAGATCGATAGCGTCGACTGCGTCTCTGGTCGGAGAAGCGAACCCCATGCCTCTCTCTCTTCACGAAGTCTGCGGGAAGCAACAACAACCACACCAGGTCGGCCAGCCAGCCAGTCAGTCCTAATACCTAAATAGGGGGGGAGGAAGGCACCACATGGCGGGGCTCAAGGAAAATGGGGGGAAAATGAATATCCAGACCCCCCACCCCGACAAATAAAATCCAAAGATGGAAACTCCACACTTACTTTTTGAGATTGGCTTCGCATTCTTCCACCTTGGCGAGATTATCCAAATTGCGGGGATTTGGTTTTTTTGCCACAGTCGGCGCTTGGGAATCGTCCTATATGACGGAATCCTCAATTGTCAGCCTATCGATCGATTTTCCCACAAACCGGGATGGTATGCGCAGATGCAGACTCACCCTATTGAACCAGTTCGATAGCTGGGCATTCGATAAAAGGTCTTTTGAGACCTCCTCCTCGATTATCCGTGCTTTATGCATTTGTCAACACTTAGGCCAATTTTATGAAGTACTCGAGCAATGATCGTGCATATCTAGCCGTGTGAATGAAAAAAATATGAAAAAAAAGTCGACACCTACCTACAACTCGGGCATTCCCGTCCACTCCGGCAGTGGGTGGTGAAGACTGGTGACTTTGTGCCCTTTTACCGCACCATGACAGTAGTTGCTTCATTCGCTGGGGCTCTAATAACTCATCCGCGATGTGTTTGTAGAACTCTTCGGTTTCCACCTCAGCATGCGGCTCCGCTGTTATTTTTAGGCAGGAATACGTCAGATCAGGCGGCCAAACTTGGAAGGATTATCCGTAGTATCATACCAACTACCCCATTATCCATTAAAGAGCTTGCTCTCCTTCCTCGCATTCCAACACTACTCCGTCGATTACTTTGTCCCTTCCGTCGCAGTTGCTGGTTCCTCCGTATTATTGGGGTATCAGAGACGGGTAGTACCACTTTCGTCCCGTCGTTAGGGCCATGACCCCCGCCAACCGCAGTCGGAATTTGCGATTTTGGCAACCGAGGTGTAGAGGACGCTGTAACTTTGGGCCGTCTTTCCTCAGGTGCAGGTTTTCTTTCTTTTGACGCCTTGGGTGCCTTGGAGGCTGCCTCCTTCTTCCCCTTGTCCCCCTCCTCCTCCTCCGCCTCCTCCTCCATCTCCTCCGCGTCTTCTGCACCATTCTGACTAAGTGGAATTGCGTTGCTTTTGGTGGCTTTTGCAACCTTTGGCTTGGATCCCACTTCGCCGGGTGGAGGCGATACCATCACGCGCTTTTTCTTTGCACGTTGACGTGGAGGATCTGGAGGAGCTATTGGTGCAGCGTCATGCGACGAGGAAGCTATGCTCTGTGTTGACTCCTGTCCCGCTGCTGCTGCCGCCGCTGTGCTCGATCGTGTTGTGCGCACGCGATAAGCAAATCCATCATCTAACCTCATCTCAGTTGCAGCTGCCTTTTTTTTCTTCTGTAAAACGCAATTAGCCCATATCCACAATAACAATTCCTCCCTCTCCCAATCAGCCTTGAAAGCAAAGAAAGCAATCACAACAGCCCCCCGATAGCCGCAGCCCCCCCTCCTCCCTCCGCCAATTGCCAAAGGAGACTATAAAAGAATGAATGGATTATATAAGAAAAGGGAACCCACTTTGGGCTTTGTGACAGTAGCAGTACTCCCCGTCGCAGGCGCACTCGCCGTCGTAGTAGTGGCAGTAGACTTTGAACTTTGTTTATCCTCTTCGCGTCGCTTTTTCGCCGCCGGCGCACTATTCTCCTTCTCCTTCCTGCCGCCCCCTCCTCCCCCCATTCCTATTCCATTATCCTCCAAGTACGCATCACCTCTGCTCTTCCGCTTTGGTCGCGAGCTGCTGGCCGGCATCATCAGAGTCTGCAGCGGCCGCTGAGCGTAAATTGGCATATAGTTGGTTCCCCGCGAAAATACTTCCTCTTCAACCAGAAAGAAAAGAAAAGAAGGAAAAAACCGAAGTCAGTCTGCGCTGTTCCCCTCTTGTCCCTCCCTTTCCCGCCCCCCAAGCAAGTAGCGAATAAATAGATTGTCGAATTAAATTATATCAAGCCGGAAGTAAGCGACAAGCGGTAGCTTTATAATGTTGAGCCCCGAATTGATTGATCGATAGGGCACCGGAGGTGCAGTGCAGGTCCGGGTTCTGTCCGGGCAGCGAAATGAGCGAGAGCGCGAGCGCGGGGATGGCAAGCGGCAAGCGAGACCCCTTCCTTCCTTCCTTCCTTCCTTCCTTCCCAAGAACAATGAATCTCCTTCACCAAACAATGAACAAGGAGGAAAGAATGACGATGAGGCTCGTGTTGCGATGGCGGTTGTTGCTGTTGGCGGGGGGGGGGTGAGTGGCAGGGCAGTTACGGTCGTTGTGTTGTGTGGGTTGTCGCGTTGCTCCTTGTTTTGATTCATACTGTTTTGGTGTTGCGATGGATTGGTATGGATTGACGGATGGGCATGCAGTTTGGCGTTTCCGTGGCTTGGCGTTTCTGCGGGAAACGGTTCTTCGCTGCTTGAGTTGGCGAATGGCTTGGCGCATGGAGCGTCACTCGATACACCACTGGGGATTTGGGGGGGAGCTTTCTCCCCGGCGGCATGGGAGGCCGCTCGGCATCCGCTAGCGCGGTGCGGAGGGGGAAGGAAGGTGTACGGAGAGGGTGATAGGGTAAGGAGAGGTGGAGGAAGTTATCATATTATCATACTTGCTGCTTATTGGCAATATGATAGAAAACGACGACCGCACAACCAGAAGGGAAAAGCCAAGGCGAAATCCAGATTGTTTGCGGGGAACAGTTACAGTCCCATAACTCATTTCACTAAGTTAAAGATGTGTTCCTTTGGCCTCTATTTTTTATTTTTTTTATTTTTTTTGCTTATTCCTATCGCATATCTATGCTGTGGCACATCGAACATGCGGTGTGGTATTCGACAGACAAGTCAAAGCAGCAGCAGCATCCAAGAACGAGCGGAAACTCCGAGAAGTATTCTAAAAGAAAGGAGGAGGGAATGGAAAAAAGTAATATTATTCGGATTGGATTATTCCGTGACGGGAGGTATAGTCCGGTGCATTATGGGCCCCCTCCTCCTCCTCCTCCGTCTGAACGGCTGTCACTCTTTTTCTTCTTTTTTACTTTTTTTCTTATAGACCCACTTTCTTTTCTTCTTTTCTCCTCTCCACTCTTTCGAGTACCGTACTATCCAAACCACTTGTGGTTTTTTCCTATTTTTTTGGTCCTCCTTCCCAAGGCGGGGAGGAGAGGGCGGAAAGTCGCTCAAGATGTTTATTGGTGGGGGATATAACAAATAATAGGAATAAGAATGAAATGCCGAGGAGGCAGGAGATGTAGTAAAATGTAAATCTGGGAAAAGCCCCGACTGACTTACTGGCTGGCCTCTTAAGAGTGAGTAAGTAGACGCATATAATATATAGCATAGCATGGCGGCCTTGGTTCCTCCTCCCACGAATGGCTGGAGTGAGTGCGTGTTGCAGCGGGAAATAAGCCGTGTTTCCTGTAAGGGTTTGATCGATATGGGATCGTGATGATCGTTCGTTCGACAAAATGGGTGGGGCGGACGGACGGACGGACGAACCAACGAAGATAGGTATGTGGATAGGCTGAGAGTTATGTATATTGGTTTGGTATGATACTCGAACCCCACGGGATCTGGGAATCTCGCCCATTGGGATAAAAGAGAGGCATCCTTCACCTTGCCCTTCTAATTTCCCGCTAATTGATGATTGAATATTCCTCCCCTCCCCCCGAATGTGGGGATGAGGACGGAAGGGAGGGAGGAAGGAAAGGAGGAGAGGAGGAACGAAGGGAGTACGAATGCACGTATGATACATATATACATAGTACCTGAAACTAAACTAGAATGGCCTCACATATCACATCGCGACTCTCCCACTCAGGCATAAATGGTTGAACGAAGAGAGGATCAACAGGAAAAAAAAGAAGAAAGAAACAAAGCTGCATTTCTATTCTATTCTATTCCACTTCGCTATCCCCGCCTTGCCCCCCATCTATCAATCCATCCGCATCGCCCTGGCAATCAAGAATTATCGAAAGGCCGTGGTTCGGCGTTTAGCTTCCAAGCTATTCCCCGGCAATTGGCAAACAGGCCCCCCGTTCTCTGATATCATATCATATCAGAAGAAGAAAAAAATAGAAAAATAAAAAATCGTGACGTATAACAACCCCGGAGACTGACTACGATTGCAACCTAGTATCCTATTTCGCAGGATGTAACTGGCCCTGTTGCGATACTCGAGCAGTTCTTTCCTTCTTCAGATTGTTTTGTGTTGGAGTGTCATGCATTGATTTGGCTCTTGATCCTATCGTGAACATACACGGCATTTTCATTTTTTTCCATGTGACTGACAAGTAATGGGGGGAGATCGGGGGTTGGGTTTGGTTGGGTTCTGGAGGGTAATAATAATGGCGATAATAATAGTGGTGGCAGTAATGATAATGCGCAGATCGGGGGAGGGGAGGGGAGGAAATCGAGGTGACGTTTGGAACCTATTCGGACCCTGATGGTTGTGCGAAACCTGGTAAGAAAGTAGAGACACATGTTGTCGATATTGGCCTGCCTCGATCTTATTATCCCGAGACCTTGCTCCTTGCCATACCATATGGGATTGGGGAGTTGGGGTGATGTGAATGCACCGAGGGTGATTGGGGTTGCGTCTTGATATTAATACGTATGTAGCCTGGGGTTTTTTATCTCTCCCCTGCGCCTCCACAAAAGTAAAAACGAGAAAAAGAAAACAGATCATTGCTACAGGTAAGTACTATCTTTCACTCGGGTGTCTCACATAGAGCCTTTGAGGATCACCTCACTGAATCATGTTGAATGTTCCCCCATCGCCAAACTGACCTGGTGCGGTTGCTACTTGGATATATCCAAACCAAAAAGAAAAGAGGAGAAAAAGAAAACAAGAACAATCACAACCCTCGCCCAATAAATGCGCCTCTAGTCAATCAAATATCCACATAATTTTTATCCATTCCCAGGGCATCACTTTTATTTTGGTCTAAAAGTAAATCAGAATGGCTTGTCCGGCTGCAGAGAGGCATACAGACCACATACCTAATTAGCAGGTGGCGCTAAGCTGCCTTCAATACGTCTTCTGGCTTCCATCTTATCTTCATTCGTAACGTTCTCCTTTCTCTCAGACACCATGGCTGTGCCCGGGCTATGCCCGATGGACATCCCAACGCGGATTAGTGTCTCGAGGGCTGTGTTCGAGTTATCGACTAGGTCGTCGTCGAAGACCATCCTTCCAGATTCAAACAATAGGACAATGGTACTTCCACCTATCAAATCTGTCAGTCACATTTCTGGTTTTGAAGGGCCCGAGTGATATTTACCAAACTGGAAATATCCTAATTCGTCGGTTCTTTTGACCTGCTGCCCCGCCTTTGCCGTAATGACTGTGCTTCCGACCATCATAGCCCCAACACAGATGATCATAACCCTGCCGAATTCTGGGGAATCGACGGGAACACATATGCGGACATTTTCCCCATAAACGTCCAAGCTGAGGATTAAAGTTAGTCGAGTTCTGGATGTGGGTAGGTTTGGGGCCACCTACGCTGAACGAATGGCCATAGGATTGACAGTATAATACTCCCCCTTGATAAGCTTAGGTTCTCCCATGAGACCGTCAACCGGGTGATGGAACCGATGATAATCTTGAGGTGCAAGTCTGAAAATCCCTAAAGCACCCTTCTCATATCGCTTAACATCATCCGGATATGCATTCCCGAGCAGCCTTGCAATCGTAAACTCCCGACCCTTGACCCATATCTTGGTTGCGTCATCGATCTTGTTAAACACAACACTCCGGCAATCTGCAGGTGAAACAATGACTTTCGGGTTGTCCGGTGCTGAGCACGGACGGGCACCTGGCTTTAGGGCTCGATAGAAGAATTCATTGAATCTATCACATGTCAAGATAAAAGCGGCAGAACACAGAGAGGGGATCTCACGTCTTGAACTGATCGAGCGGTAGTAGAACCTCAGACAAATCTAGCTGATGGAAAGCGATAAAGCCTTTAATGTCACGAGCGGAGGCCGGGTTGTCAAACTTCTTTCCTTGTTTAAAGCTAAGGGAAGAGAGCAATTTTTTAACTGAAAAAGTAACAAGTTAGTATCCTCTTCATTATGCAAGAGCTAATGTTTGGGGTTCTCATACTCTTCTTATTTTCCATGCTACTACTACTAAGACCCTTGTAGAGCAGTCTGATGCCAAGTCGGACATAGACGCTCATACGCTCTTCCTGGATTTGCCCAGTTATTCTGTCTTGGACAAGAATGTTGGCCGAATTGGCACCTAGTTTGTAACCTCCGTATGAGATTTTTGATATAACCTGCAGAGCCTCAGTCCGTGTCATTGAAAAACTATAGGCCCAGTACAAACCTTAGAGTACCATTTGCGCTGTGCCTGGCTTGATGTGACAAACCCTCCCATCACAAGTTTGTCGACCTGACGCCAATCTTGTGATGCACACGTCGCCAGATGGGTAACAATGTCGACCTCGGAACGTTTGTGGAGCCTTGGCTGGTGACAGAGTGGGCATTCCTTCAGCTGGATCACATGCTCCTCCGCCTTCTCGTCGACAAGATCATTCTCCCCAAGTAATAGCCCCTCTTCGCCCGCAGAGCCAAGAACCGGTTGGGTTTGTATCTTGGGCAAAGATACAGCAGAACTGCTGCGGGGGTCAGGAGTGTCTGAACCAGTGCTTGTATCTAATGACTTCTGCGATGCATCGTCTCGCTCATTGTCGCGATCCTTCAATCCAGGGACTAACAGTCGGGGTAGGTGCGGTGTGAGATGCGATGGTGTCTTTGGTGTGGATGTGGAAAGCTGATCCTCAAGACATATAACTGCTTGGTCTACTGTTAACTCAGTGTTTTCTAAGCTGTCGTATCCTCTAAATCTTTCAAAGTAGCTATCAATGGTATGAGCCGACAGAGTTGACCCGAGCGTATCAAGCATAGTTGTAAGTTCGACACGGCTAATCATACCACTATCATCGGCATCATACTGACGTAGCATAACCCTCCAAAACTGCTGCCTTAGGGCGGGATACGGAACATATT
>Ga0307510_10009864_pt1 | contig 11363 bp, 19 predicted proteins | sample 12_EM_MG_FD_207224 | JGI IMG/M metagenome (GOLD analysis project Ga0307510, IMG submission 207224) | Populus trichocarpa ectomycorrhiza microbial communities from riparian zone in the Pacific Northwest, United States - 12_EM | ecosystem: Host-associated > Plants > Roots > Unclassified | place... | reverse complement strand
CCGGGCCGTAAGGCCGGGGGGTGAGGGAGAAAATGCCTTTACGCACATCCCGTCTGGGATAGTGTGGGGCTCAGGGTTATGGTTTAAGGCCGTACCCTACTACCCACTAAAACCTCACGCCTGTTAGTCCAGTCATTCGGGAGGTCACCTTCTCTAGCAAGAACTTTTTCCCAGGTGTTCACTATCAAATTAGTAAACCCTTTGTTTCTTTTAATCATGGTCGCCGTTATTTTGTCCTCGGTGAGTCTTTCATTTATTGTGCGTAACCATCTTGATTTGATTTCCCGGTAGCTGTGGATCTTTTCATGGATTACCCTTTCGCATCGGAGGACCCAAATCAGGAATGCCAATTCAGAGAGGAGGATTTGGAGTAGTCGGGATGCGCCCCTGAGGTGAGCGTTATTGGGTTGTTGTTCTTGGTCTTGGTTCTGATTCGCGTTGTATTGGACAGTGAGGCAACCGCATCCTAGGATCGTTCCTAGGTCATTTCCTGGCCATGGTAGGTTACGGTGGGGCCATGTTGTTCTGACAAGGTCCCAGATTATTCTGTTGGGACTACTTCGGCAGTGCGTCAGTATATGGCTTATCGATTCGGTTGTCTCACAGGTCATGCAAATGTGTCTGTCAGCAACTGCTGGTATGTGGGTCCAGTATTCTCCAATTTTGAAGACTTCGTGCAATGTTTTATATAGGAATTGACATATTTTGGGACGGATCGAAGCTTTCCTGATGCTTAGCCATATGGTGGTGTCAGTTTCCTCGTGCCCGGTGTAACGTTTGATTGCTTCTCTAGCTAGCTGGATGTTGCTCAAGGAGGAGGGGCGTAGCAGTGTGCGTTTTCTCTCTAGAATGCCTTTGTATGCTATCGACTGGGTGAGGGCAGTTAATTTAGCTCCTTGGACGTCGAAGGTGTTGGGTATGCTCAGGTCGAGATCGCATTGGACAGGGTTGGCTGCGCCTTCCTTCACTAATTTATCACACTGTTCATTTCCTTCAAGACCGTCATGGCCTTTGACCCATCGGAAGGTTGTGATTGTTGTGCGCCGTCACAGGAGGTAGGCGGCTCTTTGGAAGAAGATAGGGTTCTTGATGTCGATCCATCCTTGGTCCTCCCACTTTTGTAAGTGTTCAGTGAGGCCTTCGATCACGTATTTTGAGTCCAAGACAATTTCTAGGGGTTGTGATATGGGAACTGAGGCCACTGCGTGGATGACTGCCACGATTTCACCAATTTGATTTGATTGGGCCAGACCTGGGACTCTTATGGCTGCGTTTAGTGGGCTTCCTTGACTGACCCAGGTTCCGCCGCCGCATGCTGCGTTCTTTTTTCCATTGTTTAGGCATGCTCCATCCATGTATATCGTGATTTTAGGGCAGGACAGGATGCGACCTGTTGGGGGGGGGCGCAAGGCAGGTAGGGCTGATATGCGGCTCGGGTCTACGAAGACCCGGAATGTTTCTGCCAGGCTCTCATTGCAGGTGAGTGTTGGGTTAAAGGTTATTTCGTCGTTATTCAATTTGGCTCTCAGGTTGTTTGTTTTTCGCGTGGGTGTTAAGGATAGGCCGTCAAGGGGGTTCTCCGGGCCCCATGGGTTCCACTTTGGGGATATTCTGTTTATCTTGGCTGTGGCTACTTGGGCGCACTCGTGTGGGTTGTAACAACCTTTTTCTTGGTCGATAGAGCAGTTGCGGCATGGGCAAAAGGGGTTGGGGGTATGTTCGTGGTCGTTGTTTCTTATTCTTGCTGACACTTTTATTAGGTCTGTGACTGTCATGGTTCTGTGTTTTTCTATTAGGCACTTCTCAGCTCTTGATCTGATCGTCGCCATTTCCTTGTCAATGTGGTACCAGGCCGGTAGTTCTCTGTGTAGGCGTGCTGTGACTTTGACCGCGGCGAGGTTTGTGTTATGGTCCTTAGCTGCCTTTAGCATGCGTTTTATATCATCATTCAGCCGGGTCAAGCGGGGGCCTCTCGACGGGATGTCCCAACATTGGAGGAAGGGGTTTTTTATTACTTGTGCGATGGAGTTTTCTTGTGCTGAGGCTTTAATAATCAGGTCGGTTATTGCGGCCCAGGGTTGGCAGCTTGGTGAGAAATTTAGGTACGTCTTGAGCCACATTAGCTCAATCGCTTTGTTTTGCAAGCTGATGTCTAGTAGGTTTATACCTCCTACTTCTTTGGGTTGGTGTAAGAATTCTTTGGCTATACGTGGGCCCCTCCCATCTTCCCATATGAAGTCGTTCACGATTTTGTTTAATTCTGCTTCGACTCGTGATGGCATACCTTGCACGTGGGCCAGGAAGAAGCCACCAATGATGGCTTGTATGATGCGGCATTTACCGTCTATGGTGGGTCGTATCCTGCTCCATTTTTTTAGGTTTATTTTGACTTTATCTATTAGGGGTTCCCATGGAGCTTGGTCTTCGGCATCGTTGCCGATCCAGGCTCCTAGCATCCTTACTGCCTCCCCATCCTTGGCTATACGGATATGGTCGGGGAGCGGGGATTGGTCTAGAGGGTTTATTTTACGTGTGGTGGACACAGTGAGTCTGTGGTTTGGGGAACCTATAGGTATGATCTTGGTTTTTTCTATGTTGAATTTGGCGCCTGAGGCTTCGCACCACATGTCTAGGGTTCTTTGTATCACGTCTAGATGGTTGTATTTGCTAAGATAAAGGTTTGTGTCATCCGCGAAGAGCTTAATTACTAATTTCTCTAGGAGGCACGGGATGTCCAGGCCCCGGATGTTCAGGTTGCTTCTTATCAAGCACGCTAGGGGTTCGATGGCCAGATCGAATAGGAGGCAGGATAAGGGGTTGCCCTGTCTAACTCCCCTTGTGACGCGGAATGGTTCACTAAGTATGCCGTTTATTGCAATATGGGTATGGGCGAACTTGTATAGTTCTTTGACTGTTTTGATGAAGGGGGGAGGGATGCAGAAGGTTTCCAGGACTTTCCATAGGTAGTCGTGGTGGATTCAGTCATATGCTTTTTCTTGGTCAAGGGCTATGATCGCTCCATCTTCTTCTACTATTTCGGCGTAACTGATTATTGCTTTAGCCAGTCTTATGTGATTGAAGATTGACCTTCTCGGGATAAAGCCTGCTTGGTCCTCGTGTATCAATGTGTCTGCATGGTCGATTAACTGTATCGCAAGTACTTTGGTGAGAAGTTTATAGTCTGTGTTTAAGACAGTTATTGGACAGTAATTTCTTATGTCGGTGGGGTCTTTCTTTTTGAATAGCGGGCACATCCACCCTTCAGCAAAATTTGAATGCTTGTCGACTCCGTGTTTTTGGATGTCTTGGATGAGTATAGTGAGTACTTTAGTTATATCAAAGCCTTTCTTGTTGACTTTACATGCTGCCTTGTGTCTTGTTTTTAGCTTTTTCCAGAGTTCATTAGGACAGCCGTCGAGTCCCACTGCTGTCCCATCCTTTGAGGCATCGAGTGCTTGACATATCATGTTTTCTTGGGCTTCCCAATTTAGGGGGGAGAATTTGGGATTGGGAAGTTTTTGGGACTCCGGGATAGCATGGAGGGTTTCTTCCATGATTCTGCTACGTTCTTCTGGGTTATGGTGGGTTCCATCATTTTGCTGGTTTTCATGGTGGTTGCAGGCTAGGTTGACCATGCGCTTTGTACAGCGTTCATATTGTGGGGGGTTTGACTCAGGAATCCTTAATCTTAGGATGGGGTTTCTTGGTTTTTTTTCTTTACTTAGGGCGGACCATTTGCCCCCAAGGTGTTCGCCTTGGTTTGCTAGGATCACTTTTAGTTTGTTCCTCTGGTTTTTGGCTTTAATTTTCTCTAAGTGTTCTAGTTCGTTGGTTAGGAATGCAGCATTCATACAGGTTTCTTCATTGGTGTCTAGGTCTGGACTATCAAGTAGTATCTTGAGGTCTTTTTCAATTGCTTTGATGCGGGAACCCAGTTTATGGTATGTGTTTTTGATTTCTTTTTTCGCAAGGTTGGCTATGTCTGATTTGCACGTTTTCCATAGTGTTTGCGGATTGGCAATTGCTCTATCCGTATTCTCCCTTCTGAGACTTTCTAGGTCAAGTTCAAGCTGTTTTCCTCGTTCTTCCACTTTCGTCATTAGGTCCTCTTTTTCCAGAAGGTAAAGGGGCCATGTCCATCTGCCGCTACCAATGAAGGGGGCGTCTTGTGGGGCAAATTTCACTCTTATTAACCAGTGGTCAGTTGGGACTGCTGATGGTTTGATTTGCCAGTCGAAGACGTGTTGTGTAATGTGTTGGGAAGTGTATATTCTGTCTAGGCGGGATTGGATCGGGGCATCATTTGCGTTTGCGTGGTACGTGAAGCTTCTTGTTGCCGGGTTCATGTGTCTCCAGGTATCTAGTAAGTTCCATTCACACCGTACCCCTCTTAGGGTTTCTACGGCTTCTTGGTCATCTTGGTGTGCTGGGGTTCTGTCTATGGCGTCTTCGGTGATGTTGAAATCCCCTAGAACAAAGTCCGGGAGCGGGAGTCTTTGGGTGCATCTGTTTGTGATAACGTTTGCCCAGAAGTTCAGTTGCTCATCTCTGTTGTGGGGAACATAGATGTTTATGATGGATGTTTCACATTGTTCGAGCCATTTAATTTTTAACATTATAGCTCTGCCAGGAACTAGTTCTGTTACGGAGTATTCTTTTGGGCTGATTAGGGCTCTGTTTATGATGAAGGCGACACCAGCAGATGCACGTGGGTTGTTAGGAAGTGCGGAATTCACTATCTCAAGATTTTTTCCGAAACAGCTATTTACACGGTCCAGAAGTTTTTGGTCAAGGTGCGTCTCCTGTAGGGCTAATATCGCTATTCTTTCGTTGTAAATGGTTTGGTTAACCATTGCCCATTTGTCTATGCAGTTCATATGCTCGCTTGGGGCTGTGGCCCCATTCATGTTTAGGGAAGCGATGTTGATATTCGCTCTTTCTTTCGGGTTCTTATGGTGTTGGGATGAGGGATGGGTTTCCCTCAGGGTGGGTGGGTTCCCTTGATGGGGGGTGTGCTGGTGTGCGCGTGTGGGCTGGTTGTCCCTGTTGAGAGTTCTCAAGGAACAGTGAGGGTTGGAGGATCTGCGTGGGGCAGATTGGCTCCTTTGTGCGGCTCTTAATAGGAGGGCGCGTGGTGGCATTGTGGTAGTAACAAGTAATGTGTGTTTTTGGGGGGTAAAGGCATCCCTTGGGTGGGAGGCTGTTTATATATTCTGAGTGGGGGTTGTAATTCTATATACATTTACAGAGTCGTACGATTGTCTATAATTCTAATTTTAAATCTGGAGCTATAGAGTGGTCTACGTGTAGGAGGCGTGCATAGCCCTATGGGAGCGTCCGTTCCTTGACAGAGGGATCCGTCTGGGGCCCTTCCAGCCTTTGACAAGGGGGAAAGGGCACATACCTCTTGGGTGGTCCATGCTATGGCATATTCCACAGCAGTAGGGAGAGGTATTGGTGTGGCTGCATCCAAGCTCCTCACTGGTGTACCTGCACTTGGCCAAGAAACTTCTGACCTTGGGCCACAAGTTGACATCGTCAATGAGGGTGCCTCTGGCGTATACATTGAACATCGGTGTACGATGGACGAATGGTCCATGCATGAGTTCGGGGAATAGGAAGGCGAGATAGCGGATAGAACCAATGCATGTCAATCCGAGATCGTGCAATGGAGCGAAGGTAAAGCAGGCCGTGATTGTTAGTCGCTCTACCGCTGCAGAAAAGGGAAAGGAAAGGAAGGGAAAGAGAGAGAGAGAGAGAGAGAGAGTGTGTGTGTGCTGGCTCCGCGTGAGCCGCTTCAATGATAGCAAAACGCGAACAGAAGGGGGGAAAGTGCAACGCAAACTGGGGCACGGCTGAGGCACTACTTGCCTTCTTGCTCATGGTGCTGCGTGCAGCTCTTTATATTATGGCTGGTAGCTACTTACAGACTAGACTACTTGTCCATGACTACGAAAAGATGGTGAAACAGAAGAAAAAGGAGTGATGACAGGAGCGTGCGCGCGCTGTCCTGTGGCGTTGGTCCTGTTGGGCGAGCGGAGGCATCTGGATTTGGGCATTTGCAAGCCCAGCATGTATCCCGTCGTTACACCTCCCGGGTGCTTTAAAAATTGACCCTCCTGGGTCAACCCATTGATGGTGCTTTCTGTGGCTGGAATCATCTGCTGGCGATGCGAAATGGGGTGCTGTGCTGCTAAAACAAGTGCGCGCATCATCAGGCAGGTTGCGAATGGGGCGAGCGGGAATGGAGACGATGGTTGGGTGTCTTGCACGGCTTGCAAGTTGGGTGCGGACAGCGTTGGGTCCGTGCGAGGTGCTGGGGGTGGTTCTTCTGGCTTGTCCGGCAGAGGTGTGGCGATCGGAGGGACTTGAGAACTGGAGTCGAGAGGTGGCGTGCGGAGGCACTCGTGCTTCGGTTCGTCGTCGTGCGCGGTGACGGTGTGATTGCGAATGGGTGAGGCGGGATCGGTGCTGCCGCTGTTGAATGTGTTGGGGCGTTCGCCAGTGGAGGGGGTGCGTGTGATGGTGACGAGGCTATCAGCGTCGTTGAAGTTGTTGCTGCTGTCAGCGGCGGCGTTGGCATTGACGATGCAAGCAGTGTTGCTTTTGGTGCTGCTGCTGTTGGTGCTGACGGTGCGGTCGGTATCGACGATGTTGGCTGCCTTGTTGGATTTGCTATTGTCGTTGTCAGCGTCGGTGTTGGGGGTGCGGGCAGTGTCGGCAATGCCGGTAGAGCTGTTGGCGTTGGTGTTGTTGCTGCTAGTGTTGCTATCTGTGGCGGCGGTGTTGAGGGCGCAGGCAGTGTTGATGAAGCTGGTGATGTTGTCAGAGGTGTTGCTGCCGTTGCCGTTGCCGTTGACATTGCTGGCGTGTGCAGTACTGATGGTGCTGGCATTGTTAATGATGTCTGCATTGCTGTGGCTGTTGTTGTCAGCGGTGTGATCTTCATTGTTAAGGTACAAAGTCAGGTGAGTGGGCACGAAGTCGGGGCCGAGGAGGCAAGTGTGGGCGGAAGGGCGCAAGGAGCCGGTAGATACGAAATCGCCAGTGCAGAGACAAGCGGGGAAGCTGCAGTCACAGCGAGGGCAGGCGTGCTGAGCGAAGTCTTCGTCATCGTCGATGGCCTGGACGGGTGTGTCTGTGTGGTGCGTGTTAGTGGGAAAGGCGTCGGTTGAACACAATGTGGTGACGTTGAGGACAGGGCTGGTGTCTTGTGTGAATGGGACGGGGGGAACAGCGTTGGCGTCGAAGGGTGACCCAGAGGGGATGGTCTTGTCACGGACGCGGTCGTCGCTGCACTGGGCATCGGCAGTGCGGGGCTCATTGCTGATGCTGCTGGCGGGGCTGTCGTTGTCGTCGACGCACGTTGGGTCATCCTTGGTATCGAAGCGGTTCCCGCCTGGATCATACACAAACTTGCCGTTGTCGTTGGTGCCAAAGTCACTGGCCTTGCGAGGGTGGTTGTTGCAGTTGCGATCGCTGCTGCTGCCGTCGTCAATGATGCCAAGGTCATTGCACGTTGGCTTGCCTTGGATGCTGTTGCCGTTGTTGTCGGTGCTGTTGTCATCGCCGTGCGCTGTCTTGCATTTGATGTCGCTGTCAGGGGTGGTGTGGTCGTTTTGGGGAACTTGTGCTTGCTCCGGCTTCATTATCGGGGTTGCATCGCTGTTTCTGATTCTTGAGATTTCGGCTTGTTCTTGCATCTGGCAGCTATTTGGTTTTGCTTCGGTGGCTTCGGACTGGTTTGGTGATGCGGCGGCGATTGACAAAGGCGGAGGTGGCAGGGGTTCATAGACTGGAGGCGTGGATGGTGGCGGCAATGACGGTGGCAAGGACAGCGTTGACAAGGGCGACGGTGGTGAAAGTGGCGGTGATGTGGATGGCATTGGTGAAGGCGGCAGCGACAGGGTTGGCAATAAGGACATGAGGCGCATAGACAGAGGGACTTGCTCTGTTGTAGGAACGGAAGGGGGACTCGAAGGTGAAGGCGGCGGCGGCAGGACTGGACTTGGCAAGCTCTGAGTAGGCGGTGGTGGCAGCGAAGAGACTGAACTTGGAAAACCTTGAATGGGTGGTGATGAGATTGGACTTGGACAGTCAGACATGGGGGCTACTGGTGTACAAGACGTGGAGGTGGTGATGCGCCAAGGGCCTTTGGGTCGACTGAGCATCAGTGGCGAAGGAGGCAGTGCCGAAGGTGTGTGGTCGACGAAATCCACGGGAGACAGCGCAGGTGAGGGGAAGACAGGCACAACTGGCGTGCTAGCAATGAGGTCCACAGGTGAAGTCGGCGTCTCATATGTGGGTGACGAGGGTGCATGTGCAGAAGATGGTGTCGGGAGGGCTGGAAGCTCCTCGCCCATACGCTGCAATATCGTGGTTTTCATTGCCCGCACAACGTCCAGGATTAAGTCGGGGGAAAGCTTGGCCCAGTTGCTAGGGTGAAAGCCTTGCAAGAAGAGCTCTTGGAACTCTCTCTCAGACAGGTAGTCAAAGGCAAGGAGGGGGCCAGATAAGGACCAGAGATCCTTGAAGTACTCGGCCGCATCGTTTTCGCCTTTCATAGGCCACTTTGATGACCAATCGATGAAGTCTTGAAGATTCTGCCTCTCACGCTGGAGCCAAATGGATGCTTCATCGTCAGACATGTCGGGGGCGGGCGTGCGGGAGCAGAGAGTATCTTGATGGCTGGCATGTGTCCGGTGCGAGGTGCTGGTGTGAGACATGTCAGTGTGGTGGCCTCGGCAGGGAGGATTCTTTGTGTGGTGGGGGCAATGCATTTCGGATGAAGCAAGAAGGAAGGCCCAATATTGGTGCTGAGTGAATGTGAAGGGTTGCCAGAGGCAAGGGAATCTAAACTGAAAATAAAAGGGATAAAGAAAGCAAGACAGCGAACCTGAAAAGGCTCACTGCCTCACTGGGGCAGCCAATTTGTATGATGGACGAATGGTCCACGCGTGAGTTTGGGGAATAGGAAGGCGAGATAGCGGATAGAACCAATGCATGTCAATCCGAGATCGTGCAATGGAGCGAAGGTAAAGTGGGCCATGATTGTTAGTTGCTCTACCACTGCAGAAAAGGGAAAGGAAAGGAAGGGAAAGAGAGAGAGAGAGAGTATGTGTGTGTGTGTGTGCTGGCTCCGCGTGAGCTGCTTCAACGATAGCAAAACGCGAACAGAAGGGGGGAAAGCGCAATGCAAACTGGGGCATGGCTGAGGCACTACTTGCCTTCTTGCTCATGGTGCTGTGTGCAGCTCTTTATATTATGGCTGGTAGCTACTTACAGACTAGACTACTTGTCCATGACTATGAAAAGATGGTGAAACAGAAGAAAAAGGAGTGATGACAGGAGTGCACGCGCGCTGTCCTGTGGTGTTGGTCCTGTTGGGCAAGCAGAGGCGTCCAGATTCGGGCATTTGCAAGCCCAGCATGTATCCCGTTGTTACATTGGGTTGAGGCAGTTGCCTTTGGTTTTGATGTCAAGGTGAATGATCCACATTGAGTTGATGAAGTTGGTTAACGCATTCTTAAGGACCTCTCAGGAGGGTTCTGGGGTTTCCCTTATGAGGTCTTGGACAAATTCAGTGGTGATTTCGTCATTCCAGAATTTGGCTATGGTTTCCTTGACTGTACTGTTTTCAAGTGTCGTGAAGCCTTTGAGTGCAAAGAGGAAGTCAGGGCATGCTGGTTCCAGGGGGGCAACACAGAAAGTGAAGTTGACTGAGGCCCAAATACGACGTTGGAGGAGAATATGGTAGTGGGTGTCAGATATATTATAGATGATGAAGGAGGTCGGAGTAAGACCTTTGTTGGAGGCAGCCTCACTGGGGGGAGGTGCTGTGACGCTGGCAGTGGTGGAGAGAGTGATCTCAGCAACTGCTGCTAGGATACACCCTTTGATATCCTCATGGAAGTCAGTGTTGTTGACTTCTCCATCAAAGGGAATTGCTAGCAATTTGCTCCCTGGAAGGTCCCACCATCTTATGACTGCTTCAACGTCCATGTTGTCATAGAGGGAGGTGGGGCGGTGGATCTGAGCCCAAGGCATAGGAGCATTCGTATATTTCTCAAGAGGGTCGCGGCGGTTGGAGAGACTGGATGGGTTGTCATCCAGGTCGGGGTTGACAGTGAGTAGGTCTCTGACGGAGGGGGGGTTGGCTGCAGGTGGGATAATCTCCTGAGGAGGTGCAGATGTGTCCTGGGGAACCAAGGCAGGAGCCGACTTATTAGTGGCAAGGGGGGCTTCCTTGGGCTGGGCACGCGCATTTGAGAGGAAGGTTAGGAGGCGGGCTTGATTGAGTCCATCTGGGGAGGTGGAGCCACGCGTCGGGGAGGGGGGGGGCGATGGTGAGCCATGCTCCAAGGTGGGGGGAAGGGGGAGCAGCAGGGGGGGCTGCTCTCTGGTGCAAGGCTGGTCCACCTCCATGGGGAGAGTGTCCTGATTCATGTTGGAGGGAATGGCCTCTTCTGGGACTTGGACGGTAGTGACTTGGGCAAGTAGAGAGCCATTACGTTTGTTTGGGCCCAGCGCATCTACGGCTTGGAGAGGGTTAGGTTTGGGCAGTAGTCATTGGTAAGTAGGCTTACAAGCTCTTTTACATTTGGTCTTTTTGGAGGCCGGAGTAGGCATCGTAGGGAGGGGAGCATTACTAAGGTTGGGAGAAGGGGGGGAGGTGGTTTGAGTGGAAGCCATGACAGGTTGACGTGGCTCTTGGTTTGGACTTAAATAGAGGCAATTTCTATTGATGGTTTGAAAAGGTATAGTCTGACAAATGAATAGGTGAGGTGGAGCAGGCTTCCGACTAGGAGGGCATGAACATAATTGTTTGTGGTGGTTGACAGGGTGGTAAACAGAGGGAGCACATGGAGCGTTTTTTTTTTTTTTTTATTTTTTATTCAGAGGGTGGTAGTTTGGGTCATCGCGCAGTAGCTCATGCAAGTGTTCTGGGTAGTGAGTATTAATTATTTAGCTCTTAGGTAGGTGTAGCACGTTAAGAAGTGTCTCGAGTTGGCCTGAGCCTGAAGGTTAGGTGCCTTCGGATGAGAGGGAACAGTATCTCGCTAGGTTGTCGTTGAGATTTGTGATTGAACACCATGATACAGAGGATGCCTAGAGTCTCATCGCACAGTAGGTTGGGTTGGGAGTGGTATACTCAGCTTGTAGCTGCGGGGGGATGGTATATCTGATGTATTTCCTTGCCACGTCGTCGTGGGAAAAAACCGGCCTGGTGGTGGTCACGGTTCAAGGAGCCCCCCTGTAGCCCCGTTTTGTGTTTTGTCATAAGTTGACAGTTCCACGTGACTTTCATTGCACGTGAGGCATTGGTGAGACTACCGTAGGCATATGAGTGAGTGAGAATCACA